>Ga0070737_10002972_pt1 | contig 19137 bp, 15 predicted proteins | sample Coa_R1_10_FD_66438 | JGI IMG/M metagenome (GOLD analysis project Ga0070737, IMG submission 66438) | Surface soil microbial communities from Centralia Pennsylvania, which are recovering from an underground coalmine fire - Coalmine... | ecosystem: Environmental > Terrestrial > Soil > Unclassified...
AGCAACGGTGAACCCCCAGAACAAGATCTGTCTCAGTTGTTATATACGCCCTGGGCGGCGCGGTTCCTGCCGGGGAATGCGGCTACCTGGGAAACCCGCGACCAGGGGCGCCCACGGCCGCTGGCGGGGCGCCGGGGGTAACGCGCCGCCGCCCGGTGGGGCGGGTCCGGAGGCGGGCGGCTAGTCGCGGACGAGCGGTTTGTAGCGGACCCGGTGGGGGGTGTCGGCCTCGCCGCCGAGGCGTTTCCTGCGGTCCTCCTCGTAGCTCGAGAAGTTCCCCTCCCACCAGCGCACCTGCGAGTCACCCTCGAAGGCGAGGACATGCGTGGCGATGCGGTCGAGGAACCACCGGTCGTGGCTGATGACCACCACGCAGCCGGGGAACTCGAGCAGGCCGTCCTCGAGGGCTCTCAACGTGTCCACGTCGAGGTCGTTGGTCGGCTCGTCCAGGAGCAGCACGTTCCCGCCGGCGCGCAACACCTTCGCCAGGTTCACCCTGTTGCGTTCGCCGCCCGAGAGGCTCCCGACCGGCTTCTGCTGGTCGGATCCCTTGAAGCCGAACGCCGCCGCGTAGGCGCGCCCGTGAACCTCCCGGCCGCCTACGACGAGGCGCTCCTGACCGCCGGACACCTCCTCGAAGACCGTCTTGGCGGGATCCAGCGTCTCGCGCGTCTGGTCGGCGTAGGCGAGCACGACGCTCTCACCCACGCGTATCGACCCCCCGTCGGGTTCCTCCAGACCGGCGATCATTCGGAACAGGGTTGTCTTCCCGGTCCCGTTCGCCCCGATCACCCCTACTATGCCTCCAGGGGGCAGAGAGAAGCTGAGCCCGTCGATCAGCAGGCGGTCCCCGTAGCCCTTGCGGACGTCGGCGGCCTCGACAACGAGGTCGCCCAGCCTCGGGCCCGGCGGGATGGTCAGCTCCAGCCTTTCGCCCCTGCGCTCAGACGCCTCCGCGTCGGCGACCAGCTGGTTGTACGCCGTCACCCTCGCCTTGCTCTTGGCCTGGCGGGCCCGCGGCGACATGCGGATCCACTCCAGCTCGCGCTCGAGGGTTCGCTGCCTGGCGCGGTCCGCCTTCTCCTCCCCGGCCAGGCGGGCCTGCTTCTGCTCCAGCCACGAGGAATAGTTCCCCTCCCAGGGGATGCCGAAGCCACGGTCGAGCTCGAGGATCCAGGCCGCCACGTTGTCGAGGAAGTAGCGGTCGTGCGTCACGGCGACAACGGTGCCGGGGTACTCCTGCAGCGTCCGTTCCAGCCAGGCGACGGACTCGGCGTCGAGATGGTTGGTCGGCTCGTCGAGCAGGAGCAGGTCCGGAGCGGACAGGAGCAGGCGGCACAGGGCTACGCGCCGGCGTTCGCCCCCGGAGAGGGTGGACACCTCCGCCTCGCCGGGCGGCAGCCGCAGGGCGTCCATGGCGATCTCCAGGCGCCTGTCGAGCTCCCAGGCCCCTGCCGCGTCGATCCGGTCCTGCAGGTCCGCCTGTTCGGCGAGGAGCTTGTCGAAGTCGGCGCCCGGCTCGCCCATCGCTACGCACACCTCCTCGTAGCGCTGCAGCAGGCGCTTGGCCTCGGCCACGCCGTCGGCGACGTTGCCGGCCACGTCCTTGGAGGGGTCGAGCTGCGGCTCCTGTGGCAGGTACCCGGCGGTGAAACCGGGTGTCATCCGGGCCTCGCCGGTGTAGCCGTCGTCCTCGCCGGCCATGATGCGCAGCAGCGAGGACTTGCCCGAGCCGTTGGCCCCAATCACGCCGATCTTGGCGCCCGGGTAGAAGGACAAGCTGATGCCGCGCAGCACCTCCCGGTCGGGTGGGTAGAAGCGGCGCAGGTCGCGCATGGTGAAGATGAACTGGGCGGGCATGGCCCGACCAGTCTGCCCGAGGGCGGGCGTACGCTGGTCTTGTTATGGCCCCCACGACGCGCGAGCCGGCCAGCTTCGGACCCAACGCCTGGCTGGTGGACGAAATGTACGAGCAGTACCGACAGGATCCGGCATCGGTGAACGAGAGCTGGCGGGAGTTCTTCGAGAACTACCGCCCCGGAGGGGCGAACCTGGCACGTCCGTCCACCCCGGCGCCATCCGCGACGGCCGTCGAGGACGGCGAGGCTGCGGCGGGGTCCGCTGCACCCCCCGTCTCGCAGCCTCCCGACTCCGCCGGGGTGTCGACGGCGGCGCAGGCCGGCCCGGCGGGGACCTCCGGCCGGACGGCCTTGCAGCCTGAAAGCTCTCGGGTGGCAGCTGCGCCGCAGGGCGCGCCGCTCCGTGGCGCGGCCGCCCGCGTCGCCGCCAACATGACCGCCAGCCTCGCCGTCCCCACGGCGACCAGCTTCCGGGTGATCCCCGCCCGCCTGCTCGAGGTCAACCGCACCATCTTGAACAACCAGCTCTCCAGGACGGGGGCGGCCGGCAAGGTCAGCTTCACCCACCTGATCGGCTACGCCGTGGTCGAAGCGGTGCGGGCGGTCCCCAGCATGAACTCGTCCTTCGTCGAGGCGTCGGGCAGCCCGTCGGTCGTCCGCCACGAGCATCTCGGGCTCGGCATTGCCGTCGACGTCGAGAAGCCCGACGGCTCAAGGACGTTGATGGTGCCGGTCGTCAGGAACGCCGACACCCTCGACTTCCGCCAGTTCTGGTCGGCCTACGAGGACCTGGTGCGCAAGGTCCGCACCGGCAAGGTCGCCGCCGACGACCTGGCGGGCGCGACCGTCACGCTGACCAACCCGGGGACCATCGGGACGGTCCAGTCCGTACCCCGCCTCATGCCCGGCCAGGGGGCGATCATCGGCGTGGGCAGCATCGACTACCCGGCCGAATGGCAGGCCGCCGACCGCCGCGTCCTCGCCGAGCTGGGGGTGTCGAAGGTGGTGACCGTGACCAGCACCTACGACCACCGCATCATCCAGGGCGCCGAGTCGGGCCTCTTCCTCCAGAAGGTCCACCGTCTGCTGATCGGCGAGGACGGCTTCTACCGGCGGGTGTTCCGCTCCATGGGCGTCCCCTACGAGCCGGTGCCTTTCCACCAGGACGTCAACGACCTCGCCGAGGGTGCCGACCTGCACATCCGCAAGCAGATGGAGGTCGACAACCTCATCAACATGTACCGGGTGCGGGGCCACCTGATAGCCCATCTCGACCCGCTCGACTGGAAAGACCCCCAGATGCACCCGGAGCTCGACCCCCAGAGCCACGGGTTGTCCGTCTGGGATCTCGACAGGGAGTTCCTGACCAACGGCCTCGCCGGGTCGGAACGGATGAAGCTGGGCGACATCCTGGGTGTTCTGCGCGACGCCTACTGCCGGACGGTCGGCGTCGAGTACATGCACATCCAGGAGCCGGACCAGAAGCGCTGGATCCAGGAGCACGTCGAGGGGGTCTCGACGGCGCTCAGCACCGAGGAGCAGCGCTGGATCCTCGACCGGCTCAACGCGGCCGAGGCGCTGGAGCAGTTCCTCAACACGAAGTACATAGGCCAGAAGCGCTTCGGGCTGGAAGGGGGGGAATCGGCGATCCCGATGATCGACGCGATCCTCGACCGGGCGGCGTCGGAGGGGCTGTCGCAGGCGGTGATCGGGATGGCCCACCGCGGGCGCCTCAACGTTTTGATCAACATCGTCGGAAAGAGCTACGGCGAGCTGTTCGACGAGTTCGAGGGGTACATAGACCCGGGCACCGTCCAGGGCTCTGGGGACGTCAAGTACCACAAGGGTTTCAAGGGTAAGTTCACCGGCCGCTCGGGGGTGCCGATCGAGGTGACCCTCGCGTCGAACCCGTCGCACCTCGAGGCGGTGGACCCCGTCGTCGAAGGCATGGCCCGCGCCTTCCAGGACCAGTTTCCGGAAAAAGGTCCGCATCCCGCGCTGCCCCTTCTCATCCACGGGGACGCCGCCTTCGCCGGACAGGGGGTGGTGGCCGAGACGCTCAACATGTCCGCCCTGCCCGGCTACGAAACGGGGGGGACCGTCCACCTCGTGATCAACAACCAGCTGGGGTTCACCACCAACCCCGAGTCAGCCCGCTCGTCGGTGTACGCCACCGACGTGGCCAAGATGGTGCAGGCGCCGATCTTCCACGTGAACGGCGACGACCCCGAGGCCTGCGTGCGCGTCGGACGCCTCGCCTTCGCCTTCCGCCAGCAGTTCCACAAGGACGTGGTGATCGACTTGGTCTGCTACCGCCGCTACGGCCACAACGAGCAGGACGACCCTTCCCTGACCCAACCGCTGCTCTACCAGCTGATCAAAGAGCACCGCAGTGTCCGCAAGCTCTACACGGAAGCCCTGGTCCGCCGTGGGGACATCGACCTCGACCAGGCCGAGGCGGCCCTCAAGGACTTCTCGGCCCGTCTTCAAGCGGCGCTGGAGGAGACGCGCGCCTCGGCGCCTCCGAGGCCGACGCGGCTGCCCCCGCCACCCGAGCCGGCACCCGTGCTGCCGCCGCTCGAGACAGGTGTCGAGATCGAGGGCCTGCAGAAGGTCGTCGACGCGCTGCAGACCTTCCCTGACGGGTTCACCATCCACCCCAAGCTGGTCAAGGTCTTCGATGCCCGCTCGCGTCTCTGGGAGTCGGGGGAGGTCGACTGGGCCCTCGGCGAGGCGCTCGCCTACGGCACGCTGCTGCTCGAGGGCAGGGACGTGCGCCTCGCCGGCCAGGACACCAGGCGGGGCACTTTCGGCCACCGCAACGCGGCCGTCGTCGACTACGCGACCGGCGTCGAGTACGTGCCCCTGGCGGCCCTCGGCCCGGGCCGTTTCTTCGTCTACGACTCCCTGCTCTCGGAGTACGCGGCCCTGGGGTTCGAATACGGGTACTCCCTCGTCGCGCGCGACGGCCTCGTCGCCTGGGAGGCGCAGTTCGGCGATTTCGTCAACGGGGCCGAGATCGTCATCGACCAGTTCCTCGCCGCCGCCGAGATCAAGTGGGGACAGACGTCGGGTCTGACCCTTCTGCTGCCCCACGGCTACGAGGGCCAGGGCGCCGAGCACTCGTCCGCCCGGCTGGAACGATTCTTGGAGCTGTGCGCCGAGGACAACATGCAGGTGGCCAACGCCACGACCGCCGCTCAGCTGTTCCACCTGCTACGAAGGCAAGTCCTGCGTACCAGCCGCAAGCCGCTCGTGCTCCTCACCCCCAAGCGCTACCTGCGGGGCAGGGAGGCGTACAGCCGAGTGGCGGAGTTCACGGCCGGGCATTTCCGCGAGGTTCTCCTGCCGGACACCCCCGACCCGGAGGCGGTGCGAAGGGTGCTGCTGGCCACCGGCAAGGTGGCGTTGGACGTGATGGGGGCTCAGGCCAAGGCCGGTCGGAAGGACGTTGCCGTCGTCAGGGTGGAGCAGCTCTACCCGTGGCCAGCCGACCAGCTCGCCTCCGCAGTTGCGGCCTTCGAACGCGCCGAGGAGGTCGTCTGGGTCCAGGAGGAGCCGGAGAACATGGGAGCTGCGACCTTCGTGCGCGACCGCCTCGAGTCGTTGTTCGCCTCCGACTTCAAGCTGGGGCAGGTCGCCCGAGCGGCGTCGGGGTCGCCGGCCACGGGCAGCCATGCGATGCACGAGCTCGAGCAGGAGGACCTGCTGGCACGGGCGCTCGGCTAGTCGCCGTCGGAAAGCGGGAAGCCGACGAGCTCTTCGAGCTCGCGAAGCGCTCGGTCCGGCTCGACGACCTTGATCGTCCGCATGCCGAGCGCCCGCGCCGGCTTGAGGTTGATCCCGAGATCGTCGAGGAACACCGCCTCTTCGGGTTCGACGGCGAGCGCCTCGAGGGCGATCTCGTAGAAGCGAGGGTCGGGTTTGCGGTGGCCCACGCTCGACGACTCCACCACCACGTCGAAGTGGGCGAGCAGCTCCTGGTAGCCCTCCTGCGCCTCGCCGCCGGGCACGACGAAGTTGTTCGTGAGGAGAGCCGTTTTCAGCCGATCGTGGCAGCGGCGCACGGCTTCGACCATCTCGGGCCGGATCTCCCCGCGGATCAACCCCAGGAGCTCCGCCGCGTCGACCTTCGCACCTGCTGCCTCCGCCTCGGCCTCGAAGAGCACGACGAACTCGTCGACGCTCACTTCGGAGCGCTCGAGGCGTGCCCAGGCGTTGCGGTCGGGGTTCGTCGCGTTGAGCTTGCGGATGAAGCCGGCCGGCAGGTTGTTGTCCTGTTCGTATCGGGCGAAGGCTTCGAAGGGGCTGGCGGTTATGACCCCGCCGAAGTCCCAGAGGACCGCCTGCAGCGCCCGGGGCGGTGGTTGCGGCACCCGGCGCACTCTAGAGGCTCCGCTACCTCCGCCACCGCGGCTGCTTGACTCTACGGAAGCATGTCGAAACGTCACGTCATCGTCGACGGCTCCAACCTGGCGACCGAGGGTCGGAGCATGCCGAGCCTGGCCCAGCTCGACGAGGCGGTCAAGGAGTTCCTCTCCGAGAACCCCGCCGACGACGTGACGGTCGTGGTCGACGCGTCCTTCGGGCATCGGATCGACCCTTCCGAGGTGCCGGCCTTCGAGGCGGCCGAGGAGGCTGGGGAGGTGGTCTCCCCGCCGGCCGGGGCGATCGGCAGGGGAGACGCCTTCCTGCTGCGCATAGCCGAGAAGGTGGGAGCTACCGTCCTCTCCAACGACTCCTTCCAGGAGTTCCACGCCGAGCATCCGTGGCTGTTCGACAAGGGCCGGTTGCTCGGTGGCAAGCCCGTCCCGGGCGTCGGGTGGATCTTCATGGAACGCACGCCGGTGCGCGGCGCCAAGAGCCGCGAGGTGGTCAAGGAGGCGAAGAGGCGGAAGAAGGCGGAGACGGCTCCCCCGCAGGCCGCGTCGTCTGGCGCGGCCGTGTCCGACGTCCCGGTGCCGGCCGCAGCGAACGGGGGCGTCTCGGCTTCGGCCGCGTCCGCCGCCGGCACGGCGGGCCGTGGGAGGGCATCGCGGCCGAAAGCGGTGGACAGGGCGATAGCCAGCGCCACCAAGGAGGTGACCGCCCCGGGGGCGAGGAGATCCCGGCGCCGGACCGGCCAGCCGCCCTCCGAGCCGGTCAACGAGCCCCTGGCGTTCATCACCTTCGTCGCCGCCCACCCGCTCTCCAGCGAGGTCGTGGGGACAGTCGTCGAGTACTCGTCGCACGGGGCGTTCGTGGAGGCCGACGGGGCCCGCTGCTACATCCCCCTGTCGGCGATGGGTGACCCACCTCCCCGCCGGAGCCGACAGGTGCTCACCAAGGGGGAGACGAGGATGTTCGTCGTCCAGGCGTTCGACCCGCAGCGCCGCGGAGTCGAGCTCGCCCTGCCGGGGCTCGCCCGCATTTCGGGCGAACCGACCCCTGAGACGGTCGAGGCCGAGATCCACCCTCCGCAGCCGGACCGGCCCTCACCGACCGGGACTACCCGCCGAAGGTCCCGCAAGCCCAAATCGGCGGACCAGGACTCCGACGCCGCGCCAGCAGCGGCGCCCGGGGCGCCAGCTCCAGAGGAGGGCGCCCCGGTCCCCGGGGCGGCCGGCGCGGCCGGTCCCACCGGCGGGGAGCCGCCAGAAGGGCGGGAGGGGGCCGCCAAGAAGGCCCCGGCACCGAAGAAGGCCCCGGCACCGAAGAAGGCATCAGCGTCGCCGGAGCCGCCCTCGCCGGCGGGCTCGGCGAAGGCCCCGGCGGCAGCGAAGAAGGCCCCGGCGGCAGCGAAGAAGGCCCCGGCGGCAGCGAAGAAGGCCGGGGCCGTGTCGAAGAAGGCCGGGGCCGTGTCGAAGAAGTCCGGTGCGAAGAACGCACCCCTGCTCGAAGAGCCGCTCCCGGCGGAGCCGCCCCGGCAGGCAAGGGGCAGGGGCCTCGCAGCAGCCGACAAGGCGACGCCGGTCTCCAAGGCCTCGGCCGCGAAGGCGCCGGCCGCCAAGAAGCAAGCGGCAACAAAGAAGAAGTAGTCGGAAGCGGCCTCGCCCAGGCCTGGTCTGCGCCGCCGACCGCCGCCCGCGCCGCCTGAGCGGTCCTACCATGCCGGGTCATGCGCCTCGCCACCTGGAACGTCAACTCGCTGAAGGCCCGCCTACCGCGGGTCGAAGAGTGGCTCTCCTACGCCAGGCCCGACGTCCTGTGCATGCAGGAGACGAAGCTCGCCGACGCGGCATTCCCCCACATGGCCTTCGGCGCCCTCGGCTACGAGAGCGTCCACCATGGCGACGGTCGCTGGAACGGCGTGGCGATCCTCTCCAAGGTGGGTCTCGACGAGCCGGTGGCGGGCTTCGTCGCCCCGATCGACCCGGATTCCGACACGCGGGTGCTCACCGCCCGCTGCGGTGGGATAACGGTGACCAGCGTGTACGTGCCGAACGGGCGGAGCGTGGACTCCGACCACTACCGCTACAAGCTCGAATGGCTGGCGAAACTGAAAGATCACGTGTCTGCCCTGGCCGCCCCTTCCGACGCAGTGGCGGTCTGCGGCGACTTCAACATCGCGCCCACCGACGCCGACGTGTGGGACCCGTCCCGCTTCGTCGGTTCCACGCACGTCACCAATCCCGAGCGCGAAGCGCTCCGACGCCTGGAGGAGTGGGGCCTCGTGGACGCTTTCCGCAGGCGATGGCCCGAAGACCGGCTGTACACCTACTGGGACTACCGGGCTGGGGACTTCCACGAGCACCGGGGGATGCGAATCGACCTACTGCTGCTCAGCGAACCGTTGGCGGCGAGAGTCCGCTGGGCCCTGGTGGACCGCAACGCCCGCAAGGGAAAGCTCCCCTCGGACCACGCCCCGCTCTTCGTGGACTTGGAGACCGCCCAGTGAGCGGCGAATACGCCGTCGATAGCGAACTGGCCACCCGCCTCGCCGCCGAGCTGGAGGCGGTCGGCGGCCCCTCAGAAGACCCGGCCGTGGCCGCCGCAAGGGAGGTCGGGGAGATCCTCCGCGCCGTGATAGATCGCCTCACCGCCACCTCGGCCCCGCCCGAGGTGCTGCACGCAGCGGCCGACCGGCTGCGGGCCACGGCCGAGCTGCTCGCACCCTACGATGCCGTGCGCCGCTACCAGGGGACCTCGGAGGCGTCCGGACTCAGCCACGACAAGGCCTTCTTCGACTGGTCGCCCCAGCTGGGTCTGGCCAACCCGCTCGCCCCGCCGATCCGAGTGTCAGTACGGGGGGAGACGGTCGTGGGGTTCGCCACGTTTGGAATCGCCTACGAAGGGCCCCCGGGCTGCGTGCACGGGGGGTACATAGCCGCCGCCTTCGACGAAGTGCTCGGCCTCACCCAGTCGCTGTCGGGCCGGGTGGGGATGACGGGAACGCTCACCGTCTGGTACCGCCGCCCGACTCCTCTCAACACCGAGCTGCGCTTCGAGGGCTCCATCGAGGAGGTCGCCGGAAGGAAGGTGGTGACCGTTGGGAGGCTGCTCACCGGGGAAGTCCTCACCGCCGAGGCTCGAGGGCTCTTCGTCACCATCACGCCGGAGCGTTTCATGAGCCTATCGGCGCTGCGCGAGCAGAAACCCGGCTCCAGCCCGGCCTGAGCCCTAGCGGCCGTGGAAGCGCGGCTGGCGCTTGTCGACGAACGCCCGGGCCGCCTCTTTGTGGTCCTCGGTCGTCCCGGTGTGCACGTGGTGCGTCGCCTCGAGGTCGAGGCAGTCCCACAGGTCGCCGTTGACCGCCCGGTTCAGGTTCTCCTTCATGTACCGATATGCGATGGCGGGGCCTTCCGCGAGCTGCTTGGCCCTCTTCGCCACCTCGCCTTCGAGCTCTGCGGCGGGGAAAACAGCGTTGATGATCCCCAGCCGTTCGGCTTCGCTTGCCTCGATGCGCTCCGAGAAGAAGTACAGTTCCTTGGCCTTGGCGGCGCCGACCAGCCGGCTCAGGAACCAGGTACCTCCGTAGTCGCCGGAGAAGCCGACCCGGGCGAAGGCGGTGGTCAGCACGCTCCCTTCCGCGGCGTAGCGAAGGTCGCACGCCAACGCCAAGGCGAGCCCGGCGCCGGCCGCCGGGCCGGGGATCGAAGCGATCGTCGGCTTGGTCATCGACCAGAGCCGACCTGCGGTGGCCCGTTGGTTCTCCCGCTGGCGTCGTATCACCTCGTCGAGGGGGAGACGCTCACCGCTCGCGGCGTCCCGCTCGGCCATGGCTTTGACGTCGCCGCCGGCGCAGAACGCCCCGGCGGCGCCGGTGAGCACGACGCACCGCACCGCACCGTCGTTCTCCAGAACGTCCAACACCTGGGCCAGAGCCTCGAGCATCGGGCCGGAAAAGGCGTTGCGTCGCTCCGGCCGGTTCAGCGTGAGCACCGCGACCCCATCGTCGACCTCGCCCAGGAGGTGGTCGGTGCCCGTTTCGAGGACGGTCATGATCTCTCCTTGGCGACGAGCACGGTCATGTTCCTTCCTCGGCGACGAAGCGGACGCCGCCGACCTCGACGTCAACGCCGGAGGCGTCGCGAAGGTAGACCTCCACGATCCCGGCCTCGGCACGGTGCGACAGGGGGACGAACCGCACGATCTGGCCGGCCGGGTCCAGCCGTAGGGTCACCGTGGGGCCACCTTCCTCCCCGGGCCCGCTGACACCTATCGCCGTCGCCCATCTCGCCGCCGCCCCGGCGGGGTCCTCCACTTCGACGATGATGCCGGCGATCCCCCCGCCCCCCCGAGCGGGGGCCTTCCCGGTCCACTCCGGACCCGCCCATCGCCACGACTCGGGTGGATCGGCCCAGTCGACCGAGACGATCGCTCCCGGGACGTCCTTGGGGTGCAGGTGGGTTCCGGCGATGTCGGGATAGTCCGCCTGCCAGACAACCTTGATACCCGCCCCGGCTATACGTCGGCGGGCGGCTTCGAGGTCGGCCACCTGGAAGATGGCCATGTACCCGCTGTCACCACCGCGCCTGTCGAGATAGCGGCCCGCGGTGGTCCCCGGCCGCACCGGCGAGACCACCTCCACGAAGGTGTCCCCAACTGTGAACACGGCGTTCTCCAGGCCGAACTGCCCCACGCCGGGGTCGTGGAACGGCTCGTCCCATCCGAACGCACCCTGCAGGGCTGCCGCCACCGGTTCGAGCTCGGTGGCGGCGAGGGCGACCTGGCGAAGCCTCGGTAGTCCGCTCAAAGCTCAACTCCTCCGTCCTCGCCGTCCTCGCCGGCGCTCACCGCCGACGATCCGCTCCCAGCTGCTCGGAGGCAACCTTTCAGGCGAAAGCCCCCGTCTGCACCAGCGGCCGGGTCAACGAGGTGATCGAGATGATGTCGTCCTCGCCGAGCCACGGCAACGGGAGGGCCGCCGAGCCGCTGCCGGCCAGCGGCTTGGGGCGGCGAGGGTAGGGCGCTCCGGAACTGCCCCCCCGCCCCCGGTAGACGATCAGGCCGGTGGCGGGATCGGGAACGGAGTCGAGCGCCGACTGCACGACCGGGAGAGCCATGTAGGTCTCCCAGGCTTCCTCGTCGACGAACTCCACCTCGAAAACCACCCCCCAAGGGTGGCGATGCCAGGACCAGTCGGAAGCCCCGTGGGTGACCGCGCTCTCCATCAGCGCGTCGCCGTGGGCGTCCGCCCACGTCGCCGCCGGGGTGGACCCGTCGAAGACCTCGATGGAGAACCAGGCACCCACGCCTCTACAGGGTACTACCAATCTCCGCCGGCGAGAACCACGGTTCTCCAGCCGTTTCCGCCCGGCGGGCCACTATGGAGAGCAGCGCCGGCCCGCAACGGTTCGCCTTCACCGGGCCTATCCCCGGCACCGCGAGAAGCTCCTCGAGGGTGCGCGGCCGCAGCGATGCCAAGGCGTCGAGGGTGGCGTCGTGGAGCACCAGGTGGGGTGGGACGCCGCTGTGCCGGGCGGCTTGGGACCTCCAGGCGGCCAGGTCGGCCCGCAGCTCAGGGTCCGTTCGAGGCAGCTCCTCGGCGCGGCGCAGCCCGAGGGGGTCGCCGCTCCGCATGGCGGCGCGGCGAAGGTCGTGTCGCTGAGCGTCGAAGCGGGGCCTCCAGTCGGCGTCGCCGTCCGACGGCCCGCCGGCGGCCGACAAGACGGCCTCCAACCAGCGCGACGGCTGCCGGGGAACGGGACGCAGCGCTGTTCCCATGCGCCGCGTCGCCGCCCAGGAGATCGACAGTCTTTCGGAGGCCCGCGACAGTGCAACGTAAAAAAGTTGACGCTCGTCGACCTCGGCGCAGCGGGCCATCGGCACCAGGCCCTCTTCTGCTCCCACCACCCACACCCACGGCCACTCGAGCCCCTTCGAGCGGTGGAAGCTGCACAGGGTGACGGCGTCACCGACCGCCGCCACCGAGCGGTCCCCCAGAGCGGCAGGCAGCCAGTCGAGCCACTCCGCCACGGTCGCGTCCGGTTCCAGCCCGCAGTAGGCCCGCGCCGCCTCTGCCGTGCTCCCGGCCCCTCGTCCGAGCAGGTTCTCCAGGTCGGCTACGACAGCCCGCAGCGGCTGGTGGACCCGCTCGGCGAGCGCCGCTCGGGCGGCCTCGGCGGCTGGCGCCGCCGAGGCGTCGTGGCAGGGCACCCCCGCGGCCACCAGGGCGCCGTGGATCAGCCGCAGCTGGGCGTTGGTGCGCGCCAGGACCGCCATCGACCCCCACCCCAGGCCCTCGGCGCGGGCCCGATGGCATCCCTCCACGACGGCTCGCGCCTCGTCCGCTTCTGAGGGGTAGCGGCGCACTCGGGGGGGCGTGCCCTGGCGCGACGCTTCGAGACCCGAGCCTGAAGGGCCGAGCACCGCCGCGGCGGCGGCGACGATCTCGGCGGTCGACCTGTGGTTGCGGTCGAGGTGGATGATCTCGGTCGACGGCCAGCGGCGGGGGAGGTCCGCCAGCAGCGAAGGGTCGGCACCGTTCCACGCGTAGATCGCCTGGTTGGGGTCGCCGACCACGCAGAGGTCGACGGAGTTGCCCAGCCAGGCGAGGAGCAGCCGGTGCTGGAGGGGGTTCAGGTCTTGGAACTCGTCCACGTGGATGTGCCGCCAGCGCCACCGCTGGGCGGCGGCGAACTCGGGGTCCCTTTCGATGGCTTCGGCGCAGCGGGCGAGGATGTCGTCGAAGTCGATCAGCCCGCGTCGGCGTTTCTCGTGTTCGTAGCGTTCGTAGACGGCTGCAAGAGCAGCCGGGTCCACGGTGCGCGGTAGTCGCCGCCCGCTCGAGTGCAACGCTTCGGGTAGGCGTGGGGGATCGATGCCGCGGGACTTCGCCCACTCGATGTGCCCGGCGACGTCGTGGGCCGACAAGCCGTCGAGCCCCGGCCGTCCGGCGAGCAAAGGTCCGAGGAGGCGGCCCTTCCGCTCGAGGAGGGCGGGGGGCCGCTGGCGGCGGTCCGCCCACCAGCGTTGCAGCTGGGCGGCTGCGTGCGAGTGGAAAGTGCCCGCCGCCACTCGCTCCCGCAGGCCGAGCGCCGCCAAGCGCTCCTGGAGCTCGCCGGCGGCTTTGCGGGTGAAGGTGAGGGCGAGCGTGTGGCGGGCGTCTGAGGACCCGGTTAGGCAGCGGTACGCGATGCGCCTGGTGAGCACCCGGGTCTTGCCGGCCCCGGCGCACGCGATGATGCAAAGTGGGGCCGCCTCCGAGGTGACGGCGGCGGCCTGGGCGGGCGTCAACCCGGAGAGGAGATCCTCGCCTGGTGCCTTTTCGGTCACCCACCCGAAGATACGTTCGGCATGGGACGGGCTGTTGGATGCTCGAGAACCCGGTTGCGCGCCTGGCGGACGGTCCCCCCGAACCGCCCCGGCCGGCGCGCCAACCGGGTCCTTTCGAGGTCAGGAGCATGCCTCCCGACGCGGCGGAAGTCAAGGGTCGACACATCGCCTGAAAGGCGCCGCCCGAAAGTACCCTTGCGTGTCGATGCGCCGCCGCCGGTTCCTCAGGGATGGTGAGGAGGTGGTCGTCGAAGTCAGACCCCACTGGTGGTACCTGGCCGGCCCGGTCGCCGTGCTGGTGGCCGTGATCGCCGGTTCGATATACGGGTGGCTGCGGTCCATGCCCTCCTACGCCGCCTGGGCGGCGGTCGCCGCCCTAGGGGTGAGCGCCCTGTGGCTGCTGGTCCGCTACGCGAGCTGGGCCAACACCCGCCTCATCGTCACCAACTCGAGGGTGATCGAACGCAAAGGGGTCTGGGGGAGAAGGGGACGGGAGATACCAGTGTCGGCGGTCACCAACATCGAGTACCGCCAGAGCCTGTTCGAGCGGTTGGTCGGCACCGGTGACGTGGTGCTCGAATCAGCGGGGCGCGACGGCCAGGAGGTGTTCTCGGATCTGCCCCACCCCGCGGCGGTGCACAACGACATCTGGGAGCAGGCGGAGGCCTGGCGGCGTGGCTTGGTCTCCCCGGCCCGGACCGCGTCGATCCCCGAGCAGATCGACCAGCTCGACCAGCTGCGCCGGAGGGGTGTGATAACCGAAGCCGAGTTCCAGGCGAAGAAGTCCCAGCTGCTCGACCGCCTGTGACCGGCGGCCCCCGGGTGCGCGGCGGCTTGGTCAGCCTGGTCCCCTCGATAACGGAGACCCTCCTCGCCTGGGGGGTGCGGCCAGCCGCCGCCACCCGCTTCTGCGACGCCCCGGGCGTCCCAGCCGTGGGGGGGACGAAGAACCCTGACATCGAGGCGATCGTCGCCATCGCCCCCGGGGTCGTGCTGATGGACAAGGAGGAGAACAGGCTGGAGGACGCCTCTAGGCTCGAGGAGGCGGGTCTCGAGGTGGTGGCAACCCACGTCCGGTCCCTGGAGGACGTCGGGCCGGCGCTGGAGCTGATAGCCGCCGCAGCCGGCCGCGCCGCAGCGCCGCAAGACCTTCCGGGACCGGCCGGGGCCGAGGGAGGGCCACCAGCGTTGAGGGTGTGGGTGCCCATCTGGCGCCGGCCGTGGATGACCGTCGGAGCCCGGACCTACGGATCGTCGCTCCTCGCGGCCGCTGGCTTCGACAACGTCGCCCGGCAGCTGGCCGACCCGTACCCCCTCCTCGAGCCCTTTGCGGCCCGGGACCTACAGCCGGACCTGGTCCTCGCCCCTTCCGAGCCGTACCCCTTCGGCGAGCGTCACCGCCCAGAGCTGGAGGCCGTCGCGCCCGCCGTGTTGGTCGACGGGCGGGACCTGTTCTGGTGGGGGAGCCGGACACCGGCCGCGCTCGGCCGGCTCAGGGACCTGGCGCGCCGGCTCGCCGGCGCGCAAGGATGAGCCATGGCCGGACCGCTGGCAGGGTGCAGGGTGGTGGAGTTGGCTGGGATCGGGCCGGGACCCTTCGCCGGGATGATGCTCTCCGACATGGGAGCGGAAGTCGTGAGGGTCGACCGGGCGGAGGCCGTGCGCGAAGGGGCCCCTCCCCCCGTGCACGACGTGCTGGGCAGGGGGCGGCGCTCGGTGGCGGTCGACCTGAAGACACCGGAGGGCCGCGAAGTCGTGCTGCGCCTCGCCGAGCGCGCCGACGCGCTGATAGAGGGCTTCCGCCCCGGGGTCACAGAGCGGCTCGGCGTCGGCCCCGACGACTGCCTGTCCAGGAACCCGCGGCTCGTCTACGGGCGGATGACCGGATGGGGCCAGACCGGGCCGTACGCTAAAGCCGCCGGCCACGACATCAACTACATAGCCCTGTCGGGCACGTTGGAGATGATCGGCCGCAAGGACCAGGCGCCCGTCCCGCCGCTGAACCTGGTCGGCGACTTCGGCGGCGGGGGGATGCTGCTGGCGTTCGGGGTGGTGTGCGCCATGCTGGAATCCGCCCGCTCCGGCAAAGGGCAGGTCGTCGACGCGGCGATGGTAGACGGCGCCGCCCTGCTCGCGGCGATGATGCACGGGATGCGGGCGAGCGGCATGTGGAGGCCCGAGCGCGGCACCAACCTGCTCGACACCGGAGCGTGGTTCTACGACGCCTACGAAACGGCAGACGGCAAGTACATTTCCATCGGCTCGATCGAGCCACAGTTCCTGGCCGAACTGGTCCGCATCACCGGCCTCGACGCCGAGGGGCCGCTGCCGCACCAGATGGACCGCGACGCCTGGCCGGCCATGAAACGACGCGTCGGCGATCTCATCAAGACCAAGACCCGAGACGAGTGGTGCGAGCTGCTGGAGGCGACCGACGCGTGCTTCGCGCCGGTCCTCTCCCCGGAGGAGGCCGCCGTCCACCCGCACAACGTCGAGCGGGGCACCTTCACCGAGCGCGACGGGGTCGTCCAGCCCGCGCCGGCGCCACGCTTCAGCCGCACACCGGCCGAGATCGCCGGCTCGCCGGCTCGCCCCGGTGAGCACACCGACTCCGTGCTCGCCGAGTGGGGGTTCGCCGCCTCGGAGGTCGCCAAGCTGAGGGAGGCGGGAGCTATTCGAGGTTGACGACCGGGCAGGTCAACGTCCGGGTTATCCCCTCGATCATCTGCAGCCTGCTCACGATCATCCTCCCGAGCTCGTCCACGTCGGACGCCTCGGCCCGGACGATGACGTCGTAGGGTCCGGTCACGTCGTCGGCGGCAACCACACCGGGGATCCCCCGGACCTGCGCGGCGACCGACGCCGCTTTGCCGACCTCTGTCTGGATCAGGACGTACGCGTTCACTGCCACGGCGGCTCTCTCCTCTCGGGAACGGCCCGCCCCGAGATGGTACGTCCTTTTACCCGAGCCTCTTCTCCAGCTCGGCGAGCTGGTCGAGAAGCTCGGACGGCATGCGCTCGCCGAGGCTGTCGTAGTAGTCCCTGATCGACGCCACGTCCCTCCTCCAACCGTCGACGTCGACGGAGAGCAGCTCCCTCATCGCCGAGGGCGAGATTTCGAGGCCGTCGGTGGAGATGGCACCCTCGGCGGGCAAGAGCCCGATCGGCGTCTCGACGGCCTCGCCCCTGCCGCCGCAGCGTTCGAACACCCACTCGAGGACCCGGCTGTTGTCGCCGAAACCCGGCCAGAGGAACCGTCCTTCGGCGTCCTTTCGGAACCAGTTGACGTAGAACATCCTGGGCAGCTTGTCCGGGTCGGCGCCGGCCCCCACCTTCAGCCAGTGGGAGAAGTAGTCGGCCATGTTGTAGCCGCAGAAGGGCAGCATGGCGAACGGGTCGTGGCGCAGCTTGCCGACCGCGCCCGTAGCGGCCGCTGTCGTCTCCGACGCCATCGTGGATCCCAGGAACACCCCGTGGCGCCAGTCGAACGCCTCGGTGACGAGCGGCACGACGCTCGAGCGGCGCCCACCGAACAGGATCGCCGAGATCGGCACTCCTCGGGGATCCTCCCACTCGGGGGCGATCGCCGGGTCCTGGGAGGCGGGTGCGGTGAAACGGGCGTTGGGGTGGGCGGCCGTCGTCCCCTTCTCGGGCGTCCAGTCCTCGCCTTTCCAGTCCGTGAGGTGCGCCGGCGGCTCGTCGGTCATCCCCTCCCACCACACGTCGCCGTCGTCGGTCAGCGCCGTGTTGGTGAAGATGCAGTTGCCGGAGAGGGTGAGCATGGCGTTGAGGTTCGTCTTGTTGTTGGTGCCGGGGGCGACGCCGAAGAAGCCGTACTCGGGGTTGATCGCCCAGAGCCGGCCGTCGGCTCCGAACTTCATCCAGCAGATGTCGTCGCCGACCGTCTCCACCTTCCAGCCGGGCAGGGTCGGGATGAGCATCGCCAGGTTGGTCTTGCCGCACGCCGAGGGGAAGGCGCCCGTGATGTAGCGGACCTCACCGGCAGGGGAGGTCAACTTGAGGATCAGCATGTGCTCGGCGAGCCACCCGCCGTCGCGGGCCATCACCGACGCGATCCGCAAGGCGAAGCACTTCTTGCCCAGCAGCGCGTTGCCGCCGTAGCCCGACCCGTAGGACCAGATCTCCCTGGTCTCGGGGAAGTGGACTATGTACTTGTTGTCGGGGTCGCACGGCCAGGGCACGTCCTTCTCGCCGGGTTCGAGCGGGGCGCCGACCGAGTGGACGCAGGGGACGAAGTCGCCGTCCGCGCCGAGCACGTCCAGCGCTCCGTTCCCCATCCTCGTCATGATCCGCATGCTCGCAGCGACGTAGGCGGAGTCCGTCAGCTGAACCCCGATGTGCGCGATCGGCGATCCGAGGGGACCCATCGAGAAGGGCACCACGTACATGGTGCGCCCGCGCATGCAGCCGCTGAACAGACCCGTCAGGTGGCTCTTCATCTCCCGCGGGTCCCGCCAATTGTTGGTGGGCCCGGCGTCGATCTCCCGCTCGGAGCAGATGAAGGTCCTGCCCTCGACCCGGGCTACGTCCGCCGGGTCGGAGTGGGCCCAGTAGCTGTTGGGCCTCTTGGCGTCAGACAGCTTCCGGAACGTCCCGGCCTCCACTAGGGCCGTGCAGAGCTGGTCGTACTCTTCTGCGCTGCCGTCGCACCACAGCACCCTCTCGGGGGTGGTGATCCGGGCCCACTCGTCGACCCACTCGACGAGCCGCTTGTTCTCACTCAAAGGCTGGGACGAGGTCACGGGGTTCTCCTTTGATGCCTACCATCCCCCCAATGCCGAGGTTACTGGACTAGTTCCGCGATGGGCGAGTTCGAGCTGATAGAAGCCATCGAGGGGCTCCTGCCGGGCCCGCCGGCGGGCGAGCTGTGGCTCGGCGACGACGCCGCCGCCGTGGCCGTCCCCGCCGGCCCGGGCTGGCTTCTGCTGGCCGCCGACACGGTGGTGGCCGGCGTCCACGCCGACCTGCGGCTGACGTCGCTGGGTGACCTGGGCTGGAAGGCGGTGGCCGCTTCGGTCAGCGACATCGCGGCCATGGGGGGGGATCCGCACCGCTGCCTGGTCACCATCGCCGCGCCCGAAGGTTGTGACATCCCGGCGTTGTACGAGGGGGTGGCCGCGGCGGCAGCCGAGCTGGGGTGTCCCGTCGTGGGGGGAGATCTGAGCAGGGCTCCGGAGCTCGTCGTGACCGTCGCTGTCACCGGCTGGTGCGACGGGACGCCTGTGCCCCGCAGCGGAGCGGCGCCCGGCGACGTCATCTGGTGCTGCGGGCAGCTGGGGGCGGCCGCGGCCGGCCTGCGACTGTTGCGGTCCGGGCTCGCCTTCGCCGGCGGACCGGCCTCGGGCTCTGCTGGGGCTTGGACTGGTGCCTCCGGCTCTGCTGGGGGTGGGGCTGGTGTCTCCGGCTCTGCTGGGGCTTGGACTGGTGGCTCTGGCTCTGCTGGGGCTTGGACTGGTGGCTCTGGCTCTGCTGGGGGTGGGGCTGGTGTCTCCGGTTCTGCTGAGGGTCGGACTGGTGCTGCGGCGGCCGTGCGGGCGCACGCCCGGCCGATCCCTCGCCT
>Ga0070737_10002973_pt1 | contig 19134 bp, 19 predicted proteins | sample Coa_R1_10_FD_66438 | JGI IMG/M metagenome (GOLD analysis project Ga0070737, IMG submission 66438) | Surface soil microbial communities from Centralia Pennsylvania, which are recovering from an underground coalmine fire - Coalmine... | ecosystem: Environmental > Terrestrial > Soil > Unclassified...
AGCAGCCGGCTGGTGACGCCGATCAGCGGGCTGGATAGCCAGGGCAACGGCGAGTTCAAGATCAACGGCGTATCGATCCGCTACAACGCCAACGACAGTATCAGCACGATCGTCAACCGGATCAACGCAGCCAACGCCGGGGTAGTCGCTCTCTACGACCCGCTCGCCGACCGGCTGCGCCTGACCGCCACCAACACGGGTGGCGCGGCGATCGCGCTGCAGGACGTGACCGGCAACTTCCTGGTGGCCACGGGGCTGGCGGGCGCCACGCAGCAGCTCGGCCAGAACGCCGTGTTTACCATCGATGGCGTGAACGGCGGCGCGCCGCTCACCAGCAGCAGCAACACGATCACCGGCTACATCCCGGGCGTCACCTTGCAGCTGAAGGCCACCAGCGCCGCCCCGGTCACGGTGACCGTCGCGCAGGACACGCAGACGACCGTGAACCAGGTCCAGGCGTTCGTCAACGCCTTCAACGCCGCCCTGGACGCCATCGACACCCAGACCGCCTACGACCCGAACACCAAAACCTCCGCCCCGCTGGCGGGCGACGCCAGCGTGCTGGACCTCCAGCGCCAGCTGCGCTCGCTGGTCAGCGCGGCCGCCGTGGGCATGGGCGGCAGCTACCGCAGCCTGGCCGACCTGGGGATCTCTACCGGCGCGGTGGGCAGCAAGGCAGGCACCACCAACCGCTTGGTATTCGACCAGGAGAAGTTCACCGCCGCGCTGATGGCCAATCCTCAGGCGGTGCAGGCAGTGCTGGCGGGCTTCCAGACCACGCTCGGCTCGCCCAGCGGCGTCGGCAACATCGTGAGCGTGACCGGCCAGCCCCGTGACCAGCACGTGGACGGCACCTACTACGTCAAGGTGCTGGACAGCAACAACACCGTCGACGTGCGCTTCGTAAGCAGCGATGGCCGCGAGCTGTATCACACCACGGGCACGCTGACCCCCGGGGTGGACAACACCAGCCTGATCCCCGGGGTGACCCTGCGCACCAACAGCACGCTTGCGGTCGGCGAGGACAGCTTCACGGTTAGCGTGGCGGGCCGCGGGGTGGGGATCACCCTGCAAGACTACCTGAACGAGCTGCTCGGCGATAACGGGTTCTTCAAGGCGCGCACCGACGCGTCGACAAGTATTAGCAAGGACCTCGCCGACCGCATCGCGGACATGCAGCAGCGCCTGCAGCAGCGGCAGGACCAGCTCACGCAGCGCTTCACCGAGCTGGAGACGACGCTGGCCCGCCTGCAGACGCAGAGCGGCGCGCTCGCCGGCCTGTTCGCCGGTGCCGGCGCGTCGAGCGGCTAAGGTTGGTCTTTAGGGAGGCAGGCATGCAGGCCAATCCATACCAGCAGTACCGCGCCACCGTGGTGGAGACGGCGACGCCCGCGCAGCTCGTCGCCTTGCTGTACCAGGGGGTGGTGCGCTTCACCCAGCGCGGCCTGCTGGCGCTGGAGCGGCGCGACCTCGCCGCGGCCCACGAGGCGTTCGTGCGCGCGCAGGCGATCGTGCTCGAGCTGACCAGCAACCTCGACTTCGAGCAGGGCGGCGAGATCGCCCGCAACCTCGCCAGCCTCTACGCGTTCGCCTACCAGCGGTTACTGGCGGCGAACTGCCGCAAGGAGGCCGCCCCAGCCGAGCAGGTGGTCGCGCTGTTCCGCACGCTGCTCCCGGCCTGGCAGGCGCTGGCTGGCGAGCAGGTGGCCTCGGCCGCCCGGCCCGCGGCGCCGGTGCGGCCATGAGCGTTGAGCGCCCGACCGACTCCGCCCGAGTCGCGGCCGCCGTGCTCGCCCTGGCGCGCCAGCAGACGCGCGCCCTGTACGCCGAGGACTTCGCGGCCTTCCGCGCCCTGGCCGATGAGCGCGATGCCCTGGTAGCGCGCCTCGCGGTGCCGCTAGCCGCGGGGGTGCGCGCGACACTGGAGCGTGTCGCCGCGATCGACCGCGAGAACGAGGCGCTCGTGCGCGCGCTGCTGGCCGAGACCGCACGCGCGCTGCAGCGGCTGCGCGAGGGGCGTGTGGCCCTGCGCGGCTATGCTACCCCGGCGCAGGTCGCCGCGGCGCCGCGCTCGGCCCTCGACCGCCGCGGGTAGGCCGCGCCGCCGGGGGCTGGGCGCGGCCGCCCCACCAGGCGGCCCACACCAGTCAGGTCAGTATGGAATCCGAGGGGAACGGACGATGCGTCGCCTGCGGCTCGCCTTATGGCTGCTGAGCATCGGCCTGGCCGTTGCCGGTTGTAGCCTGCCGGTGGCGCTGACGGTGCCGGCTCCCCTCGCCGCGCGGCCCGCGCCGGCCGCCCCCGCGGCCAAAGACCCGCCCATCGCGGTGCCCAAGCGGCCCCCCAGCACGCCGACGCCCGTCCCGTTGGTCTTGCCGACACCGGCCGTGCCGTTCGCCACTAAGAGTTTGCCTCCGGTGCGGCTGATCATCCCCAGCATCGGCCTGGACAGTCGCGTGGTGCCCATCAGCACGCGGATCGATAACCGGGGCTCGCTGGCCTGGGAAACGGCGGCGTTCGCCGTGGGCCACCACGCCGGTTCAGCCAACCCTGGGCAGGTGGGCAACGTGGTGCTCAGCGGGCACATCAGTAGCCCCCACGAGGGCGATGTGTTCCGCAACCTCCCGCGCGTACAGCTCGGCGACGGCGTGATCGTGGTCACCGCCGAGCAGCAGTTCCTGTATCGCGTGTACGACATCCAGGTCGTTCCCCCTCAGGCGGTAGAGGTGCTCGACCCCACGGATACCTCGATCGTGACGCTGATCACCTGCGTCCCCGACGGCGTGTACTCGCACCGGCTAGTGGTACGCGCGGTGCGCGTCTGAGTGGCCGCCGGTACGGCCCGGCAGACTTCTGTCCAGCCCCGGCGCGTACCATCGGCCAGCCGCAGCGGGAGGAGCCGCCCTAACCGCGAATTTCGGTCGCGCTCTATCGTGAGACCGAACTCATCAGTCCCGTCGCTGGAGGTCCCCGATGGGGGTGCTCAACGTGCTGCGTATCGCCGGCTCGGCGCTGACCGCGCAGCGGCTGCGGATGGATGTCACGGCCAGCAACATCGCCAACGCGGAGGCGACAGCCACGCCCGAGGGCGGCCCCTACCGCGCCGAGCGGGTCGTGTTCGCCCCTCGGCGCGAGGGCAACTTTGCCAGCACCTTCCGCCTGCTGCGCAGCGCGGCCGAGTCCGCCCCGCAGGGCGGCGGCGTCGAGGTGCGGGCCATCGTGGCCAGCCCGCAGCCCCCGCGGCAGGTGTACGACCCGACCCATCCCGACGCCGACGCCGACGGCTATGTGACCTATCCGAACGTCGACCTGGTCACGGAGATGACCGACCTGCTCTCGGCCAGCCGTGCGTACGAGGCCAATCTGACGGTGATCACCGTCGCCAAGAATATGGCCCAGCGCGCTCTCGACATCGGGCGCGCATAGCCCCACCTTGAGCGTATGGGAGAGCAGCCATGGACATTCGCTCGATCGGCGGACTGACTCCCGTCCCCACGTCTTCCCTCGCCCGGGTGAGCGAAGGCCGCGGGGTGGGAGCCACGCCCGGCGCACCGGCACCCGGCCAGGTGGTGGAGGGGTTCGGCCAGGCGTTGGCCGAGGCGATCGACGGCCTCAACCGCCTGCAGCAGGAGGCCGACGCCCGGGCGCTCCAACTCGCCGCCGGGGAGCCGGTGGAGCTGCACGAGGTGATGCTGGCGCAGGAGCGCGCCAGCCTCGGGCTGCAGCTCGCCGTGCAGGTGCGCGACAAGCTGGTCGAGGCCTACCAGGAAATCATGCGCCTGCAGGTGTAGCCGCGATGGCCGCGGCTGAGCCCGCGCGCGTCCAAGGTGGAGCAGCATGCTAGTCGGGCCGGTGGACATCTCGCCCCGCCAGGCGCGAGGGATGTGGGGGCGCCTGACACGGCCCCAGCGCCTCACGCTGCTGGGCGTATCGGTGCTAGCCGTGGCGCTGGTGGGGGCGTTCCTCGTGTTTGGCCGCCAGCCGGAGTACGCGGTGGCCTTCAGCAACCTCCGCGAGGAGGACGCCGCGGCGATCGTGGCCAAGCTCAAGGAGGCCAAGGTGCCTTACGAGCTAGCCGACCGCGGCACCACCATTCGGGTGCCCGCCGCGCAGGTGAGCGAGGTGCGCCTGCTGGTTGCCGACGCCGGCTTGCCCCAGCGCGGTAGTGGCACTGGCATGGAGCTGTTCAACCAGCCGCACCTCGGCATGACCGAGTTCGCGGAGAAAGTCAACTACCAGCGCGCGCTGGAGGCCGAGCTGGCCCGCTCGATCATGCGCTTGGACGCCGTGGAGAGCGCACGGGTGCACCTGGTGCTGCCGCAGCCATCGCTGTTCCTGGCCCAGCAGCGCGAGCCGACCGCCTCGGTGGTGCTCACCCTCCGGCCGGGCCGCCGGCTGGATCCCGCCCAGGTCATGGGTATCACCCAGCTGGTGGCCAGCAGCGTCGAGGGCCTGAAGCCCGAGAACATCAATGTAATCGACTCCAACGGCACGCTGCTCTCCGAGCGCGGCACGCCCTCCGACCCCGCTCGCCAGACGGGCACCCGCCAGGACGTGCAGCGCGCCCTCGAGCAGCGCCTGGAGAACGAGGTGACTCGGCTTCTCGCGCGCGTGGTCGGCCCGGATAAGGCAATCGTGCGCGTCAGCGCCGACCTCAACTGGGACCAGTACGAGGCGAACTCGGAGACCTTCTCGCCCGACGGCAAGCCGCCGCAGGTGCGCAGCCAGCGCGAGCAGCGCGAGACGCAGACCCAGCAGGGCGGCGCTCCCGGCGGGGTGCCCGGCGCCGACGCCAACATCCCCACCTACGCCGCGGTGCAAGCCGCGGGCGGCGAGAGCCGCGCCGAGCGCCAGGACACCCAGACCAACTACGAGCTGTCCAAGACCGTCGAGAAGTTGGTACGCGCCCCTGGTGGCATCCGCCGGCTGTCGGTTGCTGTGGCGATCGATAGCGCGGTGATCACCGACCCCCAGCAGGCCGACGCCCTCAGCCGGCTGGTGGCGACCGCCGCCGGGCTGGACACCGCTCGCGGCGACGTGGTGACTTTTACCAGCCTGCCGTTCTCGCCGCCGGCGCCCGTCAGCCCCGAGCTAGAGGCGCTGCGCCAGCGCGAGCAGCTGCTCCAGACCCTGCGGCTGGCGGCGCTGGTCCTCGGCCCGCTGGTGGTAGTGGTGGTGGTGTGGCTCATCCTGCGGCGGGGGCGCCGCCGCGAGGCCACCACGCCCGCCATCCGCGTCGAGCCCGCCGCGCCCCCGCTGCTCGCGCCGGCCGCGGCCGTGGCGCAGGCCACCGAGGCCGTCGCCGCGGCGGCGGAGGCCGCGGGCGCGCTCACCCCCTCGAAAGACGATGTCCAGTACGCCAACGCCCAGCGCGAGCTGAGCCACATGGCCCGCAACGATCCAGAGGCCATGGCCGGCCTGATCCGCGCCTGGCTGGCGGAGGAGCGAGCGCGCGCATGACCACCGACAAGCTCACCGGCCGGCAGAAAGCGGCCGTCCTGCTCATCGCCCTGGGGCCCGAGAACTCGGCCAACGTGCTCAAGCGCCTGCGCGAGCCGGAGATCGAGGAGATCACCCTGGAGATTCTCTCCATGGAGCAGGTGTCCGACGAGCTCCGCCGCGCGGTGATCCAGGAAGGCTACAACATGGCCCTGGCTAGCCGGTACTTGAGTACCGGCGGCCTGCACTACGCCGAGGACATGCTCAACCGTGCGCTGGGGCCGGAAAAGGCGGGCGAGTTCATCAGCCGCATCGCTGCCACCCTGCGCCCACAGCACTTCGCCTTCCTGCGCGAGACCGACCCGCAGCAGCTCGCCAGCTTCTTGCAGGAGGAGCAGCCGCAGGCGATCGCGCTGATCCTTGCCCACCTGCCGCCGCTGCACGCCGCGCGGGTGCTCTCGGCTCTGCCGGCCGATATCCAGCCCGAGATCGCCATGCGCGTGGCCACGATGGAGCGCACGCTGCCCGAGGTGATCGAGGGGGTGGAGGCCGTACTGCGCCAGCGCCTGTCGCGCTTGCTGACCAGCGACTACAGCGTCGCGGGCGGCGTGGACTCGCTGGTCAAGATCCTGGGCAACGTCGACCGCCACACCGAGCGCGGCATCCTGGAGTACCTCGACGCGCACGACCCCGAGCTGGCCGAGGAGGTCCGCAAGCAGATGTTCTCGTTCGAGAACCTGGTCGAGCTGGACGACCAGGGGCTCCAGCGCGTGCTGCGCGAGGTGGATGCCCGCGATCTGGCGCTGGCGCTGCGTGGGGCCAACGAGCAGCTCAAGGAGCGGATCTTCCGCAACATCTCCGCCCGGGCGGCCGAGATGCTGCAAGAGGACATGGCCGTGTCGGGCCCGGTACGCCGCATCCAGGTGGAGGAGGCGCAGCAGCGCATCGTCAACGTGGCGCGCCGGCTGGAGCAGACGGGCGAGATCGTGATCCAGCGGGGGGCCGACGATGTCCTCCTCTAACGCGCGGGTGCGCCCCTACGTGTTCGCGCCGCTGGCCCCCCTCCCCCCACCCCCCGGCCCTCCGCCCCCCGCCGGTGGGGACGGGGCTGGGGGGGGACATGGGGCGGGCGGCGGCTCGAGCACACCGCCCGCTGTGCCCAGCGCTGAGGAGCTGGCGGCCCTTCGCGCGGCGGCCGAGGCGGAAGGGCGCGCCGCCGGCTACGAGGCGGGTTATGCCGAGGGGTTGCAGCGTGCGGCCGCCGAGCAGGCAGCGCTCACCGAGCAGCTCGCCAGCGTGGTGGCCTCGGCACGGGTAGTGGCCCGCGGCTTCACCGCCGGGCTGGAGGCGCGCGTGGTCGACCTGGTGCTGGCGGTGGCGCGCAAGGTGATCGAGCGCGAGGTGCGCCTCGATCGCGCCATCGTGCTGAACGTGATCCGCGCCGCCCTGGAGGAGATCCAGGAGCACACCACCGTCGAGGTGCGCGTGCACCCCGACGACTATGAGCTCGTGGTGGCCCAGTGGGAGCGCCTGGCGCGCACGCCGCTGGCCCAGCGCAGCCAGTTCGTCGTCGACGAGCGCGTGGGCCGCGGCGGCTGCGTCATCGACATGCCGTTCGGCCAGCTCGACGCCCAGCTCGACACCAAGCTGGCGCAGATCGTCGAGACGTTCCACGCCCTGCTAGAGGGAGACCTGTAGGTGAAGCCGAACTGCGCGCTCGATCGGTACTTCGCGGCGCTGCGCGAGCGCTCGGCGCTGCGCTACCAGGGCCGCGTGGCCCAGCTCGTGGGGCTGTCGGTCGAGGTCGAGGGCCTGCGCCTGGCCATCGGCGACCTGTGCACGATCTACCCGGAGCCGGGTAGCCCTGGCTTCGCTGCCGAGGTGATCGGCTTCCGCGACAACCGCCTGCTGGTGATGCCCTTCCAGGAGACCCATGGCATCCGCGCCGGCAGCCGGGTCGTGCCCCGCGCGCATGGCTTCTACGTGCCGGTGGGCCACGCCCTGCTGGGGCGCGTGGTCAACGGCCTCGCCCAGCCCATCGACGGGCGCGGGCCGCTGGGCACCACCGAGCGCTACTCGGTGGTAGGCCGCCCGCCCGAGCCCCTGGCGCGGCAGCCGATCCGCGAGCCGCTGGGCACCGGCATCCGCGCCATCGACGCGCTGCTCACCTGCGGCAAGGGGCAGCGCATCGGCATCTTCGCCGGCAGCGGCGTGGGCAAGAGCACCAGCCTGGGCATGATCGCCCGCCACGCCCGCACCGATGTCAACGTGGTGGCGCTGATCGGCGAGCGCGGCCGCGAGGTGCAGGAGTTCATCGCCCGCGACCTGGGCGAGGAGGGGCTGCGCCGCTCGGTGGTGGTGGTCAGCACTTCCGACCAGCCCGCCCTACAGCGGATCAAGGCCGCCTGGGTGGCTACCACCATCGCCGAGTACTTCCGCGACCAGGGCCTCGACGTGCTGCTGATGATGGATTCCATCACGCGCTGGGCGATGGCGCAGCGCGAGATCGGCCTCACCGTCGGCGAGCCCCCCGTGGTCAAGGGCTATCCGCCGTCGGTTTTCGCCCTGCTGCCCAAGCTGCTGGAACGCGCTGGCACCGCCGAGCGCGGCACCATCACGGGCATCTACACCGTGCTCGTCGATGGCGACGACGTGACCGAGCCGATCGCCGACGCCGCCCGCAGCGTGCTCGACGGGCATATCTGGCTCAGCCGCAAGCTAGCCCACGAGAACCACTACCCGGCTATCGACGTGCTTGGCAGCGTCAGCCGCCTGATGACGGCGCTGGCCACGCCCGAGCACCAGCGCGCCGCCAACCGCCTGCGCGACCTATTGGCCACCTACCGCCAGCACGAGGACCTGGTGACCATCGGCGCTTACACGCCCGGCACCAACCCCGCGCTCGACGAGGCGCTGGCCCTGCTGCCGCGCATCAAGGCGTTCCTCTGCCAACGCGCCGACGAGATGGCTACCTACGAGGACAGCATCGCGGCGCTGCTGGCCCTAACTGGATGTGAGGCGACTGTATGAGCAGCGCTCCGTTCCGCTTGCAGACTGTGCTCGACTACCGCGCGCATCTCGTCGATCGGTTGCGGCTGGAGCTGGCCGCGCTGCAGCACCGCCAGCAGGAGGAAGCGGCGCGGCTGGCGGCCCTCGAGGCGGCCGAGCGCGCGGCCCTCGCCCAGCTCCGCGCCCAGCAGGCGCCCTCCCCCTACCCTGTTCCCCCTTCCCCCACTGGGGAGGGAGGGGCAGGGGAGGGGGGGCCGCCTGGGGCCAGCGGCGGCACGCTGCTCGACCTGCCACGGCTGATGCAGCTCACCGAGCACCTGAACGTGCTAGCCGCGCGCATCGCGGCCCAGCGCGAGCTGCTCGCGCAGTTGGCCGCCGAGGAGGCCGCGCTGCTGGAGCGCATCGTGGCCCACCAAAAAGACGTCAAAGCGCTGGAGAAACTGCGCGAGCGCCACCTCGCCGAGTGCGCGCTCAGCGAGGCGCGCCGCGAGCGCGTGGAGAGCAGCGAGCTGGCCTTGCGGCAGTACCAGCGTCTGCGGGCGGCCCTATGAGCGAGCCCATCGCCTCCTACAGCGGGCGCTTGCCCCCTCTGGTGGCGCCACGGCTCACCAACGGCCCGCGGCCTCAGCGCACCGCGCCGGGCGCGTTCGCCGCGTTGCTGGTGCGCGCCGCCGAGGCGGGCGACCCGGCGCTCCTCGGTTCGGCTCTGGCGATGGGCAGCGGCTCCCCTGCCCCACCAGTGGGAGGAGGGGAGCCGGGGGGGAAGGCAGTAGTGCCTGCCGCCGTCCCGCCCGCCTACCGCGGGCTGATCGCCGAGGCGGCGAGCCGCTACCACGTCGACCCGGCGCTCATCGCCGCCGTGATCGAGGCCGAGTCGGGGTTCAACCCCCGCGCGGGCTCGCCGGCCGGCGCCAAGGGCCTGATGCAGCTGATGGACGACACGGCACGGGGCCTGGGCGTCCGCGACCCGTTCGACCCGCGCCAGAACGTGCTGGGCGGCACGAAGTTCCTGCGCCAGCTGCTCGACCGCTACGGCGGCGACCTACAGCGTGCCCTAGCCGCCTACAACGCGGGCCCGGGGGCGGTGGACCGCTACGGCGGCGTCCCGCCGTACGCCGAGACGCAGCGCTATGTTCCCAGGGTGCTGGCGGCGCTGCAGCGCTACCGCCAGCAGCCGGCCGCCCAGCTCGCGAAGGAGTGAGCCGATGGATCTCCAGACTCGCACCTCCCAGCTGCTGGCAGGCGCGCTCAGCGGCCTGGCCGCGCGCCAGCGGGTGATCGCCGACAACGTGGCCAATGCGGACACCCCTAACTTCAAGGCGGCCACTGTCACCTTCGAGGACCAGTTGCGCCAGGTCATCGGGGCGAGTGACCGCCTCCCCCTGACGCCGGTCGTGCATGGACTGCCCGATGAGGCCGCGCCAGCGCGCATCACCCCGCGGGTGGTGCCTCTCCAGCACACCACCCGGCGGCTCGACGGCAACAACGTGGACCTCGACGAGCAGATGGTGCGACTCGCCGAGACCAACCTCACCTACAACGCGCTCGCGCAGCTGCTGGCGGGCCGCTTGCAGCTCTTGCGGTCCGTGATCCAGGACGGCCGCCGTTAAACCCGCGGGCGAGAGGGGCGACTATCTATGCAAGATGTGCTGCGCTTGGACCTGTTGGGCCGCGGCTACAGTGGCTGGCCCCTCGCCACGACCGCGCGTGGCGCAGAGGGCGGCTGGTCCCTGCCGACCGCGGCGATGGTTCAGGGGCCGCCGGAGCCGGTGCCCGGGCTGGCGACCCAGCGGCTGGCGGCCGCGCTGCTGGTGGGGCGCGCATACCGCCCGTCTCGTACGGAGCGCCCGCGGTTCGCCGATGCCCTCGCCAGCGCCGCGGGGCGCCCGGCGCATGGGGTGGCGGGCCCCTTGCGCCGCATCGACCAGACCGATCCGAACGAGTACGACAGCCTGGCGCAGGCGCGGTTGTGGGGCGGCTCCACCTGCTCGGCCGCCGCGCTCACCATGGTCTTGCGGGCGCAGGGCCAACGCGTGCGCATCGCGGATGTGTTGCGGGAGCTGCAAGGCGGCATCACCGTGGAACGCGGGCTCGTGTCGCGGCCGGCGCTGGTGCGTGCCGCAGCCCGGTTCGGCCTGGAGGCGCGGGACGAACCCCTGAGCTACGACGCGCTCCGCCGCGCTGTCGCCAGCGGGCAGCCCGTGCTCGTGGACGTCACCGACGCCCGGTTTCCCGAGGGGCACTGGCTGGTCGTTACCGGGGCCGACGCCCAGGGAGTGCAGGTCGCCGATAGCTCCGGCTACCGCCTGACGCGGCTGAACCACGACGAGTTCCAACGTGCCTGGAGCGGGCGCGGCATCCGCATCCTGAACGCCAATCTGTCTAGGAGCGCCCGCCTGGGCGAGAGAGGAGGGTAGCCCCATGCAGCCGCTACCGGGGCCTGGCGCCCCCGGCGCGCTCGCGCCGCCCGAGGCCAGCGGCCTGGAGGGGGGGCGCGCCAGCGAGGCCAGCCGCCGCGCGTTCGCCGATACCCTGGCCGCCGTGGTCGAGGCGACCAGCGCTGACGAGGCGCCGTCCGCGTCCGACCGCGAGCTGCCACCTGCCGAGCGCGATCAGGCCCGGCAGCCCGCGCCCGCCAGCGTGGAGGCCCTCGCGGCCCTCGCCGTACCGCCCCCGCGGGCGGCAGCGGAGCCGCCGGCGCCGTCCGCGGAGAGTTCCACCGGGGGCGCGCCCAGGGTCCCCGCGCGGCTTGGCGCCGTGCGCCTGGCGACGTGGGAGCCGCTGTCGCCGCCCGGCGCTGACGCGCTCGCGGCGCCGCGCGAGCCAGCGGGCTCGCTCCCACCACTAGCCGATGAGCCCACTGCCGGGCAAGGCGGGCAGGGCGGTGCGCCGGCCAATAGGCTCCCGGGAGGCGGGGCGAGCACCGCGCCCTCTGGCCCGCTACCAGCGACCTCTCACCGCGAGCCACCCGCAGGGCCCACTTCTGCCACCGGCGCGCCCGCGCCGCCGGCCGAGCGCACGACCGCCGGCCGCGGGCGCGCCGCCGCCGCGACCGCGGCACCAGGGGCTATCGGCTCTTCCAGCGCCCCGGCGCGTGCCGCACCTGTTGGCAGCCAGTCGGCAGCCGCCCGCGCGCCCGCGCGCCCGGATGGGGTGACTGGTACGCCTACCGTTACGCCGCCCGCCAGGGCCTGGAGCCCCATGGGGTCGCCCCTCGCAGCCTCCAGCGGGCCGCAGGCCACCGGTCAGCCGGCGCGACTGGGCGCTGGCCTGGCGGGCGCTGGGGCTGCCGCGCCGCCGGCCCCCCCCAGTGGTCGGCCGTTCCCGATGCCGTGGGTGGGGCAGCCCGCGGGGCCGGCAGGCGGCGCAGCAGCCGCACCGCCGCTAGGCCCGTGGCCCGAGGCCCGGGCGAACCCTGTGGCGCGCGGAGGGCTGGGGCCAGCTAATAGTGCGACGGTGGGGCGCGTGCCTTGGGCGACAGTGCCCCCGGCGAACTGGTGGCCTAGCGACACGGCGGCTGCGTATGGCAGCGTCGCGCCACTGCCGCCGGGGCCCGGCCCCGCGGCGCTCGGCGGGCCGGCCGGGCCGTGGCCGACGCCCGCCGGGGCCTCGACTCTCGGAGAGCCGTCCTCCCCAGCAACGCCGGCTCTACTCGGCCAGGAACCGCCAGCCGTGGCCCCTGCCGCGCCGGCCGCAGCCGGCGCGGCAGGGGCCGAGCCATGGTCCCTGTTGGCGCTCGCCGGGGGCGGCGAGTCCGGCGGGGCGCCCGCCGGGGATGCTCCCCCGCGCGGCCCGCAGCCCCCGGCGGCGCTCGAGGGAGCGGTGTCAGAGGGCGTGTCGGCCGCGCCGCGGGCGCCGACCCAGCCGGACCGTGCGGCCGGTAGCGCGGGGGAGCGAGTAAGGGAGCCCGAGGCCGATAGCAGCGTCCGCCTGCTCAGCCGGCGTGACTCGCGGGACGGCCCGTCCGGCGACGATCCCGCCGCTGTCGCCGGCGGCCGCGGGCTGGGCGCGGCGCCGGCTGCACAGGGCATGCCCGCCGACGCTGCGCCGCGCGAGGTGGAGGTGCGACTGTCGCCCGCGTCCTCGCTGCCCGAGCAAGTGGCGCTGGGGCTCGAGGTAGCTGCGCGCGATGCCCAGGCGGTACGGCTGCATCTGCAGCCGGAGGGGCTGGGCAACGTGCTGCTGCACGTGGCGCGCGGCGAGCAGGGCCTCAGCGTGCAGCTAGTGGCCGACAGCGCGGCTACCCGCGACCTGCTCCAGGCGACTGTGGCACAGCTGACCCAAACCCTCGACCAGCGCGGGCTGTCGGTAGCCCAGGTGCTCGTGAGCCTCGCGGGCGGCGGGGCGGGTGCCAGCGGGGACAGCCCAGGCCGCGCGACTGCCGCGCCCGTGCCGCGCCGCAGCGGCCCCCGGGCCACGAGCGCGGCACCAGCGAGCGCGGTGGCGGCGCTCGCCCGCCCGCTACACCGGATCGACTATCGCGTCTAGCGTTAGAGGAGAGGCGAACGACGTGCCAACTAGTGTCAACGCTACCACGGGGACAACCGGGGCCAGTACGGATGTGACGACCGCCAGCACCACGCTCACCCAGGCGATGAACGGGCTGGGCAAACAAGAGTTCTTGCAGCTGCTCGTCGCCCAGCTCCGCAACCAGGACCCGCTCAGCCCGATGGAAGACAAGGAGTTCATCAGCGAGCTGGCCCAGTTCACCACGCTGGAGACGATGCAGAGCCTCGACAAGCGCTTGGAGACGCTGACCCAGGCCCAGCTGCTCGCCCAGGGTGCGACCCTGCTGGGCCGCGAGATCGAGGCGGCGGCCGCCGACGGCAGCACCGTGAGCGGCAAGGTGACCGAGGTGCAGCTCGCCAGCGGCACGGTGCAGCTCGTCGTGGGCGGCCAGACCGTGCCCGTCACCCAGGTCACCCGCGTGAAAGGGGACCCCAGCTCATGACGAAAGGAGGCTCGCACGCCCCACGCCGCTGCCCGTGCTACCCGCGCGTCCCGTAGTTCCGGCGCCACGCCCAGCACACACGGAGGAGGATCGCAACCATGATGCGCTCCCTGTTCTCGGCCGTCTCCGGCATGCGCAGCCACCAGACCCTCATGGATGTGGTCGGCAACAACATCGCCAACGTCAACACGGTGGCGTTCAAGTCGGCGCGCGTCAACTTCCAGGACCTGATCAGCCAGACGGTACGGCAGGCGGCGCCGCCCAACCCGCCCGTGGGCGGCGCCAACCCCGTACAGGTGGGCCTCGGGGTGCAGCTCGGCAGCATCGACCTGCTGATGGCCCAGGGCAACCTGCAGGCGACCGGCCGCACCACCGACCTGGCCATCCAGGGCGACGGCTGGTTCGTGCTCAGCAACGGCGCGTCGACCCCCACCATCAGCTTCACCCGCGACGGCAACTTCGACCTCGCGGTGCCCGACAGCAGCGGGAACCGGGCGCTGGTGCATACCAGCAGCGGTCTGCTGGTGCTCGGCTATACCTCGGGCGTGCCCGTGACGGCCGACTCGACGACGGCGCCGCAGCCGATCACGATTCCCCAGACCCAGGGCGGTGTAGCCGTGACGGGCTTCAGCATCGCGCCCAACGGGGTGATCAGCCTGGTGCTGGCCGATGGCACGTCAGTGCCGAACTACGCGCAGATCGCTCTGGCCAAGTTCGCGAACGACGGCGGCCTGCAGCGCGCGGGCAGCAACTTGTTCCTGCCCACCGTCAACTCGGGGCAGCCCGTGTACAACGGTGCGGCCGCCAACGGGCGTGGCGAGGTGAAGTCGGGCTTTCTGGAGATGTCCAACGTCGACCTGGCCACGCAGTTCACCAACATGATCCTCGCCCAGCGCGGCTTCCAGTCGAACTCGCGCGTGATCACGGCTACCGACGAGATCCTGCAGGACCTGGTGAACATCAAGCGCTAAGGCGCCCCGGGCGGTGACTGGCGCGACCAGGGGCCCGGCTCCTGGTCGCGCCCTGCTGCGCCGGCCCTGCCCGGGCGTGCCCGTGGCGCCAGCGGACGGAACTCGCTAGTATGTGAATACCGTTGCGTGCGTATCGACTATGCGGCGAAGGGGTATCGCACGGAGTCACCAGGCCAGCCGGTGCATGGGGCGCGTCACGACCGGGCCGCGCAATCTCGTAACGTCCGTCGCGGGGGCAGGGTGGGTGCCGGTAAGATGACGCGCGGGGGCGTGGCAACTGGGGTGAGGGGGCTGCGATGATCCGAGTAATGCTGGCCGATGACCATCTCCTGTTCCGTCAGGGCTTGCGCCGCCTGTTGGAGCCCGAGCCGGACATCGAGGTCGTGGGCGAGGCCAACGATGGCCTCGAGGTCCAGCGGATGGTAGCGCAGCTCAAGCCCGACGTGGTCCTCATGGACCTGAGCATGAGCCTGGTGGACGGAATCTCCGCCACGCGCGAAATCGTCCGCCAGTGGCCCGATACGAAGGTCGTGGTGCTCAGCATGCACGCCGAGGAGGGGTATCTGTTCCAGGCGCTGCAGGCCGGTGCCGTGGGCTACGTGCTCAAAAGCGCGCCGGCCGACCAGGTCATCGCGGCCGTGCGCGCCGCCGCCGCCGGGGGCGGTGTGATCGCCCTGGAGCTGACTCCCAAGATCCTCACCGAGTTTCGCCGCATGGCCTCCAAGCTCGGCGTGGAGGAGGGCCTCGGGCAGCTCAGCGAGGTAGAGATCAAGCTGCTGCAGTTGCTCGCCGCCGGCTTGACCAACAAGGAGATCGCCGCGCGCCTGTGCATCGCCGAGAGTACCGTCAAGAATCGGCTATCGGTCGTGTTCCAGAAGATCCAAGTGGCCGACCGTACCCAGGCCGCCATCTACGCCATCACGCATGGGCTAGCACCGGTGGGGGAGCCCGCCCCATAATGAAGCCGTCAACTCGCCGCGATGCCCGATAAGCCGCGAAGCGCGCTAGGGGGCCGAATGTCGACTTCGCCTGCTCGCGCGGAATTCCGCTCCGATGGGACTGCCGCGCCGCTCGCGGGGCAAGCCGCTCACGTGGCCTTGCGCTGCCGCGAGCTGGCCACCGCTATCCATGACGGCGCGCTGCAGTCGATCGCTCTGTGCCTGCTCCAGACCGAGCTGGCCAAGCGGCTGTGGGAGCGCGGCGAGCCCACACGCGCGCTCGGCGAGCTACAGGCGATCACCCCCGAACTCGAAGCGGCCGCCGAGATGCTGCGGCACGTGATCACCGAGCTGCTCGCGCTGGCTGATGCGCCAGAGCACCGCTGCTGAGCCCGGCGCCCTGCGGCCCGGTCGCTTTACTCCGCTCGTCGTCGGACATTTGCCCTCCTCGCGGGCTCTTCCGTGCCCCGCCGCGCGTGCCCGCCCACCCGAGGGGTGGCAGCGTCCCGCTCGGCGGCTCGCGCGTGGCACGAGCTGCCGGGGGCCCGCGTCAGGCGGTTGGCTCCCTCCCGTCGGTACTTCCGGGCGCTGCGCCCGGGACGAGCGGCCGTTGTGGCCCACCGCTACCCCCCGCTAGCATCGGCCTAGACCATCGCAAAGCGGGTAGGAAGTGCCGCCATGAACTGGGTCCACCACCTGCCGCGCCTCTGGCTGGCCGTGGGCGCCGTGGGACTGCTGACGGCGATGCAAGTGTCCATCGGGGTCGTGCTGAACGGGCAGCGCGATGTCGCCGCGGCGGGCCCGCCGACTGCCACCCCCACGGCGCGGCCGCCGGGGCTGCTGCTCATCCGTGAGATCGGCGGTCCGAAAGCCACCCCAACGCCCCCGGCGTCCCCGGTGCCCCTGGCCGAGCCGCCTGCCACGAAAGACGAAGCGGCCCCTGCCGGACCAGAGCCGAGCGCCGAGGTGTCCCCTGCGCCCGCCGCGGCCGAGCCGGCTCCGCCCCTCGTGCCCGCGCCGGCACGCGCTGCCGTGGCCAGCAGCGCACCCGCACCCGCGCGGGCGCGGCCCGAGGTGGGCCGTGCCCCGGCGGCTGAACCGCCCGCACCCGTGGCGGCCGCGCCCGCCCCAGCGCCGCCGACCGAGGAGCCGTCTGTCTCTCCCGCCGCTTCGGCCCCGGTGGCCCCCGCACGGCCAGCGCTGTCGGTGCGTGATCTATACGCCCCGCTCAGCTCCTACGCGGAGGAGGCGCGCGTGGTGGGCGAACCGGCGCCCGCTCGCGCCGCCGCACCGCCAGCCGCGCCCGGCGCGTCAGTCGCCCTGCGAGGTGCCCCGGCGCCCGCTCCCGGCGCGCTCGCGCTGTCCAGCGCGAGCGCGGCGGCTCCCTCCACCGCACTCTCCCTGCCGCGGGGCAGCGAGAGTGTCTCGGCGGGTGGCCCCGCGACCGCACGCTCGGCCGTGCCGCCCGCGCGCTGAGCGCCGCCACGCCTTTCACCTCAACTCTCTTGGCTGCCGGCTGGAGCCGCCGTGCATGGCGGCCGACCCATCCCTTCCGCTAACCGCTCTAGCCCGCTGTCAGGGACGCGATCCGTAGTGAGCGCGGGGGGGCCGCCGGATGCCTTCGGACCGCTGGCGGGCTGGGGCTGTTTCTCCGCTCGCCCCGCGCTCCTGTCCGAGTCGCCGGCCGGCTGTCCTGTAACGCCTGGGGCAGCGGCCGACTATCGAGTACAAGGGCGTGGGAGGCCACGGCTGCTCTACAGGACTGGAGGTCGAGACTGAGGGGCAGAGAGCTGTGGGGTAGTACTTCGCCGGCTGGTGGGGGTACCCACCCCATGTGTTCGGGCTGGAGGGACGCGATGCGGGACTCGACGACGGGGACGATGCGAGAGCGTGTTTGGCGGATCGGCGACTGGCCCCTGGCCGCCCGCGTGCTGGCGTTGTGTCTCGCCGCTTGCACCGCGGTGGCGGTAGCGGTTACCGGGCTCGGGTATCGCCAGGCCGTGGAGGGGTTGGAGGCGCAGGCGCGCGCCGCTCTGGAAGCCGACGGGCTGGTCGTCACCAGCGCGGTAGACCGCTGGAACCGCGCGCGCCTAGAAGACTTGCAGTTCCTCGCCGCGCTGCCCGAGGCGGCCGGCGCGCTCACCGCCGACGAAGCGACGCGTCCAACCCTGCTCGCGGCGATCACCACCGCGCTGCGCCTGCGGGACGAGCAGCTCGACGAGGTGGACTCCATCGCGCTGCTCGATCTGGAGGGCACGATCGTCGCCAGCAGCAATCCCGGCGATGTTGGCCAGAGCGTGCGCCAGCGCGACTACTTCCAGCGCGCGGCCCAGGGGGAGTTGTTCATCTCGGGGGTGTCGATCTCCACGATCACCAACGCCCCGTCGATCTTTCACTCGGCGCCGGTCCGCGCCCCGGGTGGCCAGATCGTGGGCGTCCTGCGCTCGCGCTCCGGCCTGGGACCGGTGGAGCAGGCGGTGCGAGAGGCGGCCGGCCGCGTGGGCGCGGGGGCGCAGGGCCTACTGCTCGACGAGAGCGGGCTGCTGATCGCCAACAGCCGCGATCCCAGCTGGCTGCTGCGCCCGGTCGTGCCGCTCTCCGAGGAGACCGCGGCCCACCTCGCTGCCGACCGCCGCTGGGGCAACAACCCGGCGCCCGAGCCGCTCGCCTTCGACGACCTGCGGCCGGCGATCGGGGCGGGCGAGCGCGGCCGGCTAGACTGGCGGCTGGACGGCGAGACCTACCGCACGGTCGTGCTGCCGCTGGGGGCCACGCGCTGGACGTACATCGCGGGGCTCCCCCAGGCCGTGATTCAGGCTAGCGCACGGGCGTTTCTGGGGCAGGCGGCCCTCGGCGCCGCGCTCGTCGTGCTTCTCGCCGCCGCTGCGGCGCTGCTGTTCGCCCGGGCGCTGGCTCGCCAGCTAGCCGAGATCACCCGGGCCGCGCGCGGGCTGGCAGCGGGCGATCTGGACCAGCGTGTAACCACGCGCGCACACGACGAGATCGGACAGATGGCGGCGGCGTTCCGCGACATGATGGCGTACCAGCGCGCGATGGCCGACGTGGCGGAGGCGGTGGCGCACGGCGACCTGACGGTGCAGCTGACGCCGAAGGGCGAGCGCGACGTGCTGGGCCACGCCTTCGCGCGCATGCTGGCCGACCTGCGCCGGCTGATCGGGCAGGTGCGCACCGCGGCCACCGCGCTGGCGGGCGCCGCCGACCAGCTTGGGCAGGCGGCCGGCCAGGGCGGGCAGGCGGTGCAGCAGGTCTCCGAGGCGGTGCAGCAGGTGGCGACGGGGGCGCAGGGCCAGGCGACGGCGGCGCAGCAGAGCAACCAGGCGGTCGAACAGCTCCTGCAGGCCATCGAGCAGGTGGCCCGCGGCGCCCAGGAGCAGGCGCGCGCGGTGGCCGACGTGGCGCACATGGCGAGCGGCATGACCGAGGAGCTGGAACAGATGGCCGCCCATACCCAGTCGGTGGCCGCGGCCAGCCAGCAAACGCGCGGGGCCGCGGAGCAGGGCGCTCGCGCCGTGCAGGACACCATTGCGGGCATGGGCGAGATCAAGGCGGTGGTCACCCAGGCGGCGGCGCGGGTGGAGGAGCTGGGGCAGCTGGGCGAGCGCATCGGCGCGGTGGTGGAGACGATCGACGACCTGGCGGAGCAGACGAACCTGCTGGCGCTGAACGCGGCGATCGAGGCGGCGCGAGCGGGGGAGCACGGGCGCGGGTTCGCGGTGGTGGCGGACGAGGTGCGGAAGCTGGCGGAGCGGAGCCAGCGGGAGACGAAGGCGATCGCGGAGCTGATTCGGGCGGTGCAGGCGGGGAC
>Ga0070737_10002975_pt1 | contig 19111 bp, 17 predicted proteins | sample Coa_R1_10_FD_66438 | JGI IMG/M metagenome (GOLD analysis project Ga0070737, IMG submission 66438) | Surface soil microbial communities from Centralia Pennsylvania, which are recovering from an underground coalmine fire - Coalmine... | ecosystem: Environmental > Terrestrial > Soil > Unclassified...
GGCGGGACAGAAGGTGCAGATCTGGGAGGGCTCGGCAAACCGCGACGCCGAGGTCTTCGATCGCCCCGATGACTTCGACATCACCCGTAAACCCAATCCGCATCTGGGTTTCGGCCAGGGCGTGCACTACTGCCTGGGCGCAAATCTGGCCCGGCTGGAGCTACGGGTGCTCTTCGAGGAGCTGCTGGCGCGCTTCGAGGCGGTGCGCGTCGCGGCACCGGTCGAATGGGCTCGCAGCAACCGGCACACCGGCATCCGGCATCTGGTCGTGGAACTGCTCGCCCCGTCGTGACGCTGCGGTTCAGCAACATCGAGCTGACACCAGACGTTTTCGCGGCGGTGATGGCGACCGGTGTCTTGTCGATCGCCGCACGCAGCCATCAGTATCGGTTGCTCAGTGAGACGCTCGACGTGCTGGCCACGCTCGCCTTGCTGGTGCTTGTCGCCTTGGTGCTCGCCACCGCCGCCGTCAAACGACGGATCGCCGTTTGGGACGTTGCCGATCCTGATGTGACGCTGCGGTTGTTTAGCTTCGTCGCCGCATGTGCGGTAGTGGGCAGCCGGGTGGCTGCCCATGTGACGGTTGCCCAGATTCTTGGCGCAGTGGCGTTGTCGGCTTGGCTGGCGCTGGTCCTGATCACCGCGCGCAACATGTGGGGCACTGCGTGGCCTGCACTGCGGGACCGCTCGCACGGCGCCTGGGAACTGGCCAGCGTGGCCACCTCAGGCTTGGTGATCATGATGGTGCTGCTTGCCGATTACACCGGTCACCGCTGGTGGCTGGTGATCGCCATACCGTTGTGGGTTGCGGCGATGTGCCTCTACGGTGTGATGACTGCGCTGATCCTGCGGCGCGCTGTCGGGGAGCGACGACAACGCGACGGATTCGAGCCGGATAGCTGGATCCTGATGGGCGCGTTGGCCATTGCGACACTGGCCGGCGACTACATCCACCAGCTGGCCACCGGCTGGCTGGCCGGAAGCGTACGTGCAATCACGCAAGTGAGCTGGCTGGTGGCCACCTTGTGGATTCCTCCGCTGATCTACTTCGGGCTGCACCACATCAGCCGGCGGCCGGCGGCACTACAGTTTGCCGGTGTGTGGTGGGCGATGGTGTTTCCGCTGGGCATGTACTCAGCGGCCACCTATGCCATGGCGCTCGAGCTTGGTGTGCGCTCGCTGCAAACGGTTTCGCTGGTCTTCTTCTGGAACGCCTTGGCGGCGTGGCTGGTCGTGGTGGTCGCCGGGCTGCTGCACGTGCCGCGCGTGCTGCTGCGGCGCTGACGGCGCTAATCGGTGCGGGATTCCTGGCTTTTGGCCATGGGGTCGTATGCGATGCCACGGCAGCAGGTGCGGATCGACAGCGGCTTGCCGACCGCCGTCCTAGCGGGTTTGCAGTCCCGCGGACCGCAGCTCAAGGGCCGCCAGGCCGGCGATCGTGACCGGATCCTCGCGGCGCCATGCGCCGACCGGATCGGCGTCGACCGCGGTCAGCCTGCGCAGCGGCCGGTTGGCCAAGGCCCGCAGCGCGAGCAGCTGTTCGCCGGCGGGCGTGGCGGCCAGCGCGGTCACGGTCCATTTGCGCCGGAAAAACCGCAGCCGCAGGAATAGCCACGGCATCACCACCGCCAGGATCGGCGGGGCGGCCACCGCCAGCGCCAGCAGCACGGCCAACCAGCTGGCAGTGGTGTCCAGGTTGTGGCCGGCGCCGGCGATGTCGAGGGCCGCGTCGCTGGCTGCGGTGAGCGGCTTGCTGACCGCGCCGCCCACCAGCGGGATACGTTCCGCGCTATGGCCCGCCGACTGCAGATTGGTGGCGATGCCGTGCGCGCCGCTGTTGACCTGCCGGCCCACTCCAGCGATGGTCGCCACGGCGGCGTGCACTGCCACGCCGACAAGCACCCATGCGGCCGTCCACAGGACGACGAAGATATCGCTGCACAGTTGGGCCAGCAACCGGCCGGGTCTGGTGGCGTAGGGCAGGTAGCGCAATCTCATAGTCTCGATCCCAGCACAGTGTTGGTTCGCGCAGCTGCCGGATAGGCTGGCGCGATGCGTCCCGCTTTGTCCGACTACCAGCACCTGGCCAGCGGCAAGGTTCGTGAGCTGTACCGCATCGACGACAAGCACCTGCTGTTCGTCGCGACCGACCGGATCTCGGCCTTCGACTATGTCTTGGACAGCACGATCCCGGACAAGGGCCGTGTTTTGACCGCGATGAGTGTGTTCTTCTTCAACCTGGTTGACGCCCCCAATCATCTGGCCGGGCCACCTGACGACCCGCGGATTCCCGACGAGGTGCTCGGACGCGCGCTGGTGGTGCGGGAGCTGGAGATGGTTCCGGTAGAGTGCGTGGCCCGCGGCTACCTGACCGGCTCGGGGCTGGTGGACTACCAAAGGACCGGCAAACTCTGCGGCATCCCGTTGCCACCAGGCTTGGTTGAGGCCAGCAGGTTTCCGACCCCATTGTTTACTCCGGCGACGAAAGCCGAACTGGGACAGCACGATGAAAACATTCCGTTTGCACGGGTAATCGAGATGGTCGGAGCGGTGCGCGCCAATCAGCTGCGTGATCGTACGCTGCAAACCTACGTTCAGGCCGCCGACCATGCACTGAAGAAGGGAATCATCATCGCGGACACCAAGTTCGAGTTTGGCGTTGACGATCATGGCAACCTCGTGCTGGCCGACGAAGTGTTCACACCGGATTCGTCGCGGTACTGGCTGGCCGAAAATTACCGAGAAGGGGTGGTGCAGCACAGCTTCGACAAGCAGTTCGTCCGCAATTGGCTCACCAGCCCGGAATCGGGCTGGGACCGGACCGGCTCGAAGCCTCCGCCTGCGTTGCCGGAGCATATTATCGATGCGACCCGTGCCCGCTACATCGACGCCTACGAACGAATTTCGGGCCTGCGCTTCGACGACTGGATTGGCCCCGCGGCATGAGCGCCGGCGACGATGCAGAGCGCAGCGATGAGGAGGAGCGGCGCAATATGGCTCGCCCACCTGCGCTGCCCCCAGTGGCCAAACGGGTTGAGACTCGCCGCGTGTATCACGGCGACGTCTTCATTGATCCCTACGAGTGGCTGCGCGACAAATCCAGCCCTGAAGTCGTCGCGCACCTCGAAGCGGAAAATGCCTACGCCGACGCGATGACGGCGCACCTCGAGCCGCTGCGCCAACAGATTTTCGACGAGATCAAGGCGCGCACCAAAGAAACCGACCTGTCGGTGCCGACCCGTCGCGGTGACTGGTGGTATTACGTCCGCAGCTACGAAGGCAAGCAGTATGGTGTCCACTGCCGTTGCCCCGTGCGTGATCGGCATGACTGGAATCCGCCGATCTTTGACGAACACACCGAGATCCCCGGCGAGCAGGTGCTGCTGGACGAGAACGTCGAAGCCGAGGGTCACGACTTCTTTGCGCTCGGCGCCGCCGCCGTCAGCCCGGACGGCAACGTGCTCGCATACTCCGTCGACCACGTCGGTGACGAGCGATACACCCTGCGGTTCAAGGACCTACGCACAGGCGAGCGATACCCCGACGAGATTACCGGCATCGGCGCGGGGGTGACCTGGGCCACCGACAATCGCACGGTGTACTACGTGACGGTGGACGCGGCGTGGCGGCCCGACACCGTGTGGCGGCATCGGCTCAACTCGGGTTTGCCGAGTGAGAAGGTGTATCACGAAGCCGACGAACGGTTTTGGCTGGCGGTGGGGCGCACGCGCAGCGACGCCTATGTGCTGATCGTGTCCGGCTCCGCCATCACCTCGGAGGTGCGCTATGCCGACGCCGCCGACCCGCATGCGCAGTTCACCACCGTGCTGCCACGACGCGACGGCGTCGAGTATTCGGTGGAGCATGCGGTGGTCGGTGGCCAGGACCGGTTTTTGATCCTGCACAACGACGGTGCGATCAACTTCACCCTCGCCGAGGCTCCGGTCGACGATCCCACCGCCCAGCACACATTGATCGCGCACCGCGACGATGTGCGGCTTGACGCGGTCGACGCCTTCGCGAGCCATCTGGTGGTCAGCTACCGGCGCGCGGCGTTGCCGCGCATCCAGCTGTGGCCCGTGCAGCCCGACGGGGGCTACGGGCGGCCGGAAGAGATCAGGTTCGACTCTGAGCTGATGTCGGCTGGGCTGGGTCCCAACCCGAGCTGGGATTCACCAAAACTCCGGATCGGAGCGGGGTCGTTTCTGACCCCGGTACAGATCTACGACGTCGACTTCGTCACCGGCGAGCGCACCCTGTTGCGCGAGCAGCCGGTGCTCGGTGACTACCGCCGCGAGGACTATGTCGAACGCCGGGACTGGGCCTACGCCGCCGACGGAGCCCGGATCCCGGTGTCGATCGTCCACCGCAAGGGCATCGAATTGCCGGCTCCTACACTGCTATACGGCTACGGCGCCTACGAGATCTGTGAGGACCCGCGCTTTTCCATCGCGCGCCTGTCCCTGCTGGACCGTGGAATGGTGTTCGTTATCGCCCATGTCCGCGGCGGCGGTGAGATGGGCCGGCTGTGGTACGAGCACGGCAAGCTACTGCAAAAAAAGAACACCTTCACCGACTTCGTGGCGGTGGCGCGGCATCTGGTGGAGGCGGGCGTAACCCGACCGCAGAACCTGGTGGCATTGGGCGGCAGCGCCGGTGGACTGCTGGTGGGCGCGGTGGCCAATATGGCGCCCGAGCTCTTCGCCGGCATCCTGGCGCAGGTACCGTTCGTCGATCCGCTGACCACCCTGCTCGACCCGTCCCTGCCGTTGACCGTCACCGAGTGGGACGAGTGGGGAAACCCCTTGCGCGACAGTGACGTCTACTTCTACATCAAATCGTATTCACCGTACGAAAACATCACTGCGCAGGACTATCCCCCGATTCTGGCGATGACGTCGCTGCACGACACCAGGGTGTATTACGTCGAGCCCGCGAAGTGGGCAGCGGCGTTGCGGCACACCAAAACCGACACCAACCCGGTGCTATTGAAGACGCAGATGAGCGCCGGCCACGGCGGTATCAGCGGGCGCTACGAGCGGTGGAAAGAGGTGGCGTTCCAGTACGCGTGGCTGCTAGCTGCCGCCGATCGCGACCACTACGGCAGCACCCAGGTAGACGATCTCGTGAGCGATGCGCAGGGATAGCCGCGTCGTCATCGACTTGGGCGGGTTGGGCATCCGGGCTGCGTAGACGTTGGCCGGGAACATCGCCAGCATCAGCACCAGCAGGCACACCGCAGCAGCCGCCCGGGTAGCGGGCACCAGCAGGCCTGCGGCGCCGGCAAACTCCAGCACCCCGGTCACCGTCACCAGCAGTCGAGGCGCAGGCAGGCGGGGCGGCACGATCGCGATGAGGTCGCGGCGCAGCGGCGGCACGAAGTGCGCCACACCCGTCAACAGGAACATCGCGGCCAGGCCGACCGCGAGCGCCGTGGGCCAGCTGTCGACATAGTCGACACCGAGCCAGCCGACGATACGGGCCGCGATACCGGCCACCAGCAGCGTGATCAACGGGGCCATCTCACTCTCTCCAATCTAGACACTGACAAGTTCGGGGTTGGCGCCGAGCATACGGTCACGATCTAGTCACTGTCAAGATGATCTGGTAGGGTGGTCGCCGTGAGCCGGCCGACGTATCACCACGGCGACTTGAGGGCCGTGATCTTGACTCAGGCAGCCCGACTGGTGGCCGAGCGGGGCGCGGATCGGGTGTCGCTGCGCGAGCTGGCCCGCGCAGCGGGGGTGTCGCACGCCGCGCCCGCGCACCACTTCGCCGATCGGCGTGGCCTGTTTACCGCGCTGGCCGCCGAGGGGTTCGAAATGCTGACCGCAGCATTAATCGGCGCCCGGCACAGCTTCGTCGATGCGGCCTTGGCCTATGTGCGTTTTGCCTTGGAGCATCCGGGCCACTACCGGGTGATGTTCGACAAGTCGTTGGTGGATGCTTCCGACCCAAGGCTGGCCGTTGCGGAGGCCGCGGCGGCAGAAGAACTTTCCCGCGGCGTGGCCAGCTTGCGCGATCCCAAGGCCCGTGCCGACCCGGGCGGTGCCGAACTGGCCGCGTGGTCACTGGTGCACGGGTTCTCGATGCTGTGGCTCAACGACGCGGTGAGCGCCCGGGTGAAGGTCGTCGATCCGATGACGACCGTTGAGCGGATCGCGCGGATGCTCTTCGAAGCTCAACAAGGTTAGGGCGTCACCATCGGCGGCAGGCCCGGCGCCGCGGTTACCGGTTTCTTCGGCAGAAACGCCGCGGGGATGTAGGCCAGCACCGCCAAGACGGCAGCCACCACGAACACCGTTGTGTAGGCATGCTCTTTGCTGTGGTCGAGCTGGCTGGTCAAGAGCACCGACATCACCGCGGTGCTGATCGACGCCGCGATTTGCAGGTTGACATGGACCAGCGCCGAGCCGCGGGCGATTTGATGCGGCGCAAGCGACTGCACCGCGGCGGCTACCAACGGCATCGTCGTGCAACCCAGGCCCATACCCATCAGCAGCAGCGCCGCCAACAGCACCGGCAGATATCCCGCGTGTGTTGCCACACCGTAGGCAAAGGTGGCCATGCCGGCGCCGATCAGCGTAATACCGGCCAGGACCACCTTGCTCGGGCCGCGCTTGTCGAGCAGGATACCGGCGATCGGCATCGTCAGCAGCGCCCCGAGCCGCTCGGGCATCATGTGCAACCCGGACTGCAGCGCGGTCTGCTGCAGCAGTTGCTGAAAGCAACTCGGAATGAGCAGCACCGCACCGAAAAACGCAGCCGCGAAAAGCAATAGCGTCGAGTTAGCGGTGGTGACCTCCGAATTCGTGAACAGCCGCAGGTCGATCAGCGGGTTGTCCGTGCCCAGGGCGTGCCGCACGAATCCGCCGATCAGTGCAAGCCCGGCGGCCACGGGTACCCACACGTGAGGCTCGGCGATCGTGCCGTACGCCGGCAGGGATGACACCCCATAGAGGAACGCGGCCACGCCGGGCGACAGCAACAACATGCCGACGAAGTCGAACGTCTCGGACGGCGTTGTGCGATCCCTGGGAAAGGTCAGCGCCGCAAGGACAACCGCGCTCACCCCGATCGGCAGGTTGATCCGGAAGATCCACTCCCAGCTGTAAGCGTCGATCAGCCAGCCGCCCAGTATCGGCCCCGCGATCGGGCCGAGCATCATCGGGATGCCGAGCAGTGCCATCAGCCGGCCGATGCGCGCAGGCCCGGCCTCGCGCGTCAGGATGGTGACAGTCAGCGGCATGAGCATGCCGCCGCCCAGGCCCTGTAGCACCCGAAAGGTGATGAGCATCGCGACGTTTGGTGCCATCGCGCACAGCAACGAGCCGAGCGTGAACGCCAGCACCGAGCCGATGAACAGTCGCTTGGTGCCAAACCGGTCGGCGGCCCAACCCGCCAGCGGGATCACGGTGGCCAGCGCGAGTGTGTAGCCGGTCATCGTCCATGCCACGACGGCCTGGGTGGAGTGGAATTCGGTGATGAAGGTGCGTTGCGCGACACCGACGACCGTGGTGTCCAGGATCGCCATCACCACGGCCATCGCGCACACGCCGGCGGTCCGCAGGAGCCCGGCGTCGAGCTTGTCCGGATCGGTCCGTTCGCCGGTGGTCGGCTGGCGGTTGGGCATGACGGCGCGATGCACCAGACGAGCGTAGCGGCACTTAGCTGATCAAGCTAGTTTGCGCTGGGTTGCCCGCCGGTGGCCCGCGGCAATCGGGACCGTGTTGGCACACCAGCGCGCGGTGTGGCCGCTTCGACGCCGGTTGTCTGCGTGTTCGTCACCATCCAGAAACCTGGAATCGTCAGACTGGTGGCGTGTCTGGCAAATTGATCGTCTCGGTTTCCGGGATCGGCGAGCACACCCTGGCCGACGTCGACGCGTTCTGCGCACAGATGGATTCCCGGGGCGTGCCGGTGTCGTTGCTGGTGGCACCGCGGCTCAAGGGCGGCTACCGGCTCGACCGCGATCCGGGAACCGTTGAGTGGCTGGCCACCCGCCGCGCCGGTGGTGCCGCGATCGTGTTGCACGGCTACGACGAGGCCGCCACCAAAAAGCGCCGCGGCGAGTTCGCCACGTTGCCGGCCCACGAAGCCAACCTGCGGTTGATGGCGGCCGACCGGGTGCTCGAGCACCTCGGGCTACGCACCAGACTATTCGCACCGCCGCGCTGGCTGGCTTCACCGGGTACAGTCAAGGCTTTGCCTCGCAATGGTTTTCGATTGTTAGCGGAGCTGCACGGGATCACCGACTTGGTCCGTCACACCACGGTGCGCGCCCGGGTGCTCGGCATCGGGGAGGGCTTTTTGACCGAGCCGTGGTGGTGTCGGATGTTGGTGCTTTCGGCCGAGCGTGTTGCTCGCCGCGGCGGCATTGTCCGGGTCGCTGTTGCCGCCCGTCATCTGCGCAAGCCCGGGCCGTTGCAGGCGATGCTCGACGCCGTGGACCTGGCGTTGCTGCACCGCTGCACGCCCACCGTGTACGAGTGGCGGCCCGATCAGGCGGTTCCGGACGCCGCCTGACCGCCCCGGTCACTACCCTGTAGCGGCATGAGCGAAACCGCGGCCGGGTCGGCGGGGCAAGTCGCTGACGTCATCATCGTCGGGGCAGGGCTGGCCGGGCTGGTCGCCGCCTGCGAAGTCGCGGACCGGGGCCTGCGGGTGTTGATCCTCGACCAGGAAAACGCCGCCAACCTCGGTGGGCAGGCCTTCTGGTCATTCGGCGGGCTTTTCTTCGTCAACAGTCCCGAGCAACGCCGCCTCGGGGTGCACGACAGTCACGAGCTGGCGCTGCAGGATTGGCTGGGTACGGCGGGCTTCGACCGGCCGGAGGACTATTGGCCGCGCCAATGGGCCTATGCCTACGTCGATTTCGCGGCAGGGGAGAAGCGCAGCTGGTTGCGCGCTCGGGGCTTGCGGATTTTCCCGCTGGTGGGCTGGGCCGAACGCGGCGGGTATGACGCTCGCGGGCACGGCAACTCGGTGCCCCGTTTCCACATCACCTGGGGCACAGGGCCGGCGCTGGTCGAGATCTTCGCCCGCCAACTGCGGGACCGCTCGGCGGTGCGCTTCGCGCATCGCCACCGGGTCGACGAGCTGATCGTCGAGAATGGCGCGGTGACCGGGGTGCGGGGCAGCGTGCTGGAGCCCTCCGATCAACCGCGAGGGGTGCCGTCGTCCCGAAAGGTGATACATGACTTCGAATTTCGCGCGCCTGCGGTCATCGTCGCCAGCGGCGGCATTGGCGGCAATCATGACCTGGTGCGGCAGAACTGGCCCCAGCGGATGGGCCGGGTGCCCGAGCAACTGCTCAGCGGTGTGCCCGCACACGTCGACGGCAGGATGATCGGTATCGCCGAGAAGGCGGGCGCCCGGGTGATCAACCGGGACCGGATGTGGCACTACACCGAGGGCATCACCAACTACGACCCGATCTGGCCGCGGCACGGTATCCGGATCATCCCCGGACCGTCGTCGTTGTGGCTGGACGCCACCGGCAAGCGGCTGCCGGCACCGCTGTATCCGGGATTCGACACCCTCGGCACGCTGGAGTACATCGCCCGGTCGGGCTACGACTACACCTGGTTCGTGCTCAACGCCAAGATCATCGAAAAGGAATTCGCGCTGTCGGGCCAAGAGCAAAATCCCGACCTCACCGGACGCAGTGTGCGCCAGCTGTTACGCTCGCGCGCCGGATCCGGCCCGCCGGGTCCGGTGCAGGCGTTCGTCGACCGCGGCGTGGACTTCGTCACCGCTCATTCATTGCGCGAGTTGGTCACTGCCATGAACACCGTTCCCGATGTGGTGCCGCTGGATTATGCGACGGTGGCCGCGGAGGTCACCGCCCGCGACCGCGAAGTGGCCAACCGGTTCAGCAAGGACAGCCAGATCACCGCGATCCGCGCCGCCCGCGGCTATTGGGGTGACCGGCTGGGGCGGGTGGTGGCGCCCCACCGTCTCACCGATCCGAAGGCGGGCCCGTTGATAGCGGTCAAACTTCACATCTTGACCCGAAAGACATTGGGCGGATTGGAAACCGACCTGGATTCCCGGGTGCTCAAAGCCGACGGCACCCCACTCGACGGGTTGTATGCGGCCGGTGAAGCGGCCGGTTTCGGCGGCGGGGGCGTGCACGGCTACCGGGCGCTGGAAGGTACGTTCCTCGGCGGCTGCATCTTTTCCGGTCGTACCGCCGGCCGCGCCGCCGCCGCCGACATCGCCTAGTCCGGTTGCCGAGCAGACGCGAAATCGCATTATTTCGGCACGAAATGTGCGATTCTGCGTCTGCTCGCCGCTAGAAGGTGACCGCGCTCTCTTCGGGCAACACCTGAAAGTCGGTGGTGGTCATTTCGCTCAGCCGGCTGAAGTAGATGCCGCGCGCTTCCGGCGCAATGATGCCGTGGTGGATGGGCACCGCCCGCCGCGGCGCCACCGCCCGCAGGTAGTCGACGGCCTCCGAGATCTTCATCCACGGCGCCGCCGCCGGAGTGGCCAGCACATCCACCGGCTCGTCCGGGACGTACAGGGCATCACCGGGATGCATCAACCGGGCCGGATGCTCGCCATCCCCGACGAGGTAGGAGATGTTGTCTATCACCGGAATTTCGGGATGGATGACCGCGTGGCGTCCGCCGACCGCCCTGATGGTCAACGAGCCGACGGGTAGTTCGTCGCCGGGCCGCACGGCCCGGCATGGCCGGCCGAGCTGGGCGGCGGTCTGCGGATCGGCATACACCGCGGCGCCGGGGTTGGCGTCGATCAGCGCCGGCAGTCGCCTGGTGTCGACGTGGTCGGGGTGCTGGTGGGTGATCAGGATCGCCGCCAGGCCGCTGATCCCCTCGAAGCCGTGCGAGAAATTTCCCGGGTCGAACAGCACGGCGGTGTGGTCGAATGCGGCAAGCAGGCAGGAATGACCGAAATGCGTCAATTGCATGTCTACGATTGTGCGCTCGTGAGGGTGGTGCGATGCGGGTAATCCTGGCGACGGTGTTGCTCGCCGGCGGCCTGGCGGCCGCACAGGTGCCCGCAACCCCCGCACAGGCCGACCCGGAGACCTGCCCACCGGTGTGCGACCAGATCCCTGATACCGCGTGGATCGATCCGGGCGCGGTGCCGCTGAACGGGACGTACCGCTGGCCCACGCTGGCCCGGGTGGCGGCACCCGTGACCGGTACCGCCGCCGGACCGCGGTTTCGGTTCGAAGAGCTTTGTGCCACAACGCCTTTACCACGAGACCCACGTGAATATGCCGTCGCGAGCCGTGCGGCCGTGGCCAATCCCCCGGGCCAGTGGCAATTGCAGGCGCAGGTGCTGCACTGGCGCGGTGACACCGCGCGCGGCGGCCAGAACGCGTTTTCGGTGCTCACCTCCGCTGCCGCGGCATTGCGCGGCTGCCAGCTGGGCGCACCGAACCAGTCGGCGGCGATCACGGTCGACGAAACCAACCGGCTGGCAGCGGTGATCAGCGGGCCGGTGATCCTGCATACCTATCTGGTGGCCGAGCCGCAAAACAGCAGCCTCAGCGAACTGAGTCTGTGGTCGTCGTCGCCGCCGCAGACCCCCTGGCCCACAGTGTCGGACGCCCAGGTTCTCGACGCGATGACCGGCCCATTGTGCGCGGCCTACCTCGGCTCGTGTCCATGACCCGGCCCGGCGCCGGCTCGCCGGTAGAGTTGGCGCCGAAAAGTGCAGCTATCGACAGCGAGGAGCGTCCGTGGCCCGGGTGGTTGTGCATGTGATGCCCAAGGCCGAGATTCTCGACCCGCAGGGCCAGGCGATCGTCGGCGCACTGGGACGGCTCGGCCACGCCGGAATCTCAGATGTGCGGCAGGGCAAGAGGTTTGAGTTGGAGGTCGACGACACCGTCGACGATTCGGAGCTCGCCGAGATCGCGGAATCGCTGCTGGCGAACACGGTGATTGAAGACTGGACCATCAGCCGGGAACCGCGGTGACGGCCCGCATCGGCGTCATCACGTTTCCCGGCACACTCGACGACGTCGACGCGGCCCGGGCGGTACGTGTCGTCGGCGCCGAGGCGGTGGGTCTCTGGCACGCCGACCCTGATCTGCGGGGCGTCGACGCGGTCGTGGTGCCCGGCGGCTTCTCCTACGGCGACTATTTGCGCGCCGGCGCGATCGCGAGGTTCGCGCCGGTGATGAGCGAAGTGATCGCTGCCGCGGGCCGAGGGCTGCCAATCCTCGGTATTTGCAACGGTTTTCAGGTCTTATGTGAAGCGGGTCTGCTGCCCGGAGCGCTCACCCGCAACGCGGGTTTGCACTTCATCTGCCGCGACGTGTGGCTACGGGTGGAGTCGACGGCGACGGCGTGGACCTCGCGATTCGAGCCGGGCGCGAGACTGCTGGTGCCGCTGAAGTCCGGCGAGGGCCGCTACGTGGCCCCGCAGCGGGTGCTCGACGAACTGGAAGCCGAGGGGCGGATCGTGTTCCGCTATCTCGGCAACCCCAACGGCTCGCTGCGCGATATTGCGGGCATCAGCTCGGCCAACGGTCGGGTGGTCGGTTTGATGCCGCACCCCGAGCATGCCATCGAGGCGTTGACCGGCCCGTCCGACGACGGCCTCGACCTGTTCTATTCGGTGTTGGATTGTGTGTTGGCGGCCTGACTTACACGCTGAGCGCGACCGACGCCTCGGCGGTGTAGCACAGGAACGTCATCGTCTCCTGCAGGTACAGCTGCACGGTGTCGGCGTCGTGCGACAGGTAACCGATCGCGACGTCGGTGCCAAGTTGCAGGTCGAAGTCGCCGCCGCGGGTGGTCAGCACGAAGGCCCCGTCGATGGCCGGCGCCCAGATGATCTCGCCGTCGATAAGCCGGTTGATGTGCTCGCGGATCGGGTAGCCGTGTTCGGTGGTCTCGCTGACTTTGGTGTAGGCGTCGGCCGACAGCAACACCGAGTAGGGCCCGTCGACACCCGCCAGCCGCAGCCCGGACAGCGCCTGTGAGATCACGTCGGGGAACGCGCGGGCGTCCTTGGGCAGCTTGAGCGGTGTGTTCGAGCTGGCATTGCGGATACCTTCGATCGACGCGGCGCCGTAGCCTTCGAAGATGGCCCGGTCTTCGACGAAGGCCAGCTTCTTGGCGGCATCCTTAACCGGGTCCCAGTCGGAGTCCTTCGCGCCGCGCTCCACGTCGTCGATCTCCGATCGGGACAGTGTGAACGGAACCCGCAGGCGCACCAGCGGTTTGCTCGCCCGCAGATGCGCGATCACTCCTTCGGAAGGGGACGTTACGTCCGTCAGTCGACCGATGCCGACCGCCGCCATCGTGGGACCGCCGGGTCCGCTCACATCGACCACTCGACGCCCCGCGATGTGCCGTTTGAATGTCCGAGTCGCCTCCAGTTCGATGTCGGCCCACGCCGCTTCGGTGATCGGTGCCAGTTCGCGGTAGAGGTTGTTCATCGAGGGTTTCCTTTCAAACTGCCGATCGCCAGCGAGCCGTCTGACGGTAATTGCGGCAGTGGCGGTGGGTCGTCGAGAAAGTCGACGGTGGGACAGAAAAACAATCCACCGGTGAGAGCGGTGGAGAAGTCCAGGATGCGGTCGGTGTTGCCGGGCGGATTGCCGAGAAACATGTTGCGCAGCATCTGTTCGGTGACGGCGGGACTGCGGGAGTAGCCGATGTAGTACGTGCCGTACTCGCCCTTGCCCACCTCGCCGAACGGCATGTTGTGCCGCACGATCTTGAGCTCGTTGCCGTCGTCGTCTTCGACTTTGTTCAGCGCGATGTGGGAGTTCGCCGGCAAGGCGGCGTCGTCGAATTCGATGTCTTCCAACTTGGTTCGGCCGAACGCCCGCTCCTGCTCGGTGACCGACAACGCATTCCAGCCGGCCATGTCGTGCACGTACTTCTGCACATGCACATAGCACCCGCCGGCGAAGTCGGGATCCTCGTCGCCGATCTGAGTCGCGCCGGCGGCCTGCGGTCCATCGGGATTTTCGGTGCCGTCGACGAACCCGAGCAGGTCGCGGTTGTCGAAGAACCGGAAGCCGTGCACCTCGTCGACCACCGTCACGGCACCGGCCATCGCGTCCACCAGTCGGCTGGCCAGCTCGAAGCACACGTCCATCGTTTCGGCCCGGATGTGAAACAACAGATCCCCGGGCGTGGCGGGCGCAATGTGCCGCGGGCCCTTCACCGGTACGAACGGGTGCAGCTCGGCGGGCCGCGGACCGCAGAACAGCCGATCCCATGCATCCGACCCGATCGAGGCCACCACCGACAGGCGCTTGGCCGGGTCACGAAAACCGATCGCCCGCACCAGCCCCGAGATGTCGGGCAGCGTGTCATGCACGGTTGCCTCACCGCCCTCGTCGATGGTGGCCACCAGGAAAATAGCTGCCGGCGTCAACGGTTGCAGGATCGGTTGCGGCTGCGCGGCAGGCATGGATTCGACCCTAACGTCCCGGCCCGTGCTGCGATGACAGGATGAGGACATGACAGCCACGGCGCGGGGTCTGTGCGAATTCATCGACGCATCGCCGTCGCCGTTCCACGTGTGTGCCACGGCGGCGCGTGCGCTGCGCGCCGCCGGGTTTGTCGAGTTGGCTGAAACCGACACCTGGCCCGGTGCCGGCAAATTCTTCACGGTGCGTGCTGGCTCGATGGTGGCGTGGCACAGCGCGGGCGCTTCGGCCGCGCCGTTTCGGGTGATCGGCGCCCACACCGACAGCCCCAATCTGCGCGTCAAACAGCGGCCCGACCGGGTGGTTGCGGGCTGGCAGGTAGTCGCGCTGCAGCCCTACGGGGGCGCCTGGCTGAACTCGTGGCTGGACCGCGACCTCGGGGTGAGCGGACGACTGTCCGTGCGTGACGGTGCCGGCATCAGCCACCGGCTGATTCGCATCGACGAACCGATCCTGCGGGTGCCGCAGCTGGCCATCCACCTGGCCGAAGACCGCAAGTCACTCACGCTGGACCCGCAGCACCACGTCAACGCGGTGTGGGCCGCTGGCGACACCACCCGCTCGTTTGTCGGCCAGGTCGCCGAGCGAGCTGGCGTGGGCGCCGACGACGTGCTCGGCTTCGATCTGATGACCCACGATCTGGCGCCCTCCACGCTGGCTGGACTTGACAGCCAGTTCGTCAGCGCACCCCGGCTGGACAACCAGGCCAGCTGCTATGCCGGCCTGGAGGCGCTGCTGGCCGCCGAGCCCGGCGGCTACCTGCCGGTGCTGGCGCTGTTCGACCACGAAGAGGTCGGTTCGACCTCCGATCACGGCGCCCAGTCCGAGCTGCTGCTGACCACACTGGAGCGGATCGTGCTGGCGACCGGCGGCGGCCGCGAGGATTTCCTGCGCCGCATGGCCGGATCCACACTGGCCTCAGCGGACATGGCGCACGCCACCCACCCCAACTACCCCGACCGCCACGAGCCCGGGCACCCGATCGCGATCAACGCCGGCCCGGTGCTGAAGGTCCACCCCAACCTGCGGTATGCCACCGACGGCCGCACCGCGGCGACCTTCGCACTGGCCTGCCAGCAGGCGGGCGTGGCGTTGCAGCGCTACGAACACCGGGCCGACCTGCCGTGCGGCTCGACGATCGGCCCGATCACCTCGGCGCGGACCGGCATCCCGACCGTCGACGTCGGCGCTCCCCAGCTGGCGATGCACTCCGCCCGCGAACTGATGGGCGCCGCCGACGTCGCCGCGTATTCGGCTGCGCTGCAGACGTTTTTGACGCCGCAGTGACATCGCCGCTCAGCGTCCGGCAAGCATGGACAGCTTATAGCGGTGAGCCGCCCGCAGGGTCCACGGCTGGGATTTCAGAAGGTGCCCGACCCCACGCCGGGCAAGAACCGGGTGCGCTTGGATTTCAGCACCGCCAACGTCGACGCTGCTGTGAGCCGGCTGCAAGCCGCCGGAGCCAGCCGCATCGGCCAGCACAGCATCGAATGACAGTGTTCGCCGGGTGGTGCCGGCCGACCCACGGCAACACGTTCCGCGTGGCCGGGCGCTAGGGCCCTGGGCGCCTCCTCGAGGCGCCTGCGCCGTGCGCTGCCCGCCGACGCGCACTGTTGCGGCAGTCGGCCCGTTCATGCCGGTGTGAACGGCTCTGCGACCACGCGGAACCTAGACTGGCTCCGTGACGTTCGGGCTCACTCACGCGGTCGATACCGTCGAGCGGGCCGCCGCCACCCCGGAACAGCCGCAACCCTTCCGCGAGCTCGGCCTCAAAGACGACGAGTACCAGCGCATCCGCGACATTTTGGGCCGACGACCCACCGACGTCGAGCTGGCGATGTATTCAGTGATGTGGAGCGAGCACTGCTCATATAAGTCGTCGAAGGTTCATCTGCGCTATTTCGGGCAGACCACCACCGACGAGATGCGGGCCGGGCTGCTGGCCGGGATCGGGCAAAACGCTGGCGTCGTCGACATCGGCGACGGCTGGGCCGTCACCTTCAAGGTCGAGTCGCACAACCACCCCTCCTACGTCGAGCCCTACCAGGGCGCGGCCACCGGGGTCGGCGGCATCGTGCGCGACATCATGGCGATGGGGGCGCGACCGGTGGCGGTGATGGACCAGCTGCGTTTCGGCCCGGTCGACGCCCCGGACACCCGCCGGGTGGTCGACGGCGTGGTGCGCGGGATCGGGGGATACGGCAATTCGCTGGGCCTGCCCAACATCGGCGGCGAAACCGTCTTCGACGCCTGCTACGCCGGCAATCCGTTGGTCAACGCGCTGTGCGTCGGCGTGTTGCGCAAAGAAGACCTGCACTTGGCCTTCGCCTCGGGCGCCGGTAACAAGATCATCCTGTTCGGTGCCCGCACCGGGCTCGACGGTATCGGCGGGGTGTCGGTGCTGGCGTCGGACACCTTCGGCGGTGACGAGGCCGGACCGGGCCGCAAGAAGCTGCCGTCGGTTCAGGTCGGTGACCCGTTCATGGAAAAGGTGCTCATCGAATGCTGCCTGGAGCTGTACGCCGCAGGTCTGGTGATCGGTATCCAGGATTTAGGTGGGGCCGGATTAGCCTGTGCCACTTCGGAATTAGCGTCTGCCGGGGACGGCGGCATGGACATCGAACTGGGCACTGTGCCATTGCGCACCCACAACATGACGCCCGCCGAGGTGCTGTGCAGCGAGTCGCAGGAGCGGATGTGCGCGGTGGTCGCGCCGGACAACGTGGACGCGTTTCTCGCGGTGTGCCGCAAATGGGAGGTGCCGGCCACCGTGATCGGCGAAGTCACCGACGGCGACCGGTTGCGCATCACCTGGCACGGCGAGACCGTCGCCGACGTGCCGCCGCGCACCGTGGCCCATGACGGGCCGGTATACCAGCGTCCACTGGCCCGGCCGGCCTCGCAGCACGCGTTGAATGCCGACCGGTCGAGCAGCCTGCCGCGGCCGGCCAGCGGCGACGAGCTGCGCGCCACTTTGCTTGCGCTGCTGGGCAGCCCGCACTTATGCAGCCGCAAGTTCATCACCGAACAGTACGACCGCTATGTGCGCGGCAACACCGTGCTGGCCGCGCACGCCGACGCCGGCATGCTGCGCGTCGACGAGTCCACCGGCCGCGGCATCGCGGTGTCCACCGACGCGTCGGGCCGCTACACGCTGCTCGATCCCTACGCCGGCGCCCAGCTTGCGCTGGCCGAGGCGTACCGCAACGTCGCGGTCACCGGAGCCACCCCGGTCGCGGTCACCAACTGCCTGAACTTCGGCTCACCGGAAGACCCGGCGGTGATGTGGCAGTTCGCCCAGGCGGTGCGCGGATTGGCCGACGGCTGTGCGGCCCTTGGCATTCCGGTGACCGGCGGCAACGTCAGCTTCTACAACCAAACCGGATCGACCCCGATCCTGCCCACCCCGGTCGTCGGTGTGCTCGGCGTCATCGACGACGTGCACCGGCGCATCCCGACCGATCTGGGTACCGAGCCGGGGGAGACGCTGATGTTGCTCGGCGAGACCCGGGACGAGTTCGACGGCTCGGTGTGGGCCCAGGTGACCGCCGACCACCTTGGCGGGCTGCCGCCGAAAGTCGACCTGCCCCGCGAGAAGCTGCTGGCCGAGGTGCTCAGCGCGGCGTCGCGTGACGGACTGGTCTCCGCGGCGCACGATCTGTCCGAAGGTGGCCTGGCCATCGCGGTGGTGGAGGCGGCACTGGCCGGCGAAACCGGTTGCCGCGTCGTGCTTCCCGACGGCATCGACCCCTTCGTGATGTTGTTCTCCGAGTCGGCCGGCCGAGTGTTGGTGGCGGTGCCGCGCACAGCGGAGAACCGGTTCCGGTCGCTGTGTGAGGTGCGTGGGCTGCCCGCCATGCGCATCGGAGTCGTCGACCCGGAGTCGGATGCCGTCGAATTTCGGGGCTTGTTCACCGTATCGCTGGCAGAACTGCGCGGCACCTCCGAAGCGGTGCTGCCCGCGCTGTTCGGATGAGTGTGCGGGCATGAGCATCCCAGTGCACGACGCCACCACCGAACCGGTCAGCGACGCAGCCCAGCCCCGCGGCCGGCACCCGCTGCTGGTGTGGGCGTGGGGCTTGCTGCGACTGCGCTTCGGCGGGGTCGGGTTCGGCGCGCTGTTTTTCTGCTTGTCGTTGACGCCGTCGCTGCTGCCCAGGGATTGGCTGTTCCAAGGACTGATCGGCGGCATCAACGCGGCTTTCGGCTATGGCTTGGGTGTGCTGGTGGAAAAAGCCGCGCAACGTTTCCTGCTGCGCAACGCCCGCTGGTGGCCGCCGCCGGCCCGGGTGTTGTTCGGGATCAAGGCGGGTGTCGTCGTGATCGCGCCGAGTGCGGCGGTGCTGATGCTCGTCCCGGCCGCCGGGTGGCAGCGGCAAGTGTCGGCGCTGATGGGCATCCCCGGTCCGACCACGCTGGGCTATCTGCGCACGCTGGTCGTCGCGAGCGTGGTGAGTGCCGTGCTGGTGGCGACGTGCCGGACCCTCATCGACGCGGTCAAGCTGCTGGCCCGGATGCTGATCAGGCGCTGGCATCTGCACGACGAGGTGGCGCTGTTCATCGGCACCACGATCGTCGTGGCGCTGCTGATCACCCTCATCAACGGGGTTTTGGTGCGGGGTTTCTTCGTCGGGGCCAATGCCCTTTCCGAGCCGCGGAACAACGCTACCGGCGCGCGCA
>Ga0070737_10002979_pt1 | contig 19088 bp, 14 predicted proteins | sample Coa_R1_10_FD_66438 | JGI IMG/M metagenome (GOLD analysis project Ga0070737, IMG submission 66438) | Surface soil microbial communities from Centralia Pennsylvania, which are recovering from an underground coalmine fire - Coalmine... | ecosystem: Environmental > Terrestrial > Soil > Unclassified...
GACCAGATCGACGCCGCCCGGCGCTCCGGCGTCAGGGTCTCGGCCGACGTCCATCCCTACGTCGCCGGCTCCACCTCGGCGATCGTCCTCCTCCCGCCGTGGGTGCAGGAGGGGGGGCAGCACGCCGCCCTCGCCCGCCTCGGCGACCCCGCCGTGCGGGCGAGGCTTCGCGCCCAGCTCATGGGGGACACGACGACGTGGGACAACTGGTGGCGGTTCTCGTCGGGCTGGGAGGGGCTGAGGGTGGCCCGCTGCCGCCGCCGCGAGCTCGTGGGCCGCTCCTTCGCCGACGTCATCCGGGCCTCGGGGGTGAGCGACACGGAGTCGCAGGAGGGGTTCGACGTCGTGTTCGACCTCCTCGTGAGCGAGCGGCTCTCGATGTCCCTCGTCTCGTTCAACAACGTCGAGGAGAACATCGCCCGCTTCCTCGCCCAGCCCTACACCTCGGTCGGGACCGACGCCGTCGTCGACCACGGCGGCCACCCACACCCCCGCCTCCACGGCACCTTCCCGAGGGTGCTCGGCCGCTTCGTCCGCGAGCTCGGCACGCTCGATCTCGTCGAGGCAGTCCGGAAGATGACCTCCCAGGCCGCCGCCGTCGTCGGCCTCGGCGGTCGGATCGGCGAGATCCGGCCCGGTTTGGCGGCCGACCTCGTCCTGTTCGACCCGGCGGAGATCGCCGACAAGGCGACCTTCGAGCACCCGTTCCGGCTACCGGTCGGGATCCGCACCGTCGTCGTCGGGGGGCGGGCGGTGGTCGCAGGCGGCCACCTCGTGCCCGGCGCCGGTGAGCCCGCCGGCCCGCCGGCCGAAGCCGGGGAGCTCCGGACCGGCCCGTAGAGCGGCGAGGGCGCATGATCGGAAGCTCCGGCTACCGCCTCGGCAGCTCCCTCGCGAGGTAGCGGCCGGCGCCCTCCTCGCCGCAGAACGCGCCGTCGCGGGCGACCACTCGGCCCCGGCCCACGACGAGCTCCGGCCAGCCTCGCACGGTCATGTCGTGGTAGGGCGAGTGGTCGGTCGCCATGTGGAGCTCCGAGGCGGCGAGCGACTGCACCCGTTCCGGGTCCCACACGACGAGGTCCGCGTCGGCGCCGACGCCGAGCGCTCCCTTTCGCGGCCACATTCCGAAGATGCGCGCCGGCGCCTCGCAGCAGGTCCGGACCCACTGCTCGAGCGAGAGCCGCCCATCGAGCACCGCCTGGTAGACGAGGGCGAGGCGGGTCTCCACCCCTGGCAGCCCGCCCGGCACCTCGGTGAAGTCGCGGCAGCCCTCCGGCCGGCGGTTCACCCCCGCCCGCCGGTCGGCCGACCAGAACGGGCAGTGGTCAGTCCCGATCGTGTCGATCTCCCCGCCGGCGAGTGCCTCGAAGAGAGCCTCCCGGTCGGCGGGGGTGCGAAGCGGAGGGGAGCAGACGTAGTCGGCGGCGTCAGGCGAGCCTGGGCCGAGGCGGGAGTCGTCGAGGTAGAGGTACTGGGGGCAGGTCTCGGCCATCACGTCGACGCCGCGGGCCCGGGCCGCCCGCACCGCCGTGAGGGCGGCGGCCGAGGAGAGGTGCACGACGAAGATCGACGCCCCGGCGACCTCGGCGAGGGCCGCCGCCCTCGTCACGGCCTCCGCCTCGAGCACGGCCGGCCGAGTTCGCGCATGGGCGCCGAGGTCCGTCGCGCCGGCCGCGAGCGCCTCCCGCCGCAGCTCCTCGATCGCCCCGCCGTTCTCGCAATGGAGGTTCACGACGAGCCCGTTCGCCGCCGCGGCCCTCATGAGCCGGAGGACGGTGCCGTCGTCCACCGCAAGCCGCTCCGGGTAGGCCATGTAGACCTTGAACGAGGTGATGCCCTCCCCCACCGCTCCCGCCACGACGGCGTCGTCGACCGGCTCGGGGAAGGTGAGGTGGAGGCCGAAGTCGACGGCGGCGGCCCCGGCCACGGCGCGCCACCGGCGGGCGGCGGCGATCGGGTCCTCCCCCCGCTGGACGGGGACGTAGTCGACGACCGTGGTCGTCCCTCCGATCGCGGCGGCCCGGGTCCCGGTGGACCAGTCGTCGGAGACACGGATCTGTCCGACCTGCATCTCGAGGTGCGTGTGGGCATCGACCCCGCCGGGGATGACGAGCTTGCCCGAGGCGTCGTGGACCTCCTCCCCCGGTGCGGGGTCGAGGTGCTCTCCCTCCCTGCCGACCTCGACGACCTGTCCGTCCGCAAGGCGGACGTCGGCGAGGCGCGTGCCGGCCGCGTCGACGACCATGCCGCCCGTCACGAGCATCGCTGCCCACCTCCCTCGAGATCCCGGTCGCGCCGCGCGCCGGTGAACACCACGGCGGCGAGGTCGCCGGGCGCGACCACGCCCTCGCGCCGCAGGCGCAAAAGGCCGGCGAGCCCCGCCGAGCCGGTCGCGTCGACGGGGATCCCCGTCGTCTCGGCTGCAAGCGCGTTGGCCCTCTCGAGCTCCTCCTCGCCGACGACGACGGGTCGGCCCTTGGACGCGAACATGGCCTCGACCACGGCGAGCCAGTCGTAGGTCTCGTCGTCGAGGATCCCCTGGGCGATGCTGCGAGGCGTCGTCTCCCAGGGCCACATGAGCTCCGAGCGGCGCCGTGGCGCCTCGCTCAGGACCGACGCCACGGCGCTCGGGCCCCCGCGGGCCTCGGCGAGCTCGACGACCCGGTCGAACGCGCGCTTGAGCGGCCAGGCGGACTCGGTCTGCACGGTGTGGAGGCGAGGCAGCCGCTCGACGACGCCGAGCGCCTTCGCCTCTTCGAAGGCGGCGGCGAGCGAGCTTGCGAGCGCCCCGCCCCCCACCTGCACGACGAGGTGGTCGAGCACGAGCCCTTCTCGCGCGAGCGCCGAGACCATCTCGTAGCCAAGCGTCTCGCCTCCCTCGACGGCGAGCCCGTTCAGGTTGCCCTGGCAGGTGAAAGGAAGTGCCCCGGCGGCGAGCGCCTCCGCCAACGCCCGGTAGGTCGGGTCGCCGGCCTCGCCCGCGCTGCGGGCGCAGACGTGCAGCTCGGCCCCGAGCTCCCTCAGCCGGTCCACGACGACCTCGTCGGCGCCGGCCGGCACGAACACGGCGAGACGGCGGCCGGCGGCCGCGGCGAGGACCGCCGCCGCGAGCGCGGCGTTCCCGCAGCTCGCGATGGCGAGGGGAGGGCGGTCGTCCGGGTCGGCGAGGCCGAGGGCCTCGGCCACCTCGAGATGGCAGAGCACCCCGAACAGGTGGCGGGCCTTGTGGGAGCCGGCGACGTTGCCCGTCTCGTCCTTCACGAGCAGGCCCCCGGCCAGCCCGGCCGCCGAGCCGAGATCGGTGTGCGAAAGGAAAGGTGTCTCCTCGAACCGCCTCCCGTCGACCTCGAGCACCTGATCGCCGAGGCGGCGCACGATGTCGCGGTAGCCGACCTCGCCGATGCCGCCCTCCCGGGCGAGGTGGCAGGCGCGGAACAGGTCGCCGTAGCGCAGGTAGGGGTCCGGCTCCTCGTCCGCCCCGGCCGGAGGGAACTCCACCTCGGCGTAGTCGAGCACGCGGCGAAGGACGTGATCCCCGCCGTCGCCAGCGCGCGGGCAGGTGAAGGGGTAGGGATCACGGTCGGCTGCCACGTGCCCGCACCCCCGGCAGACGAGGCGGCTCGCCATCCCCCGGCCCTGCGCCCCCGGTCTCCGGTGCGCGCTCACCCGTCCCGGCCGGCGCCACTGCGGGCGTTGAACTCCCGGATCATCTCGTCCCACTCGCCCACGATCGAGCGCGTCCTGGTCCAGAACGACTGGTCCCTCCGGGACTCGAACTCCTCGACGCCGACCCCCTGCTGCTCCACCCAGGTGTAGTAGCCGAGGTTGAAGATCCGGGTGCGCTCCTCGAGGTCGAGCTCGCGCAGGTGGTCGTCGGTGACGGCGCCGAGGTGCTCGCCGAAGATCTCGGCGGCGGCGAGCTCGTCGACGCCGCCACCTCGCGCCCGCACGGTGCGCTCGAGCTCGCTCGTGTACATCGCCGCCCCGTCGGTCGCCACCGTGGCGACGACGTCGTCGGGACCGAGGCGGAAGTGGCGGGCGTACTTGATGGCCGCGACCACGTTGCAGATGCTCGAGAGACCAAAGGAGCCGAGGGCTGCGAGAACCTCGCCGGGGACGTGGCGCCGCTCGGAGAGGTAGGCCCGCCCCGCCGCGGTGTTGAACAGCACGTTCAGCTGGTCGGTCGCGCGGTCCGAGACGGCGATGACGACGTCGGTGTTCATCACGTTGTGGATGAGCGGGATGTGCTTGTCGCCGATGCCCTGGATGTTGTGCTCGCCGAAGCCGTTGTAGAGCATCGTCGGGCACTCGAGCGCCTCGACGGCGACGATGTCGGAGCCGAACCGCTCCTTCAGGTAGTCGCCCGCCGCGATCGTGCCGGCCGACCCGGTCGCGGAGACGAAGGCGGCAAGGCGCCCGACGGCGGGGCCGGCCGGCTCGCCGGCGAGCGAGTCGACGATCCGCTCGATCGCCTTGCCCGTCGCGAGGTAGTGGATCACGTGGTTGCCGAGCTCGGCGAACTGGTTGAACACGACGTTCGCAGGGTCGGCGGCGAGCCGGTTGCACTCGTCGTAGATCTCCTTCACGTTGCTCTCGGTGCCGGGCGTCCTCACGATGTCGGACGGCTCCTCGGCCCAGGCGGCAAGCCAGTCGAAGCGCTCGCGGCTCATGCCGGCAGGGAGCACGGCGACGCCGCGGCAGCCCATCAGCTTCGAGATCGCGACGCCGCCTCGGCAGTAGTTGCCCGTCGACGGCCAGATCGCCCGCTGGGTGGAGGGGTCGAACTGCCCCGCCACGACCCGGGGCGCGAGGCAGCCGTAGCTCGCGAGCACCTTGTGGCAGGCGACGAGGGGGAAGCGGTCGGCGAGCGCGACGACGATGCGGGCGGGCGTGCCCGTCAGCTCCTCGGGCAGCACGACGTGCTCGGGCACCTCGACCCGACCCCGGCGCGAGGCGTCGTTGTACCAGTGCACCCGGAACAGGTTGCGGGGGTCGGGCTCGTCGGGACCGACCCCGGCGAGCGCCTCGCGGACCGCCGGGGCTGCCGTCCAGGGCTCGGCGATCTCGGTGAAGGTGGGCAGCACGACGCCCCGCTCGCCGAAGCGGGCCGCCGCCCGCTCGTAGGGCGTCGTGTCGACGATCTCCCGTTCGAGACCGAGTCGCTGCATCTGCATCACTCCTCGTCGCGGCCAATGGCGGCTGGCGCCGCTCGCAAGCGAGCCGGCCGGCCGCCGGGGGTGACGGTAGCGCGGCGCGGCGCAACCGGCGCCGGTGGCGGCGGGGAGGCGCTCGCTGGCGGTCCGGCTCAGGCTCCCGGCGCCGTGCCGAGCTGCTCGACGAGCTCGGCCACGGCGGCGATGGCAGCCTCGAGGTTCTCGATCGAGTTCGCGTAGGAGAACCGGAGGTAGCCCTCGCCCTGCGGCCCGAAGGCCGTGCCGGGGGCGCAGGCGACGCCCGCGGCGTCCAAGAGCCGCTCCTGCAGCTCGAGGGAGCTGAGACCGAGCTCCGCCACGTTCGGGAAGGCGTAGAAGGCGCCCCGGGGCAGGGTGCAGGAGATGCCCGGGATCTTGTTGAGCCCCGTGACGAGCACGTCGCGCCGCGCCCGGAACTCCGCCACCATCTCCTCCACGGGTTCGAAGGGGCCGTCGAGGGCCGCCATGGCGGCGTACTGGCTGAAGGCCGAGGTGCACGAGACGGAGTTCACCACGAGCCGGGTGACGGGCTCGACGAGGGCCGGCGGGAAGACGCCGAAGCCGAGGCGCCACCCCGTCATGGCGAAGGTCTTCGACCACCCGTCGAGCAGGATCGTCCGTTCCGCCATGCCGGGCACGTCGAGGACGCTTCGGTGGGCGCCCTCGTAGCCGATCGCCCAGTAGACCTCGTCGCTCAGCACGGTGAGGTCGTGGCGGGTGGCGATCTCGGCAACGGCCTCGCAGTCCTCGCCCGTGAGGGCGCTCCCGCACGGGTTGTGCGGCGAGTTCAGCACGAGGAGCTTCGTGCGTCTCGTGACGAGCCGCTCGAGCTCGGCAGGGTCGAGCCGGAAGTCGTTCTCCTCCCGCAGCGGGAGCGGGACGGGCGTCGCTCCGGTGAACGCCGCGATCGACTCGTACATCGGGAAGCCCGGGTCGGGGTAGATGACCTCGTCGCCCTCCTCGCAGAGGGCCATCATCGTAAAGAACATGATCGGCTTGGCGCCGGGCGTCACCACCACCTGGTCGGGCGAGGCGCGAAGGCCGCGGCGCTCGGAGAGGAAGCGCGCGACCGACTCCCTGAGAGGCAGGATGCCGGGCGCCGGGACGTAGTGCGTCTTGCCCTCGCGGAGGGCGGCGACGGCGGCCTCGACGATGTGAGCGGGCGTGGCGAAGTCGGGCTCGCCGATCTCGAGGTGGATCACCCGGCGCCCGGCCGCCTCGAGGGCCTGCGCCTTCGCGAGGATGGCGAAGGCGGACTCGGTGCCGAGACGGGACATGCGGGAGGACAGCGACGGTGGTGTCATGCCGCAATGCTGCCTCCTCGGCCGCCGGAGGTCTAGCGCCGGCGCCGCCGGGTCCGGCGCACCGAGGCCCTGCCTCTCCGTCGCCGCGGGCCGCTCAGGCGGTCGAGACCTCGTCGATCGAGCGGAGAGAGCCGGCGATGCGGGCCGAGTCCCCGAGCACGACCGTCACCATCGAACAGGGCGCGAGCCAGCGCCGCGCCGCCTCGCCCACCTCCCTCGCCGTGACGCGAGCAAGGCGGGCCGGGTAGGTGGCGAGGTAGGACGGGTCGATGCCCGCCGCCGCGAGCCCGGCAAGGGTGCCGGCGAGCCCCGACTGAGTCGCCGTCTGGTAGAGGTACGAGCCGACGGCATACCGCCGGGCCGACTCGACCTCCTCCTCGGTCACCCCGGTCGTGGCGATCCGGCCGAGCTCGTAGCGGGTCTCGACGAGCGCGGCCGCCGTCGCCTCCGTGGCCACCTCGGCACCGATGGTCGACACCGAGCCGGCGCGCAGGTGCTCGATGCGGCTGCGGGGCGAGTAGGTGTAGCCGTTCCGCTCCCGCAGGTTGGTGACGAGGCGGGAGGTGAACATGCCGCCGAAGATCTGGTTCGCGAGCGAGAGCGCCGGCCACTCCTCTGCCGTTCGGTCCGGCGCCGCCGCCCCGATCCGGAGGTTGCTCTGCACGGCGCCGGGGCGGTCCACGAGGTCGATCCCGCCGGCCGGCGCGGGCGGGATCGGCGGGAGGGCCGCCGGCGCCTCGGCGGCCCCGGTCTCGAGCCACGGCCCGAGGGCGTGCTCGGCACGGCCGAGCGCGCTCTTCGGCTGGAGGTCGCCCACGAGCACGAGGTGCGACCGGGAGGGGGCGAGGAGCCGCCGGTGCAGCCGGCGAAGAGCCGGCGCCTCGACGGCGAGAAGGTCGCCGGGACGTGGCAGCCCGGCGGCGTACGGATGCCGCCCGAAGCGCCGCCTCGCGAACGCCTCGTCCGCGAGCACCTCCGGCCGGCTCAGCACGATGGCCATCTCCTCGGCCGTGCGGCCGCGGTCGGCCTCCACCTCGGGGCGGGGATAGGCCGCCCCGGCGAGGACCTCGGCGAGCAGATCGAGGAGCGAGGCGAGCGACGGGGCGAGGCAGGAGCCGGAGAGGACGAGCAGGTCGCCGCTGACGCTCGCTCGCAGCGACGCCCCGATCCGCTCGAGCGCGGTGGCGAGACCGGAACGGTCGTGCGCACGGGTCCCGGACAGCATGGACTCCCCGAGCACGACGGGCGGGGCGGGGCGGGCGAGCTGGTCCGGCCCGAGGGGCGCGACGAGACGGAGCTCGACGAGAGGGACGGCAGCCCGGCGGACGGCAAGGCCGTGGAGGCCCCCGGCCAGTGCCTCCTCGGAGACGCGGGGCGCTCGCGCCGGCCGGACCGGTCCGATCTGCGGCCGCTCAGAGGTTGTGGGCGCCGTGTCCGTTTCCCTAGCTCCCCTGCTCATCGACGTCCTCCTCCGGGCCGGATCTCGACGCGTGCGGTGTGCTGGAGGGCGAGGTCGGCGGCCGCCGCACGGACGGCCTCGGCTGGCACGGCGGCGAGCCGGGCGGGCAGCTCACCCATGAGCTCGGCCCGGCCGTGGACCACCTGGAGGCACGCGAGCGAGATCGCCCTCGACATCACCGAGTCGACCCCGTGCCAGTAGGAAGCCGCGTAGCTCGTGGCGACCCGCTCGAGCTCGTCAGGGGTCGGCCCGGCGTCACCGAGCCGCTCGATCTCCTCGGTCACGACCTGGTGCAGCCGCGAGCTCGCCACCTGCCCAGGGTGGTGGACGACGACCTGGAACAGGACCGGGTCCCTCATGAACAGCCCGTCGTCGCCGAAGACGCCGAGGCTGCAGCTCACGTCCGTCACGAGCCGCTCGCGGTGCACGAGCCGCTCGCGCAGCCGGCTCGCCTCGCCGTCGGCGAGGACGGAGGCCACCACGGCGTAGGCGAGCCAGCCCTCGAGGTCCGCCACGGGATCAGGGGTCCGGTAGCCGACGGCGAAGGCCGGCTGGGGTGCCCTCGGGTCGGTGACGACCCGCCGCCGGCTCTCGGAGAGGGGTGGCTCGGGCCACGGCCCGTGCGCCGGGGCAGGACGTCGGGCGATCCCGCCGAAGTGCCGCTCGGCGAGGCGCACCGTCTCGTCGGCGTCGCAGTCACCGGCCACCACGAGGACGGCGTTCGAGGGCGCGTAGTAGGTCGTGTAGAACTCGGCGGCGTCGGCCACCGTCGCCCGCTCGAGGTCGGCGAAGTCGCCGTAGCCGTTGTGGGAGTTGGGGAAGGAGTCGAAGGCGAGCTCCGGCAGCACGATCCAGGGAAAGCCCCCGTAGGGCTGGTTGAGGACGTTGACCTTGATCTCCTCCTCGACGACGGCGATCTGGTTGCGCAGGTTCTCCTCGGTGACCGCGAGCGACCCCATCCGGTCTGCCTCGAGCCAGAGGGCGAGGTCGAGCCCGGCGCGAGGCAGCGCCTCGTAGTAGGCCGTGAGGTCGGGCACGGTGTGGCCGTTGAACACCCCTCCGGCGGACTCGACGAGCCGGGTGTGCTCCACCTTGGCCACGTGCGCCGAGCCCTGGAACATCATGTGCTCGAACAGGTGCGCGAAGCCGGTCCGGCCCTCGGGCTCGCTGCGGAAGCCGACGTCGTAGACGACGGCGACGCCGACGAGCGGGCTCGAGGGATCGGGCGCCGCCACCACGGTGAGCCCGTTCGGAAGCGTCGTGCGCTCGACGGGCGTCCTCGTGCGCAAGGTCATCCCGGCAAGCTAGCCGTCGCGCTCGCCGATCAGGCGCGTGCGAGGCGGCACCGCCGGGATCGCTCCCGGCAGTGCCGCCTCGGCTGCGGTCGAGGGGTGGTCAGCCCGCGAAGGTCATGTTCCTCGCGACGCTCGACTCGAAGTAGGGCTGGATGAGCTTCAAGAACCCCGTCGCGGTGAGGCTCACTTCGGCGATGTCGGTCATCCGGGTCGCCGGCCCGTTGCTCGGGGTGTAGGTCGCGGACGGGATGAGGCCGCCGAAGCTCACGGTGCCGAGGTGCTCCTTCGCGTCGAGGATCCCGGCCCGGGTGAGGTTCTTCGCCGCGATCGCCTTCGCGAGCACCTTGGCCTCGGCCTCCGCCATGCAGTAGCCGTACATGTAGTAGCCGTCCGGCACCTGGCTCGGGAAGTACTTCTTCTGGATGGTGAGGAACTGGCTCATGCCGGGCACGCTCATGTCACCCCACGCCGCCTCGAAGCCGAGCACCCAGGCGCCCACCATGGCCTTCTCGACCGGGGTCGGCGTCCCCGAGGGGCTGCCGGTGCTCGTCATGAGGTACTCGGACCACGCCGGACCCTGGAGGATCCACTGGGGGTGGTAGCCGATCGCCGCAGCCGTCCCGATGAGCGTCGCGGCGGCGGTCGGGATGGCCGTGACGACGACGTACTGGGCGCCGTCGTTCTTCATCGCGAGGGCCTGGGAGGTGAAGTTGGTGTCGGTCACCGCGTAGCTCGCCGAGCCGACGTTGTCGAAGTGGTAGGCCTTGAGCGCCGCGTCGAAGCCCTTCACCCCGTCCGCGCCGTAGGAGTCGTCCTGGTACACGATGCCCACCTTGGGGTGGCTCTTGTGCAGCGTGTGGGTCAGGTAGTACAGGGCGTTGGCGACGTCCACCGCGTAGGGCGAGCCGATGACGAGGTTGACCGAGTGGTTGACGAACGCCGAGTCCTGCGCGGCGGTGCCGAGCAGGACGCCGGAGGCCTGCGCCTCGTTCTCGATCGCTGCCGTCGTCGGGCTGCCGAGGGACTGGGCGATGAAGGCCACGTTGCCGACCATCCCGCTGTAGAGCGAGGCGTGCAGCGTCGGGTTGTACTGGTCGTCTTTGATGTCGAGCTGGATCTTCCACCCGTCGATGCCGCCATGGGCGTTCACCCAGTTGAAGTAGGACTCCTGGCCGTCGGTGAGCGGCTTGCCGATGACGTCGGCGGGGCCGGACAGCGGGGTCAGCACGCCGAGCGTGATGGTCTTCGTCGCCGCGTCCACCCCGGGACCCGTCCTCATCGCGCCGTTGCCGCTCGAGTGCGAGCCGCCGGAGCTCCCGGCGGTGCTCCCGCCCGTGCTGCACCCCGCGAGGGCCAACCCGAGGACCCCTGCCACGAGAGCAGCTGATCTGAACTTCCGTACCTGCATATGGTTGCCTCCTAGCCTTCCCCTGTGAATTGACTGGCGCCTGCCACTGGTGAGACCGCTCGGCGGCGCCGGACGAGAGATCCCATTCGCTGGCCGAGGCCGACGAGGCCCCGCGGCTCGAGCAGCAAGAACACGACGAGGAGGACCCCGTAGACGACGGTCGACGCGTCCGCCACGGGAATGCCGGTCGTCCGGGTGCCGCCGGCCAGGAACGGGATCGCGCCGCCCTCCTGCTGGAGCAGATTGGGCAGGCCGACGACGAACACGGCACCGAGCAGCGGGCCCCAGAGGGTGCCCATGCCACCGACGATGATCATGACGACGTACTGGATCGAGAGGAGCAGGTCGAACTGGCTCGGCTGGCCGAAACCGAGGAACGAGCCGTACATCGCCCCGGCCACGCCCGCCATCACCGACGAGATGACGAAGGCCATCGTCTTGGTCCGGCGGACGTTGACGCCGAGCACGGCGGCGGCGAGCTCGCGGTCCCGCACCGACACCATGGCCCGGCCGGGTCGGCTGCGCGAGAGGTTGTGGACGAACCACATCCCGATGCCAAGGAGCAGGAAGGCGAGGTAGTAGTACAAGCCGTCCTCGGTGATGACGAGGCCACCCAGCTGGAGGCCCTTCGCGAAGTGGAGAGGGCCGAACGAGGGCGTCGGGAGCGACCGCCCACCGGGGCCCCCGGACACGGTCGTCCAGACGGTGAAGGCGTCCTGGACGATGTAGACGAGCGCGATCGTCACGATCGCGAGGTACAGGCCGCGCAGCCGGAAGGCGAGGGGGGCCGCAACGGCGCCCACGATCCCGGCGACGGCGCCGGCGGCCGGGATCCAGACCACCGCCGGCAGGGCGAAGTTCTCCCCGATCACGGCCGCCGTGTAGGTCCCGATCGAGAGGAAGGCGGCGTGCCCGAGGGAGACCTGGCCCGTCCGTCCGGTGAGCACGTCGAGGCCGAGGGCGCCCAGGGCGCCGATCAGGACGTAGACGAGCGTCGAGAGCCAAAACGCGTTCACCCAGAACGGAAGCAGGACCCCGAGCAGGACCGCGCCGGCGGTGGCGACGGCCGGCCGGCGTGCGCGGACCGCGCCAGCGAGGATGCGCGCGGGGCTCCTCACAGCCGCTCCGCCGCTCTCGAACCGAACAGGCCCTGCGGGCGCACGAGGAGCACGAGGATCATCACGATGAACGGGGCGACCTGCGCGAAGTTCGTCCCCTCGTAGCCCTGGCTCATCTCGTAGACGACGCCGATGACGAACCCGCCGACGACGGCGCCGGTGGTCGACTCGAGCCCGCCCAGGATGATGGCGGGGAACGCGAGCAGCCCGACGTCGGAGAGGGCCGGCGTGACGCTGTTCGGGTAGGCGCCGAGGAAGACCCCGCCGACGGCCGCCACGATCCCGGCCATCACCCACGCCGTGCCGTAGACGCGCCCGAGCGGGATGCCGACGGCGAGGGCGGCTTCGGGATCAGCGGCCGCGCTCCTCATGGCGAGGCCCCACTTGGTGTGCCGGTTGAACAGCCAGAAGACCACGACGAGGAGCACGGCCGCCACGATCGTCCAGACCTGCACCCACAGCAGGGACAGCCCGCCGACGTGCAGGACGCTCGCGCCCCACGGATCGCCGTTCGCGCGAGGCTCGGCGCCGAACGCCGCGTCGAGGACGGCGTTCAGCACGGCGGCGAGCCCGAGCGTCAGCATCACGATCGTGAACTCCGGCTTGCCGATGCCGTGACGCAGGACAAGGAGCTGGAAGGCGAGCCCGGCGGCGCCCGTCGCCGCCGCCCCGATGAGGAAGGCGAGCCAGAAGGCCATGTGGTCGTCCGCAATGAGGGCCGAGGTGACGAGCGCGCCGAGGGCGAGCATCTCTCCCTGGGCGAAATTGATCACCCGGCTCGAGCGGTAGATCACCGTGAAGCCGAGCGCGACGAGGGCATAGACCCCGCCGAGGGCGAGGCCGGCGAACCCGAGGGTGAGGAAGGTGTTCACGACCTCACCTCCTCGGGCTCCTCTTCGCCGAGGTACGCCCGGATCACCTCAGGGTTGGCCTGGATCTCGGCCGGCGTCCCGAGCGCGATCGTCCGGCCGAAGTCGAGCACAAGGACCCGGGTGGCGAGCGACATCACCACGGACATGTCGTGCTCGACGAGGAGGATGGCGGCTCGGAGGTGCTCGTGGATCGTCCGCACGAGCTCCACCACCTCCGAGCGCTCATTGCGGCTCATGCCGGCGACGGGCTCGTCGAGCAGGAGCAGGGTCGGCTCCATGGCGACGGCCCGGGCCAGCTCCACGTGCTTTCGCACGCCGTAGGCGAGCCCGCCCACGGGGCTCGACGCGAGCTTCGTGAGGCCGACGAGCTCGAGCGCCGCCGCCGCGCGCTCGCGGTTCGCCGCCTCCTCCCGGCGCGCGCTCGGGAGGCGCAGCCCAGCCCGGATGCTGCCCGCACGCATGCGCGACGTGCGGCCGACGAGCACGTTCTCGAGCACCGAGAGGCCCGGGAAGAGGGCCAGGTTCTGGAAGGTGCGGGCGATCCCGAGGGAGGCGAGGTGGTGAGGGCGAAGCGCGGCCAGGTTGTGGCCGAGGTAGGACAGGCGCCCGTCGGTCGGCGGGTAGACGCAGGTAAGCACGTTGAACAGCGACGTCTTGCCGGCGCCGTTCGGTCCGATGACGGCGAACAGCTCCGACGGCTCGACCGTGAAGCTCACCTCGCTCAGCGCCGCCACGGCGCCGAAGCGCAGGCTGAGCCCGTCGACGGCGAGGACCGGGCCCTCATGGCCGCCGGAGGCCTGCGGCATGGTCGGGATCACCGCTCCCCGACCTCCACCGGGCTGTGGCTCGGCCGCCCGTCCCTGGCGGCGACGCCGAGGTAGGCGGCCCGCACGCTCTCGTCGGCGAGGAGCTCGCGGGTGGCGCCCGACGAGCGGATCGCGCCCGAGTCGATCAGGTAGCCGTGAGACGCCACGGAGAGAGCAAGGGCGCTCGACTGCTCGACGAGCAGGATGGCGACCCCGTTCCCATGGATCCGCCGCAGCGCGTCCCCGATCGACCGGATCACGAGCGGGGCGAGTCCGAGCGAGGGCTCGTCGAGCAGGAGCAGGCGGGGATCGCCCATGAGGGCCCGGGCGATCGCCAGCATCTGCTGCTCGCCCCCCGAGAGCAGGCCCGCCGGCTGGCCGAGGCGCTGGCCGAGGACCGGGAAGAGATCGAGGAGCTCGGCGCGCAGCTCGGCGCGCCGAGCCCGGTCGGAGCAGGCGAAGCCGCCGGCACGGAGGTTCTCCTCGACGCTCAGCTCCGGGAACACGTGCCGGCCCTCGAGCACCTGGGCGAGCCCGCGGCGCACGAGGCGGGCGGCGTCCGCCCCGGTGGTCTCCTCGCCGAGATAGCGGATCCGCCCCCTCGTCACCCGGCCCCCGTGGAACCGGAGGAGGCCGGAGATGGCCCGCAGCAGCGTCGTCTTGCCGGCGCCGTTCGGCCCGAGCAGGCAGACGGCGCCGCCCTGCGGCACCTCGAGGGTGACGTCCTCGAGGCCGGTCACGCCTCCGTAGCTGACCGAGAGCTCCTCGACCTCGAGCACGGCCGGGGCGCGCCGGTCGCTCTCGCCCGGCGGCAGGGGTGCTCCGGCGTTCGTGCCGGCCGCCGCACCCCCGTCGCGTCTCACGGCGCCACCGCCCGGGCCACCTCGGCGGCGAGCGCTGCGGCTCCGGCCGCGCCGAGAAAGAGCGTGTAGTGGTTCGTGCCGGGCACGACGAGGTCTCGCAGGCGCGGCTGGCGCGCCCGCCAGCTCGCCACGACCTCGTCGGGGTAGAGCGGCGGCTCCTCGTCGACGAGGTCGCGGCACGCCCGCACGAGGAGGAGATCGCACTCGAGGGCCTCGGCGGCGGCGGTGATGAGGTCGTGCTCGACCAGCACGTCGATGCCGTCACGGCGGACCGCAGCAAGGCTCGCGCGAGGTCGGACCCCGCCGTCGACCTCCTCCACGTCGTAGTCGAGGTACTGCTCCACGTCGTCGTTCCACTCGTCGCGAAAGGCCGGGTGGGCCCGCCAGAAGGCGAGGTACTCCTCGCGCGACGGAAAGACGCGATCGAGGCGGCTCATGGCCGGGCCGAGGACGGCGGCCATCAGCTCGTCCGGGCCGAGCCCCTCGGGCAGGGCTGCCGGCAGCCCACCGTCCGCGAGGACGAGGCTCGAGACCAGCTCCGGCCGGGACGCCGCCAGCATCACGGCCACGAAGGCGCCCATCGACTCCCCGAGCACCACGACCGGGCGGCCACCGGCGAGGTCCTCGACGACCCGCGCGCAGTCCCTCGCGTGCTGGACGACCCCGAACGGCCCCGGCACGCGGCTGCTCTGGCCCCGGCCCCGGAGGTCGGGCGCGAGCACGGCGGCCTGTGCCCCGAGGCGCCGGGCCACCGGCGCCAGCTGCGCCGAGGAGCCGGTGATCCCGTGGATCCCGAGCACGGCCGGGCCGGTCCCGGGACCGTCCCAGGCGGCCACGGTGAGTCTGCCGCCGGAGACGGGGACCTCGAGGAACGACTGCGCCGGTGGCGCGCCGCGAAGCGGCAAGATCTCTCCCCCTGATCTGTCGGATGGTGAACGGTCGTTCGTTCGGAGTGAGAGTGACACATCGTTGCCAGAGTGTCAAACATCCCGCATTTGTCTTGATCATTCGAGTCTCGCACTTGTGGACGCGTGCGCAAGTGGAGAACGGTCGTTCGGCCGGTGCTACGATGCTGCTCGGAATGGCAGAACCCGATCCGGGACCGACGGCGCTCCCGGTCCTTCCGCCACGTGCCACTTCGGACGGGACGCACCGCCGGCTGCTCGAGGAGGCGCTGGAGCGGTTCGGCCGGAACGGCTACCACGGGGTCTCGGTTCGCGAGATCGCACGGGCGGCCGGCGTCCAGGCGAGCTCGCTCTACTCGCACCTCGAGTCGAAAGAGCACCTGCTCTTCGAGCTCATGATGATCGGCCACGACGAGCACCAGCACCTGCTGCGCGAGGCGCTGCTCGACGCCGGCAACGATCCGTGCGACCAGATCCGGGCGCTCGTGCGCGCCCACGTGCTGCTCCATGCCACCTACCCGATGCTGGCGAGGATCTGCAACCGCGAGATGGAGTCCCTCGGCCCCGAGAACCGGAGCAAGGTGGAGGCGGTCCGGACTCAGTCGGTCCAGCTCTTCGTCGACGTGATCAAGCGTGGCCGGCGCCTCGGCGTCTTCGACGTCACCGATCCGTGGCTCGCCGCAGCGGCCATCGGCGGCATGGGCATCAGGATCGCCGAGTGGTGGAACCCGGAGCTCCCCTACTCGGTGGAGGACGTCGTCGCGGCCTACTGCCGCTTCGCCACCCGGCTCCTCGGCGCCGCCTGACCCCCCGGGGCTCGCAGGCTGAGCCACGGCGCCCCGCGGCCGCGCCGGCACCGGCTCAGCGGCGGAGCAGGAACACGAAGAGCGCGAGCGGCACGAGGGCGGCGGCGACGGCGACGGGGGCGAGACGCTCCCGCCGGCGGACGGCGCCGGCCGCCATGAAGATCGGCACGAAGCCGAGCAGGAGCAGGTGGACGAAGTACTCGATCGCCGAGTAGCCGAGGGCGACGGCGATCGTCGACACCGATGCCGCGTTGCGGTAGCGCAGGGCATGGAGCTGGCGGCCGAGGCCGATCCTCGGCGCCTCGGGCGACGACACGACCGGCGGGGGGGCCGCCTCGCCGGACGTCGGCGGCTGGCGGAGCCAGGGCGCGTTCACCTGGCCGGACGAGGCAGCCGGCGGCACCGGAGCCGGCCCGACGTCGCCTCCGGGCGGCCAGCTCGCCGGCGGCACCGGCCTCGCGGCTCCCGGCGACGGCTCGGTGGTCCCTGCGGTCCCGTCACGCAGCAGCTCGGTCCAGCCCCTCCCGTCCCACCATCGCTGCCCCGGGGAGCCGGCCGGGTCCGGGTACCAGCCCGCCGGCGGCGTCGTGCTCACCCGGACAGTCTGGCAGCCCCGATCAGGCTCCACCCGGCGAGCGGACCACCCGGTGCGCCGTCGCTTGCGGTCCGGGGAGCCTCAGATCTCGGCTCCGGCGGCCTCGGGCTCGCTGCCGGCTCCTTGCGCCGGGAGCGTGTCGAACACGGCCGGTGGCTCCCGCCAGAGCGGCCGGCCGCCGCCGGCCGCCTCGGGGCCGCCGGCCGCCGCCGCCTCGATGGCTCGCCAGACCCGCTCGGGGGTGCACGGCATGTCGACGTGCCGGACGCCGAGGTGGGAGAGCGCGTCCACGACGGCGTTGTGGACCGCAGGGGTGGAGCCGATCGTGCCGGACTCGCCGATGCCCTTTGCCCCGAGCGGGTTGCGAGGCGTCGGCGTCTCGGTGTTGGAGGCCTCGAACGAGCAGAGCTCCGCCGCGCTCGGCATCGCGTAGTCGGCGAGGCTCGCCGTCACCGGGTTGCCGTCGCCGTCGTAGACCACCTCCTCGTAGAGCGCCTGCGCCATCCCCTGGGCGATGCCGCCGTGCTGCTGCCCGGCGACGATGAGCGGGTTGAGGACCCGGCCGCAGTCGTCGACCGCGACGTGGCGAAGCGGCCGCACCTTGCCCGTCTCGAGGTCGACCTCGACGACCGAGAGGTGGGCGCCGAACGGGAAGGTCGCCCCCTCCTGGGCGAAGTCCATCTCGGCTGCGAGCCCGGCCGAGCCGCCGGCAGCAGCGAGCCGGGCGAGCTGCGCCCACGACACCGTGCGCGACGGCACGCCGGCCACGCCGAGCTCGCCCCCCTCGTGGACCACGATGTCGTCGACCGCCGCCTCGAGCTCCCGGGCGGCGAGCTCCCGGCCCTGGCGGAGCACCTCCTCGGCGGCGCCGAGCACGGCGCTGCCGCCGATCTGGAGCGAGCGCGAGCCGCCGGTCCCGCCGCCGCGGGGCACGGCTGCCGTGTCGGACTGGATGAAGCGCACCCGCTCGACGGGGATGCCGAGACGGTCCGCGACGAGCATCGCGAACGACGTCGCGTGGCCTTGCCCGTGCGCCGAGGTCCCGACACGGATCGTCGCCCATCCCTCCTCGTCGACCTCGACCGATCCGAACTCCGAGCCTCCGCCGGCCGTCACCTCGACGTAGACGCTGACCCCGATCCCGAGCAACATGCGGTCGCCCCGCCGACGCCGCTCGGCCTGCTCGCGCCGGAGCGAGTCGTAGCCGGCGAGCGCCACGACGGCGTCGAGGGCCTTTCGGTAGTCGCCCGTGTCGTACTCGGTCCCCATCACGGTCCGGTACGGCTCGACGAAGGCCGGCAACAGGTTCCTCCGGCGGAGCTCGACAGGGTCGAGGCCGAGCTCGGCAGCGGAGATGTCCATCATGCGCTCGAGGTACTCGGCCGCCTCGGGCCGGCCGGCGCCGCGGAAGGCTCCCATCGGGGTCGTGTTGGTGACGGCGACGGCGACGTCGTAACGCACGGCCGGGATGGCGTAGACGCCCTGGGACATCATCCTCGTCGGCCCGATCGCGAGCCCCCCGCCGAAACCGGCGTACGCCCCGGCGTCGGCCAGCACCCGCACCGACAGCCCCGTCAGGCGGTGCTGTGCATCGAAGCCCATCTCGACCCACTGCCGCTGCCCGCGGCCGTGCGGCATCGACACAAGGTTCTCCGAGCGCTCCTCGATCCAGGCGACGGGCCGCCCGAGCTTCATCGCGGTGGCGATGACGGCCGCGTGCTCCGCCCGGACCCCGGCCTTGCCCCCGAAGGCGCCGCCGACGTGAGGGGCGATCACTCGGACCCGCGCGGGATCGAGCCCGAGGACCCGGGCGATCGAGCGGGCCGCCCCGTGCGGCATCTGGGTCGAGAGATGGACCGTGACCCCACCCCTTCCAGTGGGCACGGCCACGACGGCGTCGCCCTCCATCGGCACGACGGCGATGCGCTGGTTCTCGAGCTGCGCCCGCACGACATGGCGAGCGCCGGCGAGGGGGTCTCGTCCCTCGGGGCTCGCCATGCCCGCCACGAGGTTGGAGCCGATCTCGTCGAACTGCACCGGAGCGCCGGGCTCGAGGGCCTCCTCGACGTCGACGGCGGCGGGGAGGGGCTCGTAGGCGACCTCGACCAGCTCCGCCCCGTCTCGCGCCTCGGCCAGGGTCTCGGCCACGACGAGCACGACGGGCTCCCCGACGAAGCGAGCCCTCGAGGTGGCAAGCGCCGGCCGGGCGCAGGCGGGGTTCAGCACCATGAAGGGGTGGAAGGGATCGAGGCCGAGCCCCGCCGCGTCGACGACGGCGATCACGCCGGGGGCGGCGAGAGCCGCCTCCGGGGCGACCGAGAGGATCCGGGCCTGCGCGTGCGGCGAGCGGACGAAGACGGCGTGCGCCAGGTTCTCTTCCCGGAGGTTGCCGACGAAGGTCCCGCCCCCGGTCAGCAGCTGAGGGTCCTCGAGGCGGCGGACGGCGGTGCCGAGGATGGAGCCGG
>Ga0070737_10002981_pt1 | contig 19076 bp, 21 predicted proteins | sample Coa_R1_10_FD_66438 | JGI IMG/M metagenome (GOLD analysis project Ga0070737, IMG submission 66438) | Surface soil microbial communities from Centralia Pennsylvania, which are recovering from an underground coalmine fire - Coalmine... | ecosystem: Environmental > Terrestrial > Soil > Unclassified...
AGATTAAACTCTCTTTCCAAGCGCTCTGAAGCAACTATTTGATCAGAGACCGATCTCACATTAACGGCAGAGATGAGTTCCAGAACTCTCGTAGGTTCGATGTCTCTTTTCTCCGCGATTTCGGCAACCCGCTCCGGCCGGAATGAACCTGCACAATCTATGAACACAACCGCGGGCTCGCTTGTTCCGGAACCTATTGAGTTACAAGTCATGACCGCATTCTGAAAGGCAAATTGTGTCTTACCGGTCGCGGCAGCGCCGTAAACGTCGGTTACACACGCAGGAGGAAGACCACCACCAATGACAGCATCGAGAGCAATGGATCCGGTCGAGATCGGACTTAGATCATGCACTTGCAACCTTGGCATCTTCGTGCCATTTCGCCGATCATGGTCGCTTCCCGGCAAGTGTCCCAAGATTCAGTACAGACTTGTTGCAAATATAAAAGGAGATTCTCTTGCCAAGAGCCTCAACGCGCAGGACCTAACGTCGCCCTAAAGTGCTCTTCCTTTTTTCTCTCTTACAGTAAGGAATCCTATTCCCATTTCTGGAATCGCGGGAGAGGTTCTGAGTTGAAAGTAGCCTCGGAACTGGACTCGAATTCATCATTCCCTCTGGATCGCATTGGGCGATTTCTTCTGCAAAGCCGGATAGGTTTTTATTTACCGATGGGTACACGTGCGCATCCAAGACGCAGAGTGGAAAGAAGAAAAAGATGGCGCAGCAAGTCAAGAAACCGCTCAATTCTCTCCAAAAGGCCATCAACAAACAGGTCGCTGTTCGATTGAAGATGGAGGTCGAATACAGGGGAAAGATGACAAGCGTTGATCCGTATATGAACGTAATACTTGTTGATGCGACTGAGTACAGCGGAGGGAATCCAACCGCGAACTTTGGCAAAGTGGTGATTCGCGGTAACAACGTTCTTTTCATCAAGCTGGCAAATGAATTTCAGATCTAATCGATTCGCAATTGTGCATGTTTCCCTTTTACGAATGAAAGCGCAGTCTCGGTCTCTAGTTCGATCCCGAATTTCCTCCTGAAAAAGGACAACGAATTTTCCACATCTCGTCTCAGCAGCTCCTCAGCGTTTGGATGGATTGAATTTACAAACTGCGGCCAATCGATTATCCAAGGCCTCTCTCCATCATAGAGTATGTTGTATTCGCTGATGTCGCAGTTTATCATATCAGCCTTATTATACGCGAGTCTCTCGTTTTGAAGTATCTGGGTCAACAGTTCGCTCGGATTACTAATATCTCGTGGCGAGCACTTGTAAAGCATCTTCCCCTCTATCAACGCCATCACCACCGCGTGCTTTTCGCGGCCAATAAACTGCGGCGAATTCACACCGACCTTGATGACTTGCTTCAGCGCTTTTTCCTCCTTGAGCGCCGCGTGTATGTTGATCGATAACCATTGATGTTGTGATTCGGAGCTAACGTAGGACCGGCTCCTTCTTGTGGCTCGAAAGCTGATTCGTCCTATCCTGTAGAACTTGACCACGGAGGTTTCCCCCTTGTCGTTCGATGCCTCGAAGACATCCGACTCCTTTCCCATTCCGATGGAACGGCCCAATGCTGAGATGATATTTCGTTTCACGAGTCCATTTAGAGCGATAGCGTCCAATCCAGCCGTGTTCAATATGTACCCGAAATGGGTTTTCATTACAAAACCCGCCGAATTGAGTTTGCCCAACCGGAACCTGAGCTGATCGCGATGCAACCCCGAGAGCTTCATGAGCTTCTCGAATGGGACCGATTCGAACGATGAAATCGAGCTCTCAAACGCTTTGAGGAGGGTCCAGTCCTCAACTTCGAGGCCCTTGACCATCTTTGCCGCTACCTGCGCTGAAGACATTTTTACAGTACAACCTCTCTTTTTTTATTCTGCTGGAATCGGTATTTCGTTTGCTCAAGCGAGTATGTTTATGCATAGCGCAGGCGGGTGATTGGATTCACATGGTCTGATCTTCCATTTGGGAAATACAAAGGTAAGGTTGATTCACACCATCTCTTGTGGACCGGTTTCGTGCAGAAAATAATGATCGAGACGGAAAAAGAGTTAATTCATTAGCATATTCCAGCAGTGCGGAGAACCGAAAGATGCATAGTGACGAAGCGTTGCCCGAGGGCAAACTCCCGATTCGCGTGCTTAGAAAAATGCTTACTGATCTTTCTGCTAGTTCGCTCGTCGTCGGCCCGTCAATAGGAGTAGACGTCGGTGTTTCTAGAACACGCGGAAGGTTCATCGTATCTTCTTCGGATCCCATCACGGGAACCGAACATAGATTGGGATGGCACGCAGTAAACGTGAGCGCAAACGACGTCGCAACCAGCGGTATCATGCCAGATACGATCAACGTCGTCGCCATGTTTCCAAGATCAACAAACGCAAGCCAGATCAAAGCCTTCATGAGTGAAATCAACAAGAGCGCGAAGATGCTCGGAATAACTGTTGCTGGCGGTCACACCGAAATCACTCCCGGATTGAGCAAACCCATCGCTGTTATCACGGCGTTCGGATCGGGGGACAGGTTCGTCACTTCCGCTTGCGCGAAAGCAAATGATGTGATACTGATGACCAAAACGGCTGGAATCGAAGGGACAGCGATACTCGCGCAATTGAAAGGGGTTGCAAGGTTGCTTCAAAACGAGCGGAAGGTTATCGATGAAGGAGTGCAATTGCTCGACCGAATGAGTATCCTGAAGGAGGCAAGAACAGGATTCGCTACAGGGCTCGTGCACGCCATGCATGACGTCACCGAAGGGGGAGTACTCGGGGCTGTCTACGAAATGAGCCTTGCATCAAATCTCGGTTTCGAAGTTGACGCAAGCAAGATACCGCTAGAAGAATGCACGCAAAGGATCTGCAAAGCTACTCAAACAGATCCACTTACTCTCCTTGGATCCGGCTCGCTTCTGCTGTCCTGTCACAAAAGACACGCGCACCTCGTCTCAAAAGCGATCGCTGAGAGCGGAATAAGATGCAACGAAATCGGGAGATTCGTGGCTTTGCAAAGCGTTCGGACACTGGTCCGAGGAAACAAACGGGTAGGGCTGAAGGAAACCTCTATCCAAGACGGATTGTGGAGCGCGCTTCAAAGGTATCCGTAAGAGTACTAATGCGTCTGGTGTACTCTACTGTCATCGAGCGAAAGCTCACTACTAATATATCGGGAAACAATATTTCGTCTTCACAAAACAAGAAAGGAGTTGCTGAGCAATGCCAACAGGAGTAACAAGAAGTGAACTTAGGAAGATCAGATCTATCGTCACTCTTATTGGAAAAGAAAATCTTGCTTCGATTCCAGTTTCCGACTATCGGTGCGTGAGAAGTTTGCACGTGTACTCCTCGACGAATGAGGAGAACGAGATCGCTCTCAGCATATGGGATGAGCCAAAGGAGAGCATGACTTCCCAGTGCCTGTTTGCTGACAAGATCAGAGTTCCCGCATTTAACGCCGCGCTGGCGTTCTGGCAACAACTCAGTTAGGCCAAGATTGCGACCTTGCGAGTCGCGGCCGCCTTTATGAAATTAAAGTAACTGGGCTCGGGTTTCCCAGGGCGGCTGATGTACTCCGGGTGAAACTGAGTGGCGAAGTAGAACGGATGCTCTAGTATTTCCAGAATCTCTGTCCTTCTCCCATTGTCGCTGAACCCGGAGAACCTCATCCCAGATTTTTCAAATTGAGGCATGTACTTTTGATTGAATTCGTAACGGTGCCTGTGCCTTTCGCGAATCTGCTTTCTCTGGTATATCCTCGAGGCTAATGTGCCATCGCTTATCGTGATGTCGTGACCACCCAGTCTCATCGAACCTCCCAAATCCTTCACTAGTTTTTGCTCCGGCAGCAAGTCGATCACCGGATTCATCGTGCTCGGGTCCAGTTCTGTGGAGTTTGCATCCAAGAGACCGAGTACGTGGCGAGCATAGGATACTATAGCCATTTGGAACCCAAAACACAGCCCTAGGTAAGGTATTTCGTTTTCCCTTGCAAAATTGGCAGCCATGATCTTACCCTCGCTCCCCCTCTTTCCAAATCCCTGCGGTATCAGAATCCCGTGGTACTTCTCGAGATTATGCAAGAGATCGGGCCGCGCTTCTAGGTCTTGGGCGTCGATGTTTTCGACGATAACGCCCAGACCTTGTACCGCGCCTGCATGGCTCAGAGCTTCATTCACCGAAGCGTAACTGTCCGCGAGAGAGACGTACTTCCCGACCATGGCTATCCTGACGGAATCTTTGATCGTGGCAAACTGATCGGACACCTTCTTCCAATTTTCAAAGTTTGAAGTGGCGGGTTGATGGATCCGCATTTTTTCACATATGGTTTCTACAATTCCTTCTGACCTAAGGATTTCAGGAACATGATAAATCGACTTTGCATTCGGGTCCGAGATGACGCTTTTCCCTTCAACGCTTGTGAAGAGTGAAATTTTGTCCCTCGTTTCCTTGGTGAGCTTGTCCTTCGAGCGAACGACAATAATATCCGGCTGGATACCGATTCGCCTGAGTTCCTGAACGCTGTGCTGTGTGGGTTTCGTCTTTTGCTCTCCCACGGTCTCCAGCACAGGTGCGAGGGTGACGTGAATGAAAAGGACGTTCGACCCGCCCTCCTCCAGCCTGATCTGACGGAATGCTTCGAGAAAAGGCAGACTTTCAATGTCGCCAACGGTACCACCACACTCCACCACCAAGATGTCTACGTTCCAATTTGCGGCGAGTTCTCTGATTCGCGACTTTATGGCGTCAGTGATGTGGGGAATGATCTGGACGCACTTACCAAGATACTTGCCGTTTCGTTCCTCCTCGATCACTTGGAGATAGATCGAACCTGTTGTCAAGTTGTGCGATTTCGTTAAATTCGCATCCAAGAAACGCTCGTAATTCCCGATGTCCATGTCGGTTTCGCCACCGTCATCGGTGACGAACACTTCTCCGTGAGCGATCGGATTCATCGTTCCAGCATCTACGTTAAGGTAAGGGTCGATCTTGAGACAACTTACAGAGAATCCTGAAAGCTGCAGAAGTTTCGCGATGGAAGCAGAAGAAATCCCCTTGCCGAGACCTGACATTACTCCTCCGGTTATGAAGATAAATTTCCTGGGCGAGGTTGAATCGAACCCGACGGGGCGTTCTATTTTTGAAACTTCGCCGTCTTCGGATAACGAGGGCATAGGAATTTTTCTTTTTGATATCTTATATTCGTTTTGCTGATCGGGCACATCTGAATCTGGATCTGAATCTACGCCTGATTCATCGGCGAGATGAGGTCTGCGATATCTCGCTGGCATCGCAAAATGCGCTCAAATACGTCGAGAGTGTGGAGCAACTGTGGCGATGACTTACCCTCCGCCTCGCGAAGTTCCAAGAGTATCACCTCCAGCCGGTGGTAATCCTCAATGGTTTTCTGGGCGAGTGTGAAATCCTTGGATACGAAGGATCTGGAGGCGCTGTCCTCTATGGATTCGAGCAACTCGCCCACCGTCGTGAATATCTTTTTCACCCTCTGATCAAGTAAGTTGATCCTCGAGATAGAGTCCGAAAGCTCGACAGCATAATCCCCAGCAGTTTCAAGCGAGCTGGCGGCCACCCTATAGTCGAGGCAATCAATCGCGCTCAATCCGAACTTACTTGCGGTCCTCGGTTCTCTCACCGCCGATCTAATCAACCTGACGAGCAGGAAGTGAAGTCTGTCAACTTCGTCGTCGCGCTGGGCGATGGAATCAAATTGCGGAGGGTCACCGGAAGCTAGTTGCTTTATGGTATCAGAGATCATGGCCCTCACGAGCGCGCTGATTCTTCGAAAGATCTTGCTCGGTTCAACTGCTGTCTTGTCAACTAGAAACTGGCTCGTGATTCCGTATGCGTCCTCCTCGACTATCTCAAGACCAATAAGGCGTTTCACCGACGCGATGATAGATTCCCTATCCTTTTGTGCGATCCTATGTTTGCCTTTGATCTTTATCAGGTCATAGCCCAAGAGATATGCTGCTGTGATTTCGTTTGGTACTCCCTCCGCACTGAATTTGGAGGGATATTCTATGGTCGTCTCTGTATCAGAGTGTTCCTCGGTTGACCTTGCCGGATAGATCAACAGCCCGCCGTCGCTGGAGTTCTCTATGGATAAGACTGAGCCTTTCTGAATCGACATGCTCTTCGCCCAATCCTTCGGGAGGGAGACAAGCAGAGTCGCTCCCCCCATCTCTTGGACCTTCCTGAGTTGCATATCTATAGACCTTTAGAGATTTTAGAGATGCTATTAATATATTCCTTGAGCCAAGCTAGAGCACAAGATGGCCAAGGAATCCAAAGAACATAGCAGCCGTGCAAAACTCGTGGCTTTTGCTGCAATATGTGCAGCCTTGTACGCGACGATCAATGCCGTGACCAGTTTCATTCCCACTCCATACGGCATTGGCGAGTTCAGACCAGGGGTGATCGTCCCCGCATTCTTCGCAATCGTTGTTGGACCGATACCCGCGGCGATCGGAGCCGGCGTCGGATCCTTCATTGGGGACATGGTCTCTCTCGTTCCAACCGGAAGGAGTACATTCGCACTCGCGCTCGGCGCGGGAGCGACCGGAAACTTTGTGGGATTTCTGGTATTGGGGTATGTATATCAAAAATTGCAGACGTGGAGGGGCTTCATCGCAGGCACAACCCTCGGGCTCTTCTTCGGCAACCTAGTCGCCGCAACAGGAGTTGTCGTGATTCTTGGTCTGTCAACAGTGATACTTGCTGGCCTCTTGTTCTTTTGGTTTGGGACGATGTTCCCGTTCGTGATTATCTTTGTCCCCGTGTTGATACGACTGATGCAGCCTTTCAGCAGTCAGCTTTCATCTAGGGGCAAGTATCCCAAGTTTTCGGAGCCGAATCGCAAGCTCGTGTGGGTCTGGTCGATAGTTGTGGCCGTACTCTTGCTCGGAGCCCTGGTTGCGATTCTTCCAATCGAAGGCTCGTACATCAGTCAAACAGGAGGACAACTTGCATGGGAAGCATTGTTCCTGGTATCGGCTGCATCGGTAATCATTATCGGCGCGTTGCTTCCTCAAATTACCAGAACGAAATCAGCGGATGCTCTTGAGCAAAGGAATGCGGAAAGATCTGCATGATTCCTTGAAAAATCATGCCCGCCTAGAAGGGCTCTCCACGGAACCTCGGTAGAATTGAAGATTTCGAAGAAAAGCTCCGGCAGGGTGTACTCTCCCTGCGGAGTTTCAAGTTTTTTCGAGATCTGTGACACGAATCCTGATGGCTCGAAGATCGAGAATCCGCTTCTCATCGGCGCCCGCGGTGGAGGATTCATAATCAAGCGAGGAACCAAGACGCGGGCATTCTTCGGGGACGGGATAAAGTCGGACAGTGTACTGATTAACGGAAAGCTAACTCCCGATGCGAAGACCTCGCTGCAAGTGATTCGACTGATGCGTGAAAAGTACGAATTTGCGCCGGTGAGGGTTGTCCACGAGATAGAGCCTCCGATTGGGAGCGGGTTTGGAACGAGCGGAGCCGGAGCCGTTTCTACAGCGATTGTGCTTTCAGATTTGTTTGACCTGAAACTAAGCCTTTCCGAAGTTTCAGCTTTTGCTCACACGGGTGAAATACACAGCCTAACCGGTCTCGGTACCGTGATCTCCCTAGTCTCGGGAAGCGGAGCGATGGGACTTGTGACCGAACCGGGTAGCTACTCGATCGGGAGGGTTGACTCGATCCTGGCTGATCATTCAAGATATACTCTAATTTGTGCTTGTTTTGGACCGATCGAAAAGTCAAGCGTACTGATTAATGAAGGTAGAAGAAGGAAAGTGAACGAATTTGGCAGGCAAACGCTCGATGCCATCCTCGATGAACCCACGCCAGAGTCTCTCTTGAAGCACTCTCGAAGGTTCGCCGAAGCCTCGAGAATCGGCGGGAAGGAGTTGTTGACTCTCGCCGACAAGGCGGTGCGATACGGAGCTCTCGGCGCGACTCAAAATATGATCGGGAACGCCGTTCATTGCCTCGTGGAGAAATCCAGCAGAAGGAGGTTCCTCGATCAATTTACGAAACACGTCCCCAGGGAGAACTTGTTCGAGACAGATCTGACTCAGAGCGGACCGATCATCCGCAAAAATTCGGAACGCAACATTTAACTGAATGGCAACTGTAAGTGCTCCCAACATCTCCTCTTTGCCCATCTCCTTCACATTAGATCGCTGTACTCGGCTAGCGGCTGTTATTCGCAGAGCATGCGGAGGCGCGTAGAGGCGTTGGTCTACCTCAAGAAGATCGAGACCAAGGGTTTCAAATCGATGGGACCGAAGTTGATGTCAACTCCGGTTGAAAGAGGGTTTGTTGCGATCACCGGTCCCAACGGCTCGGGGAAGAGCAATCTCCTCGACGCGATCCTGTTTGCGCTGGGTGAAAACAGTGCAAAGACGCTTCGAGTTCCGAATCTGAGCGCTCTCATCTACGACGGATCGATCGAGGAGCAAAAGCCATCCTCGGCGAGGGTCAGCCTTCAGTTTGATAACACAGACAGAAGGATCCCGGTGGATTCCGACAACGTCACGATAACCAGAGAGCTCAAGATAAGCGGGGAAAGCAGCTACTTCCTCAACGGGAGGCACATCCAACGCAATAACCTCTCCGAGCTGCTCGAAATGGCCTTGATCACCTCAAGGGGGCTGAACGTTGTCCTTCAAGGGATGATCACACGCATTTCAGAATTAGTACCGGATGAAAAGAGGAAGCTTATCGAGCAGATGGTGGGAGTGGCCCAGTTCGACGAGAAGAGGAATCTGGCCATGGCCCAGCTGAAGGAGGCCGATGTTAAACTCGAGGTGGCGATGGCCAAGATAGGTGAGATCAGGGATCGAGTTCAGCTCTTGGAGAAGGAAAGGAACGACCAGCTCAGGCTAAAGCAACTCGACGACCAGATAAGCTGGCTACGAGCCGCCACCACCTCTTTGAAGCTCAGCAACGTGCGTCGAAACATTGGGCAGAGGCGCGAGCTCGTTTCGCAGCTTACGGCAAAGTATCAGAGCCTCCAGACAAGACAAGCCGAACTCCTGAAGTCAATCGAGGTTTTGGATCAAGAACGTAACCAATTGATCCAATCAGCGATGGATGCTGGATCAGCCAAGGTTCAACTCGAAGTTTCAAAACTCGAAAATGAAATTGCACAACTCACCAGAGAGAGGAATGAAGCCTCCGATTTCATGGAGAAAGTTCGACAGATCCTTCCGACGTACGAGAAGATGTCTCTCGAGAGGGTCGAGGAGATCTCAAAGGCCGAATCGCACATCCGCTTCCTCGAGCAAAAGATCGCTGAGACTCTTAGAAGAAGGGAAGAACTAAACGTTGAGCTGGGCAAGCTAAACTCCGAAAGAGCGGTCTTGGAATCAGAGTTCAGCACCGCTCAGTCCAAGGTGCTCGAACTGAGGAGATTGAAGGATTCTGAGGATGTGAAGCTTCTGAAGGCGAGGGAGGAGCTCTCGAGCCTCAAGAATGACTTGAAGCTGCTCGGCGAATCAAAGAGCGGGTTGCAGGAAAAGATCAAGTTTTACACCGATGGAATCGTATCGGCTCAAAGGAACATCGCTGACCTCGAAAATCTTCTGGAAGCTCACAAGGGGGAGCTAGCTCAACTCAGGGAAACCAGGAGCGGGGTCGAGAGTATGCGAAGGAAGGTCTCAGAACAGCTCGACATAGCCCTCACGATCTTGGACAAGGCTCAACTTGCTGTGACAAGATACGATTCTGACCTCTCCGCGATTGAGAATATTGCCGGGGAGGAGATCGCGCTTACACGACTTGAGAGCCTGGGGCAATCCGCGGCGCTACAGGGTTACCTCGGCCCTCTCCGATCTTTGATAAGTTATGGTGAAGAGTACTCTCAGGCGATCGCGGCTCTCGGAAAGGAGTGGCTCAACGCGGTCATCGTCGAGGACATGGGCTCGCTTATCCGTGTCACGGAGACGGCGAAAAAACTAAAGATCGCTCGGCTGACCGCGATTCCTCTGAGTGAGGTCGGCGATCTCCAAAGAAACGAGGTAAAACCGTTTCAGGGGCTCATCTCGCCCGTGTCCGACATAATTCGTTGCGAACCGAGACTTGAGTGCATTGTCAACTTTGTCTTCGGAGATGCTTTGATCGTGGAATCGGCAAAGTACGCCTACATCGCCGCTCGCCGAGGCTTCCGTGCAGTTACGCCGCAGGGGGATGTCTTTGAGCCCGACCTGCTAGCATTTGAGACGGGCTACTCGAAAAAGTACGCAAAGATAGCTTCACTGCTGAGCCAGCAGGATACGTTCGAGGGCATTCGCTCCGCGCTCTCGGCGTTGAAGCGAGCGATTGACAAACGGAAGGGCTCAATCTCGAAGCTCCATGAGAAAACTCAGAGTTACCAAAAGACAGAGACGGAGAAGGACATCAGCATCGCAAAGCTCGAATCGAAACTGGAGGGCACCAAGCAATACTTCAACAGGTTCCAGGAAAGCTCGAACGCGTTGGGCGAGAAGCTGAAGAGCACTGAGCTAGAGATTCAAAAACTTCAGAGAGAACTAGGAAACTCCGAAAGGAAGGTAGAGGCTCTCTCCATGGCTTCCCAAAAGTTGGGAGAGGTGCTTTCCTCGCTAGACCTCAGCACGTTCAACGCGCGCTCCGCGGATATTAGTAAAAGAAGGTCTAAGATAGATTCTGAGTTGGAGCTTGTCACAATCGAACTGAGAGATCTAGAGTCTGAGCTCATTCGTACGAGGGGGGATCTAGAGAACAACAAGAGGCCTGCTCTCGAAAGCTTGAAGCAGCAGCAGTTTGCTTCGCAATCAAATTACGACTCGAAGGCAAACTTTCTACGGGAATCCGAGGCACGGCTGAGGGAACTGGAATCCAACCTTGCGTCGTTGAGGGAGAGGGAGGCCGAGACGCTGGAGAAGGCGCACAGGTTCCAGCCTCTCCTGGAGGAGCTCGACCTGAAACTGAAGGCCCTCAAGAGCGAGGAGAACTCCGTCTCTCGTGCTGCCTTGGCTGCTGACAAGGAGCTCTTCGCCTCAAACACAGATCTGACGAGAAGTCAGGACACCGAGAGGAACCTGGTTGGGGAACTGGCGATCTACGGTTACACCGAGCCGATAGAATCCTTCGAGGGAGCGGATCTACTCCTCAAGGAACTTCTCAGTGAGTATGATGCTCTCCGAAACAACGTGAATCTCCTCGCGGACAAGAGCTACAAGGAGGTCTTTGAGAACTACAAGTATTCCACAGTAAGAAAGAACGACCTTGAGAAGGATCGAAACGCGATCGTCACGTTCATCGAGACGATCGAGGCGGAAAAGCGCAAGGTGTTCATGGACGCGTTCGAGCGGATTGACAAGGAGATCAGGATCATATTTTCAAAGATCACGAACGGCTCGGCCTGGCTTGAGATTGAGAAACCTGACTCGATCTTTGACAGCGGTGTATTTCTCATGGCGCAGTTCCCGGGAAAACTTCCGAGAGATTCGAGCTCCGTGAGCGGAGGAGAGAAAACGATCTCGGCCCTCTCCTTGATCCTAGCGATCCAAGCGGTGTTTCCCTCTCCTTTCTACGTCTTTGACGAAGTGGACGCGCACTTGGACAGCGTGTATTCCGGGAGGCTCGCGGACATCCTGGCGGAGCGCTCAGGTTACTCTCAACTGATCATGGTGAGCCTCAAGGACACTGTGGTTTCCAAGGCGCAATCAGTCATCGGCGTTTACATGAGCCAGGGGAGCTCCAAGATCATTCGCTACAGGAGTGGCATGGAGGTAGAGGTACGCTCTGAGTGATTACGAGGGCAGACCTTCCTCTCCAGAGATTCCTCCCAGGTTCGACGATAGCAAGCAGAGACTTTCAAAGCCTCCGCTCAACCTTCTCCTGAATCCCGACGGAAACAAGATCAGCAAGCCGTGGGAGGTGGACCTTGAGCGACTCCTCACCATGTTCCTCGAGCTCATCACAAAGAGCGAGTTCCTCGACCTCAGACTCTGCGGATCCGCCGCTCTTTCCTCCGCGCTGATCTACAGGCTCAAGGTCGAAACTTTGTTCCTTCTCGACAAGATCAAGTCAGCGAGGATGCAGAGGATCGACATCTCGGGAGAGGTTCCCCTGCTTCTTGACATGCCCTTCCGCCAGGAGATTTACTCCACGTCCATCGAAGATCTCGTCTCGACGCTCGAGGCGATCCTCGAGGACATCATAAGGGGAAAGAGGAAACAGCAGGAGAAAAGCAACCTTCTACTTGAACCGGTATTCACATTCGAGCCCGACAAGTTCCTCAACAAGATCGCCGAGCTCGTCAACGAGTTCAGGGTGAAGGTTCTCTCGGAGATAAGGCTGCACCACTCCTTCCTCTTTTCACAATTTGCGGCGGGGAAGGACGCCCTGGAAAAAGCGCAGTACTTTATCTTCTTTCTATTCCTTGCGATGGAGGGCACGGTGCAGTTAGAGCAGACGGAGAACGAGGACATATTGATCTCCGGAGTCCCGGTCACCACGGTCTAGCTTCCAGCTTTTCTTCTGGCGGAGGATGATCCAATCTCACTCTTTGGCTTCGGTCGAATCCAACTCGGAATCCATGGAGCAAACGGAGCAGGATGGGCCGGTTTCGCTATCCAAGGAAGCACAGGCGCGCGTCGAGGTCGCGCTGTACGCTTCAGGCAGACCCATGAGCCTTGACGAACTTGCAAAGGTAGCGAGGATAGGTTCGAGGAAGAGACTTCGCGAACTCCTCCTTGAATTGTCCAGGAGGATAAACGGAGAGTTTGCAGCCCTTGAGTTGAAGGAGATTGAGGGGCCGATGTACTCGCTGCAGCTCAAGCCCCAGTTCAACGCGATCGCCAAAAAGTTTGCAACCAAACCTCTCTTGTCGGCCGCGGTGCTCCGCACGCTCTCATACGTCGTTTACTTGCAGCCCGTGACCTCCTCGGATCTTGTGCAGAGGAGAGGGTCTCAGGTATACTCTCACCTGAAGGATCTCCTGGAGGTTTCCTTTGTTCGAGCGGAGAAGCGCGGGAGGACCAGGGTTTTTACCACGACGGATACGTTCGCGGATTACTTTGGTCTGAGCCGCGATCCGGAGCAGCAGAGGAAGCAGGTGGCAAAGCAGGGGCTGATCACAAAGGCCCAGCAGGCGGAGAAAGCGCCAGCTCCGCAGCAATAGTCGCGAGCCAGAAACGGTTTAATAAGCAATCAAAGGCTCCGTTCTGTTTGCTTTTAGAGTAGCGATTTAGTCAAATGGTTAAACCGATCGAGAATCTTGCAAAGAGGAAGCTCACCGGCGGAAGGACCAAGCCGATGAGGTCCAGGAGAGCCTATGAGAAGGACGGATACGCCGCGGAGCCGCTCCAGGGTCCCACTCAAACCTACAAACGTAGGGTTCGCGGGGGAGCGGTCAAAACCAGTCTAAAGTCGGCAGAGTTTGCAAATATCCTTGATCACTCCTCTGGCAAGACCCAGAGGGCAAAGATCACTCGCGTACTTCGGAATCCCGCAAACAGAGACTATGAGAGGCGCGGCGTGATCACAAAGGGAGCGCTCATCGACACCGAACTCGGAAACGCGAGAGTGACTTCCAGGCCGTCACAAGATGGTGTCGTCAACGCGATCCTCGTCGCCCAATAGTAATTTCTACCACGCTACCACGCTGAGCTATCAAGTTGAAGGACTACAAGCGCTTGATCCTGTGGCTGGACTACTTCAACTCCTCGTTCAGCAGGGCGGAGGGAAGGAGGGTACCGCTAGATCACTCGGTGAAGGATCCTCGTCTGGATGAGCTCAGCGAGGCCGCAAGGAGACTAGGATACACCGCGGAGGCAGAGCAGGCAAAGTTTCCGCGGAGGATGTCGGTTCCCTCCGGTTACGTGAGCATAGAAAAGAGGAAGGAGCTGAAGAAGGAGAAGGTGATCGAGGAGATCTCAAAGGCTCTCTCCTCGGTGAGGGGAGAGAAAGCGGCTGCAGTGCCTGCTCCAACTCAATCAAAGGGACCTCATCGAAGATGATTTCCTGCTGAGATTTCTCACGCAGGAGTTTCCAATGGAACAGGGTAGGCTCGATGTTACAATATTTGTATTGAATCAGTTGATGAAGTTACAAGAATTGTCACACCTCAACGTAGTTGAACATCCGCTGGAAAATGCGCCTGCGTGCGTGCGGGCTGAATTTTTCTATATAAAGGAAGACAGTACCTGAATCATACAAATCCTGTAACTTCGCATTAATGAAAGGCTACAAGGAATTGTGCCACTTCAACTACGTTGAAGAACCGATGAGAAAAGAGCGCCCGTGTGAAAGATACTGGGGATTTCCCTACATAAACTCATTACATATAGATAATGATGGTAAGCGTTCGAACGTTACGACCTGGTCTGGTTGTCCACCCCCGTGATCCTGTAGAGTACTAGGGCATCGATTTCATTCAAACCCCGGATGAAGAGAAACGATTTTTTCCTTGTGAGTCAAGATTTTGCGGTGCCAAACGTAAGGTTCCAAGAGTTGTCGTATATCGTGAGGGTGGAGTTGTCCCCGACCGATGGAGTGAACGGCAACCGTATGTCAACCGTAAAGTTCCATCCGGGAGCAACGTAGACGAACTCGCCGTATACAACCATCTGACCTGCAGGCCCCACGTACGTATCGGGGTAGAACGTATCGTTAAGAAGACAATCTTGAGGCGAAACCACAATCGAAGCGTTTCCTATGTTCTGAAACTGAGCTTGAAATGTATCCTTGTATTGTGGAAAATCAACAGAGTTCAGGAACATGTAAGACGTGACCACAAGCTTGGCAGAGTGGGAATCGTTAAGCGCATCTGCAAGTTGAAGGTAGTCTGAGGCAAAGGTCGTGACTGTGGTCGTCGCAGTCTGGACAACTTGGGACTGGTAGATTTGAGTCACTGTCGTCGCCGATGCGATGCTCTTTGAGTTGCTTGAAGAGGAAGAACCCAGTGGATGTTGTTGCAGCGCGTAAGACGTAAAGCCGGCGCCGATGATCGCCCCTATGGCGAATAACGCAATCAGTTTTGCGAGACCCGTGGCCGCCCCTGTCATATTCCCACTCTGAGGAAACTGAGCTTTTAACATTAATAAAACATTAGCAAAAGAAAGATATGATCGGGGGCTGAAAAGAAAAGAAAAGAAGCCCACATCTTTCAAAGACGCTTTAAGCTCTATGCAATTCCCCGCAAAGGCAAACCTGCTACGACCTCAAGGCTCAAATGAATTTTTTGAAATTTCTCGCCGTCAAGATTCGGTGTTCGGCTTGGTTATCGCATGGAATCTTTGAATGTCGTACAGGACGCTGATCAAAGTTACTATGCCGAACAGGACAAAAAGTGCCGGGATCGCCTGAACATCTTCATTCCTTCCCACAAGGAAATAGGAAATCAGAGAAAACACCGCAGTGATGATGCACACTCTGATGATCAGATCAGTTCTAATGTTTGTCATTAAGGAATTAACTCATCCAGTGTCCCGAGGGAAAATTTCGAACCTTATAATCGATGCTACCGTCCAGGGATTCCACCTGTCGTCAAGGAAGGCTTTGAGTTCGTCCTCCCACGTTGTCGTCGTTGTTATTGGTGATGATGTTCACGAGAAGTAAGCAAGAAGTTAAAAGTGCAGCAGTACAATTTGACCCCCATTCATCTCCTGCGACCATCGAGTAGATCGCGGGAGGAGATGGCGTGGGCGGAGGTACGGATAGCCAAATTATAGTTCCTGAGCTAGCCCTTCATACTCCGAGACGAGCTTGATGAACTCCGTCACCTGGATGTGGGTTTCAAAATCGATTATCTTCTGCTTCTCCTCCTTCTTCGCAATCTTCTTGGTGGCATCCCGCAGATCAAAACTAGGTCAATTCAAGAGTGGGAGGCGATGCTATCCGGCGCCCCCTTTCCTTCGTTTCAAAAATATCATCTTGCAAGCTACTACCACAACGACAACAACAGCAGCAGCGCCGATTTCGTAAAGAACAACAATGTTCGAACTGGAAGTTGAGGATGGCGAAGAAGTAGAAGCATAGGAGGAGGTTGTCGATGGCGGAGAGGGCTCGAGCACAACAGAAGCCTCTCCCTCCCCGGGAAGGAAGTGGACGGGCGCTGAAAGCTCTGTACCATCGACGCTAGCGTGGACGGTGTAGGTTGTTGATCCTCCGATTGAAAGGTCGGTGAAGGTCACCATGCCGGTCGAATTTGTGCTAAGGGTTTTGCTACTGCTACCGTTCGTCATGATGGTCACCGGCACGTTTGCTTGCGCCACTCCGCCCGAGTCGTAAACGTAAACCAGAATGGAAAGTGAAGTGACACTGGGATACGACGATTCTGTCACCGTTTGAGTCTTTGTAAACGTGGCGCCCAGCGTCAATGTATTGTTCGAGGTTATAGTTTGAGGGGATGTCATCGTAACGGTCGTGGTCAGAGTCGATGATGGTATCACCGTAGATCTTGATACAACCGTGGCTGTCGAAGTAGTTGTGACGGTTCGGAGATCGGTCACGGTCGAAGTGGATGTGCTCGTAACCGTTTCAGTAGAGGTGGAGGGGGGCCGAATAACGGTGGAAGTTAATGTCGATTTAACCGCGATGGTCGAAACGGATGTGGCGGTGTAGTCGCTAGTGACAGTGGAGGTCAGCGTGCTCGTGACGGTTTGGGTTGACGTGGTTGTGGATGGTGGTCCCGTTACGGTTGACGTGAGCGTTGAAAAACTTGTACGGGTTGCGGTGGTCGCGCTTGTATCCGTGACCGTCGCGGTTGATGTGGCCGTAACCGTTTGAGTCGATGTCGAAGGAGGGAGCGTGGCGGTTGATGTAGCAGTGGAAACAACTGTACTGATGTCTGTGACCGTCAGGGTAACGGTCGTCGTGGAAGCCGGGGGAGTAAATGCGACCGCCGCCTCCGTCCAAGCGAGGGCTTGCGGATTTGATAGCGATGCATTGGTGACACCAAGCCAGTCCGCATACTCCGCTTGGATGTCGGGCTCGGAACTTTGAGACAACGCGTAGCCGCTTCCGGCGGACCACGAAGGCTCATTCGCGGATATCGCGCTTGCCGTTCCGATCACGACGCCGCCGGTCGCGGCCAAAGACGGGGAAACCTCGCAGCAGGGGTGCGTCTTGGTGGCGGATGTCGTAAGGCTGGTGTAATTGTAGGCTGCCGCATCTGCGGAAAGAGTTTCCGGAGAAATTTCGTATACGACGGCGCCAATGTAACATATTGAACCGCACATCGCCGAGCTCGCGCTGACGGTTATGTTTGCCGTCCCCGACGCCGAGACGCTTCCCTCCCAGATGCTTGACTCGAGGGTTTCACCATACGAACCTTGACTTATATTTCCGGTGGCGTTGAAGGCGGTTCCGATGAGCTTGGTGATCACGCTGTCGTTGCTGGATAGTGATACTTCGGGGTTGTATCCGTAGCCTCCCTCTATTCCTTCAGCGATTACCAGCAGGTCTCCCGATGTCACGTTACCAAAGTACATCTTCAGAGTGTCGGCGCACGGGTAGCCGAACATAATCCCGCAACCGCTTTGCGTGCTGTATGCCTGTTGCTCTATGATCCCCGCGGAGGATGCGCGGGCGAGCGGGATGGATGTGAGGGCGATGATGATTACAAGGGCCGTGATTGCAAAAAGGGAAAAGGCCGCCCGGGAAATATTCCTATTTCCGCGCTCCTCCATGGTAATAGCCCGTGCCGCGAGGCGGAAGATATATCTTTCGCTTTCATTCGAGAAGCACGCGGCAGCGGATTACTTCTCCTCTCTGTATTTCAAAAGCCGCATGGCTATCGGTCCCCTCCTTTGTGTCCTTAAAGAACCAGGTCTCCTTGTGCTTCCTCGTTATGAGGAAGCAGAGCGAGAAAACGAAGCATATGAGGGAGGATCATCATGACAGCTGGAAGGCATTCGAGCAAAGAGCCAGCGAGGAGGATAAGCAAGTCACGGGCGGATCGCGGGCATAGAGCGCACTCTCTCCGCCGCGGGGCATTACTCGGATTACAAACCTGAGCGACTCTTGCGAATCTGTGAGAACAAGTCTGGTCTCAAGATTCAAAGAAAGCTACAGAGAAACTCTCCTGTTCAGACCACAGTGAAATACAAGAGTTGAACCTGCCCCCAAGCATCAGAAACAATCAGAGTATATTCACCCACGGTAAAGAGAGATTGCGCAGTCGGGCCGACCTCTGGGTTCTGGAAGCTTATCCCACAGCTCCCTCCCGGCGGGATGGTCGTGCAGCCATGTACCGGAGTCAGTATATCTTGAGCTTCTGAGGCGTTCAATGGATAGCCCCAGTAGCCATTCACCGTGAAGTTTGACTCCAAATTGAGAGAAGTAGCATTCAGCGGGAAACAGCCATTTGTGCAAAAAGTACCGGATAGGTCAGCTACATCACTCCGCGGGTGAAACAATACGTTGTGGACAATTCCGGATTCCAAGCATCCGATGGAGGGTACTGACGTGTTAGTGGACGCTGCTTCGAGTTGAGCCTCGGAGTAAATTCCTTTGATTATCACGAACTGTAAAGGCTCCGGGAAATAACACCCTGCCCACACCGCAATTGGGAATCCTTGCACCTTGAAGCCACTGAATATACGGGTTGGAATCGAGATATTGTTTGAGGTTGGTAACGAATTATAAAGAGCCACGGTGACACTGAGACTTTGACCCACGTGCAGGGTTGTGCTGTTGACGCTGACCTGAAGTTCTATTGCTTGGGTCGAAGAGTTCAGCGCAGTCGAACTTAGACGGTCAGAGGAACCGAGGGAGATATCGACGTACATTCCGAATAGCAGTGCGACGATAATTAATGGCACAAAACCAACGGCCATGTTCCGAGCGCGCAAGGTTTGTACTCCACGACGAGTAGTAAAGAACCTTAGGTTGTGATATTTCACTTTATTCTACATCGAAGTGGGGGTATCTCATCTTTCGAGTGATGCCCGCGTGGAGAACCCTATAGTGAGAGGAGCCTCGCCGCGTTGTCCCAGAATATCTTTGACTGCTCCGCTTCGGGTATCCTTGACCCGCTGAATATGGCGGTTCCCATATGTGGGGTGCGCTATATGCTGGCATTTAAG
>Ga0070737_10002983_pt1 | contig 19064 bp, 14 predicted proteins | sample Coa_R1_10_FD_66438 | JGI IMG/M metagenome (GOLD analysis project Ga0070737, IMG submission 66438) | Surface soil microbial communities from Centralia Pennsylvania, which are recovering from an underground coalmine fire - Coalmine... | ecosystem: Environmental > Terrestrial > Soil > Unclassified...
CTCACGGTCGTCGATCCCAACTGCTACATCATCTGGAAGTGGTCGAAGAACCAGCAGGCGGCCAAGGAGTTCCTCAAGCACTACATCGACAACTACCACGAGGCCTTCGTCAACTCGCAGCTCTACAACATGCCCACCCATGCCAACCCCTGGAAGCACCAGCTCTGGACCGACCCGGCCTACGGTGGGAAGTGGGCGGAGGCGAAGCTCGCCCCCCTCCAGGAGGTCCGGGGCGACCGGGTGGCCGTCTTCGGCTACCCGGGTAACCCCAACTACCAGGCCAACCAGGTGCTCGCGCAGTACATCCTGCCCGACACCGTGGCCACGGCCGTCAAGACGCCGGGCAAGGCCGGCGTGGACGCCGCCATCAGCTTCATCAAGCAGAAGCTGTCCACCATCTACACCTCGTCCTGACGGTGTCTGGAGGGGGCCGCGGCCTCGGTCAGGCCCCCTCCAGCAGCGCCGCCCGGAGGCCCTGGACGTAGTAGCGCCCCAGGGTCGCGCAGAGCGCGATGACGGGAAGCGCGGAGAGGATGATGGCGGCGTTGGTGTTCGCCCACTCGTCCAGGCTCAGGGCGTGGATGCCCAGGCCGACCGGCAGCGTGGTGGTGGCGTTGGTGAGCGAGAAGAGGTCGCCGTAGAGGATGTCGGATCCCATCATGCCGATCCCGAAGAGCGCGGCCGCGATCACCACCGGCCAGCACATGGGCAGCACGATGCGCACGAAGACCTGGAGGCGGCTCCCGTCCAGCCAGGCGTGCTCCTCGACCTCGCGGTCCAGCCCAAGGAAGTAGGAGTAGAAGAGCCAGGTCGCGAACGGCACCATCAGGGTCAGGTAGGCGAGCACGATCCCAGGCAACGTGTCGTCCAGGCCGACCGTGGCATAGATGCGGTAGAGGGGGAGGATCACGGCCATCTGGGGGACGAAGTAGGTGGCGAACATGAGCCGGGCTGCCCAGCGCGCGCCGGGCGGGTTGAAGCGGGCCAGCCCGTAGCCCGCCATCAGGGACACGACCAGGCCGAGGGCGAGCACCGCCCCGAAGACGATCACGGTGTTGCGGCCCCAGATCAGGAGCTGGGGGTCGTGGAGGGCCTGGCCGAGGGTGGTGAGGTCGGGATGGTAGGCCCAGAAGATCTGGCCCCCCGGGTATTCGCTGACCGGCTTCACCGCCTGGACGGCCGTGTAGTAGACGGGGAAGAGATGGAAGGCGAAGACCGCCAGCGCCACCAGCACCCCGGCGGCAGCGAGCGCCCGACGCCGCCAGCGCCGCCGACGCGGGAGCCCGCGGCCGGAGGTGGGCGGGGGCGAGGGCCGAGAGGGCCGCGGTGACGGCCGGAAGCTGGCCCGGAGGCTCCAGCCGCCGTCGGCTTCGGGCCGTGTCGGCCGTGGCTCTCGCTCCACGAAGCGGAGGACGACGAGCGCGAGCAGGGCTGCGACCGGGATCTGGGTCAGGATGAGAGCCGCCGAGTACCCCACCCTCGACCCCATGACCAGGTTGTCGTAGGCGAGGGTGCCGATCAGGGGCACCGTGATCCGGCCGCCGGTCTCGGCGTACATGGCCACGAAGTCCATGTAGGTGACGGTCAGGGCCACGGCCATGGCCAGGATGGCGATACGACGGTTGAGCGGCATCACCACGCGCCAGAGGTACCGCCATCGGCTCCGCGCCTCCAGGCGTCCGTACTCGAGCAGCTCCTCGGGGATGGCGTTGAAGCCTGCGAGCAGGAAGATGGCGATGATCGAGGACCCCCGCCACACGTTCATGACCCCGATGCTCAGCACCTGCCAGGTGCCGATCCCGAAGATCCCGTCCAGCCAGAGCTTGGCCTGGATGGCCTGCAGCGTGTAGAAGGAGTGGAAGGGGGGGAGGAGGAGCCAGTACCAGGCGAAGGCGGCGAAGGAGCTGGGGACCGCCCAGGGGATGAAGACGGCCAGGAAGACGATGGCCCGCCCCCAGAACCGCCACCAGAGCAGGAGCGCGGTGGCAAGGCCGAGCCCGAGCTCCACCGTCGCCGTGGCAAGGACCATGACCGCGGTGTTGCGGGCGGCCGCCCAGAAGATGGGGTCGGCCAGCAGCTGCTGGTAGTTCTGCAGGCCCACGAACCGGCCCGCGGCCCCAGCCGAGGCGTCGGTGAAGCTGACCGCGACGTCGTAGACGATGGGGAAGGCGAGGAGGCCGAAGACGCACAGGAAGGCCGGCAGACAGAGCAGGTACCCGGTCTCCCATCTGCGTCTTCGGCTCCGAGCTCGCAGGGCCGGCTCCGCCGCTCGGGGGACCGCCGTTGGCTCGACCGCGCTCACGACCCCACCTCTCCCGTCGCTCCCTGGTCCCATGGTAGGGGCCTGCTTGTGCGACGGGGCGTCCTCGCCTATGCTGGCCCGGAGAGGGGGCGACGAGGGGGAGGCGTCCCCAGAGGACGGAGAGAGTCGAGGAGGTCGATGGCGCAGTTCAGCATCGAGCCGGCTGTCGTCGCCGAGCGCGTCCCTCGCGCCCGCCGGTTCCGGGTCCCGGGTGAGGCCTTGGCTGGCTATGCCCTGGTCTCACCTGCCGTGCTCTACATCCTGGTGCTGGTTGCCTATCCCTTCTTCCTGGCGCTGTACCTCAGCCTCAGCAACGTGACCGTGGCCGGGGGGTTCGGCGGCTTCGTCGGCATCGCCAACTACCTGCGGATCATCCACGATCCCACCTTCATCAAGGGCCTTGAGAACTCGCTGTCGTTCACCTTCTTCGCCGAGGTCGGCAAGTCGGTGCTCGGCATCGGCCTGGCCTTCTTGCTCCTGCAGAGCCTGCGCGGGAAGAAGCTCATCCGGGGCCTCCTCATGGTCCCGTTCACCATGCCGCTGCCTCTGGCCCTGCTCGGCTGGAAGTGGATGTACGACCCCCAGTTCAGCGTGATCAACCGGGTCTTCGGCGACATGCTCCATCTCATGCACCAGCCGTACCCGGTATGGCTGGGGGATCCCGTCTTCTCGTGGTTCGCCATCCTGATCGTCAACATCTGGCGGGGGTTCCCGTTCGCCGCCGTGATCGTGCTGGCCGGTCTGACCTCGATCCCCAAGGACATCCTGGATGCGGCCAAGGTCGACGGCGCCGGCTTCTTTCGGACCTGGCACTTCGTGATCGTGCCTCTGATCGCCCCCATCCTCTTCATCGGTCTCATCTACGACGTCACCTTCACGCTCAGCGACATCACGATCGTCGACGTGCTCACCCAGGGCGGCCCCAACGGAGCCACGGAGACCCTTCCCATGCTCGCCTACCAGAACGGCATCATCGGCGGCAACCTCTCGAGCGGGGCCGCGGACGCCCTGATCCTGTTCCCCCTGCTGTTCGCGGGGCTGGTCTTTTTCCTGCGCATGCTCTTCCGGAGGACGGTCGAGGAATGAGCGCCACCCCCGCCCGAACCGACGTCTCCCGGCTGGGGCGGCGGCCCACCCCCTGGCGCCGGCTCCGGAACCGCTCCCTCCTCTACGTCGCGCTGATCCTCTACCTGATCGTGGCCTGCTTCCCCATCTACTACATGCTGATGTCGACGCTGAAGGCCGATTACGACCTGATCGATCCCTCGGTCAACCCCTTCTGGTTCAAGCGCCCGCTGGGCCTGGAGCACTTCCAGTACCTCTTCTCGCAGACCAACTTCCCCATCTGGGGCCTGAACACGGTGGTGGTGGCGGCCTGCGTCTTGGGGATCACGCTGGCCATCTGCATCCCCGGCGGCTACGCCCTGGCGCGCCTGCGGGTGCCGGGGGCACAGCACCTGGCGGTTGGCATCTTCCTCACCTACCTCATCCCCCCCATCCTGCTCTTCATCCCCCTGAACCAGCTGGTGGCCAACCTCTTCAACCTGGAGAACTCGCGCTGGGCGCTGGTCCTCGTCTACCCGACCTTCACCATCCCCTTCTGCCTCTGGCTGATGATGGGCTTCTTCAAGCGGGTGCCGAAGGAGATCGAGGATGCGGCCCTGGTCGACGGCTGCAACCGCTGGCAGGCCGTGCGCCGGATCGTGCTGCCGGTCAGCGTGCCCGGCATCGTCACGGCCGGCATCTTCGCCTTCACCCTGGCCATGCAGGACTTCCTCTACGCGTTGGTCATGGTCTCGTCGTCCGACCAGAAGGTGATCAACACCGGGGTACCGACCGAGCTGATCCGGGGCGACGTCTATTTCTGGGGGGAGCTGCTGGCCGCCGCCCTCCTCCCCGGCATCCTCATCGCCTTCGTCTACAACTTCTTCCTCGACTACTTCGTCCAGGGCATCACGGGCGGCATCGGGAAGTGAGCGCTTGGAGGAGGACGCGCCCGGGGCACCCCTCCGCCGGCTCCGAGTCGTCTACCGCCAGGCTTCGAGCAACGCCTGGAAGCTGAGGGCGGTGAGCGGGAGCGGCACCCCTCGCTCGCCGGTGTCGTCGAGCAGGGTGCGCAGGTCCTTGTGGATGATGCCCAGTGAGCCCCCGCTCCCGCCCTCACGCCACCAGCCCTCCACCGTCCGCCAGTTGGCGGCGACCCAGCTGGCTCCCGTGGAGCGCTCGATCACGGGGAGCACCTGCTCCGGGGTAAGGCCGTAGGCGCCCGCCAGCCGCACGGCCTCCCGGCAGGCGACCATGTGCGCGGCGAGCATGAGCTGGTTGGCCAGCTTGACGGCCTGGCCGAGCCCCACCCGGTCCCCGATCACGAAGAGGTCGCTGCCCACGGCCTCGAACAGCGGGCGGCAGCGCCCGATCGCAGCCGGGTCCCCCGAGGCCATGATGGTCAGGGTGCCGGCCACGGCCCCGGCCACGCCGCCGCTGATGGGGGCGTCCACGGCGTTGAGCCCGCGCGTGGCGAGATCGGAGCCCAGGCGCTCCATGGTGGTCGGGTCGATCGTGCTCATGACCACCACGTCGAGCCCCGGTCTCCGCAGGCGGGACACCACCTCCTCGACCTGGGTCCGGGTGCGCACGACCACGATCACGGCCCGGGTCGCCCGCTCCGCCACCTCCTCGACCGAGCCCGCGTTGCCGTGGCCCCGCACGTCGTAGCCGGCCACCCGGTGCCCGGCCCGCTCCAGGTTGGCCGCCATCGGGGCGCCCATGGCCCCCAGGCCGATCACACCGACCACGTCATCCATCGACCGGTAGCCTAGCGCCGTGCGCGAGCTGATCGACACGCATTTCCACATCTGGCGGGAGGGCGAGGTGCGGCGACACGGGATCCTGGCCGCTCCCTACCTCCGGCGCGACGTCTCCTGGGCCGACTTCGCCGCCGCCTGGGAGGGGTTGCCGCTCGTGGCCGCCGTCAACGTCCAGGTCAACGACTTCACCGACGGGACCGTGGAGGCGAGGTGGGTGGCAGGGGCCTCCGACCCCCGACGCCTGGGGGCGATCGTCGCCTGGGCCAAGCTCGAGGATCCAGGCGTGGAGGCAGAGCTGGCGCGGCTGCGCGAGATCCCCGCGGTTCGTGGGGTGCGCCGGACCTGCCAGTACGAGGCCGACGTCACCTTCTGCGCCCAACCCGACTACGTACGAGGGGTCCGCCTCCTGGGTCGGCTGGGGCTGGTCTGTGACCTCTGCGTACGCCTCGGCCAGGTCGCGGCCGTGCCCGCGCTGGCCCGGGCCTGCCCGGAGACCACCGTCGTCCTCGAGCACCTGGGCAAGCCCGACCTCTCGCATCCCCCCGACGCCACCTGGCTGGCCGCGGTCGAGGAGCTGGGACGGCTCCCCAACGTCGTGGCGAAGCTGTCGGTGGTGGTCCACCGCCCCGACGACCCGCCCCTGGAGGCGGAGCGGGTCGCCCCCTTCCTCGCCCACCTACGCGCCTGCCTGGGCCCCTCCCGGCTGATGTTCGGCAGCAACTGGCCGGTCTCCACCGCCGTGATCGGGTACCGGCCCTGGGTGGAGATGGTGCGAGAGCTGATGGGGGACGAGGAGGAGATCTGGGCGGGGACCGCGCGCCGGGTCTACGGCCTGGGCTGATCGGCCCCGCCGTCGGGCCCGGAGACGGTCGCGGGACGGGGCCGTGCCCGTCCTCCCTCTCGTGACGGGGCCACCTCACCGGCGTCGCGGGCCGCGGGGCGGCTGAGAATGTGCCCATGAGGATCAGCGGCGTCCGGGTCTTCCCGGTGGAGACACCGTTTCCGCACCGGGGCGGGCGATGGTGGACCTTCGTGCGGCTCGACACCCGGGAGGGCATCTCGGGGTATGGGGAGCTGTACACCAACGCCGTCCCCTTCTCCTGGCGCGTGCTCGTGGCCATGATCGAGGACCTGGTTCAGGGCCACCTCCTGGACCACGACCCGTACGCGATCGGGGCGCTCTTCCAGAAGATCTACGACCTGGAGTACAGCCACCACCCCGACCTCACCAAGCTGGCCATCGTCAGCGGCCTGGAGATGGCCTGCTGGGACATCGTGGGCAAGGACCTCGGGCGTCCGGCGTATCGGCTGATGGGTGGGGCGGTGCGCGATCGGGTGCGGACCTACACCTACCTCTACCCCGAGCCGGGGCGCCGGATGTCGCATCGCGAGCTGTGGCTCCGACCGGCCGAGGCCGCGCGCCGGGCTGCGCACTACGCCGAGCTGGGCTTCACCGGCGTCAAGCTGGATCCGTTCGGAACCGTCCCCACCCCGGACCAGGCCCGGGGCCAGCTGGTCCCGATCCAGTACTCCTTGGAGGCCCTGGACCGGGCGGAGGAGACGATCCGGTTGATCCGGGAGGCGGTGGGGAGCCGGTGCGACATCCTGGTCGGGACCCACGGGCAGATGACCCCGGCGGGCGCGATCCGGGTGGCCCGGCGGCTGGAGCCCTACGACCCGCTCTGGCTGGAGGAGCCGGTCCCGCCCGAGGACCCGGCGGCGATGGCGCTGGTGGCCCGGGCCACCACCATCCCCATCGCCACCGGGGAGCGGCTGGCGACCGGGTACGAGTTCGCCGAGCTGCTCCGCCACCGCGCCGCCGCCGTCTTCAACCTGGACGTGGGACAGGTGGGGGGCCTCCTCGAGGCCCGCAAGATCGCGGGCATGGCCGAGGCGTACCACGTCCAGGTCTCCCCGCACGTCTGGGGAGGGCCGCTGATCGCCGCCGCCTCGATCCAGCTCGCGCTCTCCTGCCCCAACCTCCTGATCATGGAGAGCGTGGAGCGGTTCGAGGGCCTGCACGCCGAGCTGGTCCAGCCGCCGATCCAGTGGCACGACGGTGATCTCGTGCCCTCCGCCCGGCCCGGCCTGGGCCACGACCTGGACGAGCGCGTGGCCGCCCGCTACGCGCCTCGGTGAGCGGGAGCTGGCTCTGGGCTCCTGCTCAGGTCGTGTACACGGCGAAAGGCGCGGTGCGAGCGCGGGCCTCGGGGTCGGTCACCACGTTGACCAGCGCCGGCTGGCCGCTCGCCGCCGCCCGCTCCAGCGCCGGTCGGATCTGCTCCGGCCGCTCCACGTGCTCGGCGTGGCAGCCGAGCGCCCGGGCCATCTCGTCGTAGCGGGTGAAGCCCAGCTCCCGACCGACCTTGAAGCGGTCCCGGGCCGTCCAGCCGCCGTTGTTGGAGATCACGGTGATCACCGGCAGTTCGTGGCGAACGGCGGTGTCCAGCTCCATGCCGTTGATCCCGAAGGACCCGTCCCCGTGCAGCACGATGACCTGGGCCTCGGGCCTGGCCACCTTCGCCCCCAGGCCCAGCGGCAGCCCCACCCCCATGGTGCCGAAGGGGCCCGAGTTGAGACTGTGGCCGGGGGCGTGGATCGGGATCGACTGACGACCGTAGTTCAGGATCTCCTGGCCGTCCACGCTGAGCACGGCCTCCCGGTCCATGAAGTCCCGGATCTCCCGGCATAGGCGCAGGGGGTGGATGGGCACCTGCGCGGTGCTCATCCGACGCTCGGCGTCGATCGACTTCTCCCGGTGGATCTCGGCCAGCCGCCCGACCCAGTCGGCGTGGCGGTCCGGGGAGCCGTCGGCCGCCTCCAGCAGCTGGCGTAGCACCAGCCGCGCGTCGCCGATCACGGCCGCGTCCACTGGGCGGGTCTTCCCGATCTCGCCGGCGTCGACGTCGACCTGCACCAGGCGGGCGTCGGCGGCGAACCGGGGTGGGCGGGCGTAGTCGATCACGTAGTTGAGCCGGGTGCCGATGACCACGATGCAGTCGGCCTCGCGGAAGGCGGTGCTGCGCGCGGCCGGGAAGCTCAGGGGATGGTCCTCGGGGACCACGCCGCGGCCCTGGGGGGTGGCGTAGTGGGGGATGCCCCATCGCTCTACCCACCGCCGCAGCTCCTCGTGGGCACCGGACCAAAGGATGCCGCTCCCGGTCACCACGATGGGGCGTTGGGCGCTCCTGATCACGTCGATCACCCGGGCCACGTCTGCTGGGTCACCCGCCGGCCGGGGCCGGGGCTGGGGCTCGGCCCAGCGCACCTCCTCGGGCGGGACCTCGCGGTAGAGCACGTCGCCGGGCAGGTCCAGGTAGACGGGCGCCGGCCGGCCCGCCATCGCGTGCCGGAAGGCGGCGGCCACGTACTCGGGGATGCGACGGGGATCGTAGCAGCGCTCGGCCCAGCGGGTGATGGGCTTCGCCAGCGCCACCTGGTCGATCTCCTGGAAGGCCCCTAGACCGTACAGGCCCACCGGGCTGGAGCCCCCGATGGCCACCACCGGGGCGCCGTCCACGTAGGCGTGGGCGATGCCGCTGAGCAGGTTGACGGTGCCCGGGCCGGAGGCGGCCATGCAGACCGAGGGGCGGCCGAGGAGGCGGCTGTAGCCGATGGCCATCATCGCCGCCGCCTGCTCCATGCGGACGTCGATCATGCGCATGCCTTCCTGGAGGCAGGCGTTCTCGCTGTCGATCATGGGGCCGCCCATGAGGAAGAAGACGTGCTCCACCCCGTGCGCGCGCAGCGCCCTGGCCAGGATCTCGTTGCCGGTCACCTCTCCCTCCCGCCTAGATCACTCCGTCCGCGGCCAGCCGCTCCAGCTCCTGGGCGTCCAGGCCAAGCAGCTCCGTGTAGACCTCCTGGTTGTGCTCGCCCAGGAGCGGCGCCGCCCGCACCGGGACGTGGGAGCGCTCCATCCGCACCGGCCAGCCTGGCATCTTGAAGCGTCCCCGGGCAGGGTGGTCAACGGTCACGATCACCTCCCGCCGGTTGAGGTCGGGGTCCTCGGTCAGCTCCAGGGTGTCGAAGACCGCGCTGCAGGGCACCCCGGCCTCGCCCAGGATGCGCATTGCCTCCCGCTTGTCCCGCTCCCGCGTCCAGGCCGAGATCACGGCATCGACCTCGGCGCGGTGCCGGGCCCTTCGCTCCGGGTCGGCGAAGCGCTCGTCGTCCTTCAGCTCGGGCCTCCCGATCGCGTCCAGCAGACGCTCCCAGTGGTGGTTGCCGGCTCTGGTGGTGTAGATGAAGACGTAGTCGTTGGGACCGCCCGGCCGGCAAGGGTAGACGTTGCTGGGGGCGGTGAGCCCGAGCTGGCTCTGGTTGCCCCACCGCTCCCCCGGCCGGCCGCTGAGCAGCTGTCGGGAGAAGGAGATGCGACAGTAGTTGACGACCGCGTCCTGCATCGCCACCTCGATGCGCTGGCCCGTCCCGGTGCGCTGGCGCTGGTGGAGGGCAGCCAGGACCCCGATCGCGGCGTGCAGCCCGGTACCGGTGTCGCCGATGGTGGGGCCAGGCTTGAGCGGTGGCCCCCAGCGCTCGCCGGTGAGGCTCACGGCACCGCCCGCGGCCTGGGCGATGGGGTCGAAGGCCAGGTAGCTCCCGTAGGGGCCGTTGGAGGCGAAGCCCTTGATCTGGACGTAGATCAGGCGCGGGTTGATGGCCCGGACCCGCTCGTAGCCGAAGCCGAGGCGCTCGATGACGCCGGGGGCGAAGTTCTCCACCATGACGTCCCCGGTCGCCAGCAGCCGTTCCAGCAGCCGGCGGCCCTCCGCGCAGCGGAGGTTGAGGGTGACTGACCGCTTGTTGGCGTTGAGCACCAGGAAGTACCAGGAGTCGACCCCGGGAACGTCGGCCGAGGCGTGACGCCCCTGTTCCCCCGTGCCGGGCCGCTCCACCTTGATCACGTCCGCGCCCAGCCAGGCCAGCGTCTCGGTGCAGGAGGTTCCTGCCTCGAACTGGGTCAGGTCGATGACCCGCACGCCCTCCAGCGCCGCCGCCATGAGCACCACCTCCCTTCGCCCGCCACGGCACCCCCGTCTCCCCCAGGGTAGCCCGGACCGGGGCATCGGACAACCGGTGGCCGGGACGGGCCGAGCCCTGGGCCAGGGGCCGCGGGCCGGCCTCGACCTCGGCTCGGGCGATGCGGGGCGCGAGGACGGGCCACTCTCCAGGTGCCCCCGCTCCCGGTGGCCGAGGCCGTCACCCGGCTCGGCAACCGGCCCGGTGCCAGCCCCCGCCCGGCGCTATGACGAGGGGGAGCCGGCACCCCCGGCCCTCTGGATCGCCATCACCGGCCCCTTCAACCGTCTTTGGCCACTCCACCCGACGGGTGGCGGGCCCCTGGACGCCGACCGAGCGTTGCCGCCGAGCGATCACCAGCGCTCATGCCGTCCCCCTCACGGGGTCGCCTTTGCGGGGTCCCCCGTCGGACCGGTCCCGATTGGTGACCCCTTCCAGGCCCGGGGCTCGGCCAGCCCGCGTCGGATGCGCGCTTGGAGCCGGGAGCTGCCCAGTCGGGGCCGCCCCGACAGGGAAGGTCGCTGAGCCCGGCGATGATGGGCGGTGCGAAGACCCGCTGGGGGCCCGGCCCGTGATGTGCAAGGCTTCTGGCTCCCCCACTTTATGCGGCTCAGGTGCGCTACACAACGCTCGCAAAAAATGAAGACAATCGATGCAAATATGCATTAAGAGCGTGCTGCGATTAAGGAGTTACGCATGTCGGCCATGGCGTCCAGCGCGTGCGCTCGGACGGATGCGAGAGCTGGCCCCGGGGGGGCCGGGACGAGGCTCCGGTCGTGTGCCGGTCCAAGCCGGCCGTCGAGGCCGGTTTGTCCACCCGATCGTCTCAGGTGACGAGGTGGCGGGCCGGTCGGCGGCCCCGCCAGCGTGGCCGCCGGTGCGGCGCCGGTCGCGGCCGGCGCGACCGCGGGGCGCGAGCGGCCTTTGGGTCGGCCAGCAGGGCCCGGGCCGCGACCTCGGGGTCGGCCAGCCGCCCCTCGCCTCCCAGCTCCAGCCAGAGCTTGCTGAGCGCCAGGTAGACGTCCGCCTCAGTCCAGCCGGGGAGTCGATCCCTGAGGCGGTGGCGCGCGGCCACCTCCATCAGGGGCCGATACACGGAGTCGTACCAGCTCACCGCCGCCTCCTGGATCGGCACCTCGCGGCCCCGTTCGACGCCCAGGAAGTAGCGGTGGCCGAGGATGTGCTCCTCGATGAGGTCGTAGCGACCCAGCTGGCTGCAGTCGAGCCTGGCCTGGGGGCGAACCCGGTCCAGGCCCGTCCGCTCCAGGAAGCGCGCGTACTCAGCGGCCCGCAGCAGCTCCTCGGTGGTGACCTCCGGCCCCAGCGGGGCACGTGTCTCCACCTCCACCACGTGGGCCCGGATGCGATCCCAGCCGAGGCTCCTCGCCACCGAGACCCGGTGGTGGCCGTGCTTGACGAAGTAGACCTCCCCCACCCGATAGACGTCGATGGGCGGGATCGGGAGCCCCTCCGCCATGCGCGCGTATAGGTCCACCCAAGCCGGGCGCACGTGGTCACGCCGGGGCATGAACGACACATCGAAGTCGAGCGTCCGGCGCTCCGAGCCCTTCACCTGCGCGAGCGGGATGTCGTCCAGGCCCGCATCATGCTCGTGCAGGATGCCTACCGCCTCCGCCACCTCGGCCAGCGCCGGCGCTGTTCGGGGCTGCCGGGTGAGGACCCCGGTCAACCTGCGCCGGCGTGCCTCACGCAACACCTCCTCGAACTCCAGGTGGCCCTCGGCGAACAGGGGCTGGCCGGGCGATGGCGACCCCCGGCCCAGCCGGCGAAGGATCCTGGACACCAGCCGGCGCTCCGGGTCCACCACCTTGTTCGGGCGCCAGCCCTCGACATCGGTCAGGAGGTCGTCGACGACCGCGGCCAGCGCCGCGGCGCGGCCCTCCCGGGGCGCGACGGCGGCGAAGCGACCGAGCGACTCGCGCGCCTGGCCCACCGCCTCCTGCGCATCCCGGCCGGCCAGCCGGTGCTCAACCGCCTGCACCAGGAGCGACCCCGTTCGGTGCAGCTCGGGCCGGGCGGCACCCCATGCGGTCGTGAGATCCGGTTCGAGCTCCGAGGTCCTCGCGACCTGGCGGGCGAGGGCGCGCACCGTTCGGTAGAGGTAGGCCACCAACCGTAGCCGGTCCTCCAGCCGGCTGAGGTCGTGCACCCGGCCGAGGTGCCAGGGGTTCCAGCGCAGCGCCTCCTCGGCGCGGGGGACGGCGGCCACGGCAGCGTCCGCGTGCTCGCTATGCTCCCGTATGTCACGACGGTTGGCCTCGGCTTCGTGGGCACCGTCCGGGCGCCCGGCCAGCTCCAGGCTGCGCACGATGTCGGCGCGCAGCCTGGCCCTCAGGTCCCGGTAGTCCCGGCGCAGCTGGCTCACCGGGTTGGGTGGCCAGAGAAGGGTTGCGATGACCACACCGACGGCACCTCCGAGCGCGGTCTCCCACAGGCGCATGACGTTGTCGGCGCTGCCCGAGGCGAGGACGAGCAGGGCCGAGATCGCGATCTGGTTGTTGAACCCCTCCCGGGAGAGCTTCAGCCAGCCGCCCATCAGCAGACACACGAACATCACCGCAGCCAGGGCCGGCGGGGAGATGCCGAGCAGCGTGTGGGCGGCGATGCCCAGGAGCAGGCCGGCCGCGACGCCGAGCAGGAACTCGAGCGCGTTCAGCAGCGAGCCGTAGGTGTGCCCCTGCATGAGGATGATCACCGCCAGCACCGCGTTGAACGGCCGTGGCAGACTCAGGAACGGCCCGAGCCACCAGACCCCGCCACAGGCCAGGGCGATCTTGATGCACCGCACGATCAGCGGGGGCAGGAGGTCGGGGGGCTCAGCCAGCCGCCAGAGCAGGCGACGGAGGTGGGTGCGGATGGGAGCCATCGTCGCGCGATTGGGAGTCATTGAGTCGCGGGCAGCGGCACCGAGACGGTCCACAGGCAATGGATCAGTAGTACAGCTGCTCGAGCCCGATCATTCCACCGACTCCGCCCGGCGGGCTCCGCATCCCGCCGCCGCGATCCTGTGCGTCCTGGACGAGCCTCGCGGTCCGGAATGGCCCGGTCGCGGGAGGGCACCTGGCCGGCCCGTGTCGCCGCCCTCGGCCGCCCGGCATCAGACGTCAGGCGGTGCCGTGACCCGGTGGACCGCCGGTGCAGGCGATGGAGCATCCGCCTCGACCAGCCCGGGCCACCAGCGTTCGCGACGACGGGCGCTGGCTTGCGGGCGCCGAGGGGGGGAACGGCTGCCCGACGGCCAGGGTAGGAGCGGCCGGTGGGTTAGGCTCTCACCGAGGCTGGGCGCCCGACATGGTGACGCGCGACCCCCCTCACCCTCACCCGCCGCGTTCCTCGGCCAGCATGAGCACGTAGTCCAGGTCGGGCGCGGTCCTGCCTCGGGCACCGAGCCAGGAGAGGACCTGGGAGCGGTGGTGGGCCGAGTGCACCAGGACCTGTCGCAGCACTTGCCGGACGCTGATCCCGAAAGGCAACCAGGAGAGGCGCAGCTCACGCTCCAGCCCGGCTTCGTCCGCCGACTCCAGGAACTGCCGGTATCTCCGGCCGACCTCGGCCAGCCGCTCCCGATACCAGGCGGGGTCACGCTCGACGTAGCGCTCGCGGTCCCCGAGCACCTCCAGTGAGCGGCCCTCGATCCCCAGCAGGAAGCCCTCCTCTACCAGCGTCAGGTGCCCGAGGGTCTTCCGGATCGTCCCCATGGTGCCCGGCGCCGGCTCGTCGAGCTCGGCACCGAGGCCCTCGAAGGCGGCCAGGGTGCGGTCGTTCGCCCAGGCGTGATAGCGGAACAGCTCGCTCAGCTCGTGGCGCTCAGCGCTTCTCGACATCTGAGGTTGCAACTCCTAGGCCGGTGACCTCGCCCCTCAGGGCGTGCCCAGGGGGACACCCTGGTCGTTGGTGGTGATCTGGGCGAGCTGGTTCGCAACCGGCGAGCCGTCGCCCGGGTAGACTACCACCGGCATCCCGATCGGCGCCCACTCGTACATCCACTGCGCCTTTGCCAGGGGGAGGTGGATGCAGCCGTGGCTGCGGTAGGCAGGGTTGTACTGCGATCCCGGCCCCAGGGCTGAGTCCGGCTCCCAGTAGGCGTCGTGGAAGGCCTCGCCCGTGTTGGTGAAGAACACCGTCCACTGGACGACCGTATCCGGGTACCAGTAGGGGGATCCCTTGGGCCAGGGCGAGTGCATGGTCCAGGGGTGGGACTTGCGCAGCACCTTCATCGGGCCGAAGTCGGTCCCGATGTCGCTCACTCCCCGCACCCCGGTGGTGACCGGCGAGTCCATGACCACCTGGCCGTTCTGGTAGGCCCAGACGTGCTGGGCCTGGAAGGACACGATCACGAACTGGGACGGCATGCCGTCGATCAAGTCCTGGTGGATCTGGTTCGCGTACCGCTGGAGGCCGGCCGCCGCCACCGCTGCCTGGTTGAGGTCGGCCGAGCGCACGTTGGCGGCGAACTTCTCCAGCCGGCTGTACGCCCGCATCGCGTCGTCGTAGGTCTTGAAGGGTTTGGGCTTGTTCTCGTAGGCCACCACCGAAGCGTCGTTACGCCCGTTGGCCAAGGCCTGGAGACCGTCCTGCTGGATCGTGCTCAGGTTCCCGCTCGTCTGGGCGATGAGCTGTTGGGCGGCCTGGTCGATCTGCTGGTTCTCCTGCTGGGTCTGAGTGGCCAGGCTGCTGGCCGAGGAGGCCACCTGCCGAGCCTGGTCGGCGACGCTGCGGAAGTCGCCCAGCGTCCGCGCCGTGCTCTGAGCCTGCTTGGCTGCCGCCAACTTCTGCTGGAGGGCCTGGAGGTCGGGGTCGTCCGCTCCCACCCCCTGGGCCTGCGAGATGGCGGCCTGAGCGGCGGCAACTTGCCGGTTGGCGTCCTGCTGCGCCTGGGTGAGGAGACGTCGCTCCAGGGAGGTGAGCTGCTGCCGAAGGCTCGACGCTTCCTGTGCCATCCGGTCGTAGTAGCCGGCCTGCCCCAGGCTGAACCACGGCTTCTTGCTGCTGTCCATGGCCGCCACCTGGGAGGTGATCGGCCGCAGGTCCTGAGCGGTGTACCCCTGCTGGGAGGCGACACGGAGGTCGGCGTCCAGGCTCTGCCGCGCGCGCTGGTAGGCGCTCGCGGCCTGCCCTGCCGAGGAGTTGCCCAGGGCCACCAGGCCGCCAACGCCGGCGAGGAGGACGACGAGCACGGCCGGGATGACAAGCTTGAGGATGGAAGGTCGGCTGGTCAGCAACGTCATGGTCTCAGATCCCTCGAATCCAGGAACGCGATCGCTGCCCGCGGAGTTTCACCGCCGGGGGCTGGCGTGGCCCTATCCCGTTGGAGGGATGGGGGTGGGAGGCCTCGGCTCATAGCCCAAGGACCCGCCGGGCGTTGCCCTCGTAGATGGCCCGACGTTGGGCCTGGTCGAGGCCGGTGCGCTCGACGGCGTCAATGGTGCGCTGGATCAAGGAGATGCCGGCCTGGCCGTCGAACGGATAGTCGCTCCCGAAGACCACCCGCTCCGACCCGAAGAACTCCACCCCGCACCGGATGGCGTGTGGCCCTCCGCCCAGGGCGGTGTCTCCATAGCAGCTCTGCAGGTACTCGATCGGGTTGCGGGGCAGGGCCACCCGCAGGTCGGGCTCGCCGTGCCGGTAGTGGGCCTCGATCCGGGAGGCGAAGAACGGGATCATGCCGCCGAGGTGGTGGGCGATGAGCACGCTCTGGGGCTGTCGGTCGAAGAGCCCGGAGAGGGTCAGGCGGAGGAGGGCCAGCGAGGTCTCGTAGGGCTGGCCCAGGACGTGGAAGAGGCCGTACCGCGATCGCTCCTCGGTCCGGTAGTCGGGGACGGGCCCGCGGACCGGGTGGAGGAGGCACACCAGGCCCCGGCTGAAGGCGTACTCGAGCACCTCAAGGATGGGCGGATCGTCGAGCGGGCGGCCGAAGACGTTGGAGTAGGCCTGAAACCCGGGCAGCTCCAGCTCGACCAGATGGTCGACCTCGCGCAGCGCGGCGTTGGGGTCGTCCATAGGAAGCGCTCCCAGGGCGCCGACGAAGCAGGCGGGCTCCCGTTCGACCAGCTCCCGCAGCTCCTCGTTGGCCGCGCTGCAGATGCCGCTCTGATGCGGGCGGCAGGCCGCGTCCTCGGTCACCTGGCTGGCCAGGCTCAGCACCTGCCGGTACCCGTGGTCGGCGAACCGCTCCACCGTTCGCCGCTGCTCGTCCAGGTCACACAGGCCGGGCACGGTGTCGGCCACCGCCAGGGCGGCACGTCCGGTCAGGCGTCGGACCCGTTCCAGGAGTCGCGGTGGGATGAGGTGGGCAGCGATGTCGATGATCACGTCACCTGACCCCTCTCGGCTCGGCCATCATGACGTAGCCCGCCTCTGGCCACCTCACCGGCGCACCGCGCGCCCCTTCGCTCCGCGGCCGGGGCGGCGGGGGGTCCACAGGCCTACCCAGCCGTGGCGACGTCCAGCTGCCCGACGTGCTCGGCGGCGTGCGCGGTGGCGTGTAGGAGGGCCATGAGGGCCGTCCAGGACAGATCGCCGTGGGACCGACCGCCGGCCAGGCGAGGGGGCGTCACCGGACGGTCGAGCCGAGGCGCCCGGCGTGCCGTTTCCTCGCAGGCCGCGATGGCTCGGTGCACCGCTTGCTCGACCTCCTCTCGGGACCGGGTGGTGGTGAACTCGGCCTCCCGATCCCGGGGTCGCTCGTCGCCGAGGATCACGTGCCGCAGCCAGAAGTCCGAGGACTCGGCCGCGTGGAAGGCGAGCTGGCCGGCGGTGGCGCCGCCCCCGACCCGCTCGCTGAGCCGGAGCCGCGGGAGGAGCGCCAGCAGGCGGTCGAGGTAGGTGCGCAGCTCGGCGAGGTCCCCAGCCGTGATTCGGCCGGACGCGGTGGTGTCGTCCATAGTTGCTCATGGTGCCCGTTCCGGGCTCGACGCACCAGCCCATCCTGGGCCGTACGGGCGCTGTGACGGATTTCTGACGACCGTCCCTTGACGCGACCGGCACCCGGGGGCCAGTCCCTGGCAGACTCGATGCCGATGTCATCGATCACTGGCCTCGGCATCACGATCATGGGCGGGGACGTGGCCACCTGCGCCCGGATCGCCGCCAGGGCGGAGGCGGCCGGGTTCCGCTCGGCGTGGACGGCCGAGTTCTACGACCGCTCCGCGACCGTCTCCCTGGCGGCCATGGCCACGGCCACCTCGCGGATCCGGCTGGGCAGCGCCATCGTGTACGCCTTTGGGCGCTCGCCGTTGCTCACCGTCACCGAGTCGCGCGACCTCGATGAGCTCTCCGACGGTCGCCTGGTGCTCGGCCTTGGGACCGGCACCCGGCACCAGGTCTCGGGGTGGCTGGGCCTGGACCCTGACCACCTGGCTCCGCGGGTGGAGGAGCTGGTGCCGCTGCTGCGCCGGCTCTGGCGAGATCGCAACCAGGCCGTCCACCATGAGGGTCGCTTCTACCACCTGCGCCTCGACCCGGTCGTGGAGGTGCGGCCGCCGCGCTGCGAGGACCTCCCGATCTACGTCGCCGCCGTCAACCCGCGCATGGCCGAGGCGGCCGGCCGGGTCGCGGACGGGCTCGTGGGCCATCCCCTCTTCACCGCCCGCTACGTGGAGGAGGTGGTCCGACCCGCCCTGGCCAGGGGTGCTCGCCGCGCCGGCCGGGAGGGGACGATCCCGATCGCCGCCTACGTGCTCTGCGCGGTCGACGACGACGTCGATCGGGCGCGGCGGGCGGCGGCCAACCAGATCGCCTTCTACGCGGTGGTACGGAGCTTCGACGCCATCCTGAAGCTGCACGGCTTCGACCCCGAGGTGGCGGCCATCCGTGAGGCCTTCCGGCGCGGGGATGCCGCTGGGGCGGCGGCCGCGGTGAGCGACCGCATGATCGAGACCATCGCCATCGTCGGTCGGCCTGACGAGGCCAGGCAGCAGTTCCTGGAGCGGTTCGCCGGCCGCTACGAGGAGCCGTTGCTGTTCTGCCCCTGCGTGGGCGTGGAGACAGATCGGCTGCGTGAAGGGATGGAGGCGATGATCGAGGCCTTCGCCCCCCTGGCTGGGGACGTCCGGGTGGCCGCAGCCGCGGCCCCGGCGCGGCTGGGCGAGCCCGACTTGTAGACGGGGGCGGTCGAGGCGGCGCCGCCTCGACCGCCGATCCATCCTCGTGCCAGCTCAACGCCCGCGTTCGGGCACAGCAGTCCCAGCTCGGGAAGGTGGTGAGCTGGCACCGGTGAGACCGGTGACCCGACACTTGCTGAGGCGGCGGCAGGGGCTCGCCTGGTGATCGTGTCTGGCCCCGAGCAGCTCAAGGTCGAACGGGGCATCCTTCGCCGTCTGGAGGGGCTCACGGAGCCCCCCACGATCCGGCCGTGGGTTGTGTGCCGGCCGGGTGGTGAGCCGAGGGATCTCGTGGCGCCGGAGGGCGGCGAGATGGGCCTGGAGCCGGGCTCGACGCCGTTCCTTGCGCCGGCAGCGATTCGAGCCGCGCTGGCTGCGGGAGAGGGACCGGGAGCGCCGACGCGGCACGGTCAGGTCCCGGGCCAGCGGGGCCGGGTTGGGGACCCGCTCGATCACGCCCTCGGCGGTGGCCATGGTGGCCAACCAGCGCCCCCCGACATCGACCCCGACCCTCAAGGCCGGATCAGGGTGGCCCGGCTTGGGGGATCCCCACGAGGCCGGCCTGGGGACCCCATCGGAGCCTGCTCCGATGGGGAACCCTCGTGGGGCACCCCTGCGGGCCATCGTGCGGGAACGCGGCCCTCGCCCGGGCCCCCCGATGGGCGGCGGCACGCCGGCCGTCGTGCCGGGCGCCGAGGCCGCTCAGGAGCTCGCTTACGTCTCGGACCAGGTCCTCGTCGACCTCGGCGGGATCGACCCCCACCAGCCCCCCTCCCTGAGCGGCGAGGGCAGCCTCCACCTCCTCGGCCC
>Ga0070737_10002989_pt1 | contig 19052 bp, 22 predicted proteins | sample Coa_R1_10_FD_66438 | JGI IMG/M metagenome (GOLD analysis project Ga0070737, IMG submission 66438) | Surface soil microbial communities from Centralia Pennsylvania, which are recovering from an underground coalmine fire - Coalmine... | ecosystem: Environmental > Terrestrial > Soil > Unclassified...
CTGGTGCAGGCGATCGCGATCGGGCTATTCGTGCTGCCGCTGTCCGGATCGTGGCATGTGACGGCGTCGGTGGTGATGGCGGCGGCCATCGTGCTGACCGTGGTCACCGGTGTGGACTACGTCGCATCCGCGGTGCGGGACGTTCGCGGACGATCAACGGCCCCGTAGATGGGGAACCAATCCGCGGCCCGGTGGCGTTGACCTAGTTGACCACTGTCAAGCCGGACCGAGGGGAGCACAATGCCGTCACTGCTGCGAGAGGTCATCGGCGACGTGCTGCGCCGGGCCCGGACTTCGCAAGGCCGCACCCTTCGTGAGGTGTCCGACGCGGCACGCGTCAGCCTCGGATACCTGTCCGAGGTGGAGCGGGGCCGCAAGGAGGCGTCCAGCGAGCTGCTGAACGCGATCTGCGACGCCCTGGACGTCTCGCTCTCGGAGCTGCTGGTCGACGCCGGCGAGCAGCTGGCTCGTCAGGAGCCCGCCAAGGCCTCCGCGCTCAGCGCGGCCAACATCGATCCCGACACCAAGGTCGTTATCCCGCCGGTGGTCTCGCTGGCTATTGCCTGACGCACGCTCAACAAGGGTGCGGCGATCGACGCAGACCCGATAAATTGGCGGCAGTAGTCCATCAATCCGAAGGCGGAGCTCACTTATGGCCAATCCGTTCGTCAAAGGGTGGAAGTACCTCATGGCGTTGTTCAACGCCAAGATCGATGAGCACGCCGACCCCAAGGTGCAGATCCAGCAGGCCATCGAGGAAGCCCAGCGCACCCATCAGGCGCTGACGCAGCAGGCTGCGCAGGTGATCGGCAACCAGCGTCAGCTCGAGATGCGGTTGAACCGGCAGCTGGCCGACATCGAAAAGCTTCAGGTCAATGTGCGCCAGGCGCTGACGTTGGCGGACCAGGCCACGGCCGCCGGAGACACCACGAAGGCCACCGAGTACAACAACGCCGCCGAGGCGTTCGCGGCCCAGCTCGTGACCGCCGAGCAGAGCGTCGAAGACCTCAAGGGCTTACATGACCAGGCGCTGCAGGCCGCGGCGCAAGCCAAGAAGGCCGTCGAGCAGAACGCGATGGTGCTCCAGCAGAAGATCGCCGAGCGCACCAAGCTGCTCAGCCAGCTCGAGCAGGCCAAGATGCAGGAGCAGGTCAGCGCGTCGCTGCGGTCGATGAGCGAGCTGGCCGCCCCGGGCAACACGCCGAGCCTCGACGAGGTGCGCGACAAGATCGAACGCCGCTACGCCAATGCGATGGGCGAGGCCGAATTGGCGCAGAACTCGGTTCAGGGCCGCATGCTCGAGGTCGAGCAGGCCAGCGTGCAGATGGCCGGGCACTCGCGGCTGGAGCAGATCCGCGCGTCGATGCGAGGTGAGGCGCTGCCGGCCGGTGGTTCCGGCAATGCGGCCACACCGGCCACTCCGGCGACCGCCGCCGACGCCGCTGCGGCCGAGAAACCCCTCGGTCAGCAGTAGCGATGGCGGTGAAATCGGGTCAGAGCGCCGCCGGGTCGTGGCGCTCGGTCTTGCAGCATTGGTTCGATGTCGCCACCGACCTGTCCGACTTGGTGGCGCGAAAGATCAACGCCGCCACCGATCCTCGAGCCCGGCTGCTGCGCCGACGCCGTCGCGCGTTGCGGTGGGGGCTGATCTTCGCCGGCGCATGCGTGTTCTGGGCGGTGGTGACGGTGTTGCTGGCGGCCTGGGGATGGTTCGCGCTGCTGCTGGTCATCACCGGCTCGATTGCGGTGGGTGCGGCGATTCCGGCGACGCTGTTGCTGCTGCGCTACCGGTGGCTGCGGTCGGTGCCGGTACCGACCCAGCGGCCAGCGAGTAGCCGCCGGCTGCCGCCACCGGGTTCGGCGGCGCGACCCGCGATGTTCGCGCTCGGCGCGTCCGAACGCGGACTGTTTTCGCTGCTGGGTGTGATGGAACGCGGAAACATGTTGCCGGTGGCCGAGATTCGGGATCTCACTGCCGCGGCCAACCGGACCGCCGCAGCCATGGCGGCCACCGCGGCGGAGGTGGTGTCGATGGAGCGGGCGGTGCAGTCCGCTCCGCAGTCCCGATCCCATTTGGTGCCGACGATCAACGCGTTCACCACGCAGTTGAGCACTGGGGTGCGCCAGTACAACGAAATGGTCACCGCCGCAGCGCAATTGGTGTCCGCGGCGAACGGCGACTCCGGTGTGACGACGCCGATGTCACAGCAGCGTTATCGCGACGAGCTGGTGGGTGCGACGGATCGGCTGCTCGGTTGGGCGCAGGCCTTCGACGAACTCGGCGGGCTGCCGCGAGCTTAGACGTCGTGGCTGCGGTACTCGGCTGAATCGGGGCGAGGGCCGAAGCGCTCGGCATAGCGCCGGTGCATGTCGGCGTCGCGTTCCCGGCGGCGCTCGTCGACCAGATCCGGGTCCAGGCCGTGCATCCGCAGCATGTGGCGGCGCCACACCTTGTTCAGCGCATGCGAGAAGTACACGAACGGGATCAGAATCGGCAGCGTCATGCCCAGGTGGACGTCCAGCGTCGTCGGGATCAGCCAGAACGGGGCGAGCACCAACACCGCCGGGACCGCGACCCGAACCATCATCCGGACGGTGGCGCCCTTGCCGGCCAGGTCGTTGCGAACCCAGTCCCGCATCGAGTCGGGCAGCGGATGCCCGTAGCAGTACCGGATGTACTGGATGACGCCCGGCCGGTTGTCGCTCATCGGTGTCCTTAGAAAGATGCCCGCAGCGACGGGACCACCAACGCGGCCAGGCCGCGCGCCGTCGCCTTGAACATGTCGAAGAAGTCGAAGTAGTCGCGCCAGAGGGTGATTTGGCCGTCGTGCACTTCGAACACGCCGCAGACCCAGAACTGCAGCCGCAATGGCCCGAAGGTCAGCGCATCGGTGCGCTCGGTCAGCACCGCAGCGCCGTCGGCGGCGATCCGGTGGATCTTCACGTCGAAGCCGGCTCGGCCCTCCATCCGCCGGAACAGCTTCATTGCGCGGTGCCGGCCGTAGATGGTCGGAAGCCCGACGTTCTGATACACCAGGTCGTCGGCCAATGCGGCGTTCGCGGTGTCGAAGTCCTCGTCGGCCAGCGCGTTCAGGAAGACCTCGACCGTGCGGGTGTTCTCAAGGGTTTGCTCGGTCATGGTTGCCAGCGTAGCTGTGGCACGGTAGGTCCATGCGCGTCGCCGTCGTCGCCGGGCCGGACCCGGGGCACTCGTTTCCCGCGATCGCGTTGTGCCAACGGCTCATTGCCGCTGGCGACACGCCGGTACTGCTCACCGGAACCGAATGGCTCGACGCCGCCCGCGCCGCCGGCGTGCAGGCCGTCGAGCTGGCCGGGCTCGACCCCACCGACGCCGACGACGACCGCGACGCCGGCGCCAAGATCCACCAGCGCGCCGCGCGAATGGCCGTGCTCAACATCGGCCCGCTGCGCGACCTGGCTCCGGACCTGGTGGTGTCCGACGTGATCACGGCCTGCGGCGGGATGGCCGCCGAACTGTTGGGCATCCCGTGGATCGAACTCAACCCGCATCCCCTGTATTTGCCGTCGAAGGGCCTGCCGCCGTTGGGCAGCGGCCTGGCGCCGGGCACCGGAATCCGCGGCCGGCTGCGCGATTCGGTGATGCGGGCGCTGACCGCGCGGTCCTGGCGCGCCGGTTTGAAGCAGCGCGCGGCGGTCCGCGTCGAAATCGGCCTGCCGGCCCGGGACCCGGGACCGCTGCGGCGGCTGATCGCCACCCTGCCCGCGCTGGAGGTGCCCCGCCCGGACTGGCCGGCCGAAGCCGTCCTGGTCGGGCCGCTGCACTTCGAGCCGACCGACCAGGTGCTGCCGATCCCGCCCGGATCCGGGCCGGTCGTGGTGGTGGCACCGTCGACGGCGTTGACGGGGACGCGCGGGATGGCGCAAACCGCGCTGGACTGCCTGGTGCCCGGAGCGGGCCTGCCCGCGGACGCGCGGGTGGTGGTGTCGCGGCTCAACGGCCCCGAGCTGAGTGTGCCGGACTGGGCCGTCGTCGGGCTCGGACGCCAGGACGCGCTGCTGGCACACGCCGACCTGGTGGTGTGCGGCGGCGGGCACGGGATGGTGGCCAAGACGCTGCTCGCCGGCGTGCCGCTGGTGGTGGTCCCCGGTGGCGGCGACCAGTGGGAGATGGCCAATCGGGTGGCGCGGCAGGGCAGCGGGAAACTGATCCGGCCGCTGACCGCCGAGGCGCTGGTCGCCGCGGTCGGTGAGGTGTTGTCGACGCCCGGCTACCGCGAGGCCGCCCGACGGGCCGCGGCCAGCATTGCCGAGGTTGCCGATCCGGTGCAGGTGTGTCGCCAAGCGCTCGCTGGGTAATTTGTAGCGGGTGCGGCTGACGGAGTTTCACGAGCGGGTCACCTTGCGATTCGGCGCCGCCTACGGCGCCTCGGTGCTGACCGATCATGTGCTGAGCGGGTTCGGCGGGCGCACCGCCGCGCAGGCGATCGAGGACGGGGTGGACCCGCGCGACGTGTGGCGGGCACTGTGCGTCGACTTCGACGTTCCCCGCGAGCAGTGGTGAGGGCTTGCCGGCACCCGTTAAAAATCCGTAAGGATTGGCATCCCTTCCGTCAAGAACCCGTATCGGTTAACTCCGCTGTCACAATCGCCTGCTAGCGCGGCCTAACCTCTGAATCGGGTTGGTACCCAACATCATTGAGGAGGAGCGTTATGCCTTTGGCAACTATTCAGCCGAAAACCCTGGCAGCGGCGGCTGTCAATTTGCAGGGGATCGGCTCGGCACTGGCCGCTGGGAACGCGGCCGCCGCCGTCCCGACAACCAGGCTGATTCCGGCCGCCGCCGACGAGGTGTCGGCCCTGACCGCAACGCAATTCGCCGTGCACGGCGCGACGTATCAGGAGGTCAGCGCGCAGGCGGCCGCGATCCATCACATGTTCACGGCTCTCATGTCGGCGGGTGCAGCTATGAGTGAGAAGAAGTCATGTCTTTCGTGACGACCGCGCCCGAAGCGCTGACCGCTGCCGCGGGCAAACTGGAAGGTATCGGCTCGGGGGTCGCCGCCCAGAACGCGTCTGCTGCGGCCCCGACCACGGGCGTGATCCCCGCCGCGGCCGATGAGGTGTCGGCGCTGCAGGCGACGCAGTTCGCGGCATACGGCACGCTCTACCAGTCCGTCAGCGCACAAGCCCAAGCGATCCACGAGATGTTCGTGAACACCCTGGCGACGAGCGCCGGTTCGTACGGTGCCACGGAGGCCGCCAACGCGGCCGCGGCGGCCGCACCGGGTTCGGGGATTCTCGGCTTTTTCACCGGGGAGGGTCAGTACGGGCTCCTGCCCGCTGCGGCGAGCAACGGCGCCATTCTCGGGGCCATGCAGGTGGGCAATTTCGGCTCCGCGGCGTCGGACCTGCTGCAGCTGGGCAGCTCCGGCTTCCTCGCTCCCGGGGCACTGAGTTCCCCCGAGGCGTCAGGTGCCGGGGCCGCCGCTTCGGGCGTCGGTGCACCGGCGGCAGGAGCGGTCGGGTCGCCGGCTCCGGCCGGCGTCGGTGCTGCGCCGGTGCTGGCGGCTGCGGGCCGGGCCTCCTCGGTCGGCGCCATGTCGGTGCCGCCGAGTTGGGCCGGGGAAGCCGCGGCGGCGGCCGGCCCTGCCCCGGCGACGGTGGCGGGGGCCGGCTGGACCGCACCCGCCCCACAAGGCACGCCAGTGGCCACCATGCCGGCCGGGATGCCGGCGGTGGCGTCGGCCGAGCGTGGCGGCTTCGGCTTCGGGGCGCCCCGCTACGGCGTCAAGCCGACCGTGATGCCCAAGCCGGCAGTCGTCTAGCGCTTGCCGACAACCAAATCGCTTGTCAAAGAATGGGATTGAACAGATGGATTTTGCAGCATTGCCCCCTGAGATCAACTCCGCACGGATGTACGCTGGCGCGGGGGCGGGGCCGATGATGGCCGCCGCGGCCGCATGGAACAGCCTGGCCGCCGAATTGGGTTCTGCGGCGTCGTCGTATCAGGCGGTGATCACCGGGCTGACCGGCGGACAGTGGCTGGGCCGGGCGTCGGCGTCGATGGCCGCCGCCGCGGCGCCCTATGTCGCGTGGATGAGTTCCACAGCGGCGGCCGCAGAGCACGCGGCCGGCCAGGCGATGGCGTCGGCAGCCGCCTTCGAAGCGGCCTTCGCGATGACGGTGCCTCCGCCGGTGATCGCGGCCAACCGCGCTCAGTGGGCGGCACTGGTCGCGACCAACTTTCTGGGGCAGAACACGCCGGCGATCATGGCCACCGAGGCCCACTACGCCGAAATGTGGGCCCAAGACGCGGCCGCGATGTACGGCTACGCGGCAGCCTCGGCCAGCGCTGGAATGCTTCAACCGCTGACGGCCCCGACCCCGAACACGAACCCGGCAGGGCTGGCCGGCCAGGCTGCCGCGGTCTCGGGCGCGGGCACACAGTCCGGCCTGTCGCAGCTGGTCTCCACGTTACCCAGCGCGGTGGGAGGGCTGGCCTCCCCGCTGCAGGCATCGGCCGCTTCGCCGGGCGGCTTCTTTTCTGATTTCATCAACTCGACGCAGAACATCGGAATCTGGAACTCGATCCAGACCTACTCGCAGGTGGCCGGCAACATCGCGGCGTGGAACATGTTCGCCGGCATCTCGGCCGGGGTCGGCCTGGCAAATGCCGAGGGTGCGGGACTCGGTCCTGTCGGCGGCGCAGCGGGTATGGCGCCACCCGCGGCGGCCGCGCCGGCGGCCTCGGCCGGTTTCGGTGCGGCGCCGGTATCGGCCGGCTTGGCCGGGGCGCCGGTGTCGGCGGGACTGGGTCAGGCTTCCTCGGTCGGCAGGTTGTCGGTGCCGGCCAGTTGGTCGGCGGCGACGCCGGCAGGCACCGGTTCGCCAACGCTGGCGGGCACCGGGTGGACGGCTGCGGCAGAAGAAGCCGCCCCGGTAGCCACCGTTCCGGCCGGGATGCCGGCGGTGGCCTCGGCCGGTCGCGGCGGCTTCGGCTTCGGCGCGCCGCGTTACGGCTTCAAGCCCACGGTCATGCCTAAGTCGGTCGTGGTCTGATCCGCAACCCTTTATGCCCGGCATGGGCATGATGGGTGAATGTTCGAGCGATTCACCGATGCGGCACGTCGCGCAGTTGTTCTCGCCCAGGAGGCGGCACGCGAACTGCAACACGACCACATCGGCACCGAACATTTCCTGCTGGGGTTGCTGGCCCGTCCCGACACGGTGGCTGCACATGCGCTGGCCGCGTTAGGCGTTTCGGCGGATTCGGTTCGCCGAGCGGTCATCGACCGGGTCGGTGCCGGCACTGAGCAGGCCAGCGGGCACATCCCGTTCACGCCGCGCGGCAAGGGCACGTTGGAGAACTCGCTGCGCGAGGCCCTCGCGTTGGATCACCCGTACATCGGGACCGAGCACATCCTGCTCGGATTGCTCGACGCGCCCGACGGGCTTGGCGCGCAAGTCCTCGCCGAGCGGGTAGGGGACTTGTCGAGGGTCCGCGCGGCCGTCCTCGACGTCCTTCGGGAGGCGCCGCCGGCCGAGCACGGGCCTGCGGAGGAGGGGCGTCGCGCCATGACCATCCGCGTTGCCGACGACCGGCTCACGCTCGAGGTCACCGACCCGGCGCTGGTCGAGCTGGCCCGCGCTGCCGTCGCCGCGCTTGGTGACCAGCTCGACGAGCCGGGTGCGATTCCGGGTGAGCTGCCGGCTGCTTTCAGTCTGGTCACGGTGTGGCAAGCGCTGCGCGACAGCCTCAATGACATCGTGCGCCGCGCGGCACCCCCGCCGTCGGAAGCCGACGCCTGACGCGCATTCGGCGCGCCTCCTTGCTCTCGAACACACGTTCGTTACTCTGGGGCTTGTTCGAACGCTGCGACGCTGGTCAGGCCGTCTTGTCGGTGCCCTTCTCTAGCGTCATGGCCAATTGACCGATACCGGTCAACCGAACACCGACTACAGGAGAAGCACATGGCACAGGTCCCTGACCGCGAGAAGGCTCTCGAGCTGGCGATGGCTCAGATCGAGAAGAATTATGGCAAAGGTTCGGTGATGCGCCTCGGCGACGAGGTACGTCAGCCGATCTCGGTCATCCCGACCGGGTCGATTGCACTGGACGTTGCCCTGGGTCTCGGCGGCCTGCCCCGCGGCCGGATCATCGAGATCTACGGCCCGGAATCCTCGGGTAAGACCACCGTCGCCCTGCACGCGGTGGCCAATGCCCAGGCCGCCGGTGGCATCGCGGCGTTCATCGACGCCGAGCATGCGCTGGACCCCGAGTACGCCAAGAAGCTCGGCGTGGACACCGACTCGCTGCTGGTCAGCCAGCCCGACACCGGTGAGCAGGCGTTGGAGATCGCCGACATGCTGGTCCGCTCCGGCGCGCTGGACATCCTGGTCATCGACTCGGTGGCCGCACTGGTGCCTCGTGCCGAGATCGAAGGCGAGATGGGCGACAGCCACGTCGGACTGCAAGCCCGACTGATGAGCCAGGCGCTGCGGAAAATGACTGGCGCGCTGAACAATTCGGGAACTACGGCGATCTTCATCAACCAGCTACGAGAAAAAATCGGTGTGATGTTCGGCTCGCCCGAAACAACAACGGGCGGAAAGGCTTTGAAGTTCTACGCTTCAGTTCGCCTGGACGTCAGGCGAATTGAGACCCTCAAGGACGGCACCGACGCGGTCGGTAATCGCACTCGGGTCAAGGTGGTAAAGAACAAGTGCCTCGCCGAAGGCACTCGGATCTTCGATCCTGTCACCGGTACGACGCATCGAATCGAAGATGTTGTAGACGGCCGCAAGCAGATCCACGTCGTGTCTGCGGCCAAGGATGGAACGCTGCACGCGCGGCCCGTGGTGTCCTGGTTCGACCAGGGAACGCAGGATGTGATCGGGTTACGGATCGCCGGTGGCACAACCGTGTGGGCGACACCCGATCACAAGGTGCTGACAGAGTACGGCTGGCGTCAGGCCGGGGAGCTCCGCAAGGGAGACCGGGTGGCGCAACCGCGGCGTTTCGATGGATTCGGTGACGGTGCGCCAATTTCGGCGGACCATGCACGGCTGCTCGGCTATCTGATCGGGGATGGCTACGTGGGAGTTAAGACTCCAGTCAACTTCATCAATGTTCAGCAGGCACTCATTGACGACGTGGCGCGAATCGCTGCGACGCTCGGTTGTGCGGCCCATCCGCAGGGGCGTATATCACTTGCGATCGCTCATCGGCCCGGCGAACGCAACGGTGTCCTAGAGCTTTGTCGGCAGGCCGGTATCTACGGGAAGCTCGCATGGGAGAAGACAATTCCGAACTGGTTCTTCGAGAAGGATATAGCCGCCGATATCGCTGGGAATCTGCTCTTCGGCCTGTTCGAAAGTGACGGCTGGGTGAGCTGGGAACAGACCGGAGCGATTCGAGTCGGTTACACGACGACCTCTGAACAGCTTGCGCACCAGATTCATTGGCTGCTACTGCGGTTCGGAATCGTGAGCACTGTTCGAGATTACGACCCGACTCAGAGGCGGCCTAGCATCGTCAACGGGCGACGAGTCCAGAGCAAGCGCCAAGTGTTCGAAGTCCGGATCGCAGGTATGGAGAACGTCGCAGCTTTCGCCGAGGCAGTTCCCATGTGGGGGCCGCGTGGTATGGCTCTTACAAAGGCCATTCCGGAAGCCATGCAGGGACGGCGGCGTGGATCACAGGCGACATATCTGTCGGCGGAGACGGCCGATGCCGTGATCAACTACCTTGGTGAACGCGGTGTAACCGCGCAAGAGGCCGCGGCCATGATCGGTGAAGGTGCTGGGGATCCTCGTGGCGGTATGAAGCAGGTCCTCGGTGCCAGCCGTCTCCGCAGGGACCGTGTGCAGGCGCTCGCGGATGCTTTGGATGACAAGTTTTTGCATGATGTGCTGGCGGAAGAACTCCGGTACTCGGTGATCCGGGAAGTGCTGCCAACGCGGCGAGTACGGACGTTCGACCTCGAGGTCGAGGAACTCCATAACCTTGTCGCGGAAGGGGTTGTCGTGCACAACTGCTCGCCCCCCTTCAAACAGGCGGAGTTTGACATCCTCTATGGGAAGGGCATCAGCCGCGAAGGTTCGCTGATCGACATGGGTGTGGATCAAGGCTTCATCCGAAAGTCCGGCTCCTGGTTCACCTACGAGGGGGAGCAGCTCGGTCAGGGCAAGGAGAACGCCCGAAACTTCCTGATGGAAAACACCGACGTGGCCCTCGAGATCGAGAAGAAGATCAAGGAAAAGCTCGGCATTGGCGCCGTGGTTACCGATGACGAAGTCCTGCCCGCCCCCGTCGACTTCTGACGGGGCGCCGGCCCGCGAGGAGCAGGCGCGGGCGCTATGCCTGCGCCTGCTCACCGCGCGGTCGCGCACCCGCGCCGAACTCGAAGGCCAGCTGGCCAAACGCGGATACCCCGACGACGTCAGCGCTCGGGTACTGGACCGGCTGGCCGCCGTCGGCCTGGTCGACGACGTCGACTTCGCCGAACAATGGGTGCACTCGCGACGGGTAAACGCGGGAAAAGGCAAGCGGGCGTTGGCCGCTGAGCTCCGCACCAAGGGCGTCGACAATGACGTGATCACCGCGGTGCTCGACGGCATCAAACCCGCCGCCGAGCGGGAGCGGGCCGAGCAGCTGGTGCGGGCCCGGCTGCGTCGTGAGCAGCTGAACAACGACGACGATGCACGGGTCAGCCGCAGGCTAGTGGCGATGCTGGCGCGCCGTGGTTACGGCCAGAACATGGCCTACGACGTGGTGAGCACGGAGTTGGCCGCCGAACGGGAGCGCCGCCGGGTCTAGTTCGGCACTCGTGCTCGAAGACGTTGCTGCACAAACCATCAGCCGATGATCGCTGCGACAAAAGATGCATTCGCACAGGTGATCTCGAGAAGAAAGTAGAGCCACACGGGAAACAGTGGCGTAGAAGCATCGACCAAGCGTGACAGGATACGTCCCGCTGCCATTCCGGCGAGTGCGGATCCGACGGTCACCAGGACTCCGGGCCGAAGGTGCGCATCGGACAAGGCGACGAGAAGCGCGGTGCCCATTGCGATACCGAATCCGCCGTAGACGGCCCTGACCTCGGAGCGGGTCTGGGGCGATCACCCCGCAGATGTGCGCATTTTCGCAGCGATGCAACGACTGCAAGAGCAGACGAATCCGCCATTCTCCGCGAGCGCGCTCGCCGTGGAAACCGGGCTGTCCGTCTCTCGGTTCCTGCACCTGTTTCGCTTGGAAACGGGGACAAGTTTCCGCAGATATCGGATGTGGGCGAGGATGCTCCGTGCTGCGTTGTTGTACCTCGAACTTCGAGACCTCACTAGTGCCGCCATGGATGCGGGCTTCGCTAGTCCGTCGCACTTCACTGACACCTTCCACGACATGTTTGGCTTGACGCCGAGCAAATTGCTGGCGGCCGGGGCGGACGTACGCAGTCTCAACTTGCATGCGTCACAAGTGGATTCTTCGCAATCGAACGTCCTCAGGCGCGGCCGATAAGTACTTCGCTGGCCACTTTGTTGGCATCGGTGAAGAACACCCGGGTTGGTGTCCGCCCGGTCTCCCACGTTGGCTATATATGCTTGCTTGACGCGTACATCACCAGCATGGGAGGTGGTCGTGTCGGTGATACAGATCGACCTCGATGGCGAAGTGCTGGCCGCGGTTATGCGGATCGCTGGCGTGCACAGCAAGGAGGAAGCGGTGAACCTCGCGGTGCGCGACTATGTCGAGCGGTTCCAGCGCATCGAGGCGCTGACGCATTCGCGGGAGCACGCGAAGCACTGGGACTACGAGGGCTGGCTCGCGGCGCGCGCCGACGAGAAGTCTGCCCAGACTTGATTCACTCCGCGGCCTGACCGCTCTAGCCTGCCGCCTGCACCACCGGAGCACCCGGCGCACCCTCCGGCTCGATGGTCGCCGCCTCCAGCGGCGGCCGGCGGGTGCGGCGCAGGCGTTGTTCGATTGCGAATGCGACACCCGACAGTGCCATGTTCACCGCGATCATCAATGCGGCGATAACCACAAGTGCGGGAAGGAAATTGCCGTATTGCGAGCCCACCACGGTCCCCTGGCGCACCATCTCGACGAACGTGATCTGGTACCCGATCGCGGTGTCCTTGAGGACCACCACCAGTTGCGACACCAGCACCGGCAGCATCGCAGTGATTGCCTGGGGGAGTAGGACCAGACGCATGGTCTGGGTCCAGCGCAAACCGAGCGCCGCCGCAGCCTCCGACTGGCCGCGCGGCAGCGTGTTCACCCCGGCGCGCACGGTCTCGGCGATCACCGCGCCGTTGTACAGCGTCAAGCCGGTGACCACGCCGGCGAGCGCCAGTTGCCGGCCCGGAACGACGTCGTAAGCTGCGTAGCAAAAGTAGGCGAAGATCATCAGGATCAGCACCGGAATGGCGCGGAAGAACTCCACCACGACCGCGCACGGCCACCGGATCGCCGCGAGCGTCGACAACCGGCCCACGCCGAGCACGACGCCGAGGCCAAGTGCGAGCACGATCGACCAGCCCGCCGCCGTCAGCGTGCCCCGAACCCCTGGCAGCACATACGTTTTCCAGAGGTTAGCGGTGAGGAACGGTGTCCACTTCTCGGCGTCGAACTGCCCCTTGGCGTCCAGCCGCGAATACACCAGCCAAACCAGCAGCGCCCCAACAGCAACCGTGACAGCTGACGCGATCCGGTTGCGGAGCCGTCCGCGCGGGCCGGGTGCATCGAACAGCACCGACGCGCCCGTCACCGCCCCACCGCCCACCGTCGGCCCAGCCAACCGAACAGCAGTCCCAGCGGGAGCGTCAGGACGACGAACCCGATCGCGAAGATGGCGCCCACGCTGATCAGCGCGGCGGTGTTCTCGATCATCGATTTCATCAGCAGCGCCGCCTCGCCGACCCCGATCGCCGAGGCGATCGTCGTGTTCTTGGTCAATGCGATCAGCACCGACCCCAGTGGGACGATGACCGCACGAAAAGCCTGTGGCAACAAAATGATTCGCAGATTCTGGCCGAACGTCAACCCCAGCGATCGCGCCGCTTCGGCCTGGCCCAACGGCACCGCAATAACCCCGGAACGCACCGACTCGCACACGAACGATGCGGTGTACACGGTGAATCCGAGTACCGCCAACCGGAAATTGCTGTCGTCGATCGACGTCGGCGACGCCGAATCGGCCAGCGTTACACCGAGGGTCTGGGACAGCCCGAACGAGCAGAACAGGATGATCAGCGTCAGCGGGGTGTTGCGGACCAGGTTGACGTACACAGCGCCGATGCAGTTCAGTACCGGCACCGGCGCGAGCCGCATGGCGGCCAGCGTCGTCCCGAGTATCAGTGCGCCGACAGCCGACAGCAGACTCAATTCCACAGTGACCCCGAACGCCGTGAAGATCTGCTCGCGATACTCGTTGAACACGGTCAGTACCGATCGACCCTGGGTGGTTTCGGTATCGCAAGACCGGACGCCCCAAAGTTCTTCTCGAAGGCCGCTTTCCACGACCCGTCGCGCTCCATCTTCTCGATCGCGTCGTCGATCTTGTTGCGCAGCGCCGTGTTGTCCTTCTTCAACCCGATTCCGTACTTCTCGGTGGAGAACGGCTTCCCGACAAGCTTGAAGGCGCCAGGGTTCTGCGCGGCGTAGCCGGCCAAGATCACGTCGTCGGTGCTCACCGCGTCGACCGCACCGTTCTTCAGCGCTTCGATGCAGGCCGAATAAGTGTCGTAGCGCTGCAACTGAACACCGGGATACCGGTCCCTGATCAGCTGCGCCGCTGTGGAACCCGCGACCGAGCACAGCTTCTTGTTGCGCTGCAGCGACTGTGGACCGGTGATGCCGGCTTCGCCGGCGCGCACCAGCAAGCTCTGTCCGGCGATCAGATACGGCCCAGCGAAGCTGACCTTTTTCTTGCGAGCATCGGTGATCGAATAGTTGGCGACGACGTAGTCGACCTGGCCATTGCGGATCAGCATCTCGCGTTGCCTGGCCGGGGCCTCGACCCACACGATGTCGCCCGTCGAGTAGCCGAGTTGGCGAGCGACGTAGCGCGCCACGTCGACATCGAACCCGCTCATCGTGCCGTCGGGGTTCTTCATCCCCAGCCCGGGCTGGTCGAACTTCACGCCGACGACGATCTTGCCGCCGTTGCCACCACCGCACCCTGCGGCCAGCGCCACCACCGCGAGCGCAATGACGACAAGCCGCAGCATGGTGACCTTCTAGTGGTTGAGGATCTTCCCGAGGAAGTCTCTCGCACGGGTCGTCTGCGGGTGCTCGAAAAAGGCAGCCGGTTCGCCGTCCTCCAGGATCGCCCCGTCCGCCATGAACACGACGCGGTCGGCGGCGTGCCGCGCAAAACCCATCTCGTGGGTGACGACCAGCATCGTCATACCGTCGGCGGCCAGCGAAGTCATCACTGCCAGCACCTCGCTGATCATCTCCGGATCCAGCGCGCTGGTCGGCTCGTCGAACAGCATCACCTTGGGGTTCATCACCAGCGACCGCGCGATCGCCACCCGCTGCTGCTGACCACCCGACAGCTGCGCGGGGTGCTTGCCGGCCTGGTCGGCCACGCCGACGCGCTCCAGCAGCGCCATCGCAGTGTCGCGGGCCTCGGCCTTGGACAGCTTGCGCACCTTCATCGGCGCCAGCATCACGTTCTGCAGCACCGTCTTGTGCGCGAACAGGTTGAACGACTGGAACACCATGCCCACCTCGGAGCGCAGCCGGGCCAGCGCGCGACCTTCGGGGGGCAGCTCGACGCCGTCGATCACGATGGTGCCGGAGTCGACGGTCTCCAGCCGGTTGATGACGCGGCACAGGGTCGACTTGCCGGACCCGGACGGCCCCAGCACCACGACCACCTGGCCGCGACCGACGTCGAGGTCGATGTCCGAGAGCACATGCTGACCGCCGAAATACTTGTTGACCCCGCGCAACGAGATCATCGGCCCGGTGGCCTCCATGCGCTGTGACCTTACTGGTCGCCGTACCATGGCCCCGTGACTTCGACGGCGCTAGCAGGCCGGACCTACCAGGTCCGCACCTACGGCTGCCAGATGAACGTGCACGATTCCGAGCGGCTGGCCGGGCTGCTGGAGGCGGCCGGCTACCAGCGCGCGCCCGACGGCGCCGACGCCGACGTCGTCGTCTTCAACACCTGCGCGGTGCGGGAGAACGCCGACAACAAGCTCTACGGCAACCTCAGCCACCTGGCGCCGCGCAAGCGGACCAACCCGGACATGCAGATCGCGGTGGGCGGCTGCCTGGCGCAAAAGGACCGCGACACCGTATTGCGCAAGGCGCCGTGGGTGGACGTCGTCTTCGGCACCCACAACATCGGCTCGCTGCCCACGCTGCTGGACCGGGCGCGGCACAACCGCGTCGCGCAGGTGGAGATCGCCGAGGCGCTGCAGGAGTTCCCGTCGAATCTGCCCACCGCGCGCGAATCTGCTTATGCCGCTTGGGTTTCCATCTCAGTAGGATGCAACAACAGCTGCACGTTCTGCATCGTGCCGTCGCTGCGCGGCAAGGAGGTCGACCGCAGCCCGGCCGACATCCTGGCCGAAATCCGGTCCTTGGTCGCCGACGGTGTGCTGGAGATCACCCTGCTGGGCCAGAACGTCAACGCCTACGGCGTCTCGTTCGCCGACCCGGCCCTGCCGCGTAACCGGGGTGCGTTTGCCGAGCTGCTGCGCGAGTGCGGACGCGTCGACGGGTTGGAACGGGTGCGGTTCACCTCACCGCATCCGGCCGAGTTCACCAACGACGTCATCGAGGCGATGGCGGAAACCCCGAACGTCTGCCCGGCCCTGCACATGCCGCTGCAATCCGGTTCGGACCGCATCCTGCGAGCCATGCGCCGGTCGTACCGCGCGGAGCGCTACCTCGGCATCATCGACCGGGTCCGGGCGGCCATGCCGCACGCCGCGATCACCACCGACCTGATCGTCGGCTTTCCCGGCGAGACCGAGGAGGACTTCGCCGCCACGCTCGACGTCGTAAAGCAGGCCCGGTTCTCCGCCGCGTTCACCTTCCAGTACTCCAAGCGCCCCGGCACCCCGGCCGCCGAACTCGACGGACAGCTGCCCAAAGCCGTTGTGCAGGAACGTTACGAGCGACTGGTCGCGCTGCAGGAGAAGATCTCGCTCAAGGAGAACCGCGCCCAGATCGGGCGCACCGTCGAGCTGCTGGTCGCCACCGGCGAGGGCCGCAAGGACGCCCGCACCGCACGGATGAGCGGACGCGCCCGCGACGGCCGGCTAGTGCACTTCGCGCCCGGCGCCAACCAGGTGCGTCCGGGCGATATCGTCACCACAGTGGTCACCGACGCCGCGCCGCATCACCTGATCGCCGACGGCCAGATCCTGAACCACCGCCGCACCCGCGCCGGCGACGCTCACGAAAGCGCCCCGCGCGGAGTAAGTTTGGGAATGCCTGCGGTGCGACGATGAACGCCAAGAACAACGGCGACTTCGACGCGTTCCGCGGCGACATCGAGGCGGCCGAACGCCGCATCGCCCGCGAAATCGAGCCGGGCGCAAGGGCTTTGGTGGTATCAATCCTGGTCTTCGTCCTGCTGGCGTCGTTCATCCTGCCGCACACCGGCGACGTGCGCGGCTGGGACGTGCTGTTCGGCAGTCACGGCTCCGCTGACGCCGCGGTGGCGCTGCCGTCGCGGGTATTCACCTGGCTCACGCTGGTGTTCGGTGTCGGCTTTTCGATGCTGGCGCTGCTGACCCGGCGCTGGGCGCTGGCCTGGGTGGCGCTGGCCGGCTCCGCGCTGGCCAGCGGTGTCGGCCTCCTGGCGGTGTGGTCTCGGCAGACGGTGGCGGCGGGGCATCCCGGTCCGGGCATCGGCCTGATCGTGGCGTGGATCACCGTGATGGCGTTGACGTTTCACTGGACCCGGGTGGTGTGGTCACGCACGATCGTGCAACTCGCCGCCGAAGAGCAGCGCCGCCGCGCCGCGGCACAAAAGCAATCCCGGACGCTGCTGGAAACCCTCGACGACGAGGAGACCGAGTAGCGCCTAGGACTTCAGCGCCTCGGCTGCCGCTTCGGCCCACTGCCGCCACTGTTCGGCGTTGGCTTTGGCTTCCTGGGCTTCCTTGTCGCGCCCAGCGGCCTCGGCTTTGGCGGCCTGGCGCTCGAACTGCTCGGCGCGGGCCTTGAACTGCTCGGCGCGGGCCTGCGCCTGCGGATCGGCCCAGTCCGACTCGCCGGCCTCACGCACCTTCTTCTCGACAGCGCGCAGCCGTCGCTCCAGTTCCGCCGAGCGCTCCCGCGGCACTTTGCCGATCGCATCCCACTTCTCCGCGATCGTCCGCAGCGCCGCCCGGGCGGCCTCCAGATTGCTGGTGTCGATCTTTTCCGCCTCCGCCAGCAGCGCCTCTTTGGCGGCGGCGTTGGCCCGCAACTCGGCGTCCCGTTCGGCCGTCGCGGCGTTGCGCGCCTTGAAGAACGTGTCCTGGGCGGCTTTGAAGCGATGCCACAGCGCGTCGTCGACGTCGCGGGGCGCCCTGCCCGCGCCCTTCCACTCGGTGAGCAGTTTGCGGAACTCGGCGCTGGTGGCGCTCCACTCGGTGGACTCGGACAGCTCTTCGGCCCGCTCGCACAGCCGCTCTTTGACCTCGCGGGCGCCCGCGCGCTCCCGGTCCAGCTCGGCGAAATGCGATCCGCGCCGCCGGTTGAACGTTTCCCGAGCCGCCGAATAGCGCTTCCACAGCGCGTCGTCGGTTTTGCGGTCCAGCCCGCCGATCGTCTTCCACTCGTCGAGAATCGCGCGCAGCCGGTCCCCGGCGGCTTTCCATTGCGTCGAGTTGGCGGCCAGCTCCTCGGCTTCGGCGGCGAGCTCCTCCTTGCGGGCGGTCTGGGCGGCGCGGTGCTCCTCGCGCCGGGCGCGTTCCGCGGCGGCAACCGCGTCGGCGTGTTCGGCGATGGCGGCCAGCCGGGCGGCCAGCGCGTCGACGTCACCAAGCACGCTTGCCGTCGGCAACGTCTCGGCCAGCGCCGCGGCGTGGGCTTTGATCTTGCGGGCATCGCCGGTGCCCGACGCCAGTCGCTCCTCCATCAGCGCGACCTCGGTGCTCAGGTCGTCGAATCGCCGGCCGAAGTGGGCGAATGCGGCCTCCGGGTCACCCGCCTGCCAGGAACCGATCACCCGCTCACCGGAGGAGCTGATCAGCCACACGGTGCCGTCGGGGTCGACGCGGCCGAACCGGCGTGGATCGGTGGCCAGCGGCGCTATCACGGGGTGGGGGGTGGGTCGAGGGCCGGGACGCGGCCCGGGCCGGGGCACCGGCCTGGATTCGTTGCTGCGGGACTCGTCAGCCATCTACACCGTCACCTACCCTTCGCGCGGGTTCATCCCGCGCACCTGCCGCGCATTGCGGCGCCGCCTGCCATGCCTCCCGGAGACATCCCCAGGGTTCCCCACCAGTATTGAAGCAGCTCGGCGGGCGGCGCGCCGCCACCTTTTTGTTGCCAACCTTGGCTAGGACGCCATGTGACAGTGGGTATCTACCCGCCACCGTGACCGGATATCGACGAGGAGAGACCCATGGCAGACGCGGATATCGCCAGTCTGCTTGCCCTGGGTGCGGCGCTGTTCATCGCAATCGGCGATGTCCTTCATCAGCGCTCGGCGCACGAGGTCACCGACGAACCCGTCGGCAACATCGGCCTGTTCGCCAAGCTGCTGCGCGATCGGCGCTGGTGGCTTGGCAGCCTGATATCCGCGGGCGGCTTCGCTTTGCAGGCGGCCGCCCTGGGTCTGGGCTCGGTGCTGTTGGTGCAGGCGCTGCTGGTCAGCTCCCTGCCGTTCGCGCTGCTGGTCAGCGCACGGCTGTCCCGTCGCGCGGTGACTCGCTGGGAGTGGGTGTGGGCGGCGCTGCTGGCAGCGGGAGTGGCGGTGATCGTCACGGTCGGCAACCCACAGGCCGGGCAGTCGCGGGCGACGTGGGAGACCTGGGCGTGGGTGGCCGCCGTGCTGGGGCCGGCGCTGGTGGCCTGTGTGATCGGCGCCCGAATGATCGGTGGCCGGGTG
>Ga0070737_10002990_pt1 | contig 19049 bp, 19 predicted proteins | sample Coa_R1_10_FD_66438 | JGI IMG/M metagenome (GOLD analysis project Ga0070737, IMG submission 66438) | Surface soil microbial communities from Centralia Pennsylvania, which are recovering from an underground coalmine fire - Coalmine... | ecosystem: Environmental > Terrestrial > Soil > Unclassified...
AACGATCAGGATGATCCCCGGCACGACCAGGTCGCGGGTGCGCAGGTAGCCTCCCGAATAGGCCAGCGCGTTGGCCGGTGTGCTGACCGGCATGATGTAGGTAAGCCCGGCGGGCAGCGTGATCGCCAGCGTCAGGCCACGCAAATCCAGCCCGAAGCGGGCGGCCAGGCCCAATCCCACCGGCAGCATCGAGGCGACCACCGCCGAATGGCTGAGCGTTTCACCCAGAATCTGCGCCGTCAGCGAAAGTATCGCCAGCAGGACGGTGGGGGAGCCGGTTTGCCGGGCGATGCGGTGCGCGATGAACGCGGCAGCTTTGGATCGCTCCAGCGCCGAGCCGAGCGCGATCGCACCGCCGTACATCAGGATGATACCCCAGTTGACGTGGCCTTCGACTTCCTGCCAGGAGAGCAGGTCGAAGACGAACAACGCCACCACCGCCAGGATCGCGATTCCCGCCAGGCCGAAGCGCTGGCTGGCCAGCGACCACGCCACTACGGTGACGCCCAGCACGACGGCGACGGCGGTTTCCTGGAAGGTGACGCGGCCCAGTTGTGAGCGGCGCCGGCGGATGGCGGCCACGCTGGGGCCGATATCGACCGCCTCGGTGGCGAAAAAGGCGGTCAGCACCAGGTAGCCCACCAGCAGCAGGAGCGCGACCAGCGGAAGCGTCGCGGCCGACCAGCGGATGAAGGAGATGGTGACGCCGGTGGATTCGCTAAGGATGCCTAGCGCCAGCGGGCCGCGAGCCCCGCCCAACAGCGTCGCGATACCGCCGATGTTCGTCCCCCACGCCATCGCCAAAAACAGCGCCGTCGGGTAGCGGGTACGGCGCGCGGCGGGCTCCAGCGAATCGGCCAGGTTGAGCACAATCGGAAAGACAATCGCCGCCACCGCGTGCTCGGGGATCAAAAACGACATCAGGGCGCTGAGCAGGTAAATCGCGCGCAGCAAGCCGTTGGGCGTGCGCCCGAAGCGCGCGAACACGATCACCGCCACGCGCCGGCCCAAGCCGCGGTAATTGACCGCCGCCGCCAGCATGAAAGCCGCCAGCACGAAGAACACCGCTTCGCTGCCGAACAGCGAGTAGGCGGTGCGCGCCGGCATCACGCCGCATATGCCCAGCAGCACGATCGCCAACAATCCGGTGATGACCAGCGGCAGCGCGCCGGTCACCCAATAGATCACGCACAAGGCGAAGATGGCCAGGGCGCGTTCGCCGGCCGGGCTGAGTCCGGCCGGGGGCGTCGCCCTGAGAATGAGGAAGAAGACCGCGGCGCCGGCAATCAGCAGGAAGGGCCGCACGCTGCGCGACAGCAGCACCATCGCCAGCGGCCGGGTATCGACCTCGACATCGAGCAGCTCGGGTGGGAGCCGACGGTCAGGTCCGGAGAACAAATCCTCGGCCAAGGCGCGACGCTCACAGACGCGAGGAATCCAAGGAAGCGCGCACGTATCTGACCCGCAGGCGGCGGCGCAAGCGGGCCAGCGAGCGGGTGGCGAGCGCCCCGATCCGGTTTTTGGACAGGTTGTGAAGCAGCAGCGGCAGCGGCGGCGCATTGAGTACGAAGTAGCGTGCCTCCATCGGCGTGATGGCGTGGGAGAGGTCGCGCGCCCACGACATATTGAGCCCGGCCTTGTGCACTTCATTGAACAGCCGCTCATAGAGGGGGACAAACGCGGCGGCCGGGCGGTCGTGCGCACCGGCCGGATCGACGCTGAGGATGGGCAGGACGCCGATTTCGGTCAGTTCCACGATCGCCGCGCCGATCCGCTCATCGGGCGACAGTCCGACCGTCAACTCGCACAGCACCGCGCCGCCGGGAAACACTTTGGCAGCATGGGCGAGCGAATGGAGGTAGCGGCTGCGGCCGATAAAGCGGGCACGGCCGGGAAAACTGGCCTGCAAACTGTCGGCATCGGCTGCCTCCAGATTGTAGGAAATTGCGTCGACCCCTGAGGCGTAGGCACGTTCGATCGAGCGCGGGTCGGCCGGCGGATGCATCGCGACCGCGACGATGGTGTCGAAATGGCGGCGCACGGTCTCGATATAGGGAAACAGCAGCTTCAGCCCCGCGTCGTCGCCCGGCAGATAGCCGAGCTGGAAGAGCACGAACTCCGCGGCGCCCTCCTTGAAAATCGCCCCGAGCGCATCGATCACGTCTTCCACCGGCCACATCTCGCCCGGCTTTTGCGTCAGTTCGCGCCCGCGGCACAGCGCGCACACCCGCCCGGGCAGGCCCACGCCGCATCCGCCATTGAGTTCGACTACGGCATAGGCGCCGTGCACCGCGGCGATGTCGCCGAGCGCGATACCGCTGCGGCTTTTGTGCCGCGCGTATTCCGGTTCGGGCATCACGCGCACCGCGGTCTGGGTATCGCCTTCGCACAGCAGATCGCTGTGCGCGCCGCGCTGCAGCTTGAGCGCCGAATCGGGGTTGACGCGGGCGCGCGCCCAGATTTCGCCATCCAGCTGCAGCTCCAGCCAGCCGCCGGCGTCGGGGGCGTCAACCCCGCGCAGGGCCAGGTCCAGCTTCAAAAGCGCCGGATTCTTTGCCGTCTCATGCATCGCGCCGCTCAACCGCAAACACATCGAGTAAAGGTCAGCGCGACCGTAGATGCAACCCTCGACCGCAGGCGGTCAGGTTTGCGTCAACGCCGCCAACAGCTCGGCGGGTGATTCGAAGATGGCGCCGACACCATGGCGGCGCATCCGCGCGCGCTGCTCCTGGCTGCGTGCGATGGCAACAAAGCGCACTCCCGCGGCCAGAGCGGCCAGCCGGTCGGCGTCGCTGTCGCCGGCAAATAAGGCAGCGTCGCGATGCGCCTTGCAGTGCTCCAACGCGCGCCGGAGCATGTCGGGGGCGGGTTTGAGCGGCAGCAGGCTGTCGCGCCCCACTACCGTGCGCACGGTGTACACCAGGCGGCTGCGGGCAAGCCATCGATACACCGTCCGCGATGAGTTGGAAGTGACGATCACGACGTTGGCCCGGCGCCTGGCAAGCTGCTCGAGCAATTGCGCGGCGCCGGGCATGGGCTGCGCCTGATCCACTCCGGCGAGCTCATGGTGTTCGATAATGTTCGATGCGCGCTGCAGCAATTCCAGCGGCGTCATCGCGCTGGTGAAAGCGCCCGCATGCAGGCGCTGGAGCACGGCGTTGTACAGGCCCAGGTTGCCGCGCGGAAATTCCACGAACAGCTCGGCCGGGCATCCTGCCAGACGCAGAATCGGCTCCAGCTCGGCGCGGCTGGCAGCCCAGTCGACGGTTTGCTCCAACGCGGCCAGCGTGTTGTCGAAATCGAACATCCACAGCCGCGCGGACAAATCCAGTCTGGGGTCGGGATTGGCCATCGGCATCATGCGCGGACGACGATTCGCAGCCAGCCGTTCAGGCGCAGCGGGCGCATCCCGGGTGCCATTGACTATCCAGCCGGCTTGAGCGCGATTCGTACCCTATGAATTCAATCAGGCGCGCAGGCTGCGGGGCAACTGAAAGCAGCATCTTGATAGTTTCCGCCGCCGCGGCCATCGCCACCGGCGCGGCGAAACTCCCGCGCTCCACCGGCTCAAGCAGCGCAGGGGATGCGCAGGCAAGGCAGGGCGGGCGGGAGGGCAGCGCCGCAATCAGCGTTGGTTTCCCCAGGCGGGCAAAGATCACGCGCGCATAGGCGGCGTTTTCATTGATCTGCCGCGCTGCGTCGATTATCCGGTTGCTCGCCGCCAGCACCAGCAGTGTAGCGTGATGTCCGGCCTGCGCGGCGGACGTGCCCAGCCGGACCTCAGGATTGAGTTGGGCCATCTGAGCGATAAGTAGGTCCAGCCGGCCGGCATCGCCCGGGCAATCCAGATGAATCGCGCCCACACCGGCGCCGGCCAGGTAATTGAGCGCCGGAGTCAGGTCGTCGGCTTCAGCCAGCAGCGTCATCTGCGCGGCCAGCAGGCGCTCCTGGCCGACGCCGCCCACCTCGGGCAGGATGATTTGGCGGCTGTAGCGGTCGATTTGCGCGTCAGTCAGCAAGGTTTGAGTTGCCCGCCGATGAGAGGATTTTGAAAATCTACTCGATCACATTCTTTTCGATGGGCTCGACGGTGACGCCGCTTTGGCGCAGCCATTGCAGGGCGCGCTCGATTTGCTCGGTGCTGCCCTCGAACTCCACCGCGACCAGGCCGATCTCGTCGGAGACGCTGGCGCCGCGGATATTGAACATCAAGTCGAATTTCTTGACCAGATGGTAAAGAATCGGCTCCTTGATGAGCTGGCGCGGATAGGTCAGGTAGTAGCGTTCGCGGCGCCGCCCGGTGCTCATCGTTTAAGCAGCTCCCGCAGCCTGCCTGCCTCCCAGGCCTGCCAGCCGATCCACAGGTTGGTCGACAGGTACTTGTCGCCGGAGTCGGGAAAGATCGTCACCACGCATCCCTCGCGCAGTTCGCGCGCGACGCGCAGCGCCGCGATCATTGCGGCGCCCGAGGATTGCCCCACCAGCACCCCCTCGATCTGGCCCAGCGCATATACCATGTCGTAGGCGTCCTCGGTGGAAACGGGGATTTTGCGGTCGAGCTGCTCCTCGTGGTAGATGCCCGGCACGATCGACGACGCCATGTGCTTGAGCCCCTCCAGGCCGTGCATCGGGTCGTCGGGTTCGGCGGCAATCACCTGGATGGCCGGATTGCGCATCTTGAGGTAGCGTCCGGTGCCCATCAGGGTGCCGCTGGTGCCCACGCCGGCCACGAAATGGGTGACCTGGCCGCCGGTCTGCTCCCAGATCTCGGGCCCGGTGGTTTCGAAGTGAGCCTGCGGATTGGCCTCGTTGTTGTACTGGTCGGGTTTAAAGTAGCGCTGGGGGTCTTCGCTGATGATCCTGCGGCACAGCACGATCGCGCCGTCGGAACCTTCCAGCGGGTCGGAGTAGATGACCCTGGCCCCGAAAGCGGAAATGATGCGTTTGCGCTCGCGGCTGACGTTGGCCGCCATCACCAGTTCCACCGGGTAGCCCAGCGCCGCCCCCACCATCGCCAGCGCGATGCCGGTGTTGCCCGAGGTGGAGTCGATAATCACCTTGCCCGGGCGCAACTCGCCACGCGCCAGGCCGACCTCGACCATCTTGCGCGCCGCCCGGTCCTTGACCGAGCCACCCGGGTTGAACATCTCCAGCTTGGCGAAAATGCGTACTCCCGGACGCAAAAGCCCCGCGGTCAGGCGCCGGATTTCCAGCAGCGGCGTGTTGCCGATCAGGTCGATTACGCTTGCGGCGCGCGCGACCGGGATCGGCCGCGCGCTAACGTCCGCCGGCGATCGCAGGAACGATGGAGATGTCGTCGCCATCCTTGACCGCGGACTTCAGTTGGTCGAGGAACCGGACGTCATCGCCATTGAGGTAGATATTGACGAAACGGCGAATCTCGCCCTTGTCATCCAGCAGCCGCTCCCGCATCCCGGGATGGCGGCTTTCAAGGTCGTTGATGACCTCCAGGATTGAGGTTCCCGAAGCGGTTACCTCACCGTTGCCGGCGGTGAACCTGCGCAGCGGAGTGGGGACGCGAACCCGTACTGCCATCTGGTTAGCTTACCTCCATTGTTCTACCAGCCTACGTGCATCGCGAAGGTCCAGACAAGCGGCCCTCTCTGCCTCCTGTCCGTCCTGCGTGCTAGGCGGCTCCGGCCAGGCGCTTGCCGTCGGCCAGGCGCTCGAACAGGGCGTCGAAGTCATCAAGCCGTGCCTCGATCACGAAGGGTTGCTCGACCGCCCCCGCCACCGCCTCCAGCGTCTTGTAGCCGTTGCCGGTGATTGACACCACGACGCTCTCCTCAGGGCGAATCCGTCCCTGGGCGAGCAGCTTGAGCGTGACGGCCAGGGTCGTGCCGCCGGCGGGTTCGGCGAAGATGCCCTCGGTGCGCGCCAGCAGCTTGATTGCCTCGACGATCTCCTCGTCGGTGGCCATCTCGCCCCATCCGCCCGACTCGCGCACCGCACCCAGCACGTAGTAGCCGTCGGCAGGATTGCCGATCGCGATCGACTTGGCGATGGTATTGGGCTTGACCGGGCTTATCAGGTCCACGCCCTTGTGCAGCGCGTGGATGACCGGCGCGGAGCCCGCCGCCTGCGCGGAATGAATTTTGGGCGCTCCGCCCTTGACCAGCCCCACGTCCTTCAGTTCCTTGAACGCCTTGGCGACCTTGGGCAGGATGGTGCCGCCGGCGGTGGGGATCACCACGCTGTCGGGCAGCTTCCAGCCCAACTGCTCGGCGATCTCGAAGCCGAAGGTCTTGGCGCCCTCCGTGTAGTAGGGGCGCAGGTTGATGTTGACGAAGGCCCAGCCGTACTTGTCGGCAATTTCGCTGCACAGCCGGTTTACATCGTCGTAGTTGCCGCGAATCGTGATGACCTTGGCGCCGTAAATCGCCGAGCCCACGATTTTTCCCGACTCCACGCCTTCGGGCATGAAGATGTAGCACTTAAGCCCGGCGCGCGCCGCATGCGAGGCCACCGCCGTGGCCAGGTTGCCGGTGGACGCGCACGACACCGTGGTGAAGCCGAATTCGCGCGCCTTGGTGATCGCCACCGACACCACGCGATCCTTGTAGGACAGCGTGGGATGATTGACGGTGTCGTCCTTGATGTAGAGCTTCTTGACGCCAACCTCGGCGCCCAGCCGTTTAGCATGCAGCAGCGGGGTGAAGCCCGAGCATGGCCCGATGTCGGGCTCGTTGTCCACCGGCAGCAGCTCGCGGTAGCGCCACAGGTTGCGCGCCCGGCTTTCGATCAGCTTGTGGCTGATTGCGCCGCGGATACGGCCGTAGTCGTAAACCACCTCCAGCGGGCCGAAGCAGGTCTCGCATACGTGCAGGGGCTCGACCGGATAATCCTGGCCGCATTCGCGGCATTTCAGAGCGGTGATGTAACTCATATCTTTCCTTGGGTGAAAGCGCCTGAACCCGGAGCGGCGGGCAGGCCACGCTGATAATCGTACGCGCCGCATTGGCATCCGCGCCGTGCGCTGACGGCGGCGATGCGGGTGCGGCTGGTGCGCGCGTCGTAGGTCAGGATTTTGCCGGCCAGCGCGGGTTGCTCGCCGCGCACGAAGGAAAGCGCCTCCTCGGCCTGGATCGCGCCGATAATTCCGGCCACGGGTCCCAGGATGCCGGCCTCGCGGCACGACGCGATCTCGCCTTGCGCCGGCGGGGCCTCGAACAGGCAGCGCAGACACGCGCTGCGCCCCGGCACCACGGTCATCGCCTGGCCGGAAAATCCCAGCACGCCGCCATAAACAAACGGCCGGCGTGCCGCAACACTGGCGTCGTTGATTAGAAATTTGGTTGGCGGGTCGTCGGTTCCATCGATTATGAAATCATGCCGGAGGACCAGCGCGGGCGCATTGTCGGGCCCAAGCGCGCCGACAACCGGGTTTACGTCGACGCCGGGAAACTCCTGCGATAGCCGCCGCGCCGCGACCTGCGCCTTGGCAAGTCCCACGTCAGCAGTGCGATAGATCACCTGGCGGGCAAGATTGGAGAGTTCGATCGGCTCGGGATCGAGCAGCGTAAGGCGCACCCCACCCGACTGCGCCAGGCGGATGGCAGCGGGAACGCCCAGCCCTCCTGCTCCGACAATCAGCACCCTGGTGTGGACCGACCCGCTCATACCGTCTAACGCGCCTCAACTGCCCTGATGGTTGGGGCACGCTCGGGTGGCGGACGCAGACTGCTGCGTGCAATCCGAATCGCGCCGATAAGGGGAAGGCTGTTACGCTTTCACCTTATCTTCCAAGGCTGCCCCGCCCGGGGAAACCTTGCCGGAATTAGCACCAGCACCCTTGACGGGCCGGTTGCTGCGGCTTCACAGGGCCTGTCCCTCCGCCGCTCTCGATAAGGCAAATTCCGACTGTTGCCCACCATGCTTACTGAAGCAGCCCGCCCAAGTCAACCCAACCGCCCGGTCAGGGAGTCTAATAGCGCCGCAGGCCGGGGCTTTTAAGCGCTGGAATAACTAGTGCCGCTTTGACAGCAGCAGCTATCGGCTGCTTGCCACTTCAGCGAAGATTTGATAAGAGTGATGGACGTAAACGCCAGTAAATCTGCATCCAATGAAGCTGGCGATGAGATAGGGCGTTTTTCATCAAGGGCGGGGAGGCTCCCAATCCATGCCGAAGCCGGGCAACGTTCCGGCCTGTCCCGGCGCGCCAGCGGCGCGCTCTGCCGGGCGAATCACCAAAGAATATCGCATATCGCTGGTGACGCCTTTGTTCGGCGGCGGGGTCGAGCCCGGCCAGCCGGATGAGACGTTCCCGATTCGCGCCACGTCGATCCGCGGCCACCTTCGGTATTGGTGGCGTGTGATGGTTGGTTGCGAACTGGGCGGCGGCATGTGGCAGCGCGAAGAGGAGATTTTCGGAAGTACGAACTTCCCGAGCCCGTTAAGCGTACGTGTTATTGAGCGGCCACAGATCCAATGCGTTGATCCAACCTACGGCGAGAAGTTCGGCCCGGTCGCTTATGCGCTATTTCCGGCCGTCGAAAATCGGCAGCAAGTAGTGAAAGAGGGGGTCGCTTTTAGGCTGGAGGTAACCTGGCACGATGTGGACGGCTTGCAAAGTCTGCGCAGGGTGCAAAATGCCTGCAGGAAGCGGAACGGCGAGCCGTTGCTGCCGGACACGATCGAGGACATCGGAGCCGACATAACGCTCGCACTTGAGGCATGGTGCGCCTTTGGCGGTCTGGGTGCTCGTACTCGCAGAGGGTGCGGAGCGGTGTTTTGCGAGATGCTCGCAACGCGATTACCTCCCTTTCCCGGCACCATTCTGGTTGGACAATCGCAAACCAACGCTCTCGCTGCGTGGAAGGAATCCGTTAAGGCGTACCGTGACTTTCGTCAGTCGCCTCGAGGACGGAAGCATCAGAAGACAATCGGCTTCAAGACCGTTACCGTGCCGGGGCGGAGTCACTGGCCAGAGGCTGATTCAATTCGCACGATTTCAGGTTCCGCATTAAGAGGAGCGCCCCATATCGGTTCAACAGGTGTACCAGCTGACGAGGATACGCAAGATCACTCTGTTCCAGTGGTGCCAGAAGCCCTGCTTCCCGCGTTCCCGAGGGCGATCTTGGGATTGCCCATAAATTTTCACTTCGCAGACTCTCCTGGCAAAGACCGTCCTGGCCAACCCAATCGGGATCCTCAGGACACTCAACTGCTTCCTGTGCTTCCAAAGATGGAAGCTGATCGGATGTCCTCGCCGGTGATCACGCGACCACTGTGGCTCGCCGGCGGGTGGTGCCCAGCGGTTATGATCCTGAAACAAACGATCGCTGATGGTTTGCGGCTGAGAATCGTGGGAAAACGCGCGCGGGCCGACGGTACAGATTTGTCTCACGACTTATCACTCGAACGCGTTATCAATCCCTCGCTCGCAGTGCTTCGCCCGATGCGTGGCCATGCTTCAGCGTTGGATGCGCTTTGCGATTTTCTCCGATTCAACGGGTTTCGCGAGATCGGGCGATGACGGCTCATCTGCTGGCATTTTCGGTTGGTCCGGTCCAGGAATTCATCCGGGCCGCACGGCGCACGCGGGACCTGTGGTTCGGCTCCTACCTGCTCTCCGAAGTCAGCAAGGCGGCGGCCAAGGCAGTGCACAGCCGGGGCGGCAAGCTGATCTTTCCCGCACCCCTTGACGATGCGGACCTGGAGCCGAAATCGCAGTTCAACGTTGCCAACGTGATCGTGGTCGAAGTTGCGGGCGGCGATCCGCAGCTCCTGGCGCGTGAGGCAAAGGATGCCGCCCAAGCCCGCTGGCGCTCTTTCGCCGATGACGCCTTTCGCAACTGTCAAGATATCATCAGGCGCGGTATCTGGAACGATCAGGTTGACGATGTCCTGGAGTTCTATGCCGCCTGGATCCCTTATTCGGGACAGAACTACCAGGCCGATCGTACCGCGTTGATGCGCCTGCTGGCGGCGCGCAAGCGATGCCGCGACTTCCGGCCTGCGAAGGGTCGCGCAGGGATTGCCAAATCCTCGCTGGACGGTCTGCGCGAAAGCGTCCTGCCGTCCGCGACAGGTCGGTCCGAAGCTCAGCGCCGGCGCTTGCGACTACAAAAGGGAGAAGAACTCGACGTTGTTGGCGTGGTCAAACGCATCGCATCAGCGGACCTGGCGCCACGCTATCCATCGGTGGAGCGGGTGGCCGCCGATCCCTGGCTGCGGCGTGCCTCAAAATCATCAAACTTCGAAGCGCTGAAAAGGGCCTGCCGTGACCTCGGCAACGAAATCGTCCATGAGATCGCCACTTCCGAACCTTACGGTCATCCGCAGTATGCCGACTTTCCCTTTGATGGCACCCCGGTATTCCGGTCGCGGCACCGCGAATTTCGCGAGGAGACCGCACTGCCCGAAAATGCCCTCCAGCCCTTGGTCCAGATCCTCGAAAAGCTGACCCGCGAGTTTGATGAACCCAACCCTTACCTGGGCGTGCTGGTTGCCGACGGCGATCAGATCGGGCAGGCGCTGTCGCAGCTTGGCTCGCCGCAAGAGCACCAGGAGTTCTCCCGGGCCCTGGCAGGGTTTGCCGAGAAAGCTCGCACGATCGTCCACGCCGACAGCGGCGTGCTGGTTTATTCGGGTGGCGACGACGTGCTGGCGTTCGTTCCGGTAGATCGCTGTCTGCCATGCGCACGCGCGCTTTATGATCGCTTCAGGGACACGTTGGCCGGATGGTCGGTGAAGACCGGGCAAGCGCTCAGTTTGTCGGTCGGCGTTGCGATTGGACATTTCATGGAGCCGCTGGAAGACCTGCTCGAGTACGGCCGCTCCGCGGAGCAACATGCCAAGCGACCGTCGCCCGAGGACAGAGGGCAACAGCCTCGCGACGGCCTTGCGATTCACTTGGTCAAGCGCGGCGGTGCGCCACTGGCCGTACGCGCCAACTGGTCAGAGAATCTTGACGAGCGGCTAATCAGGCTTACCGAATTGACGCGCACCCGGGCGATTTCCGCAACCATCGCGTACGACCTGTACCAAATCGCCAAAATGTATGATTCGTGGCCCGGCCACACTGTCAGGGACGCCATTCAGGCTGATGTCGTGTCGGTGCTGCAGGGCAAGAAGCCGCGCGGCGCAAGCCGGATCGACGAGCTCATCAATCTCGTCCGCCACGATGTTACCGATGCCGCCGCGCTGAACCGACTTGCGCACCAGCTCGTGATCGCCAAGGTGCTGGCCGCCGTGAGCACTTCGCCATGACAACCATGATGCTGGAGATAACCTGCCGCGACCCGGTGGTGTCGCGCGACGGGCGTCCGTTCGGGGTCAACCAGGGTAACCGAATGCGCGGCTTGGACTGGTTGCTACCCTCGGTGGTGGCCGGGGCCTTACGCACGACTCTCGGGAAGGTGGCAAATCGGGATTTTCAGGCGATCGCCGATGAACTGCTCGGGGTCGAAGTCGCGGGGCCGTTCCCAGTTGCGGAGGGGCGCTTGTACCTGCCCGCGCCGGAAGACTGTGTTGTCCATCTTAAGCGCGGACCGCTTCGGGCTGAACCCCGCCCGCTCGACAGGGGTGGATGCGATTGGCCCCTGGCGGGTCTGCAACCCGTTGGAGTGCCGGAGGATTTCAAGCCCGAGAAAACCCCCGACTGGTGGCCTGAAAAGCGTCTGGCCGAGTGGTTGGCGGACGGCGAAATCAGATTCGATCGCACCTTTCTGCTTGCTCCGGAAAAAGTCGAGCGCACGCATGTCAAGCTGAATCCCGGTACCGGCGCGGCTGAGGAAGGCGCGCTGTTCACGACCAGCGCCCTGGCGCTAAGCGATCTGCCGCGCTATGACGCCCGCGCCCGGGAGAATCATTCGTCCTGTTTCGCTCCGATCAAGCTGGCGGTCAGGGTACGCGCGCAGGGCTGGTGCGCCGAAACTGCCGCAAAGCTCGACACCCTGTATGCGCTGGGCGGTGAGCGCCGTCTGGTCCATTGGCGGGCGACTGACAATGGCGCCTGGAGCAGCCCCCAGGCAATACGCACGAAGCTGGCCGCCGCAGAGCGGGTCCGCATGATGCTGGCCACACCCGCGCTGTTCGGGGAGGGTTGGAAACCGCGATGGTTGAATGGAGAACTCATTGGAAAGCCGCCGGGCGCGAACGTCACCCTGCAACTCATTGGAGTCAGCATCCGGCGCTGGCGGGCGGTGTCGGGCTGGTCGCTCCTCAATCAACCGCCTGACTATCCCGGTCCCAAGCCGGTAAGGCGGATGGTCCCGGCCGGCGGCGTGTATTTCTTTGAGGTTCGCGACGGAAACGCCGCGGAATTGGGCGAGCGCTGGTTCGAATCGGTCAGCGACGACGAGCAGGACCGGCGCGACGGGTTTGGGTTGGCCCTCTGGGGCATCTGGTAGGTGCAAGGGGAGGCACGATGGAAATCACACGGGTCTATTGGCTGCATACCATATCGCCGACCCATGTTGGGACCGGCCAGGGCGTCGGATACATCGATCTTCCAATCCATCGCGACAAGGTCACTGGATGGCCGCTTATTCCCGCCTCAACGTTCAAGGGTGTATGGGCTGACCACTATGGCGCGACCGAAGACAAGCGCCACACCGATCTGAAGCTGAGGCTGGCCTTCGGACGGGCGTCCGATCAGGAGGTCAACGCCTCGAACGCCGGCTCTCTGATCCCCACCGATGCGCGTCTGGTCTGCCTGCCGATGCGAAGTTTTCAAGGGACCTTCGCCTGGTGCACGTCGCCGCTCGCCCTGCAGATGCTGCGTCGCGATCTGAACCTCGCAGGAATCGCCAGGCTGCCTCCCGAACCGCCACTTCCGGCTGAGGACGAGATTCGCGTCACTTCCAAAACCGGGCTCGAGCAAAGCGGCCGGGTCTTTCTGGAAGACCTTGACTTCAGCGGCAAGCAATGCGCCGCGGCCACGGCGTGGGCCGAGCGGCTTGCCGCATGGGTTTTCGCCGATGAGCAGAATAAGGCGTGGCGCGATTTGTTCGTCGAGCGGTTCGCTGTCGTACCCGACAGCGTCTTCGATTTTTTCACGCAAACGGGCACCGAGGTCTGCGCGCGCGTGCGGATCGACGACGACCTCAAGACCGTGGTGTCCGGGCAGTTGTGGAACGAGGAAGCGCTGCCGGCAGAGACAATTTTGGCGGGGCTTATCACCTGCGACCGCGTTTACACTCGCGAATCCCAGGGGATCGGCGCCGGCGATCTCATTCGCGAATACGCCACCGAACCGCTGACGTTGCAAATGGGTGGCAAGGCCACGGTCGGGCGCGGGCGGGTGCGATGCGTATTCACACCCGGAAGGGAGGGCCTCTGATGGCGCTCCAAACCAATAGCCAGAAGATGGCCCAAACTGCCTATCAACGGATACAGGACCGAAAGACCCGGCAAAAGCTCGAAAGGGAGTTTGCCAGCTTCGCACGCTCCTTTCCCTCACTGATTCATGCGTGCGGCCTGGCGCAGGCGGTGGCCTTTGCCGAGGCAAAGGCAAACAAGTCCAAGCACCACGGCGAATACCTCGAAGACCTCGCCGCGGTGCTCAGCGCGGTGGGCTACTCCGATGCCGCCACACCCGACGCCCTCGCGTGCGCGACGCGCGAATCTAGTGTGCTGCCCTACTTGCGTCTGAGCCGCGATGCGCTGGCCGCCGCCGGTTGGTTGAAACGCTACGTCGAAGCGGCGGCACCGGAGTGAGATATGCGCCGAGCGATCATCAATCTTGGCACGGAGCGCAATCGCGGCACTCATGCCGGATTGATTCTGCAGAGATATCTGGCCGATCAGTCCAATCCTGAGCGCCGCGCGCTGCTGGGCGCGGCGCGCCAGGCCGCATCGAGCGAGTCTCTTCGCACCCTCTATGCGCACGCATTCGCGCGCTGGGCTCAATCCTTTTCGAAGGACAACACGCATCGCTCGGAACGACTCGCGGTGGCGGGACGCCTCGTGGTGGGGCTTGGCTCTGAAAGCGTTTTGGAGACAGGACTGCGGCTTCACCACACCTACGGCGTTCCCATCATTCCCGGCTCCGCGCTCAAAGGTCTGGCGTCGCACTACTGCCACGAGGTTTGGGGACAGCGGCACAACGAGAATGCATCCCAGGCGAATACTTCGTTCCGGCGCGGCGAAAAGTATCATTCATTGCTGTTCGGTACCACCGAGGACGGCGGCGTAATCACGTTTCACGATGCGTGGCTTGTTCCGGAGTCTCTCAGCGGCTCGCTGTGCCTTGACGTGATGACGCCGCATCATCCGAAATGGCAGACGAACGAGGCACCGCCGACCGATTTCGACAGTCCAAATCCGGTTTCCTTCCTGTCAGTGACCGGTACGTTTGAGGTTCGTCTGTCCTGGTCGGGGCCGGCCGCCACGCCGCGGGATCGGGCTGAGGCGTGGACGGAGCTGGCGATGCAGCTCTTGCGAGAGGCGCTGGCCGAATGGGGTGTGGGCGGCAAGACCAGCAGCGGATACGGTCGGCTGGTGGATGCGGAATCGCTTGACAACGGTGGTCAGCCAGTCGAGGCGGCCGCGCCGCCAAAGGCCGGGGAACTGGTAGACGCCCGGCTGCTTGAACAACGCACCAAAAGCGGTGGTTGGAGAGCGATGCACGAAACGTCGGGATTGAGCGGCCCGATCCAGAACTCCGCCGAGGTACCTGCCGACAAGAAGGCGGGCGACCAACTCAAGCTCGTTGTCGCTTTTGCGAACGCGCGTGAGATTGCATTTCGCTATCCCGCGCCGCCTGACCAGGCGCGCGCGCAACGGGCGCCGAAGAAGGGTCGAGCCGGCCGTGCAAAAGGTAACCCAAAGAAATGACTCCTCGGCTTTTGTTGCTGTCGACTTGCGGGACCAGCGTCTTGACCAACCCGGCCAAAGAAGAAACGCGGAAGTGGTTGAACAAAATAACCAATCTTCCGACGCTCTCCGGCGCCGAAGACGCTCGGTTTAAGGAACACGTCGCGCGCTGTAGAGAACAACTTCGCACGGCTGATGAGGCAGGGCGACGCAAGCTCAGTGCCGAGCTCAACGGTATTGGTGCAGTCCTGGACCGATGGAAGCCGCAGCGCGTCCAGCATCTGCTGATTCACTCCGACACGGCCTCCGGCCGCGCATCTGCGGAACTGGTAAAAGCCGTTCTCGACAAGAGCGGACAGCAGGTGCAGTTACTCACAGCCGGAGGCCTGCGAACTGATAATTTCCCATCGTTTCGAAAGGCATTGGCTGAAGTGACTGCCCGGATCGAGGAGTGGACCAGATACCGCGATCAGGGCTGGACCACGATTTTCAACCTTACCGGAGGCTTCAAGTCCGTCAACGCCTATATCCAGGCGCTCGGCATGCTGTACGCCGATCGCTGCGTGTTTCTGTTCGAGGGCGCGCCTGCGTTAATGGAAATTCCCCGATTGCCGGTAAAACTGGCCGACGATGAAGTGCGCACCCACCTGGCTGTTTTTCGGCGTCTGGCCCACGGCTATGCGGTCAGCCGCGACGCGGTTCGCGGCGTGCCGGACTCACTGCTGCTCGCCGATGAAGATCCAGTTGCGACCAGTATCTGGGGCGAAGTGGTCTGGGGGCGTGTTCGCGAAACGTTGCTTGGAGAGAAGCTGCTGGACCCCCTCTCACCGAAAGTCGTTGTAAAAAATGCGGTTCGCCGGGCTTTCGACGGTCTGCCCGCGGCCCAGCGAGCAGAGCTTAATGAGGCCCTTGATGCGCTCTCTGCGCGCCTGGACGGCGTCCGGCCCGCTCTCAAATCCAATACCTTCAAGAAGCTTGAGGGGAATCCCGCACCTCCGGCGACACACGAGTTGTACGTATCCAGCGACGGGCCTGCGTGGCGGTTATTGGGACACTTCGATGAGCAAGGTCGCTTCACAGCCGATTTCCTGAAAAAGCACCTGTAAGCTATGGACACGGCGCAAGAAATACATCATCTGCTGATTTGCACGGTGGGCGGCACCCCCGAGCCGATCATTGCTGCGATCCGATTCTGGAAACCCGCGCGAGTGCTGTTCCTGCCCAGCGAGGGAACCCGCAATGACGCTGAGACGGTGACCAAAGAACCCGGCCTTTTGCAGCCCGGAGACTGGGACATGATAATCCTTGGCGACGCTCAGGACTTCGGCGATTGCGTGCGCCGGATGAGCCGCCTTGATGAGGTGGTAGCGGCGTGGCAGCACAAGGGAGCGGCCTACGACGTCATCGTGGACTTCACCGGCGGGACCAAATGTATGTCCGCAGCCTTGGCAACCGTCTCTCGGCGCTGGCCATGTGCGTTCTCCTATATCGGGGGCAGCGAGCGAACCAAGGGCGGAAAAGGCATTGTGGTGGCGGGCCGGGAACAAACCCTCGTCACACAGAATCCTTGGAACGCTTTAGGCTATCAGGCCGTCGAAGATGCCTGTCTAATGTTCGACCAACAGGCGTTCATGTCCGCCGCAAGCCTGTTGGATCAGGCGCGTAAGGCCGCCGATGACGAATCGGTGAGAAGAACGCTGTCGACTTTCCACCGGCTGTGCGAAGGGTACGGGTTATGGGATCGGTTTCAGCACAGGGCCGCCCTCCAACGGCTCGACGACGTATTGAAGAACGCCAATGACCTGCGGGCTGTCCTCGGTGTTGCTCAATTTGAACTGGTGCAGCGTGCTGTCCGGGACAATAAGCAAACTCTGGAGCGTCTCGCGGCCGAGCCACACTCGCGCGCGATGGTTGCCGATCTGGTCGCCAATGCAGGCAGGCGCAGGCGCGAGGCACGCTTCGACGACGGCGTTGCCCGGCTCTATCGGGCAATCGAGTCGCTGGCCCAGTTGGCGCTGGCCCAACGCCATGGAATTGCTGGTACTGACGCCGTACCTTTGGAGCGCGTCCCGGAATCCCTGCGGGAAACCTGGCGGTATCGCGCTGAGAGAGGAACGCTTCGGCTTGGTCTGCAGGACGCATTCGAATTGTTGGACGCGTTGGGTGACGATGCCGGTAAGACTTTCAAGGCCATGGGCCTGCAGGATCGCAAACGCTCGCCGTTGGCAGCTCGCAATCAGTCGATCCTGGCACACGGATTCCAGCCGGTTGGAGAGCGCGTCTTTCAGACTCTGTGGGATGCGGCGATAAGGCTCGGCGGCTTCTCCGAACAGGAGTTACCGCTGTTCCCATGTTTGACCAAAGTGCAGGCCGCCCCACCCACCAATTGAGTCTCATCATCTATGGCTTGCCGTGCGCCGATGGTTGGCTGGAACCAGGCCGTGAAAAGTTTCCGGTCGCGCTTGCGCCGGGGTTCTGGTAGTTGTGGGCTGTTTTGCAGCGCGGTTCTCGGATGCTGAATCGAAGGCGGCCTCGGTTTGAGACACACAAGTCGTTTGGCTTTGTGGAAATCCAGCCGGCAGGCGGGGGAATAAACCATGAGTAATCAAATCCGTCTGGATAATCGGGTGGCGATCGTGACCGGGGCGGGGCGCGGGCTGGGGCGCGCGCATGCCCTGGCGCTGGCGGCGCGCGGCGCCAGGGTGGTGGTCAACGACCTGGGCACGGAGTTGGACGGCGCCGGCGCCGACTCCACTGTCGCCGACGCGGTGGTCGAGGAAATCAGGCAGGCGGGCGGGGCGGCGGTGGCCAACCACGACACCGTCGCTACTGCGGAGGGCGCCCGCGGCATCGTCAAAACCGCGCTGGACGCCTTTGGCACCGTGGATATCGTGGTCAACAACGCCGGCATCATCCGCAAGAAGCCCTTCCTGGAGCATACCGCCGACGATCTGGCGGCGCTCGTCGCGGTGCATCAGGCAGGCTCGTTTTTTGTTTCTCAGGCCGCCTTTGCGGTCATGAAGGACAAGGGCTACGGGCGCTTTATCTTTACGACTTCGGTGGGCGGGCTGCGCGCCAACCCCAATGTCGCCGCCTACGGCTCGGCCAAGGCCGGCATCGTGGGGCTGGCCTACACGGTGGCGTTGGCGGGCGCTCCCTACGGCATCGCGGCCAATGTCATTTCCCCTTACGGCGCCACCCGGATGGGCAACGCGCCGCTGACCCCGTCGGATCCCGGCCGCGCCAACATCGTCCGGTCTGAATTCGTCTCACCGGTAGTGGTTTACCTGGCTTCCGAGCAATGCAAGCTCAATCATGAGATCCTCACCGTGGGCGGTGGAGCGGTAGCCCGCACCGTGATCGCGCTGGGGCCCGGATGGCGCGCGCCGACGCCCGAGCAACTCACTCCCGAAGCGGTTCATGAGCATCTGGACGCGATCATGGACGTCGCACGGTTTTCCAATCCGCTCAGCAGCGACGACGAGGGCGCGCTGTTTTTGGGTCCCGCGATCGCCGCTGCACAGCGTCGCTGACGGCGGTGAAAAGGTGGAGTCGAAAATCCTCATGGAACAGGAAGGACTGGAGCAAAGGCTGCGCCGGCTGGAGGACATCGAGGAGATCAAGAAGCTCAAGGCCCGCTACTGCGAGGCGTGCGACGGTGGATGGGACGGGCGCGCCAGTCATAACATCGACAAAATCGTCGCCCTGTTTACCGAAGATGCGGTGTGGGACGGCGGCGTATACGGCCGGCGCGAAGGACGCGCCGCGCTGCGCGACTATTACCAGCGCAACCCCGAGGTGCCGTTCGCCTTTCATCTGCTGACCAACCCGATTATCGAGGTCAACGGCGATCGCGCCACCGGCAACTGGCATCTGCTGATTTTGCTGACCCAGGCCGATCAGTCCTCGATGCTGATCGGCGGGGTATTCGAGGACGAATACGCGCGCACCGCCAAGGGCTGGCGTATCAAGTATTCGCGCTTCTCGCTGGCCCTGCACAGCCCGCATCAGGGGTCGTGGTCGGCGCCGGCTTCCGCTGCACGCTCGTAAGTCGACCGCGCCGGGCAGCAGGATCCAATTCAACCCTCGCCGGGCGCCGATTGCCATGAAGCAACGATGGATGCGCCAACTGAGGTCGAGCATTCGAACATTCCGGCACCGGCTGTGTCGTCCATCTCGAAGTGGGCGAAGCCCAGCGAGGTGAAGACGCGCGAACCGGCCGGACCGGGGCGCGACAAGGCCATGAAGATGCGCGGGCGGGCGAGGAT
>Ga0070737_10002993_pt1 | contig 19038 bp, 18 predicted proteins | sample Coa_R1_10_FD_66438 | JGI IMG/M metagenome (GOLD analysis project Ga0070737, IMG submission 66438) | Surface soil microbial communities from Centralia Pennsylvania, which are recovering from an underground coalmine fire - Coalmine... | ecosystem: Environmental > Terrestrial > Soil > Unclassified...
TCGGAGGGCATCAGGTCGGGCGTGAACTGAATGCGCTGGAAATCGCAGCGCATGACGCGCGCCAGAGTTCTCACCAGCAGGGTTTTGGCCAGCCCCGGTACGCCTTCAATCAGCGCATGCTGCCCGGTCAGTATGGTCACCAGCGAAAACCGGATGGCGTCTTCCTGCCCGATGATCACTTTCGCGAGTTCCTGCCTGACGGCAGACAGCGTGTCTTCGAGCGTGGCGGTGTAAGCGTTCAAAATGGCTCCAATGGGCGATTAACTACTTTATAGTGCGTGGCGCTGGCTAAACTGCGCCGCTAAAGCGCGATACTCGGCGGCCGCCTCCGCCGGCGGCACGTGGTCGAGCCGGGACAGCTCTTCTTTGCTAAGAGGACGAAGGGCCGCGCGCGCCTGCAGGGCGGTCGTGCGATTCCATTCCTCCCCGGCGACGCGGAGAATGGAAGTGGACGGGACGCTTTGCATCAGCAAATGCGAAAGCGCCAGATGCGCGTCGCGGCCGCTGACGGGGGAAGCAAGCGAAGCGGACCAGCGCGGCACGAAGCTGACCGCGCTGCGCCAGACGTATACCAGTGCCAGTACGATAAACCCCAACAGCATCCATGCCAGGCCGTGCGCCCGTGCGAGGCCCACCACGCTTCCCGTATCCGCCACGCCCAGGTGATTCTCGTCGAAAATGATTCGGCGGTATCCGCCCGGCGCGGCGGCGAGCAGGGCCGTGTCGGGATGCGCCAACAGTTCGCCATTGGTGAATAGTTTCGAATCCGTCACGAGGACAATGCTGCCCTTGCCGAACGCGCGTTTGAGTAGCAGAGGCGACCCCTTGCGAAGCTGCGAGGGCGTCCATTCGGCCGTCCAGGAAGAAAATCGCCAGGTGACCGGGCGCATGTTCAAGCGCGCGAGAAACTCGCGTTGCTTTGCCGAAACCGTGCGCTCCACGGTAGCCATCTCCACGCCCCAGCGCTTCTTCAGATTGTCCTCCAGCACGCGAACGTTCTTGGGCGCTTTCGGCTGCTCTGGCTTCGCATTTGAAATCTCGGTAATCGTGTCCGGCTCAAGCGCAATCAGGATGCGAGCGCCCGGAGCAGCGAGCTGTTCAAATTGCTCGAGTTCCTTTTCCTCCGAGTAACGAAACACCTCCCAAAGCTGGCGGCTGGCATAGAACACCGCGGCCTGCGTGCCGTTCAGTTTTGCGAGCGGTTTGTAGTTGCGCGAAGGAGCGAAGCCGAGGCGGAGAAGAGCTTCATAATAGGCCCTGGTGCCGTCCTTGCCGTTGTTCATTGATGAATACGCCGGGTAATGGTAGGTCGTATCCGCGCGGCGAATCACGGACCGGACCATCGCGAAAGCGAGCATCGCGAGCAATGCGGCCACTGCCAGGAATACGAGCCGGCGGTTCTGCATCTTTCGCTCAGGAAGCAGGCACTGCCGCGGCCGGGTGCTTCTTCGCGGTCCATTTGCGCTGCAGGTACGCGGTCAGAAATAGTGCCGCGATGGTGACCGGCAGCAGAATGGCCTGCTGCCACCAGGGCAACGCGGCGTCGGCGTCGGGATTGAGCGCGTGGCCGGCAAGGCAGCAGAGCACATGAACCGAGAAGACCTCGATGGATGCCTGGCCCAAACTGGCCAGAGGTTTGATGAAAGGCAGCGCGGCAATGCGCCCGCCGAAGCGCACCAGCACAATCGAGAGCGCGGCGAAATTGATCAGCCGGGCAGCGCTCAGATGCCACTTGTCGATCAGCCAGTTAAATTTGTCCGGATTCATCCAGTGCTCGATGGGGCTATAGCGCAGCATCAGGAAGACGGCCGCCACCGTAATGCTCAGCTTAAAAAGCCAGCCTGGAATGCCCACCTCGGAATCCCCATCGCCCGGCAGCGCCGTTTCACTGAGGCTTTCCGCGTAAATGGTTCCAAGCGCCAGGCCCACCATCCACAGAAGCTGCCACGCATACACGTCGAATGCGCCGGTGGAAGCTTCCGGCACCGACAGGCCGAATAGATTGACGTGACGATGAATCCAGGCGCGAAGGCCGAATTGCGCCGCGGCCCAGACCGCAAAGCTGGTATAGATGACCGGGTCCCAGGTCCAGCGGCGTGCGATCCGGCGCGCCAGTGGCGTCAGGCCCATGAAGACGATGTACATGGGCAGAATGTCGAGCAGCGAAGGGCGATACAGCAGCAGGAAGGCCGAGATGGCCGCATGTTGCGGCTGCTGCAGATAAAAGCTCAACAGATTTTGCAGCGCCAGGCGGTGGAACGAAATGCCGAACTCTGCCACCAAAGTAAAGGCGAACACCAGCAGGGCGCAATGGTAGATGTAGATGCGCAGCGTGCGCCGGGAAAGATCGCGCACCGTGGCGCCGGGGCCGGATTTTTGCTCAATCCGGTATTCCAGTTGCCCCACCATGAACGCCGCTAGAAAGATAAAGCCTTCCGCGCCGGAAACAAAACCGAAAGTTTGATTCGATATCAGGTTAGCTTTGGTCGGCAGATGCGTAAGTGTCATCCACAGCAAAAGAAAACCCCGCAGAATGTCGAGTTCGATGAGGCGGCCGCGCCGCTTCGGTTCGGGCGGAGCGGGGTTCGCCGGATCGGTACTGCGAATGGCTGGATGAGCGGAGGCCATGCGGGTGCTTGTTCACAGGAGCTGACGCAATGCCGAAGCATTACGTTCAAACAGCTCATACCTTTCGATGCTGACCGGATGCTCGCCGTACCAGCTCTCTTCAAAAAGCTTCAAATTCGAGCGAAAGAGGGGGACCAAGCCGTCATTCAAGCGCTTGGCGCGGCGTTGCAGCTCGCGCAAATAGTCGAGATTGGTTTTGCCGCGCGCGAGCGCCAGGAGCCCGCAGCGGCCAAATGCGGCCAGCGTAGACAAATAAAGGGCGCGCACAGCAAAACGCAGGTTACCGGCGGCTTGATGCTGCCGCGCGAGCCGGATCCACTCGTCCTCCGGTTGATCGATGGCCTGCAGGTCTTCGCGAGCGATATCGATTGACTGAGCCGGAATCGCCGTGATGGCGGCCATCTGTCGACTTTTCCGCTCGCGGCGATTCCACAACCCAACCAACATGGCGGCCGCCAGCAGCACAGTGAACACGGCGATGACGGTCCAGCCGCTACGGCTCGAGACCGCATGGGCCTGCCTTTCGGGCGGCTCATTCGAGTTCTCGAGAATGTGGCGCAGGGCGTCAATCAGACTGTCGATGCCAGCCAGTACGCTTTTCCACGCTTCGCTAATGTGCGTCACGATTGAGTCGATAAACGCAGTAAAAGGGCCTGACGGCGCGTGGCGTGGCTTAACGACAGGCAGGTCCCAGGCATTGCGAGGATCGCGAAAGACCTGCTTGATGGCCTGCCCCATCTGCTCTGGCGCAACGGACGCCGAACGGGAGACCGCTTGCGGAGCCGCTGCGGTCGCGTGCCTGGGAAGGCACAGCGTCAACACAACCAGGGTCCACAGCATCAGGGCTGCCGCGGCGGCGGCGCGGCGCAGGGTCGCAAGGCGCAGACGAAGGTCGAGGCCGGACTCTTCCGCGCCGCGTGTGAACTGGCGCAGCACGCAGGCGGCCTTCACCGGGGGATCGAGGCCAATATACGCCAGCATCGCAAGCGCTGCCAGCGAAGTCGGATTGAGCAGCAAGTCCGGCGAGCGGGTGAGTCTGCCTTCCATGCCGGTGAAGCTCTTCCATAGCGCGGGAGCCATCACCAGTAAACCGAAAAGGTTGACCCAAAGAATGGCGCGCAGCAGCAGAACCAGCAGCAGCATCCAAATAGCCTGCCACGACCGATACAGCGCGTTGCGCCTGGATTCGGCCATCACGGAGCGCACGCCTTGAGGGCGCGATGCGGAGGGAACCAGCGAGTGCTGGAAGAACATGGTGACCGCCGGATGCGGCACCACGAGCAGCAGCGTAACCGGCCAAATCATCAGCTTGCCGGCCGCGAGAATGGGTTGAGCCGCCGCTGCTTCGGCAAAGCAGGCGCGCAGCGCGGGAGCGGTTTCCGTAAGAGTTGCCCTCAGACAGCCGCAAAATACCGATTGTCCGATGTGCAGCCAGCAGTAAAGTACTGCCGCCACGAATGCTGTACCGACGAGGCGGTCGAGCGCAAAGGGATTTTGCGCCAGATCCGTGATCTCGTATAGCAGAAACCCGAAGAAAGGAACCACGCCCGCAAGATAGACGAGCCAGGCAGTCGCATCCGCTCGCTTGGCGAGTACTAGCGCGTCTTCGATGAGCCGCACGGCGGAGGCGAACGAGGATTCCTTCATACGCCAAACCCCAGCGCCGCGCAGGCGAGTAAGGCGATGGGGGCGGGCGCGCGGAATTGAAGAATGCTCCAACCGGCGAGATAGAACAGCAGCCACGCAAGCACCAGGCCGAGCGCGATCAGTGCAGCGCCCGCGATGCCCAAGCCTGAGCGGGCCTGCGTCGGCTCGCCGGAAGCGGATGCGGCGGCAAGACAGCTTGCGCATAGCAGCCGCGATTCAAACAGCACCACGCACTCGCGGCAGAAAAAATGATGGCAGGAACGGCAGCGGCATACCGCTTCGCGCGAACTATGGTTCAAACAGCGTTGGAGCGCGAGCGTGGCCATGGTTCAGCGATGTTAACGCAAGCCGAGGACAGTAGCACTGTTCTGCTGCCGCTTGGCTGCCGCAATCGAGCGCCCATACACGGCGGTGATGCCGTAGAGGCTGAACAGCACCTGCGGCATGCCGAATTGCCAATAGTTGAAGAAAAACGGCATGAAGTTGAACCGGATGCTGATATGGACCAGAATCCAGATGGCAACGCGCAGGGCTGCATAGATCTGGCTCATGACGGCCGCCGAGCGCACCGCAAGCGGGAACCTGAAATCCTGCTGCAGAAACCAGGCCGCAGTCAGCGCAATGCAATACGCAACAAAGATAAATACGCTGAACGGACTCAAAATGCCGAGCACAAAAGCCGTGACGTGCACGGCCGTAACGGGTTGCCTGGGAAACTGCCTGCCGCTAAAAGCCGCCGTTTGTTGCATTGGTGTTTCAGTGGGCTCGGCAGGGGCACCCTGCGCCAGGCTCACTCGATCCCTTAACTGTTCGAGGATGCGCCGGGACGATGCCAAGTTTCCCGTAAGAGCAAACTGCCTGGTGCTGGTTCTGGTCGCTACCTGACAACCCCAGTGCCGGCGCGTGAATCGCCAACTGCCGTACCAGAGAAGGAAGACCACTCCCGCTATCAAGGGCCAACCGTAATTGCGGAATGCAAGCGGCCCCAGAACGGCCAAAAGGCAAACCGCTTCCGCGCCGAGAAGGAAAGAGCTGCGGCTGTGCAGTTGATAAAGCACGGCGCTTTGAATGTCTGCCCAAAACAGGCGCGTATACTGCTCGCTGAAAAACCGGCCTTCAACAATCAGCAGGTGATCCGCGGATTGCCACGCGCGCACGCCGCTTGCGGGTCGCCAGCGCGTCCCAAATAGAGGCCGATAGATCTGCTCCCGCTGCACCATGGCGTGCGTCAATCCCTCCCCGCCGTGGCGGAGAGCCCGTTGCGGCGCGCCACGTAAATCCAGAATGCAACCCAGCCGGCGATGGTCAGTAGCGAGAACAGGACCGCTGCCAGGAAGCGGAGCTTGCTGCGTGGAACGATGCTGCATTCCCGCCGCCAGGTGAACAATGCAAACCCTAGCGCGAACGGAGCGGTGAGCATACTGAAGATCCAGGTCAGAATCGGCAGCGTACTCATGGCGAGTGCCAGGGAATCGAAATGAAAACGGCTGGAAGCGAGCGCCGCCGCCTTGCCGTTGCGATTCGCAGCTTCCAGGCACGCTGTGCAGACGTGCTCGCCGGCCCACCGGATGCGGCAGAACGGGCACAGGAAGCGGCCACAGCGTGAGCAGGAGACCGCGGCCACGCGATCGGGATGAAAGAAACAAGCCGCCTCGCCCGCCAACACCGGTTCCCAAACGGAACTTTCTTCGCTTCTGAAGAGAGCCGGAAACGCGAGCCCCTCCAGGTGCGCCTCGCAATCGGCGCAGGTCGCCCCCTGCGGGTCCAGCGCTTCGACGGGAAGCTCGCCGCCGCAACGCGGACACTGCAGCCCGGAGATCTGTGCGCCGTTCACGATCGATACACCACGCGCGTATCGCAGATGCGATCGTGCAAGGCGCGCTTCTCCTCGTCGAGGCCGGCCATCAGAAAGCCGATGGCTAGCGGCAACGTACCGGTCAACAAATACGCGAAAGAGCGTCCCACGCTGCGCTTCACGCTGAGCGCCTCGCCGTTTGCCCGGACCACGCGAACGCCCACCGCCAGCTTCCCGGGCGTGGCGCCGCGGCGCCACACGAACCACGATTCGTAGACGATGGTGGCGGTGGTCGAAATGAAATAAATCAATGCGAGCCCGCCCCACAGCGCAATCAGGTCGTAGGAGTTGACGCGGGCGGGATTGAAAATCACGCGCTGCATGGCCGCTTCCCACACGAACATCAACACGATGAAGAAACCCCACAGGATGGTGAAATCAATGATTCGGGCCAGCAGGCGAATCCAAAAGCCGCCAAATCGCTGGAATCTTCTGACCACCGCGGCCGCTCCCCGCTCGCGCAGCCGTTGAAAGAAAATGTCCTTGCACGCTCCGCAGATATGCGCGGATTCAAAAGCGAGCAGGTCCTGGGGCGGAAATTCACGCCGGCATTCTGTGCAGATCGGGCCCGCGGGAACCGCCGCCGGGAAATACAAAGATTGTACGCTCGCAAGCGGCTGCCAGGCCGCCATTCCCGCCGTCCACACCAGATCGTCCGGCCCCAGTTTGCCGGCCGTCTGCAAGGCGCGAAACTCAGCTTCCGGTATGGGGCCGGCGCGCTGCCCGGCTTCCGCGTAATACCACTCCATGAAAACTCCCCTGAAAAGACAATGTGCTCTCTCAGAGAAGGAATGATCTCAAATTTTGAGTTTCGGCGGGGGAAGCTCGCGCGCCTTGCACTCGGAAAAGAAACCGTTCTTCCCGTGGGCGCCGTCGCAAAACGGCTTGTTCTCGGCCAACCCGCAGCGGCACAGCGAAATAACGGCGCGTCCGCCCAATCCGTACGAATTTCCCTCCGCGTCTTGAATCGTAAATTCACCTTCAATGCGAATGGGTCCGTTATTGACAATGGTTACTTTGGCGGCCATGCACCCCGATGGTAGCAGAGGCGGGGGCGGCTACTTATAATTGTCATCGTGGTACAGACGTGATCCAATTTACCTACGAATCGGACGAAGAGCTATTTGAAAGCGCCATTGGCTTCGCGCAAAAACAGGTGCGGCGGCTGATTGACAATCATCCGGATTTCTATCCCATGTACACCTCCGGCGGCAAGTGGAAGCACGAAGGGCCAGCCTGGACGCATTGGTGCGATGGCTTTTTGCCCGGCATGATGTGGCTGTTCCACAAACACATCGGTCCGGATAAGCCGGAAGCCAAGTTCTGGATGGAGCAGGCGATCCGCTACAGCAAGCCGCTCGAGGTGCGCAAGACCGATGCCGACGTGCACGATCTGGGCTTCATCTTTTTTTCCACCTATCATCGCTGGTATCAGGCCACCAGAGACCCTGCCATCCGCGCGGTGGTGCTGCATGCAGGCAAGACACTCGCACAGCGCTTCAACGAAGAGGGCCAGTATCTGCGCTCCTTTGTTGCCGAAGATTCTATCTTCATCGACATCATGATGAATGTCGGCATTATCTTTTATGCCGCGCGTGAATGTAATGACCGCAAGCTGCGGGACATTGCCGCGCGCCATTGCATCACGACCCGCCGCTTCCTGGTGCGCGGAGACGGGTCTACGGCGCACGAGGGAATATTCGATCTCGAAACCGGAGAATTTCTCCGCGAATCCACGCAGCAGGGCTACCGGTCCGATTCTTGCTGGTCGCGCGGACTCGCCTGGGCCCTCTATGGTTTCACTACCGCCTATCAATACAGCCGCGACCCGCGCTTCCTGCACACTGCCGAAGCTTGTGTCGATTACTACATAACGCATTCGCCGGCCGACGGCGTGCCGCCCTGGGACTACAACGCGCCGCCCGAAAATAGAATGCTGGTCGATACCTCTGCTGCCGCCATTGCCGCGGCGGGCATGCTGCGCCTGTGCCGCCACATCTCCGACCCTATGAAAGGACATTTCTACTGGTCTACGGCCATTCACATCTTGCGCAGCTTGTGCACCAAGTACCTGGCCGTCGCCGATGCCGATTGGGAAGGCGTGCTGAAGGGCGGCGTGTATCACATCCACAAAGGTTTGGGAGTGGATGAATCGGTGATGTGGGGCGAGTACTTCTTTGTGGAGGCGCTGGAAGAAGCCTTGCGCGTCATTTAGACTCAGCCGGGTCATTTCCTTGCTAAGCCGGCTAAGTATTCCGTAACATCTCAGGATCCCTGCAGGGTGTCCTGTTACGGAGCATTGTGGCAGTCAATCTCGCCGGAAATGGCTGTGTTTATAATTCCTTGTGAACGGTTCGCCATCTCAGAATGAAGCTCCATTATCCAAGAACCAGCTAGAACTGCTACGGTTCGTTTCTCGGCTCGGCTTGCATCTTAATAATCATCTGTTCGTCAGGCTGACAGGTCGAGTGAATCGCGAGGCCCTCTCATCTGCGATTCATGACGTGGTGTGCAGGTTCGACGCGCTTTCGAGCGTCATTGATCCCTTGAATAGCACAGCCCGGCGGGTCTCAACACCGGAAATTGCATTAGTTCCGCTTGACGGCGATATAACCGACATCAGCTTACCCGAGGCTCTGAAAACTCAGTTTGACCTCTCACAAGACCTCCCGCTCCGCGCGTTTTGGCAGAGCGACCTTTCTTATCACCATTTGTTAGTTCTGATAATTCATGGCATTGCATTTGACGCCTGGTCACAGCGTTCGTTTGTCCGTGCTCTCGGTAACGCGTACGAGGCGAGAGCGAATCGGCACGAGCCTTCCTGGCCGCCACTGTCAGCCTCGTACTCGACCTTTGCGATCCGGGAATTAGAAGACAAAACGCGTACGGATCTGCCAGGTAGGAGGCGTCTACCTCTCTTCTCAGCACGAGCTATGTCGGCCAACCAGAAAGTATCACCGTTAAAAATTAGTCAGCGCAGTAAGTTGCCGGTTAGAATCAACCCTAAACTACACCGAGAAGCTCTAGTCCTTGCGCGCGAGACCCGAACAGGTCTCGTTCGCGTACTGCAGTTTGCGGCAGCTGAACTCCTTAAACGCATGGGGTTCGGCCCAGCTATAGCGATGTCAAGCATCGTCCCAAATCGACCGATCGGATGGATATTTGATGCGGTTGGATTATTTCAAGGAACCATCTCGTTCAGGCACGATCTTTCAAGCCCCGCCTCTATTGTAGAAGGGATCAACTCTCTTCATAGAGAATACGTAAAGACCTGCGCACAGGAAGATCTCGGAGCTCTGACTTTGAATGATTGCTCTACCCATGTAATGGTTAGTGTTAGAGCTGCGGAACGTCACGAGTTCGAGTTTGTATCTTCTGATCTCCAATGGGCGGTGAATGCTTTGCCTTGCACCTTGGAAGACGTAGATATAGGTTTCGATTTCCTCGAATACAAGGACACTGACGGAACGCCTAGAGGAATTGAAGGCAATGTGACTTACAATCTGGCGGTACTCGACCGTAATAAAGCCCGCGCTGAGATACCGAAGCTCGCATCCATTCTGGCGGAAGCTATTGAAGAGGTCTGCCGCGGCAACCACCGTACCGACCGACCGTTGCTTAACGGAACCAATGCTGAGGTTTTCACCATTCTAAAATACGGTGCACAGTTCTTTAAGTACAAAAAGGCGGGGAATGCAACTCAATGGCGCCTGCTTCGAATGTGGGAACAGGTTCTGGGCGTCAGCAGAATCAGTACATTGGACGGCTTTCTGGCTTTGGGTGGAGACAAACAGTCGGCTGTAGCCATCTCTAAAGCCATTTTTGATGTGTATAGTGTGCATGTGGCGCCTGAGGTGCTAATGAATGGAACCACAATTGAAGAACTTAGCTTTGAACTGCTTCGCCGTGTCGCATCAATTCCCGTGCAGTTGGTAGGGAAATCTAAGGAGAGCAGTCGTCTACCCCTCTACTTCTGGCATGGAGACTTTACAGGAGGAGGTTACTACGTTCGAGAACTATTGCGATTCCTACCTGATGACCAGCCAGTATACTCATTCAATCCTCCAGGCGTGTTCGAAGGAGAGATCCCCGAAAGTATCGAGGCTATGGCTGATATGTGCATTCAAAAACTTCAGCAGGTTAGTCCCAGTGGACCATACTGTTTAGGCGGTTATTGCATCGGTGGCCTCGTCGCCTTAGAGACGGCTAGACGCTTACAATCCAGAGGGCATTTCGTACCTGCCGTGATGCTGATAGCTAGTGACTATCCAGACGAGCCGAAAAATACCTCCTTCGGGAGTGGCTTTCAGAGTGCGCGAAGCCCAATTGAGCGCATGTATCTAGCCTACCTGGAATACGAAAGCCGCTGGCACTTTTACAAGCCTCAATCTTATAGAGGACCAATTCGGGTAATGTGGCCGTCTGATGAACGTGTTGCGACGGGGGAAGTTCTTCATCGATGGATATCTGTGAGCCCAGACGCGACGCTTGCAACGGTGCCTGGCACCCACGATAGCTGCATCAGAGATTACCTGAGCGATATCGGTATTGAAATTCATCGTTATCTCGACACCGCAAAGCGGAGCGTGTGAAGTACCTTCTTGGTATTGCGACTTGCGGTGAACGAGAAGCTTAATCGAGCCTCGTCAGCTTTGTCCGTTCGCCCGTCGCATTGCGGCATTGAGGGTCCGGACGTTACTAAACTGCCGGAGGCTTATATTCGTCAATCGCTTTGGCAAACTCACGCAGCGTAGGATCTTGCAAAAACAGAGCACCGAGCGGCAGGCGCGAATGCATTACTCTTTGAAGCTTCAGGACCATTTGCATCGCTTGAATGGAGTCGCCTCCCAGTGAAAAAAAATCATCGTCGGCAGCAAGATCGCCAATTCCCAAGATTGCTCCCCAACAATTTGCGACCAACCGCTCAGTGGACGTCAAGGGCTCAGGATTGAGGTTTCTGGGGTTTGGCGAGGGAAGCTGGGCCTCAACGAGGCATGGGCGATCGACCTTTCCGCTGAGCGTCCTCGGCAACTCATTGACAACTACAACCCGCGCTGGCGTGAGACCGTCACCCAGCCGAGTTTTGACATGCCGACGGAGGTCCTCATCGCCGACTTCCGTCGCACTGCGACGCGGTACCACGAAGGCGACCAGACCGTCTGTGTCTGAACTAAGGCGGCGCAAAACAACAGCGGCTTCCTGTATATCGGGGTGCGTCAAAAGAGCAGCCTCGACATCACCTAGTTCGATTCGCACCCCGTGGAGTTTCACCTGGCTGTCGACGCGTCCGATATATTGCATGAGGCCGTCCTGCAAACGGCGAACGCGGTCGCCTGTCCGGTACAATCGACTGCCGGGAATAGAGCTGAACGGGTTCGGCTGGAAACGAGTACTTGTAAGTTCCGGCTGCCCCCCGTAGCAGCGTGCCAGGCATGACCCAGAAATGCAGAGTTCGCCTTCGGATGTAGGCTGCATGAATTCATCGACGATAAAGAACTCGTTATCGCCAGCGACATGACCTATCGGGATCGGGCCGGAGCCCGGATTGTGGATCTCGAAAAAACTCACAGTGCCGGTTGTCTCCGTTTGCCCGTATAAGTTGAACACTCGCGTGGTGGGCAGCAAGTTGCGGATTGCAGCAGCCAAGCTCTGGGGAATTGGTTCACCGGTGGTCACGATGATGCGCAGCGATTTAGCCAGATCGAGGATCTCATCTTGTGAATGGGCTCGCAATGCGTCGAGCCAACGGCCAAGATAAGACGGCACGGTATCAAACACCGTCACTCGTGCCTGCAACATCCGATGGATAAGGCTGCTCGGATCTCTGACTTGTTCGCGGGTTGCGATGACCACTCCAGCTCCCGAGGTCAATGGGGTAAAAAGTTGCCGTATCGAAGCAGAAAACTCGATGTTTGCCGTATGAAGGTATTTATCCGCCGGCGTAGTTTCCAGCTGTCTCTGTACGGTCCCAGTGTAGTGCCAAAGCGCCTCGTGGACTACAATAACGCTCTTAGGTGTGCCAGTCGACCCAGACGTGTAGACGGCGTAAGCAGCTTGATTCGGCCAGATCTCGGGCCGGTTCTCTGTCTCACCGGTGATCGCCTGGTGATCCTCAAGGTATTCAACTTCAACCCCACAACCGCTTACAGGAGGCAGGTGGCTTTCTGTAAGCAGCAGCCTCATGCGGGAGTTGCCAATCACCTCAATCTTTCTTTGCAGAGGCGACATCGGATTAATGGGAACGTACACACCCCCGCTTCGCAGAACCGCTGCGGCGCCTACAGCCCAATTCAGCGAACGATCTGCAGATACACCAACTGAAATCTCCGGCGCGACCTCGCGTTTGGCCAACCACTTGGAAACCGCCAGGATCCTCGTCTTCAGATCTTGATAAGTCGCGATTCCGTCGGCTGATTCTACAGCCACTGCATCAGGTGTTTCGCTTGCCCAGTACTCGACGAAATCAAGCACATTTCTCTTCGGTTTAGTGCAGATATCGCTCCTACTAGACACGAAAGGCTCCAGAAGTTTTTCGCAGCATCAGCTCGAACCGTAAGCAGACTCGCTACTCAAGCCTGCGGGACTTGTGTGCGTGTTAATAGTACCACGGTATACTGCTTCTCGCGGTCATCCGCAGGGAGATTGCCTGGTCGAATCGCATGCATGAATATCTTGAGGTACTTCTGGGCCGCTGTTTCGTTGTAACAACGGTTCCTGTCAAGCGGAAGGGCTTATGTGGGCTGCGATAGCTACCTATGGCACGACGGGGGATGTTCAGCCGCTTCTCGGACTCGCGTGCGAAATGTCTCGCCAGGGCCATAGAATCACATTTGCGGCCCCCCCAACCTTCCGAGCACGTGTCGTAGAACTCGGATTAGAGTTCATTCCGCTCGGACCTTCGATCGAAATTGATGAATTGCGCGATGTGTACGGGCGTGCCTTCCTCCACGCCGACTGCGTCAGTCAGGTGGAACTTACACTGCCTCTGGTTGTGAAGCATACACCGCGGATGGTGAAAGAACTCACCGCCGCGTGCGAAGGTGCAGATGTGCTGCTATCACTGCCGTATCAATTGGCAGGACGCATAGTGCATGAACTCACCGCGATCCCGCTTGTTTCAGTCCATTTATCTCCATTCGCGGGATATAACAAGCGATTCGCAGAGACTAGTGCGGGTCTGATCAATGAGGTTCGCCTTTGCTACGGACTTGAAGAGCTTCGCGATCCGCTCGGGATTGATGGTAGCTCTTCACTTTTGGCTCTGCATGCCGTCAGCCCTGACATTATCAAGCGACCGCGTCATTGGCCCGCTCACTTTCAAATCACTGGGTTTTGGTTCCTAGACGAGGATTTCACCCCAGAACCGGAGTTGCGGGCGTTCATTGAGTCTGGCGAGCCGCCCGTAGTTGTCGCATTGGGCAGCATGGTTCACGCTTCACCGAATCAGCTCGCAACGACAATATCGGAAGCAATCCAGAGGACCGGAAGGCGCGTTGTCGTGCAGCGTGGCTGGACAGGATTGAGCCTTCTAGGTTGTTCGGAAAAGGTGCATTCGGTCGATTTCGTGCCGCACAGATGGTTGTTCGAGCGAGCAGGGGCCGTCATACACGCAGGCGGAGCGGGCACAACGGCGGCTGCGTTGCGGGCAGGAGCGCCGTCCATCGTGATTCCCCATTGGCTTGACCAGTACCTCTGGGGCCATTTAATTCGTGAACGGGGCTGTGCGGCTGATGTGATCCCGTTTGTTGATCTGACACCAGAAATTCTCGCCGCGGCGATCGAGAGGAGTTCGGATCAAGCAATAAGAAAATCAACAATCGCGATCGCGCACGCCATTGAGAACGAAGCTGGAGTGCCAACTGCAATCTCCTTAATTGAGCATGTTTTGCGAAGATAGCATCGGGAACTGCGGCGTGCGTGGGACAACTGTGGAGTTCTGCTCCACCGTTCGCTTGCTTATCTGTGACACCGCTCCGCTCGAACATACGGCCAAGGTTAGAATTAACACTGGTTTCCACCTTGGCAGAGCTTATACCGGCCAACTAATAAGTTCACATTCGAGTACATGGCGCGTAAGATGCTCAAACCCTTTTGCCTCTCTCGCCGTGGCCCCCTCCAACATCAGTAAACATGGCATCCGGTTTGCAAACGGGCCGGCGAAAATCCGATATGGATCCAGATTGCCGAAGTAGTACTTGACGAGATTCGGTGTGTCCCGATTCATCTCCTCCCGGAGCGCAGGATCAACGTTGTGTTCCGTTGCAGCCCATTGACCGTGTTGCATTGCGAGAAAGTCCACGGGCGCCCAACCGCGTCCAGCTAAATATACTTCGGCCCAGGTATGCGAGAAGGGGCTGTATTCGCGGTGGATCGTTTGTACTCTATTATGCCCAACCGCCCGGGACATCAAGGCTCCGCATTGCTCGCGAACGGGTATGCCGCGCAGCCTGAGCACATTTGCGAACAAGCGGGTGAGATGAACGCATGTTCCGGAGCCCGTTTCGAGGATCGAAGAATCCGGCAGAGAAGTCTTCGCGTAAGCGAAGTTATCAAGGAGGAAGCGGAACACAGCTCTTGCGACCGCCTCGTCGTCTTCCGCATACATCGTGTCAAGAGCACTTTTCAAAACGCGTTCAACACCGTCTCGATAAGACTCCGGATACGAGAATCTCAGATGACTAAGCGCGTGTTTTGACTTCACCCAGGTAGCCGGTGTTTGTTCTTCGACCTCGCACTCAAATTCATACCGAACGAAGCCGCCATTGGTAGTGCACAATACTGCGGGGATTTGCGCAAACAATCCATTTGGGACATCGAGATATTCGGCGAGAGCAGGAGGATCGAAATTTTTGAGTTCAATCTGTCGTTGGCACAGATGCGGCGCGGGAGTATTCAAGTTGATCAGGAGCGCGGTCAATGGAATTGACGCATCGCGTTCAATATGAAATGTGTAAGCGCCTTTATACCGGATAATCGTAGGGTCTGGGTTAATTCCGCGCTGTCTTGATGTTCTATTCGTGCGTGCGAAACTGGCATTTTGAAGCACATGTTGATATAGGCGTGTGGCGCCGCGCAGCCAGTTCTCGGTCTGGGCGAGGTTAAAACGCTGCTCGCCCTGAGAGTTCACTACCATGAATCCAGCGCTGACCGCTTCGTGCAAAAACCCTGTCGCGGCCCCCTCTGAAATGCCAGTAGTTTCTGAAAAGTATTGAACGAGATCTGTTTCGCTGTAAACACAGCCATCATCGGCAGCGCGGGAAGGAGAGGGTGTCATGCCACTTGGGTCCCACTGCGACTGGGTGCATCGTGCGCCGGGTTCGCATCACCTGTTTCACATCGCGGAGACACTGCATTGCCAGCGCCGATGCTTCTACTTATTTCCATAGCGGCTTCCTTCATATTCGCTGGTGAGCCGGGGAACGTAGTCCCTCTATAGGGATCGAGACCACCAGTTTTCAAATGTATGCGGATTCGCCGGCAACTCATTGAGGCACTCCGTGTATTGCCCTGTCATTAATTGGAACAAACCCGCGTCCGCCATCCCAAAGCTCGCGAGGCTCAGCTCCAGGTAGAGCTGCTTCCGATAGGAAGCTATCGTTATAAATCCTAATCTCGCAAGGGCGAATTGCGGGACACTTTCCGGGTTGCGCGTCATCGACCAATATGTCGAAATCACAACGTTCACCAAGGTCTCAGTTCGGGTATTGTCGATAGTCGATGTAGGATGATGTCGATAGCTTGCCCTCAAGTTACTTAAGCCAGTTCCATCATGCGATCGACCGCCGCGGTCCTGCGGCGAAATGGGTCGATCCCTCGCCCTGTCGTGAGCCGGTAAGTTTCGAGAATGTGTATCCGAGAATAACCGCCGAGCGAATATTAGCAAGAGCGGTCCGCTCGACGCCGAAAAGTTGGCTTCCGGGTGGATGGGACTAAATATGATGAAAGCAGTCACTTAGAGCTGCAAATTTATCAGGGAAACCGAACCACTTACAACGTTTGCTGCGTTCGCGCCTATGTGCAATCCACCACGCTCAAGTGCGTGCGTAGAGCTTAATGTGGGTTTCCACTTCTGACAGCAGTTGGCTTTTCGAAAGCGGCTTGAGAAGGTAAGAGGTCCAGACAGCCCTGTCCGTAGTGGGTGAGTTCGCTTGATCGTGAGCCGACAAAGCAACAATCGGAATGCGCGGCCGGCCTTCGGCCTGTTCCCAAGTTCGAATTCGAGACGCCGTTTCGTAGCCGTCCATCTTCGGCATCTCGACGTCCATCAGAATCAGGTCGTAGTGGTGCTCGCTTACTTTTACGAGTGCTTCCTCTCCGTTGGAAGCAAAATTGAGATCGTAAGGCTCACTCTGCAGATAGGCTCTCAGTAGAAAACGAGTATCTTCAAAATCATCGACGATCAAAATCTTCGGTAATTGCTGAGTCGCATTCGTGTTCGGATCGGGAATCTGTCCATTCTGCTCGTACCAATTGTTGATTGAATCGAGAATGCTCGATAGTCGCTCCCCGCCTCCCGATCCAATTGGCTTCAGCATCTCGGGAAGTATGTTCGACACCGGCTGATCGGCGGCCTGACTCTCCACCGCCCCCGCCGCGCTACCCGCATGCGCCTCACTCATTATTACCGCCCGATTCTGAAGCCTGAGTTCCTCCATTTTCTTCCGCAACTCGGTTTCCAATAGCTTCCTGGGCGTAATGTCTTGCGCCACATGCAGCAATCCAACGATTTTTCCCGAGACATTTTTCAGCGCGGTGACCGACACCTGCACGTGCAATCTGATTTCATCCTTTCGGACGTAAGTGGTTTCGTATTCCCGGGTGATGTTCTCGAGTGCCCTCTCGCGTGCTAGCTTCAATCCTCGCAACGAATCGCTGCTTGTGTTCGATTCGCCGTGAAGCACTGTAGCGAGCTTCCGCCCCATTACCTCTTCCGTTCGGTACCCCAGGAGTTTGGCGGCACCTGAGTTGAAAATCGTGATGCGGCCCTGGTCATCTTCGGCGATGATCGCCACCTCGGTCGCGGCTCGGAGCACCGACTCCAATTTCCAGTTAAGCTCCGTGATTTCACTGGCTCGCTCTGAAAGAACCCGGCTAGCCTGAGCCAGGCCGGCCGCAAGCTGCCCTAACTCGTCGCGCGATTTGTCAACGGTCTTGACCTGCAGCCCGCTTGCGACCAGAGTGAACGATTCCAGTAGTTGCGATATCCGGCGGCAGATGTTGCTCGAAAGCAGGGAAGTCGCTATAAAACCTCCCACAACTCCAATCAACATGCTTCCAGCGATTACAAATAACGACAGGGTCTTCAAATCGCCCGCCCGGGTTGCGCGCAAACCCCAAAGGCGAATCTCCTCTTCGTCCATCGCATCGATCTTGTCCCTGATCTTTTTACCTAAATCGTCCTTCCGAAGGCTCCCCGTCTTCTGGCTTGCCGCCACAGTACCCTGGGCAAGTTCCGTGTATTTTCCGAGTAGAGAATCCAACTCTGAAGCTCTGCGCACTTGCCCGGGATTGTCCCAAGTGAGTTTGTGGATCTTCGAAAGCGTTTGCCGTAGCGCAGCCAGGGAGTCCCTCACCGCGACCGGCTTACCCCCTCCATCCGAATCCAGGTAAGCTTTCAGGCCGAGGTCAACAGAGCCAAACTGGTGTTCCAGTTGCTCTAACGCCATGCGGACTTCGATCGTGTGAGTTACCCATCCCTGGGCGTTCGCCTGTCGTGCGGACAGCCAGCCTATGAAACTGCAGCTGAGAAGTAATGCCAGGATGGGTACCAACACCGCCACTCTGGTCTTCACCTGAAGAGGGTAATCGCGCCATGTGAACGTACTCCAACCCATAACCGTCCTTCCTCAATTTACTGATCGGACTTGGAGCGCGCGAACTGGCTCTCGTGGGGTACAGGAAATTCCCTATCGATCAAAAATCACCCGTCACCGGGCTTACAGGCGCTCGGGTATCGATGCGTACCCGTTGCAGGTAGTTCTTGAGCGCGCTGAGGTGCTCAGTCAGGGTGATAGAGTCGTGCTGCTTCGCTGAATTTTCCAGGGCGGCGCCTAAGTTTGTCAGCTCCTCGAATCCATAGGAGGCGCCAGTTCCCTTCAAGTTATGTGCAAGCGCACGAATCTGTTCGAAATCGTGGGCCGCCAGATACTCAGCCAGGGCGGGAAGCTCACTCTTTCGAGAGGCCAGGTAAGCAGGGACAATCTCCTCCAGGCCCTCTGGTATGGTGATCGCGATTGCTGCCGGAGAGCTCCCCTGCGCTTCCTTTTGAGACGCTCTCGCATACTCCTCGATAGCGGCCAGCAGCCTCTGTTTCGAAATCGGCTTGGATAGATGAGCATCGCAGCCCGCGTTCCGGCTCATTTCGATATCGTCCTGGCGCGCGTTCGCTGTGAGCGCCACGATGGGAATTCCAGGCAAGTTGCGCTCTCGTTCCAGCGCCCGTATGGAGCGCGTCGCCGTCAACCCATCCATGATCGGCATTTGCATGTCCATCAAAACCAGGTCGAACGACTCTTTCTCGAAGCGTTCCAGTGCCGCTTTCCCGTTTTCGGTGAATCTGACAGCGTGCGGCGTCCCCTTCAGGTAGATCTCGATGAGCAGACGGTTGTCCGGCGAATCCTCGGCAATCAAAATCTTCAGCGGCGTTGACGGCACGCTTTCCTCTTGCTGTTCCGAAGCGGGCCCTTGCGCCACATTCCGGTCCGCACATGTGGATATTTTCATGGCTTCACAAATAAGTCGAAGCAACTCAGATCGCCGGACGGGTTTCATCGCATATCCTGCCAGGCCCAGCTCGCGTCCTCGCGAAATGTCGCCTCGCTGCGTATCGGAGGTAAGCATCACGATCGGCATAGCCGGAAACTGCTCCCTGATTTTGGCAGCAGTCTCGAATCCGTCCATTTCAGGCA
>Ga0070737_10002995_pt1 | contig 19031 bp, 16 predicted proteins | sample Coa_R1_10_FD_66438 | JGI IMG/M metagenome (GOLD analysis project Ga0070737, IMG submission 66438) | Surface soil microbial communities from Centralia Pennsylvania, which are recovering from an underground coalmine fire - Coalmine... | ecosystem: Environmental > Terrestrial > Soil > Unclassified...
CAGTCGCGGATGCCCGCTGTCCGCTCGCGGCGGTCGCCGACTCCGACGTCATGGGTAGGCTCGTCGCAGCGTTGAGGGCAGCAGCGATGGCGCGCGCCGCGGCGAGAAAGGTCGCGCCGATCCCTGACCGGGTATCGATCACCGTGAAGGAGAGGCCGGTCGCCATCTCGCGGTATTCCTGCAGCAAGAGTCCCTGGTACAGACGGAAGTTCGCCCAGCGATCGCTGCCGTGCAGCACGTCACTGCCCGACTCGCGGTAGCCCGGCCCACCGCGGGCCAGCACGCGCGTCACCAGGTCAGAGACATCGGCGTCGAGGTAGAGACCGACATCCGGCGGTGGCGCGAAGGCGAAGACGTCGGCCAACCAGTCCGCATCGAGACCACGCACCAGCCCGCGCGCGATCGGCGTGTAGACGTAGCGGTCCATCAGAACAACGAAGCCAGCACGCAGCGCGGGCAGCACCTCACGCTCCAGCGCGTCGGCCAGGGCAGCAGCGTGCAGCAGCGTCAGCGTTGTTGCGTCGGCGCCCGCCGCCCGGCGAGCACGCGCCAGCCCCGCCCGTGCCAACGCCGAACCGCCCGCGGACGCGGTCAGCACGGCCAGCCCTTGCTCTTCCAACCACTCGGTGAGCAGCGCGATCAGCGTGGAGCGGCCAACGCCATCGGTCCCCTCGATGACGACGAGACGGCCAGCCGGTGACGCGTCAAGCATCGTTCTCGCCTCCTCCGCCGCGCGCCTCGGCCAGCAGATGCCGCCCGCGCAAACCGTACGCCGCCAGCACCGCCGCCAGCGATTCCGCCGGGCGCCGCAGCAGGCGATCGTCGAGGAGCGGCGCGACCAGCGCGCGGATCTGCCGCTGGATCTCCGGCACCGGCCGGGTTGCGTCGAGCAGGTGGATCTCGTCGTCGTCGGCCAGGCGGTCGTACTCCTCGACCAGCCGTTCCAGGAAGAGCTGCAGAGAACGGGCGCGATCGGCGTGCAAGCCGAGGTCCGCGCCCGCCTCATAAAAACTCACCTTGCGGTTGCCCGCCAGCAGCCGCGCAGCCGCCTCGTCTGCTGGCAGCCGCAGCAGGATCGTGAGGTCGGCACGTGGCGCGAAGCTGAACAGACGACGCAACCACTCGCTATCGACACCGCGCGCCGCATCACGCGCGTAGGCCGTGGGACAATAGCGGTCGGAGACGACGACGGCTCCGGCGGCGAGCGCGGGCACGATACGGGCATGCAGGCGGTTGGCGAGGTCGGCAGCATGCACAAGGCTGAACGTTAGCGGCGTGAAGAGCCGTTCGCGCTTGGCCCGGCGCGTCAGCGGACGCACGACGGGGGCACTGTTCCAGCGACTGTGCACCACGACGTACCCCTGCCCTTCCAGCCAGGCGCGTAGCAACGCCGCCTGCGTGCTTTTGCCCGCACCGTCGATCCCTTCGATGACGATCAGGCGCCCCGGGTAGGGCCGCGCCTGCGCCCCGTTCTGCTCCGGCATGCCGTTCGCTCCTACGGCGCGCGGCCGCGCACGTCGGCGATCCTACCAGACTCGCGGCCAGGATGAGAGACCCGCGATTGCGGCACGGCAGCGCGCCGCTCAAACAGAGAGGGACTGCACGGCTAGCGTCAGGCCGAGATAGCGTCGAACGCCGCGCGCCAGCCCTGCGAGCCATTCATCTTCGACTGTCGGCACGCCAGGCGGCAGCGTCACCGCAAGCGTCCGACCGGTGGTCCGCAAGGACAGCGGATCGTCCGCCGCAACGCCGAGCCGACGCAGCCAGCGCGCCAGACCAAGCACGGCGCCGAGCCGGCCAGCACGGCGTTGCTCCGCCTCGTCGAGGGCAAGGTCAGGCCGGAGCGGCGCGATCCGCCCGCCCGTCTGCGCGCTGATCACGGCGCCGATCAGTGCCGCCTCCCGCTGCGTGTAGCCGACCAGGTCGCCGTTGGTCAGCAGGTAGGCAGTATGCTCGTTCCAGCGGTAAAGCGAGACCGCGCGGCCAGCATCGCAGAGCATCGCGGCGGCAGAGAGCAGCGCGCGATCGTCGACCGCTGGTGAGAGCGTTTCGGCAAGACGATCGAACAGCGCCAGCGCCAGCGGCTCGACGCCATCGCTCGGATGTGGCCCGATCGCGTGCACGGTATCGCGCAGCTCTTCGTGCGTGAAACCGAGCAGCGGCCCGGTGACGTAGCGCTCGCGAAAGGCTTCCACGCCGGCGCGACGTGGGTCGCGAATCAAGGGCGACTTGCGCGCGCGGTACGCTTCGTAGGCGATCCCCTCGCGCAACCCCTGTCCGCAGACCACGAGCGCACGCGCGCGCGTTGCCCGCATAACTTCGCCGATCGCCAATACGCCGGCGCCGATGGTATCGGCACGTTCGGCCGGCAGGCCAGGGATGCGGCGCCGCTGACGTAGTGGCTGGCGAAGTAGATCGCGCGCGAGCTGCTCCAGCGCGCGGCGTTCGACCGCGTAGCCGTGGAGGCGTAGTGAGGGCAGCCCCGCCCGCCGCCGCGCGATCTTGGCGAGCGTACGCACCGTGCCGCCCGCGCCAACAAGCATCTCCTCGGCGCCGAGCGCGCCGATCCCTGCCTCCGCAAGCCGCGCCGCTAGATACTTGCGCAACCCGGCGATCTCGTGGTTGGCGGGCGGATCGTTGCGCAGGAACTGCTCGGTGAGGCGTAGCGCGCCCAGCGGCAGCGAGACCGCGCGGGTGAGCTGTCGATCGCGCACCAGCGACAGTTCGAGACTACCCCCGCCGAGATCGATCACCAGGCCGTTCCGGATCGGTAGGCTGTTGACGGCAGCGATGTAGCCGTAGTACGCTTCTTCTTCCCCGCTCAGCACCCGCACCGCCACGCCCGTGGCTGCCTCCAGCTCGCGCGCGACCTGCGCCCCATTCGCGGCATCGCGCATAGCGCTTGTCCCCACGCAGATCAGCGCCTCGGTTGGGAACCGCTCGGCGATGCGGCGAAAGGCGCGCAGGGCCAGCAGCGCACGCCGCACGGCGTGTGCGCCGATCGTGCCGCGTGCTTGCAATCCCTCGGCCAACCGCAGCGTCACCTGGACCTCATCGACCACGAGTGGGATACCGTGGATCTGACGCAGCATCAACACTAACCGGCCCGAGTTCGAGCCGAGATCGATCACACCCAGGCGCGTCAGCCGCCGCTCGGCAGCGATCGCCTGCCGTTCCCCCGTGTCGAAAGGCACGCTGGTCATACCGCTGTTAGCGTACCCGCAACGCTACGCTTCGGTCTTTGCGCCTTGCGCGGCATGACGTAAACAGACGCGGCAGCGCCGGAGCGTCGCTACTCGTCTGTCTGGTATACCGTCTCGCCTGCGATGACCGTGCGTTCGACGCGCAGCGCGGCGATCTCTGCGGGCGGCACGGCGGTCGGATCGGCGGAGAGGACGACGAGATCGGCGTGCATGCCCGGCGCGAGCATGCCCAGTTCGGCCTCGTCGCCGGCGGCGTAGGCGGCGTGGCGGGTGTATGCGATCAGCGCCTGCTCGGCGCTCACGCCCAGCTCGGGTGCGTAGAGCTGACCGCTCTCCGTGCGCCGGTTGACAGCATCGTGCATGCCGAGCAGGGGCGCACCCTGCACAACGGGGCGATCGGAAGAGAAAGCAAGCGGGATGCCACGCTCGAAGTACGGTTTGAACGGGTAGCAGCCCGCCAGTCGCCCTGACCCCACGGCGCGGATGAAGCCATCGCCCAGCTCGCTGATGAAGCGCGGCTGCGTCACCGGCACCATCCCGCTATCGCGGATGCGGCGCAGCAGGTCATCGTCCACCAGGCCGCAGTGTTCGATGCGAAAGCGCGGGTTGGGCGCGCCGGGTGGGAGCGTCCGCAGCACACGCTCGTACGCCTCCACGACGGTCTGCACGGCGAGGTCGCCGATGGCGTGCGTGCCAACGCGCCAGCCGCCGGCATGGGCGCGCACGACGGTCTCGTACAGCTCTTCTGGGTCGATGACGAGGAAGCCCGCCTGCGTTTCGCCTTCGTAGGGGGCGCGCATGGCCGCCGTGCGCCCGATCAGCGAGCCATCGGCAAAGATTTTGACGCCGAAGAACCGCAACCGCGCATCGCCGGTGCCCGCGACGATGTCGGGCGCAAAACGTGCGGACCGGCCATCGGTGCTGAGACCATCGCGGTGGATCATGATGCGGGAGCGGACGCGCAGAACGCCGCGCTCCACCGCCTGCTGGTAGGCGCGCAGATCGAGCGCGCCATCCGCACCCAGGCCGGTGCCGCCCAGATTGCCCAGTCCTGCTTCGTGCTGACAGGTGATCCCCTCGGCCACATAGCGCGCAGCGGCCAGACGCAGCGCTTCGACCATCTCATCGAGCGTGGGAGGCGGAACGGCGTTGCGCAGCAGCGGTTGCGCCAGCTCTTGCACTAGCCCCGTCGGTTCCCCCGCCTCGTCGCGCACGATACGGCCGCCGGGGGGATCGGGCGTGTCGCGGGTAATGCCCGCGCGCGCCAGAGCAAGCGAATTGGCGACGAGCATATGACCCGACGTATGGCCCAGAATCACCGGATGAGCGGGGGCGGCGCGATCGAGTTCATGACGTGTGGGGTGCCGCCCCTCGGCCAGCTTGTTCTGGTCGTAGCCATGACCGATCGCCCACGTGCCGGGCGGCAGCGCCGCCACCGCCTGCCGCACACGCTCGATGATCGCGGCGATCGAACGCGCCGGCGGGTTTTGCAGGTCGATCTGCCGCAACGTCTGGCCGAAGCCGAGCATGTGGTTGTGCGCGTCGATAAAACCGGGCACCACGCAGCGCCCGTGCAGCGCCACCCGCTGCGTGCCTGGCCCTGCCAGCGCCTCGATCTCCGTGTCGTTGCCCACCGCGAGCACGCGCCCGCCGCCGATCGCGATCGCTTGCGCGCGTGCTCCGGGCGCTGTCATCGGCAGCACAACGCCGCCGGTGAAGATGCACTCCGCCTGCGCCATACGCTTTCTCCTCCAGCCGCCTGTTGCGCGGCCATCATACCGCTCGCTGCAGGGGCGATCGCGGGATCCGGTTGTAGCGTGAGTTCGACCCCTGTGCTCTTGACGCGAACACTTATCACTTGCATACTCGAAGCCTGAGTACCTGGGGAGCGAAGACCATGGCGCGGATCAAAAGCGACCTCTCGACCGGCGAGTACGCCATCCTCGGCGTGTTGCGCGAACGGCCCATGCACGGCTACGAGGTGGCCCGGCGGTTCGCCGCCGATCTCGACCTTGGCCTGGTCCTGCCGATGGACATGAGCACCGTCTACACGTTGCTCAAAGATCTGCAGGAGCACGGGCTGATCGAAGGACAGCGCGAGGTGGTAGGGCTGCGACCGCCACGCATGGTCTTCCACCTCACGCCCGAAGCGGAGGCTGTCTTCTACCGCTGGCTGGAGGAACCAGTCGAGCGGCTGCGTGCGGTACGGTCCGATCTACTTATCAAGCTCTACTTCGCGCGCACGATCAGCGCGGCGCTGACGGCGCGGCTGCTCGACGCGCAGATCGCGGCGTGCCACGCCTACCGGGACCGTCTCGCCGCCCTTGCCGCGGCGGCCGAGCCAAACAGCTTCGAGCGGCTGGTGCTGCGCTCGAAGGTCACCGCCGCCGACGCCACGCTGACCTGGCTCCAGGAAGAACGCGCCACGCTGGAAGGTTAAGATGATACGCGCACGTTTTGTGCGCTCTCGCTCCGCTATGTGCTGTGCGCTGCTGGTAGCCGCGGCGCTGGCCCTCTCCTGCGGCAGCAACAGCAATAACGCGACGAACAACAAAGCGCCCGCATCGGTGGCAGCGACGCAGGCCGCAACGATGCAGGCGGCGACGGCCTCCGCTAGCGCCGCCACGCAGGCCCCAACAAGCGCGACAACGACCGCGCCGCGCTCGCCGACACCGGCGGCAGCAGCGCCAACGCCGGCACCGGCTCGCCTTTCGGGCACGCTGACGGTGCTGGCCGCTGCCTCGCTCACCAATGCCTTCCAGCAGGAGGCGCAAGCATTCCAGCAGCTCTATCCCGATGTCAAACCCAAGTTCAGCTTCGACGCCTCCTCGACGCTGGAGGCGCAGCTCGCGCAAGGGGCTAAAGCGGACATCTTCGCCTCGGCCGACGTGCCGAACATGCAAAAGGCACAACGCGACGGCGTGATCGACGGCGAGCCGCAGATCTTTGCCAAGAACAAGCTCGTCGTCATCATCCCCAAGAGCAACCCCGGCAAGATCGCGAGCCTTGCCGACCTCGCGCGGCCGGGGATCAAGTTCGTACTGGCCGATCCGAGCGTGCCGATCGGCAACTACGCGCGCACGGTGTTGAAGAACCTCTCGCAAGAGTCGGAATACGGTCCCGACTTCGCGAATAAAGTCCTCGCCAACCTCAAGTCCGAGGAAGCCAACGCACGTGCCGTCGTGGCCAAGGTCCAAACCGGCGACGCCGACGCCGGCATGTGCTACGCCACGGACGTCACTCCTGCCGCCGCCAAGGACATCGACATCATCCCCATCCCCGACAAGGACAACCTGATCGCGCAATATCCTATCGCCGTGGTCAAGGGCGCGCCGAACAAAGAGGCAGCGCGGGCGTTCATCGCTTTCCTCCGATCGCCACAAGGACAGGCGATCCTCAAGAACTACAACTTCATCCTCGATAAGGACACCGGCACGCAGACGAGCGCGCGACGGTTGGCCTACCGCGCCGAGGTGCCCTACAGCCCCTCGTTCGTGCTCGATGGCCTGGTGGCCACCCCGATGACTTTCGATTACGACGCGCTGGCGGCGCTACCCTCGGTGGACGAGACGGTCTCGTTCATCGCTGGCGGCGGTATGGAGACGCACACGTACCGTGGTGTGCGCCTGTACGATCTGTTGCAGCTGGCCGGCCCCCAGAACGATCCCTCGCGCAAGAACGACCTGATCCGCTTCTACGTGCACGTAACTGGCGCCGATGGCTACACGGCGGTGCTCGCCTGGGGCGAGTTCGACCCGTTCCTCGAAGGCAAGGACGTGCTCGTGGCGTATCCGGACAATGGCCAGCCGCTGCCGCCCGGGTCGGGGATGGCCAAACTCGTGGTACCCGGCGACAGCCACGGGGCACGCTACGTCAGCGGCATCGTCTCGATCGTGCTGATGGCCGCACCACTGCCTGGCTAGGAGACTGACTGAACGTGATCGAGACCGAACGAGTCGCATCCAGCACGCGCACGACAGCGCCAGGCACGGCGGAATCGCGGCGAAGATGGGTCGGTGCCCGCCGCCCGGTGCTGCCCGAGGGGGCGGCGCTGCTAGGCGTGCCGGCAATCCTGCTGGCGCTCTTCCTGCTGCTGCCGCTGATCGCGCTCGTCTGGGAAACGGCGCGCTCGGGCACGCTGCCAGACGCGCTGCGCGGGCCGGTGGTCTGGCCGGCGCTGCGGCTGAGCCTGGAGACGAGCGCGGAGGCGCTGGCGATCACCGTTGCGCTCGGCACGCCGCTTGCCTACGCGCTGGCGCGGGTGCCGTTTCGCGGGCGCACGCTCGTCGAGACGCTGGTCGATCTACCACTCGTGCTGCCCCCGGTCGTCGCGGGCGTAGCGCTGCTGATAGCATTCGGGCGACGCGGCCTGTTCGCGGGGCCGCTTCATGCCGCGGGGATCGACCTGGCGTTTACGACGCAGGCGGTCGTGCTGGCGCAGGTGTTCGTCTCCGCGTCGTACTACGTGCGCTCAGCACGGTCCGGGTTCGCCAGCATCGAGCCAGAGCTGGAAGAAGTGGCGCGCACGCTGGGAGCAACGCGGCTGCAAGCGCTGCGCTACGTGACGTTGCCGCTGGCGGCGCCGGCGCTGGCCTCCGGCGCCGTGCTGTGCTGGGCGCGCGCAATGAGCGAGTTCGGCGCGACGATGATGTTCGCGGGCAACCTCCCCGGCACCACGCGCACCGCCTCGCTGGCGATCATGACCGCGTTCAACTCCGACCTCTACGCCGCGCTGGCGCTGGGTGTGGTGCTCCTCACCGTTGCCGCGGGCACGCTGCTCTTTTTCCGCCTGCTCTCGCGCGACGGTTTTCTGGTTTAAGCGTCTGTAGAGGCCGGTTATGGCGTGCTGGCGCGGGCTGATGCAGCCCGCGACGATCTGGTGGCGGCGTGCGGGCGGCAACGCCCGCGAGCGCTGGAAACGGCCTCCAGTCAACGCTAGCAGGGGAAGCAGGCTACCATCGGCGCGCTGTCAGACGAGCGGCGTCTGTCCTATCGCGCTTTCGCATCCAGCTTCACGCGTGTGGACTGCATGAAAGCAGGTGAGGGGGAAAGTCCTGTTCTCTCTATCGCACGGCATGCGTGCGCGTTCATCCGCGGATGGTTGACATCATCCGCGGCAAGCATTCTACTGGGGGGTGATCAACGAACGAACGCTCGTTAGGTAGGAAGCATGCGCCGCAAAGATGCCATCCTGGCCGAGGCCAGCCGCGCCTTCGGGGAGAAGGGCTACGCGGCCACCTCGATGCGCGATCTGGCGCGGGCGCTGAACCTGCAAAGCGGTAGCCTGTACGCGCATATCAGCTCGAAAGACGACCTGCTCTGGGAGATCGCGCGCCGCGTCGCCGAGCGTTTTCTCGCCGAGGCCGCGGCGGTGCCGCCCGACCTGCCACCTGCCCAGCGCCTCGCCGAGCTGATCCGCCGGCATCTGGACGTCGTTGCGAGCGAGATCCAGGGCACAACGGTCTTCTTCCACGAATGGCATCACCTCTCGCCCGAGCGTCGCGCAACGATCCAGACCCAGCGCGATATCTACGAGACCCATTTCCAGCGCGCGATCGCCGACGGCGCGGCGAGCGGCGTCTTCCACGTCGACGATGTGCGGCTCGCCACGCTCTTCGTCCTCTCGGCGCTGAACTGGACATACCAGTGGCTTGATCCGGATGGCCGGCTGCCGATCGCGGCGATCGCGGATCAGTACACGGCGCTGATCCTTGGCGCGCTCACCGGGGCCACCCGCACAATCGGGCGCCCCGTTCGACCGGCATGCTCCGACAGCGGCGCAAAGGAGAACGCACCATGATCGCCATCGATGACGACCTCCTGGCCCCCTCCGTCCTCGCCGATCCGTACAGCTACTATGGGCGCCTGCGCGAGCACGACCCCGTCCACTGGAACGGGCGCTGGGGAGGCTGGCTGCTCACGCGCTACGACGACGTGTTGCACGCCCTGCGCAGTCCCGAGGAGTACTCCTCCGATCGCATGGCCTCGCTCATGATCGAGCTGAACGAGGCGGAGAAGGATCGGTTCCACCTTCTCATCGACTATTTCTCCAAGTGGCTCGTTTTTACCGACCCTCCTTACCACACGCGCGTGCGCAACCTCGTCAACAAGGCGTTTACGCCAGCGAACGTCGAGCGGCTGCGGCCACATGTGCGGCAGATCGTCACCGAGCTGCTCGACCGCGTCGCCGATAAGGGCGCGATGGAGTTCATCAGCGAATTCGCCTTCCATCTGCCCGTGATCGTCATCTCCGAATACATGGGCGTGCCGGTGGAAGACCGGGAGCAGGTCAAAGAGTGGTCGGACGAGACGGGCAGGATCTTCTTCATCCGCGCCAACGAGCCGGACCGGCGCGAGCGCTCGCAGCGCGGGCTGGAGCATCTGCTCGAGTACTTCGCGCCGCTGATCCGCGATCGCCGCGTCCACCCGCGCGATGACCTGATCACCGCGCTCGTACAGGCCGAGGAACGCGGCGATCTGCTCTCCGAGGACGAACTGCTGGCAACATGTACCGTGCTGATCTTCGCCGGCCACGAAACGACGACCAACCTGCTGGCGAACGGTCTGCTCGCCTTCTCGCGCTTCCGCGACCAGTGGGACCGGCTGCGCGAGAACCCAGGCATGATCAAGACCGCCGTCGAAGAGCTGCTGCGCTACGATGGCCCCGTGCTGGCAACCTTCCGCGCCGCCAAGCGCGATCTCACGGTTGGCGATAAGCAGGTACGGCAGGGCGATCGCATCCTGCTCGTCCTCGGCGCTGCCAATCACGACCCGGCGAAGTTCGCCGATCCAGACCGGCTCGATATCGCCCGCTGGCCAAACCCGCACGTCGCTTTCGGCCAGGGCATTCACGTCTGCCTGGGCGCGCCGCTGGCCCGCCTCGAAGCGCAAGAGGCGTTCCTGGCCCTGACACAGCGCTTCCCCAACCTGCGCGTACCCGATCAGCCGTTGGAATACCACCCCACGATCGTCTCGCGCGCGCTGACGCGGCTCTACGCCGAGTGGTAGAGGCGGAGCCATGGCCGAATCCGCGTTGCACATCACCGTCGATCACGACCGCTGCGTTGGCTCGCGCATGTGCGTGCAGATCGCGCCGCGCACGTTCGCCCTCGATGAGAACGGCCAGTCGATCGTGATCGACCCCGGGGGCGATCCGCGCGCGTCGATCCTCGAGGCGGCGGAGAACTGCCCGACGATGGCGATCAGCGTCGTCGATCCGCAGAGCGGATGTGTGCTGTTTCCGCCATCTTCTGGATAAAGCGCGCTGGAGGTAGCGAGGATGTACGTCGCGCCCGAGATCGAAACCGCGCCCCGCGAGCGGCTACGAGCGCTGCAGGGCGAGCGGCTGCGGCAGATCGTGCTCTACGCGTACGAGCGCGTGCCGTTCTACCGCCGAAAGTTCGACGAGGCGGGTATCCATCCCTCACGCATCGTCTCGCTCGATGACCTGCCGCGGCTGCCGTTCACGCGCAAGAGCGACTTCCGCGATAACTATCCCTTCGGCCTGCTAGCGGTGCCACGCGAGCAGCTCGCGCGCGTGCACGCCTCCAGCGGCACCACCGGCAAACCGACGATCGTGTGCTACACGCGCGCAGACCTTGACATCTTCGGCGAGGTGATGGCGCGCTCGCTGGCCGCGGGCGGCGCGCGACCCGGTATGCTCCTGCACAACGCCTACGGTTACGGCCTCTTCACCGGAGGCCTGGGCTTCCACCAGGGAGGCGAACGGCTCGGCATGGTTGTGGTGCCCGTTTCGACCGGCGTCACCGAGCGGCAGATCACCCTGATCCAGGACCTCAAGCCCGAGGTGATCTCCTGCACGCCTTCCTATGCTCAGACGCTGGCCGAGGAGTTCCGTCGCCGCGGCATCCCACCCGAGGCGATCAGCCTGCAGCACGCCTTCCTCGGCGCCGAGCCGTGGACCGAGACGATTCGCAAGGATGTCGAGGCGGGGCTGGGCGTCACCGCGTGCAACACGTACGGCCTCTCCGAGATCATCGGCCCGGGTGTGAGCCAGGAGTGCATCGAGGAACGGGCCGGCAGCCATATCTGGGAAGACCACTTCCTGCCCGAGATCGTGGATCCGGACGATGGCACGCCGCTGCCAGACGGCGCGGAAGGGGAGCTGGTGCTGACGACGCTCACCCGCGAAGCGCAACCGGTGATCCGCTACCGTACCGGCGACCTGACGTACCTCTTCCGCGAACCGTGCCGGTGTGGGCGTACGCACGTGCGCATGGGGCCGATCCGCGGCCGCACGGACGATATGTTGATCGTGCGCGGCGTCAACCTCTACCCAACGCGGATCGAAGAGCTGCTGACGGCCTTCCCGGAGCTGGCCCCGCACTATCAGCTTGTGGTGGACCGCAAAGAAACGCTGGACGAACTCGACCTGCGCATCGAGCTGACCGAGGAGACCTTCCGCAGCATCGGCCAGGCGGTGCTTTCAGAAGAGATCATCGCCACCGATCAGCGGCTACGGCAGCTGCGCGAGCGCGTGGTGCGGCGGATAGTCGATGCGATCGGCCTGCGCGTTGGGGTGCAGATCATGGCGCCGGGCGCGATTCCGCGCAGCGAGGGTGGCAAGCTGCGGCGCGTTGTCGATCTGCGCGCGCTCCAGCAAACCGGCGTACGATCTGGCAGCTGAGGCGTTTTTTGCGAATGGACACCGCATCTCCATGCGTGAGCCCAGGAGCCGGTGGCACGTTGCATGCCCGCCCCGCACGGCGATGCGATCACCTTCCCCGGGATAACAGCCACGCGTCACGCTGCCGGCGAGCCGAGCACGAGAAAGGAGGGGAACGATGGACTCGTTGGTACGCACCCTTGCTGATGGCGTGCTTACGCTGACCTTCAACAGGCCAGAGGCGCTCAACGCCCTGACGCGCACTCTGCTGACAGACCTGGCAGCGACGCTGAGGGAAGCGGCGCAGGATGATGCCGTGCGCGCCGTGGTCCTAACGGGCGAGGGACGCGGCTTCTGCACGGGGCAGGACCTGAGCGATATCGAGCCGAACGTTAGCCTGGCAGAGATGGTGACAGCGTCCTACAACCCGGTGGTGCGCGCGCTGGCCGCGCTCGACAAACCAGCGATCGCGGCCATCAACGGCGCGGCGGCGGGCGCCGGCCTCAGCCTGGCGCTCGCGTGCGACCTGCGCATCGCCGCCGACAACGCCTCGTTCGTCACCGCCTTCACGCGCATCGGCCTGGTGATGGATTCGGGCATGAGCTACTTTCTCCCGCGCCTGGTAGGCTGGCCGAAGGCGTTCGAACTGCTGGCCTTCTCGCCACGACTTTCAGCGCAGGAGGCGCTGGCCTGCGGCCTGGTGGATAAGGTCGTGCCGCCGGACCAGGTCAAACAACAGGCGCAGGAACTGGCAGCGCGGCTGGCGCAGGGGCCGACGCGGGCCTACCGCCTGATCAAGCAAGCGTTGCGACGCAGCGCAACGGCCACCCTCGACGAGATGCTGGATCTCGAAGCGCTGTTCCAGGGATTGGCAGGCGCAACGCACGATTACCGCGAAGGCGTACAAGCCTTTCTGGAAAAGCGTCAACCACGCTTCGTCGGTCAGTAAGCCCGACGCGCTCTCTCGTGACCACGCGGCGATACGCTCGACGCCGATGAGCAGAGCCGCTGGCAGCACCTCGCTACTCGCGCGGCAGGCCCAGCCCGCGCGTGGCGATGATGTTGCGCTGGATCTCGTTCGTGCCGGCGAAGATCGTCGGCGCTACCTGCCACTGGTACTTGAACGCCAGGAAGCCGCGCAGCTGCCGCCAGCGCGATTCGCGCTCCAGCACGCCGTACGGGCCGAGCAGGTTGATGGCGAAGTTGGCCAGTCGCTGCTGCATCTCCGTGCCGAACACCTTCGCCATGCTCGCTTCGTAGTTCGGGATACGTCCCTGCGCTTGCAGAAACGCCACCCGGTACGCCAACCAGCGCGCCACCTCGATCTCGATCGCCAGTTCAGCGAAGCCGGTGCGGGCACCCGGCTTCGCCAGCAGCTCGCGATGCTCCTGCGCGAACTGCAGCACTTCTTCCAGGGTACGCCGCCCCTCGGCAGGGTAATTGATCGCCGAGCGCTCGAAGTCGAGTGTGGTAGTGGCCACGTACCAGCCGCGGTTCTCCTCGCCCACGCGGTTGGCGGCAGGCACACGGACGTCCTCGAAAAAGGTTTCGGCGAAGCCCGCGCCACCGGCCATGTTGACGATCGGGCGCACGGTGATCCCCGGCGTCTTCATATCCACCAGGAAGTACGAGATACCGCGATGCTTGGGCGCGTCCGGATCGGTGCGGGCAAGTACGTGGATCCAGTCGGCGCGGGTGGCGTTCGAGGTCCAGATCTTCTGGCCGTTGATGATGTACTCGTCGCCATCGCGCACGGCGCGGGTCTGCAGGCTAGCGAGGTCGGAGCCGGCGCCCGGTTCGGAGAAGCCCTGGCACCAGAAAACCTCGGCGCGGGCGATGGGTGGGAGAAAGCGGCGCTTCTGCTCCTCGGTGCCGTGCACCATCAGCATCGGGCCAACCATGCGCGGCCCCTGGCCGCCATCCGGCGCGCGGAAGTAAGCCGATTCTTCACGGAAGATCGTTTGCATGATGTGGTCAGCACCGAGGCCGCCGTACTCCTTCGGCCAGGCGAGCGTCAGCCAGCCTTTTTCCGCCAGCCGTTTAGCGAACTCCTGGTTGTGGATGAGTCCCTCGCGTTCGGCCTCGCTCTGCTCGGCGTAGGGCGCCCACTCGCGCTGCAGGAATTCGTGCACCTCGGCGCGGAAACGCTCCTGCTCGGGTGTAAAGCGGAAGTCCATCGTTGCCTCCTTGATCTCAGCTGGCTCAGCTGGCCGCGGCTGCCCCGCTCTCCCACGGCACGGCACGGGGCAGCGGCTCGCGCTCGCGATAAGCTGGCGGTAAATCGGCAATCTCCCGGTCGAGGCCCAACGCGCGCAAGCGCCCACCAGTTGGGATGCCGTCGCGCGTCCAGCCGCGATAATCGTAGTACTCGTTCAGCATAGCGACGAAATCGGGCAGGTAGCCGGCCGAGCCACCCTCGGTAAAGGCCTCCATCAGCACGCGCGCGGGAAGCGCATCGTCTTTGCGGCTCAGACCCAGCCGCACGTTGTACATACGCTTGAGGTTGTTCATACGCTCGCCGGCGGTCAGCAGTTCGGGCAGGGTCACGTCCCAGCCGGTCACGGCATTCAGCCAGCGGACGATATCGCTGATCGCGATCGCCGGGGTCATGAACTGGCAGAGCTTGAGCGCGTTGAACAACCCCTGATAATCCTGCATGCGCGCCACGGCAACCCCTTTGCCAGCCGTGGCATGACGCGGCAACGGCTCGGGATAGCCCAGCTCGGGCACGCCGTATCGCTCCAGGCCATGCGTGTTACCACGATGGCACGCGCCGCGCGGCATCGTGGCGTAGGAGACGGCAAGCGAACTGAGCGCGCGCGGGTCGTGATAAGGCAGCTCTAGCCCCTTGACTTCGAGCGCAAACTCGGCGGCGACGCCGCCGATCCGCTCCGCCGCGCGCTTCACGCCCTCGCCCAGCAGCGCGCCGATCCCCTCACGCCGGCCGATCAGCTCAACGAGCGTCAGCAGCACGTTCGGGTCAGACCAGCGCAGCTCCAGTCCGCCGGTGTCGGCGGCGGTCAGCAACCCCTTTTCGAACGCCTCGATCGCGAAGCCCATCACCCCGCCGCAGGAGATTACGTCGATGCCGTAGCGGTTGCAGAGTTCGTTGGCGCGCGCGACGGCGTAGAGGTCGTCTACACCGACCATTGAGCCGAGGCCAGCCATCGCCTCGTACTCTGGTCCACCGCCATCGACGTTGCCCCAGGGACTATCGACGACACGCACCCGGCGCCCGCAGCCGACGATGCACGCACCACAGTAGTAGCGACCGATCAGGATCGTCTCGGCCATACGTTGGCCGGAGATCTTCGGCGCGTGCGCGGTCCAGTCGCCCACGGTCCAGTTGTGCGCGGGCATGTCGGCGAGACGCGCGTTCGCTTCCACGCCGCCAGCCGAGCCGAAAAGCGTGTAGTTTTCCATCTTGCCGCGAATGCCTGTGCCTCGTGCTTTGATCGAGGCAGCTAGCGCTTCCGGGTCGGCCACCGGTATCTGGCGCGTGCCGTACGCGACCAACGCCTTCAATCGCTTGCTACCCATGACGGCGCCCAGCCCCGTGCGGCCCGCGGCGCGGCCATCACGGCCGTCCGACATCACCGCCGCAATGCGGCAGAGTCGCTCTCCTGCCTGGCCGATGCCATGCGTCACGGCCTTCGGATGCGTCTCGGCGCGCAGCAGCTCGTCCGTTTCGTAATAGTCGCGGCCCCAGAGGTGACCTGCATCGCGGATCTCGGCACCGTCCTCGGTAATCCAGAGGTAGACCGGCTTTTCGGCCGCGCCGCGTACGATCACACCGTCGTAGCCGGCGCGTTTAAGCGCCGTGCCGAAGGTGCCGCCGATATCCGATTCGCCCCACACGCCCGTCAGCGGCGAGCGAGCACACACGGCGTGCCGGCCCGAGAGCGGCACGCGCGTACCGGTCAGCGGGCCGGTCAGGAAGAGCAGCACGTTCTCCGGGCCAAGCGGGTCGACATGCGGGCCGGGGTCATCGTAGAGCAGCCGCACGCCCAGCCCCGCGCCGCCGTAGTAGGCGCGCAGGATCTCCTCGGACGGCAGCGGCAGCTCCTCGACACGCTGTTCGCTCAGGTCCACGCTCAACAAGCGTCCCATGTAACCACCGGATAGCATCGCTTCTTCTCCTCGCCTACCCGCCGCTCACGGCAGAGAGCAGCAGCACCGTATCGCCATCGCGCACCGGCGCTCGCACGACATCGCCCGGCTCCACGTGTACATCGTTGATGAACGGCTCGTACTTCGCCAGCAGATCGTCGAGCGAGCCCAGCCGCGGGTAGCGTGCGGCCAGCTCTGCCAGCAGCGCCAGCAGCGTGCCTTCGGTGGGTACGGGCAGCGTCAGCGCGCTCGCGCCCACGCGGCTGGCAGCGGGTTCACGCAGCAAAAGCGTAACAGCCATTGCTCTCCTCACCGCGCCGCTCGCGCGCCTATCGTACTCTGGACGTAGCGCTGGTGGCAGCCTGCGCCGCCGGAGATTCCCTGTCGCGGAGAGCACCATGAGCCACCCCGGACCAGCCGCCTTGCTGCGCGCCTATTACTATGCCCTCGATCTGCCGGACCTCAACCAGCTCGACGCGCTGTTCGATGAGCAAAGCGTATGGGAGTTTCCCGGCGCCCGCCTGCAAGGGCTGGCGGCGATCAAACGGCAGATGACGCGCTCGCTCGCCACCGGCGTGCGCATGAAGCACGCGATCGGCCACATGCTGGAGGCCGGCGACGTGGCGATCTGCGAGTTGGAGGCGACGAACACGCTTGGCGATCGCACGTTCGTCGTGCGCGGAGCCGTTGTCTGCGAAGCGCGCGACGGTCGCATCGCCCGCATTACCGCCTACCCGGACGCCGCGGCGGCCACGCCGTTCTTCGCCGCCATGGCCGCGGCCGCGCCGCGCCGAGAGTAGGAATGAGCAGCCGCGCGGCGCAACGCCCCGGGCAGGAAACGCGCCTTTGCCCCGTGTGCGGTCGGCCGTTCGCCAACCGCAAGCGCTGGCGGGCGCGAGGGCAGTGGGAGGCGATCGTGTACTGCTCGGCGCGGTGCCGCCGCGAACGTCGCCGGCAAGCCCGCCCACGCGCCTGAACCGCGCGTCGCCGCGGGCGCTTAGCGAGCGCTCTGCCGCACCAACCGCGCGGCCATGTGCTCGGCGATCGCGACCGTCGGCAGATGCGTGTTAGCGCGCGGCACGGTCGGCATGATCGAGGCGTCGATCACGCGCAATCCTTCGAAGCCACGTACGCGGCACTCCGGATCGACAACGGCGCCCGGATCCTCTGCCGCGCCCATGCGGCAGGTACCTGCCGCATGCTGCGCGTCGGCTGCCTCGGCCATCAGCCAGGCATCGATCGCGGCATCGTCGGTCACGGCGTCGATCGGTAGGCGCGTCGTGCCGCAGGTAATCGGCCCGGCGGCGATCCGGGTCGCGGCAGGTTGGCGCGCGATCTCGTAAAGACGGCGCACACCGTCGCGCAGGCGTAGCAGGTCGCGCGGGTCGGAGAGCATCCGCTCCTCGATCGAAGGGTCGACCTCGGGGTCGGCAGCGGCGATCCGGACGCAGCCGCGCGACCACGCCTGATAGACCGAGACGAGGATCCTGCCGGTTTCGGGGCCGCGCGGATCGTCGCCGGTGAGGTTGAAGGCGATCATCAGCATGTCATTTGCGCCGGCATCCGCCAGGCCCGACGTATAGCGCAAGCAGCAGTTGGTGTGGCGGAAGGTCGGGCTGGGCACGCGCGCCTCGGGTTTGAGGGGGATGCGGATCTCGACGGCGGGATGGTCGAGCAGGTTATCGCCCACGGGTAGATCGGCCAGCACCTCGATACCCAGCGCCTGGAGGAACGCCGCCGGGCCGATACCCGAGCGCTGCAGGATCGCCGGTGAATGGATCGCGCCGGCGCAGAGGATCACCTCCTCGGCCTCGACCGTCTGCCAGCGGCCATCGAGGCGGACGCGGACGCCACGAGCGCGCCGCCCATCGAACAGGATGCGATCGACGAGGGCATCGCCGCGAATGGTGAGGTTGTCGCGCTCGCGCGCCGGTTCGAGATACGCTTCGTTGGTCGAGACGCGCGCGCCATTGCGGCTGTTGATCGCGTAGGGCGAGACGCCGCTGCTGCCGGGCGCGTTGTGGTCGGGCGCGAAGCCGTAGCCCAGCGCCAGCGCCGCATCGCAGAGAGCGCGGTCGATCGGCCCCCACTTCTCTACGGGAGCGCGGTAGATGGGGATCGGCCCGCCGCGGCCGTGGTAGGGCGCGTCGCCGAAGTCAAGGTCGTCTTCGAGGCGGATGTAGGCGGGCAGAAGATCGGGCCAACTCCAGCCGTCGCAGCCCTGCGCGGCCCAGAGATCGTGATCGGCGGGCATGGCGCGGATCGCGACCTGGCCATTGATCGCTGAGCTGCCGCCCACGCCGCGGCCACGCCAGAACAGCGCTGGCTTCTGCGCGGCGGTACGGCGCGCCACCAGGCGCGGCCAGTGGTACGCCTGCCAGCGCTCGGGATGGTAGAGAATCACCTGCGGATTGGGCAGCGCCAGCTCGGGAGGGCGTTCGCTCGCGCGGTAGTTCGGCCCTGCCTCCAGCAGCAGCACCCGGCACGTCGGACGTTCGCTCAACCGCTCGGCCAGCGTTGCGCCGGCCGAGCCTGCGCCAACAACGATGTAGTCATAAACCACGCGATCCTCCTCTGCGCGTGATCGCAACCGCTTGCGCGCTGCTCCAGCCTCAGGTGCAGCCAGCTATGATAGTATGCGCCACACGCCACGGCGAAATGCCTTGTAGTATCGGCGCGTGGCCGGTTGTTGTCCATAGCGGCAACCCTAAAAAATCGTGTTACGATGCGCGCGTGAACGACATATCATCGGGCAGCGTTACCCGGACCGAGCCAGAAGCAAGCCCACCACCGCTCGTCAGCGTGGTGGTGCCGGCGTATAACGAAGAGCTGTGGATCGGCCGCTGCATCGCCGCACTGCAACAGCAGCGCACGACGGTGCCCTACGAGATCATCGTCGTCGACAATAACTCGACCGATCGCACGGCCGCGATCGCGGCAGCGATGGGCGTGCGCGTGATCCACGAGCCGCGCCGCGGCCTCGTCTACGCCCGGCAGGCGGGGCAGAACGCCGCGCGCGGGCAGATCGTCGCCCATACGGACGCTGATAGCGAAGCGCCGCCGAACTGGGTGCAAGAGATCGCAGACACGTT
>Ga0070737_10002997_pt1 | contig 19017 bp, 13 predicted proteins | sample Coa_R1_10_FD_66438 | JGI IMG/M metagenome (GOLD analysis project Ga0070737, IMG submission 66438) | Surface soil microbial communities from Centralia Pennsylvania, which are recovering from an underground coalmine fire - Coalmine... | ecosystem: Environmental > Terrestrial > Soil > Unclassified...
CTGCGCGACGTGGTCGTAAACCACCTGATGCAGCTGCTGGCGGCCGCGGCGATGGACCCGCCCGCCAGCGGCGACGCGCGCGCGCTCAAGGACGCCAAGTACGCGGTGTTTGCCGCCATGCCCCCGGCCGACCCCTCTCGCTGCGTGCGCGGCCAGTACGACGGCTACCGGCGGGTGGACGGCGTCCAGCCCCGTTCGGACACCGAGACCTACGTTGCGCTGAGGCTCGAGATCGACAGCTGGCGCTGGTGGGGCGTGCCGTTCTTCATCCGCGCGGGCAAGCGGCTGCCGGTCACGCAGACCGAGCTGCGGCTCGTGTTCCGCCCGGCGCCACGGCTGGCGTTCATCGACTCCGGCCGCCGCGGGCCGGCGCCCAGCCAGCTGATCGTGCGCGTGGACCCGCACACGGGCGTGCGGATCGTGCTGGACGCAAAGCGCGCCGACCGGCGGACCGCGGCCGAGATAGAGCTTGACATGGAGTTCGCCAAGGAGGGCGGCGAGGGCGCCACCCCCTACGAGGTGCTGCTGCACGCCGCGCTGGTCGGCGACTCCAGCCACTTCACGCGCGAGGACAGCGTCGAGCAGTGCTGGCGGGTGGTGCAGCCGCTGCTTGACTCGCCGCCGCGAGCGATCCGCTACCCGCAGGGCTCCTGGGGCCCGCCGCAGGCCAACCGCCTGACGGCCCGGTTCGGCGGCTGGCGCTCGCCCTGGCTGCCGTCCTGAACCGCGGCCGGGCGCGCGAGCTCAGGCCACCGCCGCCGCCACGCCTGCTGGCCGCTCCGCGTCGCCGTGCGCCCGCAGCTCGCGGCGCTCGTCGGGCGCCGGCAGCAACGCCGGGCCAAGCAGCGCATCGAGCTCCGTGTAGAGCCCGGCGCTGCGCTTCACCCGCCAGCTCGGCCCGAGCCTCAGCCGCCTTCGCCCCACCTCGGTGTGCAGCTCGATCAGCACGTCGCAGTCCCCGGGGAAGCCGGCGAGCAGGTCCCTGAGGCGCTGGAGCGCCGAGGCGGGCAGGGCCGCGGCGTCCAGACGCAGGCGCAGAGGCTCCGGCGCAGGCGCCGCCTGGGGAGCGGCCTCGCGGGCCCGGGCCAGCTCCTCGTCGCTGGGCTCAAAGCGCTCCACCTGCTGGGCGATCAGGCACGTGGTCTCACGATCCTTGTGGTCGACCTTGCCGCGCACCAGCACGATCGAATCGTTGTGCAGGGCGTGCTCGCACAGCTCCAGCACCCGGCCGAACACCACCACCTCGACCGACGTCTCAAGGTCGTAGAGGGTCGCGAACATCATCCAGTCGCCCTTGCGCGTCTTGACCCGGCGCGCGGCCGTGACGATTCCCCCAACAGTCACCCAGTCGCCGTCGCGGCGCGAGGCGACCTCCGCAAGCGTGCTGTCGCATCGGACGCGCAGCGCCGGCCCGAGCTCCTTGAGCGGGTGCGCGGAGATGAACAGCCCGAGCGCCTCCTTCTCTGCGGCCAGCAGCTCTGTGCGGCTGAACTCGCCGGCGGGGATCGGCACGTGCGCGGGCGCGCCCACCCCCTCGGCGGGAGCGCCGCCGAACGACGGATCCAGGTCAAAGATCGAGGCCTGGCCCACCTCGGCGTCCTGCTGGGCCTTCTGGCCGGCCGCCTGCGCCTGCTCGAGCACCGCGAGCATCCCCTTGCGCGTCGCCCCGGTGGAGCCGAACGCTCCGCTCTTGATGAGCGCCTCGATCGCCTTGCGGTTCACCGCCCGGTTGTCGACGCGCTCGCAGAAGTCGAACAGGCTCGTGAACGGTCGCGGCGGCGGGCCGTGGCCGGTGGCGCCGGCATCGTGGTCGCCCCTCGCGCGCTTGATCGCCTCCACGGCCTGGTGGCCGACCCCTTTGACCGCGTCCAGCCCGAAGCGGATGTTGCCGTCGACCACCACGAACTCGTGGTCTGAGAGGTTCACGTCCGGGGGGAGGATCTGGATCCCCATCTGCTCGGCCTGGGCGACGAAGAACGGCACCTTGTCCTTGGTGTCCATCACCGAGGAGATCAGGGCGGCCATGTACTCGGCCGGATAGTTGGCCTTCAGCCAGGCGGTGCGGTATGAGATCAGCGCGTAGCACGCCGCGTGGCTCTTGTTGAACGAGTAGTCGGCCGACCGCTCGTTGGTCGTCCAGAGCATCTCGATCACGGCCTCGCTGGTCCCCGATGCCCGGCAGCCGGCGACGAACTCGGGCCTGAGCCGGGCCATCGCGTCGCGGTCCTTCTTGCCGATCGCCTTGCGCAGGTCGTCGGCCTTGGCGCCGCTGAAGCCGGCGATCTCCTTGGCGATGCGCATCGCCTGCTCCTGGTAGAGGATCACGCCCTTGGTGGACTCCAGGATCGGGCGCAGCCGCTCGTCGGCGTACACGATCGAGTCAGGGTCGTGCTTTCCGCGGGCGTATGTGGGGATCTGGTCCATCGCCCCGGGCCGGTAGAGGGCGTTGAGCGCGATCAGGTCGTCGAACTCGCTCGGGCGCACCCGCCGCAGCGCCTCCCGCATACCCTCTGACTCGAACTGGAACACCCCCACGGAGTCGCCTGCGGACAGCATCTCGTAGGTCGCGCGGTCGTCGAGGGGGAGCGTCGCCATGTCCGGGCGCTCGCCGGTGGAGCGCTCGATGATGTCCAGCGCGTCCTCGATCACGTCCAGGTTGCGCAGCCCCAGAAAGTCCATCTTCAGCAGGCCCATCCGCTCGACCGGCTTCATCGAGAACTGCGTCACGGTCCTGAACACGCGCTCGCCCTGCTCGTCGGCGCCGGCGTCGGCGATCTGCAGCGGCAGGATGTCGGTCAGCGGCCGGTCGGAGATCACCACCGCCGCGGCGTGAATCGACGAGTTGCGCACGATCCCCTCCAGCCCGCGCGCGACCTCGATGATCTGACGCGCCGTGCCGTCGCGATCGACCTCCGCGCGCAGCGGCTGGCCCGGAGCGAGGCACTCCTCGAAGCTCGGCGCCCGCCCCATCACCGGGTCGGGGATCAGCTTGGCAAGCCGGTCGCCGACGCCGTAGTCGTGCCCCAGCACCCGCGCCGCATCGCGCGTGGCGGCCCGCGGAAGCATCTTGCCGAAGGTGATGATCTGCGCCACCGAGTCACGCCCGTACTTCTCGGTCACGTAGCGGATCACGCGCTCGCGTCCGCGCACCGAGAAGTCCATGTCGATGTCGGGCATCGACACCCGCTCCGGGTTGAGGAACCGCTCGAACAGCAGGTCGTAGCGCAGCGGGTCCACATCGGTGATCTGCAGGCAGTAGGCGACGATCGAGCCCGCGGCCGACCCGCGCCCGGGCCCGACCGCGATCCCCTGGTCCTTGGCGAACTTGACGAAGTCCCACACGATCAGGAAGTAGGCGTTGAAGCCCATGCCGGCGATCACGTCCAGCTCGTAGGCGGCGCGCCGCGCCGCCTCGGCCGGCACCGGGTCGCCGTAGCGGCGGCGCAGCCCCTCGTCCACGAGCCTCCGCAGGAAGGCCCCCTCGTCGCAGCCGTCGGGCGTCGGGTAGCTGGGGATCAGCTGGCGGCCCAGCTCAAGCTGCACGTCGCAGCGCTCGGCGATCTCGACCGTGGAGGCGATCGCCTCGGGCCACGGTTCGAAAGCGCGCGCCATCTCCTCGCTTGAGCGCAGGTAGAACTCGTTGGTCTCAAAGCGGATCTTGGGCTCGGCGAGCGTGGACTTGGTCTGCACGCACAGCAGCGCGGCGTGGTCCCTGTAGTCCTCCCGCCGCAGGTAGTGGACGTCCGCGGTGCCGACCAGCGGCCGTCCAAGCTCGCGCGCTATGCGCACGATCTGCTCGTTGCATGCGTCCTGGATCGCCAGGCCGTTGCGCTGCAGCTCGAAGTACACGTCGTCGGCGCCGAGCGCGTCGATCAGCTCCTCGGCGTGTGCCCGCGCGAGGTCCGTCCGCCCGTCGATCAGGTGCTGGCAGAAGCGCGATTGAAGGCAGCCGCTGAGCGCGATCAGCCCGTTCCCGTGCGCCGCCAGCTGCTCCATGTCGATCGACGGCTTGCCGCGCTGATACCCCTCCAGGAAGCCCAGCGAGGACAGCTTGACCAGGTTGCGGTAGCCGGCGGCGTCGGCGGCCAGCAGCGTGAGATGGAAGCGCTCCAGGCGGCCTGGGGCGCGGCGAGCGTGGTCGTCGACCAGGTAGACCTCGCAGCCGATCAGCGGCCTGATCCCTCGCCGGTTGCACGCCTCGTAGAGCTCGACGGCGCCGTTCATCACCCCGTGATCGGTGAGCGCCAGCGCCGGCTGCTCGAAGGCCGCAGCCCGCTCGGCGAGCGCGTCGATCTTGCAGGCGCCGTCCAGCAGCGAGTACTCGGAGTGCACATGAAGGTGTGCGCAGACGGGCGGCATCGACTCCGAAAGGGTAGGCGCCCGAGCGGACGACCAGCGCCCGGCCGACGCCCGCTCAGGCTCCGCCGGCGCGGGCCAGCCAGTCGCGCACCAGGCGCAGCGGCCGCCCGTCGCCCTGGATTTCAGGCCCGGCCACCGGTGCCCCCGACAGCAGGAGCGGCAGCTGATCGGCCCGGCAGCGCAGCACGGTGACGGGATGGCGCGCGCTCTCCGCCGCAGCGACCTGCGGGATGCGCCCGTCATCGACGATCAGCGCAAGCTCCCGCCCGCCGGGCTGCGCGCAGACAAGCGAGAAGCGCTCGCCGGCCGTCCACCCCGGCTCGATCGCCGCCGCGACAAGCCCGAGCGCCGTGGCACCGTCCAGGCGCGCCCCGTCGGCGTGAAGGCCGGCCAGGTCAAGCGGCAGCCCGAGCAGGGCGCCCAGGGCACGCACCGCCTCCCGCTCGCCGCGCACGCGCGCGATGCCCCAGCCCGTCAGCCGCCGCAGCCGCCCGGCGGTCAGCAGGCGCGCGATCTGATCGGGCCGCCCGAGCACCCGTGTCGGCGCCTGGCTCGCGGGCCTGGGCGCACGCGCGGGGCGGACGACCGTGGAGCCGTGAGCCGCGGTCACGTGCACGCACCACCGCGGGCCCAGCACCAGGTCGTAGGCGATCGGCCGCCGCCAGGCCGCCGCCTGCAGCGGCAGGAGCTCCAGCAGCAGGGCGCCGGCGGTGCGCGCGTTGCGGGCTGCCAGGCGGCGGAAGGCCGCTTCGATCGTTGCCGCGCGACGGGACGGAGGGCGCGCGGACTCCGGTGCCGCGGCCGAAGTCGCGGACCCCGGTGGCGCGGCCGGCGCCGGCGCTTCAGGCGGGGGGGCGATCGCGCCCCGCAGCCTCCGCAGCGCTCCCGCGAGCCGATCCGGGTCAAGCTGTGCGGCCGACCCCGGCTCATCTGGCCCCACGGGCGATTCCGCGGAATCGTCCCGCGCGATCGGCGCCGCCGGTCGCGCCTGTGTCAGGCGTGCAAGCCGCGCGCGCAGCTCGGCGATCCCCAGCTGCGCCTCGCGCATCGCCGCGCGCGCGCTCGTGAGCTGGGCGGCGAGGCGCGACGCGCGATGCTGAGCGTCAAGTCGGCTCGCACGCTCGGCGGCGAGCGCGCGGGCGAGCGCGTCAAGCTCCGAGCGCAGCCGGGCGTGGTGCTCGGCGACGCGCTGCTCGATCGCCAGCCGCGCGGCGATCCGCGCCTGCACGCCGGCAAGCCGTACGCGCAGCTCGGCCTCGGCCCGAACACGCTGCGCAAGCTCGGCTCGCAGCGCGGCGACCAGCTGCGCGTCGGGCAGCGCTCGGGGAGTGCCAGGCTCGGAGGCCGTGCGCTGCCTGAGTCGCTCCTGCGCCAGGCGGAGCTCACGCTCCAATGCGAGCCGCCGCCGCTCCACGGTGGAGGGCGCGGTGGAGCCTGCGGTCGCCGAGCCCGCTTGCACCGGCGGCCACGGGCCGGCTTGCACCGGCGGCCGCGGGCCGGCTTGCACCGGGGGCCGCGGTCCGGCGCTGGTCGCCTCGGCGGGCACCGGCTCTGCGGCCGCCGACTCGGCGGCCGTTGCGGCCTCGGGTGGCTGGTCACCCGGCGGCTCGCTGACGTCGCCCGCTGGAATGGCGGGCGGCAGGCCGATCACCGACCCGGCGAGCACCAGCCACGTCCTGCCCAGCTCGGGAGCCATCGCGGCGGGCACCGAGAAGCGCAGGCGCCACGCGCCCGGCGGGGCGCCCGCGATCCCGGGCGGCTCCGGCAGGGCGGGGTAGCGGTGGCGGCGGCCGGCCGCCTCCACCAGCAGCGCCGGTGCGACCGAGCCCGCCGGCCGCCTGCGCCATCTCCCGGTGACCGTGATCGTCAGGCGGCCGGCACCCGCGGGGGCCCACTGCACACCCTCGATCGCCACGGCCGCGCCTGCGGAAAGCTCGCTCATCGCCCGCGACGGTACGCGCGCGAGCGGACGCGACGGCACCGGCCGCGAGTGTCGGCGGCGGCACGCGCGCGAGCGGACGCGACGGCGCCGGCCTCAGCCGCCGCGCAGCTGCGCGGACAGCTCCCTAGCGCGGGCAAGCAGACGCTGGGCCTCCGTGAGGTCCACGGGCGTGGCGGCCAGCTGCTCCTGCGCGAGCGCCAGCTCCAGGCCGACGCGCTCAAGCTCAGAGCGCAGGCTCTCGGCCTCGCCCGCGGCCGCCTCCCGGGCGACGGTCGCGGCCGCCAGCTGCTCGCGCAGGCGGTCTCGCTCGGTCACCGCGGCACCGCGCTCGGCCTCTGTCACCGCAAGCCGCTCGCGCAGGCGGTCACGCTCGGCCTCGGCGCCCACCAGTCGCTCACGCAGCTCGTCGCGCTCGACCGCCAGCCGGTCGCGCTCCGCCGTAAGCCGGTCTCGCTCCGTTGCCAGCCGGTCGCGCTCCGCCGCAAGCCGGTCGCGCTCGCCCTGGAGGCGCAGGCGCTCCGCGTCCAGCTCAGCGACCCGGCGCTCGGACTGCTCCCGCTGGCAGCTGGCGGCGGCGATCAGCTCCTGAAGCTCGCCCCGCAGCTGGCCCACGGTCGCCTCCAGCTCCGCCTGCGCGGACGCACGGGCCCGCAGCTGCGACTCCGCGGCGGCGAGCGCGGCCCGCAGCCGAGCCTCGTCGGCCGTCCGGCGCTGCAGCTCGCCGCGCAGGGCACCCGTGCTCTCCCTCAGCAGGAGCTCCTCAAGCGGCCCGGCTCGACCGGACTGTGCCGGGGGCGCGGCCGCCGAGGCCGCGGGCACATGCGGCGCGAGTGCAGGAACCGCGGTCCGCGCAGACTCGGGCGCGCTCCCGCGGACGGCTCCGAGCGGCGACTGGGCGGGGGCCTGCTCCGCTGGTGGCCAGGGCGTCGCCGCCCCCAGCGGCGGCGGGGCCGGCGGGCGCTCGTTCGGCTCGGGCGCAGGCTCGCTCGGCGCCGCGGGGCGCTCGCTCGCCGCCGCAGGGCGCTCGCTCGCCGCCGCAGGGCGCTCGCTCGGCTCTGCCAAGCCGGCCGATGAGCCCGCCACCGCGCAGGGCGGACCCCCGGAGGCTGCCCCGGGCGAAGCGACCCCGCAAGAGGCGGCCACGGAAGGTGGAGGCCCGGACGCGGCAGCCCCGGGAGCCGCATCGGCCGGCTGGGCCGAGGAGACGCCCTCGAGCGCCAGGCACGCCGTGCCGATCCACAGCGAGGCGCGCCAGGAGCCGTCGGACCACATCCAGGCAGGCACGTCGAAGCTGGCCTCCCAGAGGTCTCGTCCCGCCGGCCGTGGAGCGCCCGCGTGCTCCAGGGCGGGGAACCGCTGGCGTGCGCCGCCGCGCTCCAACACGAGCATGGGCTCCCGCTCGTCGTCGGTGGCCGCTCGCAGCCGGCGCCCGCTGACCCGCACGCCCCCGCCGGGCAGCCGATCGACCCGGTCGATCGTGACCGGCGCGGCCGCGGCGTCGCTGGGAGCGTGATCGGTCGTGGCGTCTGGAGGTCCGAATTGCCTGACGTGCGACAACCCCGGGCCGGCCGCTCAGGGTGCCTGGGCGCGGCGCGGCCGTCCGCGCGCGGCCCGATCCGCCGGGGGCCGGGGGCGCGCCGCCGGGCCGCTCGGCCTAGGATACGAGCCCGCGCCCGCGGCGGCCGGCGGCGCCCGCTACGATCGCCGGGTGGGCTACAGACTGCTTGGATTCGCCGTCTGGCGTGCCGCGAGGTGGTACGTCAGCCGCCGCGCGCGGCGAGCGAGGGTCCCGATCGCCCTGGCGGCGGTGGGCGCCGCGGCCGCTGCCGGCCTTGCGGCCGCAGCCCGTCGCGGTGGCGCGCGGAGCGCCTGAGCGAGGCTCACCCGCCAAGCAGGGAGGCGACCAGACGGCGCTGGGACCGGGAGGCCAGCACCGACAGCCGCTTTGCGAAGCGCTCGCGGGCGCGGGCCGCGTCGGCCTCCAGCCGCGCGCAGAGGATCCCCATCACCAGGCAGGCGGTCCCCCCGCCGGGGGTGCGGGCGAGCTCGTCGGCCAGCGAGCGCAGCAGCGCGATCTGCACCTCGCGGTCCTGGTGGCGGCCGAGCACGTCCTGCAGCGCGCGCAGCGGCCCGACCAGCGCGTCCACCACGGACGCCGGCAGCACGGGGCCGAACAGCTCCAGCATGTAGCGAAGCTCCTTGGCCCGCTTTCGAAGCTCGTGGTAGTCGGCCGCCGGGCTCGAGGGGCCCAGCCGGCGGCCCGGGCGGATCACCCGCTCATAGCAGCGGCGAACGCGCCGGGCGGCCAGATCGCCGATCGCAAGCAGCGCATCCGGGCGCTCGAGCGTCGGGGCGGCCACCAGCGACTCGAGCATCGCCTCCCAGTCCGCCAGCAGCTGGCTGGTGCGGCTGCTGGTCAGCGCCTCCGTCAGCGCGGCGCGGGCCCGCAGCCGACGGCGCTCGAGCGCGGGCGCAAGCCCCTGCAGCGCCGCACGGTCGCCCGCCGGCACCAGCTCAAGCAGCGAGTCAAGCTGCCCGACGTACACGTCCAGGTCGCGGGCCGGGCCGGTCGCGCGCTGAAGCCAGCGCAGGTCGGCCCTGAAGCCCGGCAGCGAGGAGGGCTCGAAGACTCCCGCCAGCTGCCGGGCGACCGTGCGGGTGCGCCGCAGCGCGACCCGCAGCTGGTGCAGGTGCTCGGGATCGGCGCCGGAGATCGCCCCCGGGATGCTGGCCTCGATGGTCGCCGCCAGCGCGCGCAGGACGGCGGCGGCGGCTGCGTCGGCGCGCCGGTCGGGCGCGATCGCCGGCAGAGCGCCCTGGCCACGGGGTGGCTCCGCGGTCACCGGCTCACCGGCCCAGCTCTTCCAGACGCCGCAGCGCGTCGTCGATCTCGGCCTCAGATACGACCAGCGGCGGCTCCAGGCGGATCGTCGACGGCCCGGTCGCGTTGAGCACAAGCCGCTGCTCCAGCAGCGCGCGCAGCGCCAGCTCGCCGGCGTCCAGGTCCGGCGACAGATCGGCGCCGACCATCAGGCCCCTGCCGCGCACGGCGGTCACGTAGGGCAGCTCGGCGAGCCCCTCCCGGAGCCTCTCCCCGGCGGCTTGCACATGCGCCAGCAGCGCGGCGTCAGAGCAGATCTCAAGCGCCTCGAGCGCCGCACGGCAGACGAGCGGGCCGCCCGCGAACGTGGAGCCGTGGTCGCCGGCCACGAGCGCGCCCGCCAGCCGCGGGCCGGTGATCAGCGCCCCGATCGGCAGGCCGCCGCCGAGCGCCTTGGCGCTGGTCAGCGCGTCGGGGACCACGCCGGTCTGCTGGTAGGCCCACAGCGTCCCGGTCCTCCCCATGCCGGTCTGGATCTCGTCGAAGATCAGCGCCGCCCCCGTGCGATCGCACGCCCGCCGGGCGGCGGCCAGCAGCTCCTCGGACACGGGAAGGATCCCGGACTCCCCCTGGATGGGTTCCACCAGCACGGCCGCGGTGTCCTCCCCGACCGCCGCCTCAAGCGCCGCCGGGTCCTTGTCGACGGCCATGAAACCTGGCACCAGCGGCTCGAATGGCGCCTGCTTGGCCTCCTGCGGGGTGGCCGACAGGGCCCCGTAGGTGCGCCCGTGGAAGGCGTCGCGCAGCACGATCACCCGGCCGCGCGGCCGGGCCCGGCGGGCGAGCTTGATCGCCGCCTCGTTGGCCTCCGCGCCCGAGTTGCAGAGGAACACGCGCCCGCCCAGGCTGCTGCGGGCCAGCGCGGCGGACAGCCGCAGCGCGGGCTCGCTGTAGTAGAGGTTGCTCACGTGGCACAGCAGGCCCGCCTGCTCGCGCACGGCCGCGACCACGCGCGGATGGCAGTGGCCGACGTTCAGCACCGAGATGCCGGCGAGGAAGTCCAGGTACTCGTTGCCGTCCGCATCCCACAGGCGGCAGCCCCGTCCGCGCACGAACGCCACCGGGCTGCGCACGTAGGTGCCGATCGCGTGCTCTCGCTCGAGCGCCTGGAGCTCGGCGAGCGTGGGCGCGGGCGCGGCGCCGCTCACGCCGACCCGCCGATCCGGGTGCCCTGGCCTGCGTCGGTGAACAGCTCGAGCAGCAGCGAGTGCGGCACCCGGCCGTCGACGATGTGCGCGTAGGACACGCCCCCGTCGATCGCCTCAAGACATGCGGCGAGCTTGGGGCGCATCCCGCCCCCGACCGTCTCCAGCGCCGCGCGGACCTCGTCGGCGGAGGCCTCTGAGATCACCGAGCTCGGGTCTGAGGGGTCCGCCAGCCAGCCGGGCACGTCGGTGAGGAACATGATCTTGTAGGCGCCCAGCGCGCGGGCCACCGCGGCCGCCGCCTCGTCGGCGTTGATGTTGTAGGAGTTGCCCTCGCGGTCGGCGCCGATCGAGGCCACAACCGGGATGTAGTCCTGCGCGACGTGGTTGAGCACGTCGACGTCCACGCGCTCGATCCGCCCGACGAAGCCGATGTCGCGTCCGGACGGCGCGGCTCGCCGCGCGGCGCGGAACAGCAGCCCGTCGTCCCCGCACAGGCCGATCGCGGGCTGTCCGTGGCGGTTGAGGCGCAGCACGATGTCCTTGTTGACCTTGCCGACCAGCACCATCTTGGCGACCTCGACCGTCTCGGCCGAGGAGACCCGCAGCCCCTCGACGAACTGCACCGGCAAATCCAGCCGCCGCATGTAGCTTGAGATCTCGGGCCCGCCGCCGTGGATGACGATCGGGTTCATGCCCACGTACTTGAGCAGCACCACGTCGCGGGCGAACTCCTCGCGCAGGGAGGGGTTGTCCATCGCCGCGCCGCCGTACTTGATGACGACCGTGCGGCCGTGGAACTCGCGGATGTAGGGCAGCGCCTCAAGCAGCGTGGCGACGTCCCGGGGCGGCCGCGCGGCGCTCACCGATCCCGCCCCCCGCCGGCGGCCGCCAGCCGCGTCACGTCGTGTACTCCGCGTTGACCGTCACATATCCGTGGCCGAGGTCGGAGAAGTACAGCTCCGCCTCGGCTCCCTCGCCGGGGAGGGCGACCTCGTACTCCACCTCCTGCCCGGACACCGCGGCGCGCAGCGCCTCGGCGTCGAAGGGCACGAGCGCGCCGGCGGAGCAGACGCGGACCCCCTCGATGGCGATGTCCACCGCCAGCGGCGCGGTGCCGGGCAGAGCCGCGCCGGCCGCCTGCGCGATCCTGCCCCAGTTGGGATCGCCGCCGTGCAGGGCGGTCTTGACCAGCGGCGAGTCGGCCACCGCCCGCGCCACGCGCGCGGCGTCATGCTCGTCGCCCCCGCGCACGACCACGCGCCCGACGCGGCGCGCCCCCTCGCCGTCGCGCACGACCATCAGCGCCAGCTGGCGCAGTAGCGCGTCCAGCGCCTCGCCGAACCTCAGCTCGTCCTCGGTCTCGGGCGCCACCCGCACGCCCGAGCGCCCGCTGCACTGCAGGATCACGGTGTCGTTGGTCGACAGCTGGCCATCGACCGAGATCCGCTCAAACGACCGTCTCAGGCACACCGAGAGCAGCAGGCTGGCGGTCTGGGCGTCGAGCAGCGCGTCTGACTGCACGAACACCAGCAGCGTCGCAAACCGCGGCGAGATCATGCCGGCTCCCTTGGCCTGTGCCGTGAGCAGCACCTCGCCGGAGGGCAGGCGCACGCGCAGGCGCGCGCGCTTGCAGAACGCGTCGGTGGTCCGGATCGCGTCGGCGAACGCGTCCGCGCCATCCGCCGACAGCGCGTGGGCGGCGTCGAGGATCCCGCGGCCGATCCGGTCCATCGGGAGCCGCACGCCGATCACACCGGTCGAGCAGACGGCGACGCGGTCCTCGGGAACCCCGGCGGCGACGGCGGCCGCGCCCTGCATCCGCGCCGCGTCCTCGTAGCCGGCGCGGCCCGTGGCGGCGTTGGCGTTGCCGGAGTTGACGACCACGGCGCGCAGCGCGGCCAGGTCGCATCGCTCTCGGCACAGCAGCACCGGCGGGGCCTGGGTGCCCGAGGCGGTGAACCTGGCCGCGCTGGCGACGTCGGGCGCGTCGCACACCATCAGGGCGACGTCGCGAGCGCCGGAGGGCTTGATCCCCGCGGCGGCCGCCCCCGCGCGAAACCCGCCGGGGAGCGGCCCGGGCCCCAGCTCTTCGACGTGCTCGGGCCGCTTCACCCAGCGGCTGGCGAAGAACGGGCCGGCTGGCGCGCGGCCCTCGCTGCGCACGGCCGCATCCCCGCTGCGCGAAGCCGACTCCCCGCTTCGCGAAGCCGGCTCTGCGCTGCGCGAAGCCGGCTCTGCGCGGCGCGCGGCGGCGCCCCCGCTCCCGCCAGCGGCATCCGGCGGCCTCACGAGATCCCCTCCCCCTCGGGGCGGGCGAACATCAGGTTGAGGTTCTGCACCGCCTGGGAGGCGGCGCCCTTCCAGAGGTTGTCGATCGCCGAAAACACGATCACGCGGCCGGTGCGCTCGTCCACGTGGGGCGAGATGCGGCAGATGTTGGTCTCCCGCACGTCGCGCACCCCGGGCGGCGAGGCGACCACCTCCACGAACAGCTCGTCGGCGTAGGCCTCCCGGTAGAGGTCTGATAGGTCGCTCGCCTGGACCGGCTCGGCAGGGGTCACGTAGCAGGAGACCAGCTCGCCCTGGTCAAGGGGCGCCAGATGCGGCGTGAACGTGACCCGCAGCTCGGCGCCCAGCGCGGCCAGCTCCTGCTCGATCTCCGGCGTGTGGCGGTGGCGCGGCACCCCGTAGGGGGTGAGGTTCTCGTCCACGGTCACGAAGTGCGTGCGGTCCGTGGGCGTGCGCCCCGCCCCGGAGACGCCGGACTTGGCATCGATCACCACGTCGGCCAGCAGCCCCTCGCGCGCCAGCGGCGCCAGCGCGAGGATCGTCGCGGTCGGATAGCAGCCAGGGTTTGCGACCAGCCGGGCGCCGGCGATCCGCTCGCGGTAGTGCTCGGGCAGGCCGTAGACCGCGGTCGCGATCAGATCCGGCTCCGGGTGGGGCCGGTACCACCGCTCGTACACGGACGGGTCACGCAGCCTGAAGTCCGCGCTCAGGTCCACCACGCGCACGCCGCGGCGCACGAGCTCTGAGACCAGCTCGGCCGCGGCGCCGTGCGGGTAGGCGACGATCGCCGCGTCCACGCGAGCGTGGCGGTCCAGATCGAGCTCCTCGAGCACCATCGGCACGCGATGGTGGGGGTAGACGTGGTCCAGTCGCCGGCCCACGTCAGAGCGGGCCGTCACCGCCTGAAGCACGAAGTGCGGGTGGCGGTGCAACAGCCGCGCGCTGAGCGCGCCCCCGAACCCGGCGGCGCCGAACACCGCGACGGTCGGCTCGCGGCCTGCGCTCGTCACCGGCGGCCCTCGTGATCGCGATGGCCAACGGTGCGCCGCTGGCTCGGACGGCTAGCGGTCACGGACCCTCCCGGACAGCTGCTCGGCCAGGGCGGCCGTGATCCGCCGGCGGCGCGCGGCGACCTCGTCGTCGGTCAGCGTGCGGTCGGCGGCTCGGAAGCGCAGGCGCAGCGCCAGCGAGACGTTGCCCTCCCCCAGCCGCCGCTCGTCCCGGTAGACGTCGAACACCTCGGCTCCGGCGAGCAGCGGGCCGGCCGCCTGCGCGACGACCTCCAGCACGCGCGCGGCCGGGACCGAGTCGGCGACCACCACCGCCAGGTCCTCCCGGACCTCCGGGAAGGAGGTGAGGTCGCTGTAGAGCGCGGGCCGGACGTGGCCGACGAGCAGGTCGACGTCCAGCTCGAAGGCGCACACCCGCTCGGACAGGCCCCAGGCGGCCGCGACCTCCGGGTGAAGCTCGCCCAGCCAGCCGACGACCTCTCCGCCGACCAGCACGTCCGCGGCTCGACCCGGGTGCAGGAACGGCCGCTCCCCGCGGCCCGTCTCCCAGGGGGCGCGCACAAAGTCAAGCAGCGCGCCCAGCGTGCCCTTGGCGGCAAAGAAATCGGTCGCCGGCGGGCGCTGATCCCGCCAGCTCGCCGGCCGCGCGGGGCCGGTCAGCACGGCCGCAAGATGCCAGGGCTCCCGCGGCCGCTGGTCGTCTGCGGGCAGGTAGACGGCCCCCTGCTCGAACAGCCTGATCGCCTCGGCGCCACGGGCGCGGTTTCGCCGCGCGACGTCGAGCAGCGACCCGAGCAGCGTGGTGCGCATAAGCGACTGCTCGGCCGACAGCGGGTTGGCCAGCCGCACGGCCGGCCGCTGCGCGATCCGCAGGCGCTCGGCGACGTCAGGCCCCTCGAAGCTCCAGCCGACCACCTCGTGCAGACCCTGGGCGGCGAGCGCGTCGGCGGCGGAGCGCCGCAGCCGTTGGGCGGCCGACAGGCCCGTGTGCCGCGGCCTGTGCGCGTCCACGACGGCCCGCGCCCCCGGGAGCGTCGCCGGCAGCTGCTCCAGCGCCCCAAGCCGCGCCACCTCCTCGATCAGGTCCGCCTCGCGCGTGACATCGACCCGGCGCCAAGGCGGCACCCTCACGTGGAGCGCCTCCCCGGCAGCCTCGACGCCGAATCCCAGCGCCTCAAGCAGCGCCGCGCACCGTTGCCAGGGCACCTCGACGCCCAAGAGCGCCCGCACGCGTGCCGGGCGCAGGCGGATGACGGCGGGCGGCGGGCCGTCCCCGCCGATGTCGATCGTCCCCGGCAGGGGCCGCGCGCCGCACAGCGCCACCAGGAGCCTGCTCGCAACCGCCTGGGCGTGCATCGCCTGCTCGGGCGCGAGGCCCTTCTCGTTGCGGGTCGAGGCCTCGCTGCGCAGCCCCAGCGCAAGCGAGCTGCGGTGGATGTTGGCGCCGTCCCAGTTGGCGGCCTCGATCAGCACGCGCGTTGTGGCGGGGCCGACCTCCGAGCGCGCCCCGCCCATGATCCCGGCGATCGACGTGGGCCCCTCGCGGTCGGCGATCAGCACCGTCTGAGGGTTCACGGCGCGCGTCTGGCCGTCCAGGGTGGCGACCTCCTCGCCGGCCAGCGCCGGGCGGACGGTCAGCCGCGCCCCGGCGATCCGGTCCAGGTCGAAGGCGTGCAGCGGCTGGCCGGTCAGCAGCATCACGTAGTTGGTGATGTCGACCACGTTTGAGATCGGTCGCTGCCCAGCGGCCATCAGACGGGCCTTCAGCCACGCAGGCGACGGCCCGACCCGCACGTCATCGAACGCGCGCGCGGTGAAGCGCGGGCACAGGTCGGGGCACTCGACCTCGATCCGGATCGCGTCGTGCACGGTCCGGGCGCCCGCCGGGCCGAGGGCCGGATGCGGGTCATCTGCCCAGGGCTCGGGCCCCAGCGGCGCCCCGGTGGCGGCGTGGACCTCGCGCGCCACCCCGTAGATGCCCAGGCAGTCGGGCCGGTTGGGGGTCACCTCCAGCACCAGCACCTCGTCGGAGATCGGCAGCACGCCGGCCAGCGGCGCGCCGGGGGCCAGCGAGCCGTCCAGCACGATGATCCCCTCGTGGTCGGTGCCGATCGCAAGCTCGTCCTCGGCGAGGATCATGCCCTCTGACTCCTGGCCGCGCAGCCGGGCGCGCTTGAGCCGCGTGCCGTCCGGCATCACCGCACCCGGTCGCGCCACCGCGACCGTCTGCCCGGCGGCGACGTTGGGGGCGCCGCAGACGATCTGGGCGGGCTGCCCGTCGCCGCAGTCGACCATGCACACGCGCAGCCGCTGCGCGTCGGGGTGGGGATCGGCTGAGAGCACCCTGCCGACGACGAACCGCCCAAGCTCTCCGACTCCGTGGTGCTCGATGCGCTCGACCTCGGTGCCGGTCATCGCCAGGCGCTCGGCCAGCCGCTCGGTCTCAAGCGGCGGGGAGCAGTGCTCGCGCAGCCAGCTCAGCGGAACCCGCATCTCGGCCCATTGCCTCCGTGTGCGCCGCCTCTCATCGCCTCAGAACTGCTCGAGCATCCGCACGTCGTTGTCATATAGAAGCCGCAGGTCCGGGATCCCGTGCCTGAGCATGGCGATCCGCTCAACGCCCATCCCGAACGCAAACCCCTGCACGCGCTCCGGGTCATAGCCGTGCTCGGCCACCGCGCCCAGCACGGCGGGGTCGACCATGCCGGCGCCGAGGATCTCGATCCAGCCCGTGCCACGGCACAGGGAACAGCGGCCATTCGCGCCCTGAGCGCAGGCGAAGCACGACACGTCCACCTCGACGCTGGGCTCGGTGAACGGGAAGAAGTGCGGGCGCAGGCGCACCTCGCGCTGCTCGCCGAAGATCGCGCGCGCGAAGGTCAAAAGCGTCCCCTTGAGGTCCGCGAGCGTGATGTCCTCATCGACCGCCAGGCCCTCGACCTGGTGAAACTGGGGGCTGTGGGTGGCGTCGGAGTCCGGGCGAAACACGCGGCCGGGCACGATCACCCTGATCGGCGGCGGCTGGGCCTCCATGGCGCGGATCTGCATCGGGGAGGTGTGCACCCGCAGCAGCGGCGCGTCGGGGTCGAAGATGTCCAGTGGCGCGCCTGCGCGGTCCAGGTAGAAGGTGTCGGTCGGCAGCCTGGAGGGGTGCGTCGGGGAGTGGTTGAGCGCGTCGAAGTTGTAGTGCACGGTCTCGACCTCGGGCCCCTCCACGACCTCGTAGCCCAGCGCCACGAACACGTCCTCGATCTGCCGGCGCGTCTGCGTGATCAGGTGCAGCCGCCCCACCTGAGGCCGGGGATCGGCCGGAAGCGTGACGTCGACGCCCTCGGCCACCAGCCGCGCGTGCAGCTCCTGCGCCGACAGCTGCGCGCTGCGGCGCTCGACCGCCTGCTCAAGCGCCCGCCGCGCGCGGTTGGCGGCCGCGCCCACCAGCGCGCGGCGGTCGCCGTCAAGCTGCGCGACGGAGCGCAGCAGGTTGGGCAGCGGCGCGCGGCGCCCCAGATGGGCGACCCGGGCGCGCTCGAGCTCGTCGCTGGTGGCCGCCCGCTCGATCGCCTCCAGGCCGGCGCGCTCAAGCTGCTCTATCTGGGCCATCGGCTCGCTCACTGGGCGGCCATCCTATTCGCCTCATACAGCGCGACCGTCGCGGCCATCGCCGCGTTGAGCGAGTGGTTTGCGACCGGGATGCGCGCGACCAGGTCGGCGGCGGCGATCAGCTCCTCCGGCAGGCCGTGCCGCTCTGAGCCGATCAACAGCGTCCCGGGTCGCAGGCCGACCTCGGCGAGCGGCACCCCGCGCCCGGCGCACAGAGCCAGGATCGGCCGCGGCAGCTGCGCCAGCGAGCCGATGGCAAGCTGAGCAGGCAAGCGGGCCTCCCGCTGGGCAGCCGAGCCGGCCTCCCGCTGAGCAGGCAAGCCGGCCTCCCGCTGGGCCGGCGAGCCGGTCGTGCGCACCAGCGGAACGGTGAACACCGCGCCCATGCTCGCGCGCACCGCGCGGGGCGAGAACGGATCGGCGCAGCCGGGCCCGATCGACACCGCGGAGGCGGCGAACGCCTCTGCGCCGCGCAGGATCGTGCCGACGTTGCCCGGGTCCGCCACGCCGTGCAGGTGCACGCACAGCGGGCCCGCCGGCGCCGGCGCCCACCTCTCCCTGTAGACGGCGACCGCTCGCGTGCCCGAGCCAAGGCCGCAGGCGGCGGCCAGAAGCCGGGGGTCAACCTCCATCCCCTCAAGCCCGCTGCCGGCCGCGCAGTAGCGGCGCAGCGGCCGCCACCCGGCGGCGTCGGCGGCCGCCAGCAGGTCCTCGCCCTCGGCCACGAACAGCCCGCTGCGCCTGCGGCTGTCGCGCCGAGATGCCAGGCGGCGAAGCTCCGCAAGCTGCGGGTTGCTGTGGCTTGTGATCGTCATCGAGGTGGTGCGCTGGTCGTTAAGCAAAATGGGCGCCTGCCTCTTGCGAAGCGGCGCCCGGGTCCGGTGCTGGTGCTCTGAGCTTCGCTCAGCCGGCCGCCAGCGCCTCGCGGGCGCGGTCGGCGAACCGTCGGAAGGTGTCGGCGTCATGGACGGCGAGGTCGGCGAGGATCTTGCGATCCAGCTGCACGCCGGCGAGGTGCAGGCCGTGCATGAGCTCCGAGTAGGAGAGGCCGTGCAGACGCGCGGCCGCGTTGATGCGCACGATCCACAGCCGGCGGAAGTCCCGCTTGCGGTTGCGCCTGTCCCGGTAGCGGTACTGGTCGGCCTTGAGCACCGCCTGCTTGGCAGCGCGGTAGTGGCGGCTGGCGTCGCCCCGGTAGCCGCGTGCCAGCTCCAGCGTCGCCCGGCGCTTCTTGCGCGCGTGCAGGGACCGCTTCACGCGGCTCATGAGCGCTTGGCCCCCAGCATCGTCTTGACCGCGGCGATGTCGTGGTCTGAGATCATGGCTGCCTTCTCCAGGCGGCGCTTTCGCCGCGGCGACTTCTTCTCGAGGATGTGGCTCGTGAACGAGTGCCGGCCCCTGACCTTGCCCGTGCCGGTCAGCTCAAAGCGCTTCTTGGCGCCGGAGTGGGTCTTGCTCTTGGGCATCGCGCTGCTGCAGTAAAGCAGACCGTGGGCGGGCCGCTCGGCGACGGCGCCGGTGCGGCGCACCGGCGCGCCTGGCGGCCGGACCCGGGCGTCGGCACGCAAGCGCCCTGGACCTGGGGCGTCGGCACGCAAGCGCTCCGGACCCGGGGCGTCGGCGCGCAGGCGCGGGCCCTGGGCGGCGCTCACGCCGGCGCGGGTGCGGCGACGCCCACCCTCAGGCGGCCGCGAGCCCCTGGTGATCGGCCGCTGGCGCCAACGGCAACCGCAACGTGAACACCGCACCCGAAACCGCACCCTCAGGCGGCCCATCCTCCAACACCAA
>Ga0070737_10002999_pt1 | contig 19011 bp, 18 predicted proteins | sample Coa_R1_10_FD_66438 | JGI IMG/M metagenome (GOLD analysis project Ga0070737, IMG submission 66438) | Surface soil microbial communities from Centralia Pennsylvania, which are recovering from an underground coalmine fire - Coalmine... | ecosystem: Environmental > Terrestrial > Soil > Unclassified...
GAGAGGGCGATGGCGACGGCAACGCTGGGCATGATCGGGCTGGGCCGTATGGGGCGGCCGATGGCTGAGCGCCTGGTCGCGGCAGGCCACCGCGTGGTGGGCTACGACCGCGCGGGCACCGCCGAGCGGCTGCCGGCGGGCGCCACGGCAGCAGCGTCGGCGGTGGAGGTCGCTGCCACGGCGGAAGTCGTGTTCCTGAGCCTCCCCGACGGGACTGCTTCGCGGACCGTCTGCGCCGAGATCGCCGCGGCGCCCGCGCGGCGCGCCCACACGGTGGTCGATCTGTCCACCATCGGGCCGACGGCGGCGCGCGCCTGCGCGGAGACGCTCGCCGCGGCCAGGGTGCGCTACGTGGACGCGCCCGTGAGCGGCGGCGTGCGCGGCGCCGAGCAGGGGACACTCACGGTGATGGTCGGGGCGCCGGCCGAGCTGTTCGCCGCCGTCGAGCCGTGGCTCGCCGTGCTGGGCCGCCACCGCGTGCGGGTGGGCGACGCGCCCGGCCAGGGCCAGGCGATGAAGCTGCTGAACAACTACCTCTCGGCCCTGGCGCTGGCAGCGACCAGCGAGGCGGTGGCGTTCGGCGCGCGCCACGGGCTGGACCCGGCGCTGGTGATCGACGTGCTCAACGTCTCCACCGGCCGCACCAGTGCTAGCGCCGACAAGTTCCCGCGCTGCGTGCTGCCCCGCACCTACGACTACGGGTTCGCCGGCGCGCTGATGGCCAAGGACATCGCGCTGTACCACGAGGCCGCCGAGGCTGTGGGCGCCCCGCGCGAGCTGGCCACGCCGCTCCACCAGCTCTGGCAGCGCTTCCGCGCGGCCCACCCCGACGCTGACTGCACCTATATCGCGGCGTACATCGCCGAGAGCGCGCCGTGACCTCAGCCGACGGCCGCGGTTGCTGCCAAGAGCGCCGCCGCGCACGGCGTGCACAGACCGCGCGCGACGGCCCTTCGGGACAGCCAGCGGCAGTGGCATTGGCTGCTAGCCACGCCTCCATGGCTTCGCGGTGGCGCTGACGGTAGCTCAACGCGGGCCGCACGCCGTCCAGCGGCACGGTGTCGCTCTCGGCGACGCAACGCGGGGCACGTCCCATAGCCTGATAGCGGCCGATGGGTGCCCAGACAGGCACGCGGTAGTCGATGGGGTATCTGGTGAGCGGCGTGCTCAGCCCCGCCGCCCTACCAGCCTGGGCCCTGCTGCGCGGGCTCCAGCTCGGGCAGCAGCGCCTCGACCGCGCCCAGGTTCCACTGCGCCCAGTGCAGGTTCTGGTCGGCGAAGCGCAGACACTGCGCGATCGCCGGGTTGTCGGTCTCGGCTTGCACGGCGCGGATGAGCGCCCGCGCCTGGGCGATACACGCCAGCACTTGCTCGCGGTTCATGACGCGTCCCCCTACTGGCGCTCCAGCGCGTAGCGGACCTCTTTGGGCCGCTGGTCGATGATGCGCCGCGTCTTCAGCTCGTAGCGTGGCAGCGTGCCCGGCGGCACCAGCGTGACCGCCAGGCGCACCTTGAGCGCTTCCTGGATCGCCCGCGCCGTGCGCGCCGCCAGCGCCGCGTACTCGGCCGCCGGCACCTCGGGCTGCGGCTCGGCGCGCACGGTCATCTGGTCGAGCCCCCGCTCGCGGGTGAGCACCAGCTCGTAGTGGCTGCTCAGGCCCGCCACGCGGCCCAACACGTTCTCCACCGCCGCCTGGTACACGTTCGTCCCGCGCACACAGACCATGAAATCGGTCCGGCCGAGCACCACGCCCTGGTAGAACAGGCCGGTGCGGCCGCAGCGGCAGGCGTAGTAGGGCCGCACCAGGTCGTGGGTGCGGTAGTTGAGCAGCGGCTGCGCCAGGTTGGTGTAGCTGGTGACGATCGTCTCGCCGACCTCGCCCTCGGCCACCTCGCGCCCCGTGGCCGGGTCGCGCACCCAGGCGAACGTGCCCGACTCGTCGACGTGCACCCCCTCGCCGGTGGGACAGCCCGGCGCGTAGGCGTGCAGCTCGGCCACGCCGAGCAGCTCGTTGGCCCGCGCGCCCCAGGCCCGCTCCATCTGCTCGCGCATCGCCGGCACCGCGTTGGGGCCCGGCTCGCCAGCGGTGTAGATAAAGCGCACACCCAGGCTGGCCGGGTCGATGCCCATACCGCGCGCCACCTCGGCCAGGTACAGCACGTAGGTGGGTGTGGCCAGCAGCACGGTGGGGCGCAGGCGGCGGATCATGCGGATGTGGCCCTCGGAGGTCTGCCCGCCGCCCGAGACCACCTTGCCGCCGAAGCGGCGCACCGCCCAGTAGGCGCTCCAGAAGCCCGCGAACAGCCCCCAGTTGAAAGCGAAGTAGAAGCTGTCGCCCGGCCGGATGCCCACCGCCCACCAGCCGTAGCACCACCCCTCGCCGTAGCGCTCGGTGTCGTACAGCGTGAGCGGGATGCGCAGCGGCACTCCCGTGGTGCCGGAGGTCTCGCAGTGGTGCGCGATCCACTCCTCGGGCACGGCGCCTGTCTGCCCGTAGGGCGGCCGCTCCTCTTGCAGGACCAGGAAGTCGGTCTTGTCGATGATCGGCATGCGCTGCTTGTAGTCGTCGAGCGAGCGGATGGCGTCGGGGCCGACGCCCGCGGCCTCCAGGCGCGCGCGGTAGAAGGGGCTATAGGTCCACGCATAGCGCACGAGCTGCTGGAGCCGGCGCAGGTGCAGCCGGTCGAGCTCGGCGCGCGGCAGGGTCTCGAAGTAGGGGTTCCAGTAGGGGCTCGCGGCGGCGCGCGGGCCGAAGTAGCTAGGATAGGCCATGCTGCAACCTCCCCCGCGTGCGGGCCACCGCCCGCTACGCTGCGCTGGCGCCTGGTGCGTGCAGGATAGCGAGCGCCCCGGTGGCGGTCAAGCGCAAATACCTTGCTTCGAGAATATCGCCAGTGTACAATACGCCTATCTGGCGATACCAGAGGTGTAGGGTGGCACGGGGTGAGGCGCGTGGCACGCTCGACTACTGCATCCTCGGCCTGCTGCAGGGCCGGCCGCTGTCGGGCTACGACATCAAGCGCATCTTCGATCGCACCATCGACTACATCTGGAACGCGGGCGACAGCCAGATCTACGCCTGCCTGAAGCGGCTGCACGCTGAGGGCCTGGTCGCTGCCGAGACCGTCATCCAGGTGGGCCGCCCCAACAAGCGCCTGTACCGCCTCACCCCGGCGGGCGAGCAGGCGCTCCAGCGCTGGCTGGCCGAGCGGGTGCCCGACCGCTTCGCCAAGAACGAGTTCCTGGTCAAGCTGTTCTTCTGCGGCGAGGCGCCGCCCGCCGTGGCGCTCGCCCACCTGGAGCAGCACCGGGCGAGCGTCGAGGCGCAGCTGGCCCACGGCCGCGAGTCGCTGGCGCGCGCGCTGCGCTATCGCGGCAGCCGCCAGCGGGCGCTGGCGTTCCAGCTCCTGGCGCTGGAGTACATGCTGGCCGCGCTGGAGGCGGACCTGGCGGTGACCGATCGGGCCATCGCGCGGCTGCGCGAGGAGCTGGCGCGCGCGGCGCAGGACAGCGCCTAGGCGCCGGAATGGCGAGCACGACACTGCCGTGGTGCCACGGTGGGCCACGAGGGAGGGCAGCATGGCGCGACGCAAGATCACCCTGCGCGACCCGAGCCGCTTCCAGGACCCGCACAACCTGACCTGGGCCAAGTACATCGAGCTGCAGGCCAAGGAGCGAGCGCGCTACGAGGCCGAGCTAGCCAAGCTGCCGCCCGAGGCGTTCGACTTCAGCGGCGTGCGGCCCGGCTACCTCGAGCGCGCCATCGAGCAGTTCGCCAACAACTACTGGCCGGAGGAGGCCGCCACCCGCTACATCGCCACCGCCGCCGCTCACGCGCCGTTCGAGGAACTCAAGAAGTGCTGCCTGTTCCAGCTGGCCGACGAGCAGCGCCACCTGGAGATGGACCGCATGGTGTTCCAGTGCGCGGGCATTCCCGAGCGGGACTGGCGCCCGGCCTGGGAGCAGCCCGGCACGACCTACCGCTTCTTCCAGCACATCCTCCAGCTCGACGACCCCTTCGAGATCATCGTGAAAGCCAACTTCATCGGCGAGGGCGCTGCCGGGCCGGGCAGCTTCAAGGTGCTGGCCGAGGGCGCCGAGGCGCGGGGCGACCTGCTCAGCGCTGTCAACCACCGCGCGCGGCTACGCGACGAGACGCGCCACATCAAGTACGCGCAGGCGCTGGTCAAAGCGCTGCTCGAGGACGACCCGAACAACCTCGAGGTGCTCCAACAGTGGCAGGACGACGTGATCCCGCTGTTCGCCGACGTGGCCAAGGGTGGCGCGCGGCGGGCCTGGTGGGAGAACTTCATCGGTGGCTACTACCGCATCGCCCTGCCGCTGGGCCTGCGGCCGACGCCGGTGAGCTTCTAACGCATGCGCCTCGCCGATAAAGTCGTCATCGTCACCGGCGCCGCCCGTGGCCTGGGCCAGCGCTACACCGTACGGCTGGCCGCCGAGGGCGCGCGGGTGGTGGCCGCCGACCGGCTCGACTGCGCCGCAACAGTGGCACGGATCCGCGCGGCGGGCGGCGAGGCGCTGGCCGTGCCGGTCGATGTGGCCGACGAGGCGAGCACGACCGCGCTGGCCCGCGCCGCCGCCGAGCGGTACGGGCGGATCGACGTGCTGGTGAACAACGCGGCGCTCTACGGCGGCCTGGAGCCTAAGCCGTTCCACCAGCTCAGCGTCGCCGAGTGGGACCAGGTGCTGGCGGTGAACGTGCGCGGCACCTGGCTGTGCACGCGGGCGGTGTACCCGTACATGGAGCGGCAGGGCGGCGGCCGCATCATCAACATCGCCTCGACCATCTACATGACCGGGGTGCCGCTGCTGGCGCACTATGCGGCGTCGAAGGCGGCGGTAGCCGGGCTCACCTACGCCCTGGCGCGCGAGCTGGGCGCGGCCAACATCTCGGTGGTAGCGATCGCGCCCGGGCTGACGCTCACGGAGGCCAGCACGGGTATGATCCGCCCGCGCTACATCGAGGCCACCGCGCAGCAGACGGCGCTGCGCCGCAACGTCGAGCCGGACGATCTGGAGGGCGTCGTCGCCTTCCTGGCCAGCGACGAGAGCCGCTTCATCTGCGGCGCGGTGGTCACGGTCGACGGCGGGCTGGCGTTCCACTGACCTCCTGTGGTGCTACCGCCCCCGGATTCCGGATGAGCACGGCGAGTGTCCCCGGGCAGCCGGCGGAGCGGGTCCCCGGTCCGGTCGCTTGACGCTACCGCCAGGGCACCGTAAGCTAGCGGTAGTTGCGCGGCTTCGCTGCCGCCGAGCCATCGTCGGCCGGCGGCTTTTCTTTGCGCCGCGGCTCGCGCCTGGCCCAACGCGGCGCGCCAGAAGCCGCCTGCCGACGCGGGGGTCCGGCGTGTTGCAGCTCCTCGCCGCGCTGATCGGGCTGGTGGTCTCCGCGGTCGTCGCGCGTCGGCTGACTCGTCCCGCGCCGGCCGCTCTTGCGCGGCCGTTCGCTACCGCGCTACTCACGCCCGCGGCACTCGGGCCGGGGCTGCCGGTCGAGCCGGGGATGCGCGTGCTGCTGCTTGGCCCCGCCGCGCCTAGCTGGGTGCAGGCGCTGCGCGCGGCGCTCGGGCGCTATGGCCGGCTGTACGTCGCCGAGCCCGATGCGGAGCGCGCGCGCGCCTTGCGCACGGCGGTACGGGCCGCAGGCCTCGGGGCGGTCGAGGTGCTCGCCGTGGAGGCGGGCGTGCGCGTAGACCTGCCCGATAGCAGCGTCGACCTGGTGGTGGCCATCGGCAGCCTGGCCGGGCGGCCACGCCGCCAGCGCCTGCTGTGGGAGTTACAGCGGCTGCTCCGCCCCGGTGGCTACCTGGCCGTCAGCGAGGGGCTATACGGCGCGCGGTACCTGCGCCTCGCCACCCTGCGCGACGAGGCGCGCGCCGTGGGCCTCGACCCGCTCGCTCGCCACGGCACCCCGCTGGCGTACACGGCCACCTTCCGCAAACCGCGCTAGCCGGCCGCTCCACGCCGATCGCCCGTGCGTCCCTGGGCGAGGCCGCCCACCGCGTAGACGGCTGTACGCGTCTCCAGCCCGGCGAACGCGGCGAACGCCAGCAGCGCGCCCCCCACGATCCCCGGGAGCCGCGGCGGAATGCGGTGCTATATGAGACCTCTCTACTCTGCGGGTTGAGGCGGGAGCGGCTCCAGCAGCTGCCCGTTCAGCGTCACCGTACGCTGGAAGGTCACCGGCTGCAGCAGCGCCTGCATGGTGTAGCACCCGCGCTCGGCCACCGCCACCAGGCGGCGGATAGCCTCGGGCGGCGCGTCCGATTCGATCGCCAGCTCGGTGTCGAACCCCAGACAGCTCGCCTGCACCGTGCCCTGTAGCACCGAGCCCTCCTGCTTGTTGCGCATGCGCACGCGGACACGCGCCTGGCGCACAGGGATCCGGAGCATGTGGCCGTACCGGCCGAGCTGGGTGAGCAGTCAGAAGCCGACAGCAGCCACGAAATAGCCGAGCGGCGAGGGCGCGGTACCCTCGCCGCCGACGTGCGGCCCCTCGTCGCAGTACACCTCGAAGCCTTGCACGCGCGCCACCTTGCGCATGCGGGTCAGCGACTCGCACTCGGCCTCGATGGCGATCTCACGGTAGGTCACGCGTGGATCCAGCGCCGGCGGGGGGGTGTCCAGCGGGGGCAACTCCATGGCCAGTCCTCACTCGATCTGCCGTCGGCAGCGTCGGCGCTCGCGAACAGCGCATTGCGCCCAGTATAGCGGACTCGATCTCGCACGGGTGAGGCTGGCGCGGTGCCCGGCGGCTAGACTGGGCGGCTCGGCCGGTTCGCGGCGAGCTCCAGCCAGTAGTGGGCCTGGCCCGCGGGGTCCTGGATCCCAAACACCTTCCCATACGGCATCGTCTTGAGCGGCACGCGGATCAGCGCCCGTGGTGCCAGCTCGCGATAGGCGGCCTCGGCGTCGGCCACGAGCCAGTACAGCTCGCGCTGGTTGCCGGGCTCCAGCGGCTCATCGCTGGCGATGGCGCAGTGCACGCCCGCCGGATCGACGAACTCGACGAACGTGGGGTGCTCGCGCTCGACGGTGAGGCCGAGCACCTCGACGAAGAAGCGCCGCGCCGCGTCCAGGTCGGCCACATACTCGACGACGAACCCGAACCGTGGGCTGCTAGCCATCTGCGCACCCTCCTGGCGTACTGGTTTCCACGAACCGATCGCAGGATAGCGCCGGGTAGCGACAGCCCCATGTCGGGATTTTCGCCAATGTCGCCGGGGACTAAGCGAGGTGTGGCGTGGCCAGCTCGAACGGTATGGCCGGCAGCAGGCCGTCGAGCGCGCGAGGGGCGACCCGCTCGGTCGTGAGCGCGGCGTGGCGGATCCGATCGAGGCGGAACACGCGCGGTGCCTGCCGGAGGCGGCACCAGGCGACCAGATACCAGCCGCTAGGGGTGCCTAACACCCCGACCGGCTCGACGACGCGCGCGGTCGCCCGCTCCTCGCGGTCGCAGTAGGTCAGCGCGATCGCCACGGAATCGATCAGGCCCTGCTGCACGACCTCCGCCACCGCCCGGGCGCAGCCGCCAGCCACCGTGGCGACGCGTACGTGGCTCGCCAGCCGCACGGCCCGGTCGCGGGCGCCCGTCGCCATGACCGCGGCGAGCTTCTGGAGCGCCGAGCGGCCGGCTGCGGCGAACGGCATGGCGCCGGTCGCGGCCAGGGCGGTGGCCAGGGCGGCCGCCTCGGCCGGGGTCAGGTTGAGCGGCGGCAGGGTGGCCTCGACGTGGAGGCCGTAGCCGCCGCCCGGGCCGGGCTGCGCGTAGATGGGCACGCCAGCTAGCTGGAGCGCCAAGAGGTCGCGCTCGATCGTGCGCGTGCTGACCTCGAAGCGCCGGGCCAGGTCGGCCGCGCGCAGCAGCCGGGGCGCGTGCGCGCGCAGCGCCTCGACCAGCGCGTACAACCGCTCGGTCCGGTTCAGGCGACGTCCTCCCCCTCAGCCGACGAAGGCCCGCGGCGAGCCTGCGGACCGCCGCGACGCGCTCAGGCGGCGGAGGCGGCCACCGCCAGCACGCGCTTCAGGAACTGCCCAGTGTAGGAGGCATCGACGGCGGCCACCTGCTCCGGAGTGCCCTCGGCCACGATGCGCCCGCCGCGCGCGCCGCCCTCCGGCCCCAGGTCGATCAGCCAGTCGGCTGTCTTGATCACGTCCAGGTTGTGCTCGATCACCACCACCGTGTTGCCGGCGTCGACCAGCCGGTCGAGCACGGCCAGCAGCCGCCGCACGTCGGCGAAGTGCAGCCCCGTGGTCGGCTCGTCGAGGATGTACAGCGTGCGCCCCGTCGGTCGCCGCGCCAGCTCGGTGGCCAGCTTCACCCGCTGCGCCTCGCCGCCCGACAGGGTGGTGGCCGGCTGGCCGAGCCGGATATAGCCGAGCCCCACGGCATCGAGGGTGGCCAGCTTGTTGCGGATCGGCGGGTGCGCCTCGAAGAAGTGCAGCGCCTCCTCGACCGTCATGTCCAGCACGTCGGCGATCGTCTTGCCCTTGTAGTGGATCTCCAGCGCCTCGCGGTTGTAGCGCTTGCCCTTGCACACCTCGCACGGCACGTACACGTCCGGTAGGAACTGCATCTCGATCTGGATGATGCCCTCGCCGCTGCACGCCTCGCAGCGCCCGCCCTTGACGTTGAACGAGAAGCGGCCCGGCAGGTAGCCACGCACGCGCGCCTCGGGCACGGCGGCGAACAGCTCGCGGATGGGGGTGAACGCGCCGGTGTAGGTGGCCGGATTCGAGCGCGGCGTGCGGCCGATCGGCGACTGGTCGATGCAGATCACCTTGTCCAGGTGTTCGACACCCTCCAGCCCGTCGTGCGCGCCCGGCCGCTCGCGGGCGCCGTACAGCCGCGCCGCCAGCGCCTTGTACAGGATCTCGTTGACCAGCGTGCTCTTCCCCGAGCCCGACACGCCCGTGACGGCCACGAACTTGCCCAGCGGGATGCGCACATCGATGTCCTGGAGGTTGTTGGCGCGCGCGCCGCGTACCACCAGCGCCTTGCCGTTGCCCGGCCGCCGGCGCTCCGGCACCGGGATCCGCTCGACCCCTGCCAGGAAGCGGCCGGTGAGCGAGCGCGGCTCGGCCACGACGTCCTCGAGCGTGCCGGCGACCACCACCTCGCCGCCGTGCTCGCCCGCCCCGGGGCCGATGTCCACGATGTAGTCGGCGGCGCGGATGGTGTCCTCGTCGTGCTCGACCACGATCACCGTGTTGCCCAGGTCGCGCAGCCGCTGGAGCGTGCGGATCAGCCGCGCGTTGTCGCGCTGGTGCAGGCCGATGGAGGGCTCGTCGAGGATGTACAGCACGCCCATCAGCCCCGAGCCGATCTGGGTGGCCAGACGGATGCGCTGCGCCTCGCCGCCCGACAGCGTGCCAGCGGCGCGGTCGAGGGTGAGGTAGTCGAGCCCCACATCGAGCAGGAAGCCGAGCCGCGCCTGGATCTCCTTCAGGATCTGCCGCGCGATGGTCCACTCGCGCTCGCTGAGCGGCGCCGTGCGCTCGGCGGGCCAGCGGTACGGCGGCGGGCCGCCGAGCTCGGCCGGCAGCGGCCCGCGGGCGGCAAGCAGCTGGAAGAAGCGCGCCGCCTCGGCAATAGTCAGGCTGGTGACCTCCACGATCGAGCGGCCGGCGACGGTCACCGCCAGGCTCTCCGGGCGCAAGCGCGCGCCGCCGCACTCCTGGCAGGGCTGCTGGGTCATGTACTTCTCGATCTCGCCGCGCACGTAGTCCGAGTCGGTCTCGCGGTAGCGCCGCTCGAGGTTGGGGATCACGCCCTCGTAGCGCACGCGGTAGCCGGCGGGCCGGTGCCGGCCCGCGCGCAGGCGCACGCGGCGGTCGTCGGCGCCGTACAGCACCAGCTCTTGCACCTCCGGCGGCAGGTCGCGCCAGGGCGTGTGCAGGCTGAAGCCGTACTCGGCGGCCAGGCCCTCCAGCAGCGCGCGGTAGTAGTCCTCGCCGCTGTTGCCGCGGAACCACGGCGCGATCGCTCCCTCGGCCAGCGAGCGCTCGGGGTGCGGCACCACCAGCGCTGGGTCCACCTCCAGGCGGCTGCCCAGCCCCGTGCAGGTGCGGCAGGCACCGTGCGGGCTGTTGAACGAGAAGCTGCGCGGCGCAATCTCCGGCAGGCTGATGCCGCAGTCCGGGCAGGCGAAGTGCTCGGAGAACAGCAGGTCGTCGCCGTCGCGCGGGGCCACCAGCATCGTGCCGCCGCCCAGCCGCAGCGCCGTCTCCACCGAGTCGGCGATCCGCGCGCGGTCGGCGGCGAGGTCCGGGGCGTCGGGCGCCGGCACCGCCAGCCGGTCGACCACCACCTCGATGCGGTGCAGCTTGTACTTGTCGAGGCGGAAGTCGGTGCTGACGTCGTACACCTCGCCGTCGACGCGCACGCGCAGGTAGCCGGCGCGGCGGATGTCCTCGAACACGCCCTGGTGCTCGCCCTTGCGGTCGCGCACCACCGGCGCCAGGAGCAGCAGCCGCGTGCCGGCGGGCAGCGCCAGGATGGCGTCCACGATCTGCTCGACCGTCTGCTGCTGCACCCGGCGGCCGCAGCGCGGGCAGTGCGGCACCCCGACGCGGGCGTACAGCAGGCGCAGGTAGTCGTAGATCTCGGTGACGGTGCCGACGGTGGAGCGCGGGTTGTGGCTGGCGCCCTTCTGGTCGATGGAGATGGCCGGCGACAGCCCGCCGATGAAGTCCACGTCGGGCTTGTCCATCTGGCCGAGGAACTGGCGCGCGTAAGCCGACAGGGACTCGACGTACCGCCGTTGGCCCTCGGCGTAGAGGGTGTCGAAGGCCAGCGACGACTTGCCCGATCCACTGATCCCTGTGATGACGACCAGCTTGTCCCGAGGGATCACCAGGTCGATGTTCTTGAGGTTGTGCTGGCGCGCCCCTCGGATGACGATCTGGTCTGCGCTCACGCTGCCTCCTTCGCTAGTCCCGCCCCGCGGCCCGCGCGGCCTCTGTCGGGATAGCGCGGGCGTGCGGGGCGGGGAAGGTCGTGGCCCGCCGGGCTCAGGCGATGCTGCGCCGCAGGGCGAAGATCTGGTCGCGCAGCTCGGCGGCCCGCTCGAAGTCCAGCTCCTTGGCCGCCTGCTTCATGGCGCGCTCCAGCTCCTTGATGCGCGCCAGCGCCTCCTCGCGCGACAGCCCCACCAGGGTGGTGGCCTCGTAGGGCGCCGCCTCCTCGGCCACCGCCGGACGTACGCGGCTGCTGAGCGCGCGGATCGGCTTCTCGATGCCGCGCGGGGTGATGCCGTGCGCCTGATTGTACGCGATCTGCTTGGCGCGGCGGCGGTACGTCTCGTCGATCGCCCGCTGCATCGACTCGGTGATCGTGTCGGCGTACATGATCACCTGCCCCTCGACGTGCCGCGCCGCGCGCCCCATGATCTGGATCAGCGAGCGCGTCGAGCGCAGGTAGCCTTCTTTATCGGCGTCGAGGATGGCCACCAGCGACACCTCGGGCAGGTCGAGCCCCTCGCGCAGCAAGTTGATGCCCACCACCACGTCGTACACGCCCTGGCGCAGGCTGGTGAGCGTCTGGTCGCGCTCGATGGTGTCGATATCGGAGTGGATGTACTGCACCTTGATGCCCAGCTCGCGCAGGTACTCGGTCAGGTCCTCGGCCATGCGCTTGGTCAGCGTGGTCACCAGCGCGCGCTGGCCCTTGCGCACGCGCTGCTGGAGCTCATCGACCAGGTCGTCGATCTGGCCGTGGGTGGGGCGCACCTCCACGGGCGGGTCGAGCAGGCCGGTGGGGCGGATGAGCTGCTCGACCACCTGCTCGCTGTGCTCCAGCTCGTACGGGCCGGGCGTGGCCGAGACGTAGATCACCTGGTGGATATGCCCCTCGAACTCCTGGAAGCTGAGCGGGCGGTTGTCCAGCGCCGATGGCAGCCGGAAGCCGTACTCGACCAGCGTCTGCTTGCGCGACAGGTCGCCGCCGTACATGCCGGCGATCTGCGGGATCGTCTGGTGCGACTCGTCGATGATCAGCAGGAAGTCGTCGGGGAAGTAGTCGAGCAAGCACCACGGCTGGCTACCCGGCGCGCGACGCGCCAGGTGGCGCGAGTAGTTCTCCACACCGTGGCAGTAGCCGACCTCGCGCAGCATCTCCAGGTCGCGCAGGGTGCGCTCGCGCAGCCGCTGGGCCTCCAGCAGCTTGCCCTGCGCCTCGAAGCGGCGTACGCACTCCCACAGCTCGGCCTCGATGTCCACGATCGCGGCGTCGAGCTTCTCCTTGGTGGTCACGAAGTGCTTGGCTGGATAGATATCCACCGCCGTGCGCTCGACCAGCACCTCGCCGGTGAGCGGGTCGAACTCGGTGATGCGATCGATCTCGTCGCCCCAGAACTCGACGCGCACGGCCACCTCGCCGCCGATGGGGAAGATGTCGAGCGTGTCGCCGCGCACGCGGAACCGCCCGCGGGCGAAGTCGTGGTCGTTGCGCTCGTAGTAGATGTCGGTCAGGAACCGCAGCACCTTGTCGCGCTTGCGCGTCTCGCCGCGCCGCAGGGTGAGCACGACCTTGCCGTACTCCTCTGGCGAGCCCAGGCCGTAGATGCAGGAGACCGAGGCGACGATGATCACATCCCGCCGCTCGAACAGCGCCTTGGTGGCAGCGTGGCGCAGGCGGTCGATGTCGTCGTTCTTGGTCATCTCCTTGTCGATGTAGGTATCGGTGCGCGGGATGTACGCCTCGGGCTGGTAGTAGTCGTAGTAGCTGACGAAGCACTCGACGGCGTTGTCGGGGAAGAACTCCGACAGCTCGAGGTACAGCTGGGCGACCAGCGTCTTGTTCGGCGCGATGACCAGCGTGGGGCGCTGGACGGCGGCGATGACGTTCGCCATGGTGAACGTCTTGCCGCTGCCGGTCACGCCGAGCAGGGTCTGGTGCTTCAGGCCGCGGCGCAGCCCATCGACCAGCTTGGCGATCGCCTCCGGCTGGTCGCCGGTCGGCTGGAACGGGGAGACGAGTCGGAACTCTGCCATCGACGCCTCGGGGCGCAGCGCGCCATACGGATTCTACCCCACGCCCGGCCGCGCCCCCCATGCCGCACGGGGGCCAGCGCCGCCCGCGCACGATTGTGACCCATTTGCAAGCTACGGCGGGGCGGCCCCGGCCGCGGGCGCCACGCGCAGCTCTACGCTTGCCTCAGAGCCGCCGGCGCCCGCGGGCAGCCGCGCCTGGAGCACCGCGCCGGGCTCGGCGGCCACGGTCAGCGGGCCCAGCCGGGGGGCAAGCGCCGGGTGGGGCAGGGTGCTGCGCCCGCTGGGGCAGGCGGCGGCGAGCACGAGCTGCGGCTGGTCGTCGTCTGCGAGGCGCAGCGTGAAGCGGCCGGCCTGCTGGGTGCCCGTCACACGCACCGCCAGCGGTCCCCCGCCCGCGTACTGGCAGCCGCCCGGCGCGCCGCCGCCGAGCGTCGCCTCGCCGCGCCCCTCGCCCACCACCCCGCCGTCGCCGGTCGGCCGGAACGTCAGCTCCAGCACTTCCTCCTGGCGCGCCACCGGCGGCAGGCTACCCCGCACGGTGAGAATGCCGCGCCACGGGCACAGCGCCACCGCCACGCGCTGCACCCGCCAGCCGCCGGCCGAGCGGACCGCCAGCGGCGGCGCGTCGGGCGCCAGGGAGAAGCCGAGGTCGAGCGCGGCCGCCCAGGTGCCCACGAGCTCGCCGGGCGCGCCGCGGGCCAGCGTCCAGCGCGAGGCGACGTCGGCGGCATACCACTGGCGAAGCGGCCCGGGCAGCGCGATCGGCTCGTCCCCCTCGCGCGGGCGGGCGAGCAGCGTGCCGTCGAGCGCGGCGTCTACCCGCCCCGCGGCGCTCCAGTCGCGGTCGGCCAGTGCTCCCTGCCAGCTGGCGGCGGCGACCAGGTCGAGCACGCCTGCCGCGGTGTAGTCGGCCTCGGCGCCGGCCCACTGCACGGCCAGGCCCGGGCCGGGGAAGGTCTGCCCCTGCGCCTCGGCGGTCAGCGCGCCGTCGCAGGCGATGTCCAGCACCAGGCGCCCCTGGAGCTGGGCCGGGGCGGCGCTCGTGGGAACAGCGACGGGGGTGGCGCCCGCGGCGAAGACCACGGCGAGCCGCTCGGCACGCCACTCGCCCTCGTAGCGACCGGCGTATTGAAAGGTAGGCACCGGCGCGAGCGGGGCCTGCGCGGCGCCGGTGGCCGGCAAGATACTGCTCCAGACGAGCAGCAGTCCCATGATAGGCCAAGCCCACGGTCTCATGGGCCGAGAGTATACGCGATGCGGCCGGTTGCTGGCCGCCGGCCCCGACGGCCACGTATGATCGCCGCGGATCGAAGCGGGGGAGGCACGCGCGAAGTGAAACGGGCTAGCTGGGCGCTGCCGCGTAGCTGGGGCAGCTACCTGATCATCACCGCGCTCAGCACCCTGCAGGGAACGCAGCTCAGTCTGGTGGCTCCACTGCTGAATAGCGGTGGCTACACGCCCGCGGCGATCGGTGCCCTGGTCTCGGCCACCACGGTGGCGTCGCTCGCGGCACGCCTGCCGGCGGGTCTGCTCTACGAGCGGCTACCAGCGCGGCGCGTGCAGGGGCTTGCGCTCGGGCTGCTGGCCATCCTCGTGGCGGCCCATCCGGTCGCTGGCGGCGCTGCAGCGATGCTCGCGGTGCGCGTGCTGACCGGCGTGGCCTACGGGGTCGGCACCACGCTCAACCTCGCGCGGTTCGTCGACGAGCAGCCCGTAGGCGCCGCCCGGGCGCGCGCCATGGGCTACTACACCACGGGCATCGCTGCCGGCTATACACTGGCCTCCCTGCTGGTAGGCTACGCGGTCGAAGCGGGTGGCTATCGCACCGCGTTCGGGCTCGGCGCCGGGCTCGTCGCGCTCGGCTTGCTCGGACTGCTCGATCGCACACCAGCGGCTGCACGCCGCGCGGCGGAAGCGCCAACGGCGTGGGGCGGCGCGCTACGGGCACCAACGCTGCTGGTGCTGCTGCTGGAAGCGCTCCTGCTGAACCTCTTGTGGGCGTTCTGGAACGCGTGGCTGCCACTGTACGCGCTCGCCGTGGGGCTGACCCTGATCGATGCGGGCGCACTGCGCACGGGCTTCGGGGTCGCCAACGCGGTGGGCCGGCCGCTCGGTGGTGGGGCCGCGGCACGGCTCGGTGCGGAGCGCGCGGCGGCTGGCGCGCTGCTCGCTCAATGCGCGCTGCTCCTCCTGCTGCCACTGGCACCGGGGCTCGGGGTGCTGTTAGCGGTGTTCATACTGAGCGGGCTGCTGCGCGCGGTGGGGATCGTGGCCAACACCGTGGCCGTGGTAGAGCGCGCGGAGCGCCAGCAACTCGGGCGCGGGGCGGCCGTGGCGTTGTTCTCCACCGCTACGGATATCGGCCTGCTCAGTGGCCCGGCCTGTGGCGGCCTGCTGGTCCAGCTTGTGGGGCCCGTGCAGGTGTTCCTCCTAGGCCCATTGCTGCTCGCCGCGGCGTACGGTGCGGCGCGGCTGGCCGTACGGCTTCTGCCCGCGGTGTCACCCGCCCCAGCCCGTCCTCCGGCCCCCTAGCCACGGATAGGGGTACCGAGCGCGTCGCGCACGATGTCGGCCACCAGCGGCGTGATGGCCGGGTGGGCGCCGAGGTGAGGCGCCAGCTCGATGGCCACCCCGGGGTGGGCAACGCGGGCCTCGGCCACCAGCCGCGGGATGTCGTGCTGGAGGTGGCGGCCCGGGTGCAGGAACACGGGCACCACCACGATGCGCGCCGCGCCGCGCGCCACGCACTGCTCGACGACCGCGGCGAGCGACGGCTCGCACAGCTCCATGAACGCGGCCTCGACCCAGTCGGTGCCCAGGCGCTCGCGCACGGCGGCCGCCAGGTCGAGGAAGTACTGCCGCGCCTCGGGCGCGCGGCTGCCGTGGCCGATGAGGATGACAGCGGTGCTCACGGTGCTCTCCCTTTCGCGCCCGGCTGGCCGCTGCGCCCGCGGGGCGCCTGTCTGTACCGGTATACCGCACCGCGGGCACGCCGCTGTGTCAGGGGGTTGGTCACGGCCCCCGCGCCGTGCTATCCTAGCGCTATCCGAGAGGGAGTATCCCGCACGGGCGGCATCGTCAGCACGGCTGCGCGCCCGGTGCCGCCGGCCCGCGAGGTGGGGAGAGACTCTCGGCTGAAGGTCACCATGACTTCAGCCCGAGAGGATCGCCGTGCCTACCACCCGCGGCGCACCCCTTCGCCAGCACCGCCTTCACCCGCCCCGGGCGGCTAGCGCCCGCGCTGGCCTGGGGCCTAGAGCCTCCCGCGCGCCCCCGCCTCGAGCGCCGCGCTCCGTCGCCCACTCGCGCGTCACCCTGTTGTTGCGGAGGGAGGGGTCGTGGCCTCAGCGTTGTTTCTGATCCTGGGCATCGGGGCGGCTCTCGTTGGCCCCGCGGTGAAGCTCTCGGGGCAGCACCTCGCGCCCCAGGTAGAGATCGTGCTCTATGGCCTGAGCGTGCTCGGCGCGGCGGCCGTGTTGGCCTGGGCCACCGAGGTAGCGCAGCACGACATCTCGCGCGCGCTGGCCTACACGGTGCTGGCGCTGATCGCGGTGCTACCCGAGTACGCTGTGGACATGTACTTTGCCTGGACCGCCGCCAGCCAGCCGGAGTACGCCAGCTACGCGGCGGCGAACATGACCGGTGCCAACCGGCTGCTCATCGGGCTGGGTTGGCCGCTGGTGGTGCTGTTGGCCTGGCTCACGGCATGCCGCCTGGTGCCGGCCGAGCCCGAGGCCGTGGTCGCGGTGCGGCGCGGCCTGCCGGTGCGCCTGCCGAGCGACGCGCGGCTGGACATCGTCGTGCTCGGCGTGGCCACGCTGTACTGCTTCCTGCTGCCGCTGAAGGGCAGCATCAGCCTGCTGGACGGCGCCCTGCTGGTTGCGCTGTTCGGCTTCTACGCCTGGCGCGTGGCGCAGGCCGAGCGGGCCGAGCCCGAGACGATCGGCCCGGCGGCGCTGGTCGCGCGGCTGCCCACTGCCCCGCGCCGGCTGGCGACCATCGCCATGTTCGCGGTCGCCGGGGGGAGCATCTTCCTGTGCGCCGAGCCGTTCGCCGAGGCGCTGATCGCCACCGGTAGCGTGCTGGGCATTGATCGCTTCCTGCTGGTGCAGTGGCTCGCGCCGCTGGCGTCGGAGGCCCCGGAGCTGATCGTGGTCGCCTTGCTGGCGGTACGCGGCCAGGCGAACCTGGGGCTGGCGGCGCTGCTGGCCAGCAAGGTGAACCAGTGGACCCTGCTGGTGGGCATGCTGCCGCTGGCCTACAGCGTGGCGTCGGGCTATCCACGCGCGCTGCCGCTCGACGCCCACCAGACGGAAGAGGTGTTCCTGACCGCCGCCCAGTCGCTGTTCGCCTGCCTGGTGCTGATCCGTCTGCAGCTGACCACGCGCGGCGCGCTGGCGCTGTTCGCGCTGTTCATGCTCCAGTTCCTGATCCCGCCGCTGCGGTGGCCCACCGCTATCCTCTATCTCGTGCTGGCGGCGGGGCTCGCGGTGAAGGAGCGCGATGCGCTGCGCACCTACCTGCCCGGCGCGAAACCCGAGCTGACATCCCCCACGCCCACTGGCCATCAGCACTGACCCGCACGCGCGGGGCCGAGGGGGCAAGGGAAGCGGCCTCCTCGGCTCGCCCCGCCGGTGCGGCCGCCTGGCGCCGACCGGCTACAATGGCCGCGAATCTCGCGTCAGGGAGCTAGAAAAGCCGATGGAGCGGCCGGTTCAAGTGCTGGGGATCTGCGGCAGCTTGCGGCGCGCGTCGTACAACCTCGGCCTGCTGCGCGCGGCCCAGGCGGTAGCGCCCGAGGGGGTCGCGGTCGAGATCGCCACGCTGCACGATATCCCGCTGTACAACCAGGACGAGGACGCTGCGGGCCCGCCGGCGGCCGTGCAGGCGCTCAAGGCGCGGATCCGCGCGGCGGACGCGCTGCTGATCGCCACGCCCGAGTACAACTACTCGATCCCCGGGGTGCTGAAGAACGCGATCGACTGGGCGTCGCGCCCGCCCGCCGAGACGCCGCTGCGGCACAAGCCGATCGCGCTCATCGGCGCCTCGTCGGGGCAGTTCGGCACGGTCCGCGCGCAGCTCGCCCTGCGGCAGGTGTTCGTGTTCACCGAGTCCTACGTGCTGCCGAAGCCGGAGCTGATGGTGCCGGCCGCCGCGAGCAAGTTCGACGCCGCGGGCAACCTGCTGGACGAGGACATCCGCGAGCGGCTACGCGGCGTGCTCGCCGCCCTGGTGGCGTGGGCCCGGCGCGTGGGCACCCCGGCGTGAGCCGCGTCGTGCGCTAGGGCGATCGAGGCGCTAGGGCCGCACCTCCCCGGGCAGCCGTGCCACCACCGCCGCGTACACCGCCCGCGCCAGCCCCAGCGCGGTGCGAGCCTCCTCCTCCGTGGGAGCCAGCGGGGTGCCCGGGTAACGAAAGCGCCAGGCGTAGGGCGTCAGATCACGGGCAGGCGTCACGACCGCGGCCAGCGAGGGGTCGATCGCTTCTACTTCGCGTCCTAGCTCGTCCAAGTCGTGGGTTCGACGGAATGGGCGCTCATGCGCCGTCAAGAACGCTTTCAGCGCCTTCTCTGTTGCCTGCTGCGCGTGGAACACCGCGCCACGCAGGAGTGGTGGCGTCGCGGCCAAGTCATGTTCGGTCTCGCGGAGGTCCTCGACCGCCCGCTCCAGCCACTCGCGTGTCTCGGCCGCCACTTCAGGCCGCATACAGCAGCCTCCCCTCGCGCAGCACGGTCGCGGGCAGCGAGGTGGGCGCACGACTGCGGGCCTCGAACTCCTCGCGCGTGTACACGACCACATCCTTGGGCGCGCCCACACCGTACAGCGCGCGAAACGCCAGCAGGTCGCGGCGGTGGGGCGGCAGGTCCGACGCGGGCACTACCACCAGCAGGTCGTAGTCGCTGTCGGCCGTGGCGTCGCCGCGCGCCCGCGACCCGAACAGGTAGATGCGCTCCGGCCGCAGCGCCGCTACCAGCCGCGCCACGATCGCCCGCAGC
>Ga0070737_10003001_pt1 | contig 19003 bp, 17 predicted proteins | sample Coa_R1_10_FD_66438 | JGI IMG/M metagenome (GOLD analysis project Ga0070737, IMG submission 66438) | Surface soil microbial communities from Centralia Pennsylvania, which are recovering from an underground coalmine fire - Coalmine... | ecosystem: Environmental > Terrestrial > Soil > Unclassified...
GAACCGCTGCCAGTTTTACTTCCTTCGTGAACTTCCTTCGAGACAACGACATGAGTAGAATTCTCCATTCGATGAAATTCGACTCTTAACTGTTTGTCTCAATTTAGGGGACAAGTCCAACGACGGCTCAACCGACCATTCGGCGGTGATTGTCCAAGAGCTTGCCCGTAAGTACCCCGAAATCGTGCTGTTGCGGCATTCCGCGAATCGCGGCAAGGGCGCGGCTATCCGCACCGCGTTGGAGCGGGCGCGCGGCCACTTGCGGACCCGCGAGAAGCCGAGGTCCAGGAACGACCGCCACGGCACCAGCCGATTCCCGGCACGGAGGCCGAAATGCGGCCCCGGCCGGATCACGGCGAGCACTCCTACAGAGGCTTCGCCGGCTGAAAAACCGGGTGACCGTGATTACCGGTGGCGATAGCGGCATCGGCCGGGCGGTGGCCATTGCGTTTGCGCGGGAAGGCGCCGACTTGGCGATCGCGTATCTCGAAGAGCACCAGGACGCCGAGGAAACCGAGAAGTGGGTGAAGGAAGCCGGGCGCAAAGCGGTGCGCATTCCGCGTGCGGAAAGAGGCTCACTGCCGCCGGATAGTCGATCGTGCTTACGATGAATTCGGACGTCTCGACATACTGGTGAATAACGCGGCTCTTCAAATGATGCATTTCGCCGTGGAGGAATGGCCGTCCGAGGATTTCGTGCACGCCTTCACCAAAGCGCTGGGAAAGATGACGGAGAAGAACGGGATCCGCGTAAATGCGGTGGCTCCCGGGCCGGTGTGGACGCCGCTCATTCCCTCGACTTACGCGCCGGAAAAAGTACCCGAGCTCGGCAAGAACACGGCTTTCGGACGGCCCGCGCAGCCGGCGGAAATCGCGCCTGCTTACGTCTTCCTTGCGAGTGACGACGCCCGATACATGACTGCCGAAGTGATAGGGGTTACCGGCGGACGAATGCCTTTCTAAGCTGGCCTCTCAAGAGTTCCGATAGGGACACATCGGAGATACTCCAAGGTATAAGTTGAAAGTAGATAGGGCAAGAGTTAAGGAGGGGATCAGCTACACTTATGGACGAACAAAAAGGCACTGGAAAGCATCCTCATAAGAGCACCGCAGAACCAGAACCCCACACGAAGCAGGCCGGAGCCGGAGGCAAGACCGAGGAGAAGAGCGAAGCGAGCGAACAAAGTTCGGAAAGCTCCGATCTGAAGAACCGCGAATATCGCGACAAGCAAAGCAATATACACCATCATACTCATACGTATGAGGAGCAGCACGAGTAGTCATTAACAGCTAAGCACCAGCACTTATTCCTTTACGAAGCAGATGCGGTTTGGGGCGTCGCGGAGAGTTACCGTGACGCCCTGTTTTTTTTGGTGCTGCCGCACGATGGTATTTTGCAAGTTCGGGCGGCATGGGCCCGCTTTCGCCGGGAAAAGACATCGAACTGTGCCGCACGGTTCTGGAGGCCCTGCCCCGGTACGGCCGGGCCTGGTTCTGCTGGAGGCGATGGCTTCGGGTTTCCCGGTTGTAGCCCCAAGAGCTTCTGTTTATCCGCCACCGCCCGCAACTCGGCCAGGGCGAAAGCGCAGGCCCAGGTCCCCGTTCTCCGCCCGCATTTGATACGCTTGCAACGAGGTATTCGAGGTTCTCCTTATGAAGCTGGTCCGTGCGACGCCCGCCGTTCCCCTGCTGTTGTTCTCCGTGACGCTGGGGCTGTATGCGTTTCAGTTCGGAGGGTTCGGCCGGCGGTACTCCTATATGATGGGTCCCCCCGTGCCCTCCGAATTTTACTGGAGCCGGCTGCAGTACAACACTGTCTCCGGCGGGTTTCGCAGCTATTTCGGCGGCTGGGCGCAGGATTTCCCCAGAGCGGACGAGGACTGCCTGATTGCGCTGCGGCGCTTGACTCGCATCAATTCTCCTTCGCCGCTGACGGTCGCCGATCTCGACAGCGACGAGCTTTTCAACTATCCCTGGATCTACGCCATTAACGTGGAGTATTGGCACTTCACGGACGAGGAGGCGAAGCGCCTGCACGACTATCTTCTGAAAGGCGGCTTCCTGATGGTGGATCATTTTCACGGCACGGAAGACTGGTCCCGCTTTATGGCCGGCATGCGGCAGGTATTGCCGGACGCACAGGTGGAGGACCTGACGGACGGCGATGAGATCTACCACGTGCTCTACGACATCAACGAAAAATTTCAGATTCCAGGGGAGCAGTACGTCTCGAGCGGCATCACCTACGAAAAAGACGGCTACGTTCCCAAGTGGAGAGCCATCCGCGCGCCGGACGGCCGCATCATGGTGGCCATTTGCCACAACATGCACCTGGGGGATGCCTGGGAGCACGCCGATGAACCGGAATACCCGGAGAAATTTTCGGGATTGGCCTTTCGGATTGTGCTGAATTATATCACTTATGCGATGACTCACTGAGAGCGGGGGGCTGGGGCGGGAGTCAGGAGTTAGAAGCCAGAGGTCTGCGTGTTTGAGTTCTTTTTTAAGTACCCGCATTCGGTGTATAGCCGTGGGCAATTTGCGCTTTTGGGGGCTTGGCCGAAGTGGGTTTTGGTGTTGCTTATCTTGGCCGCGGCGGGCGGGCTTGGGCTGCTGGTGCGGGCGCGGCTGGCGCGGGCGGCGCCGAACATGCGCGGCTGGCGGGCCTGGCTGATCTGGGGCTTGCAGACATTACTGGCCGCGCTGCTGCTGGTGCTCTTATGGCAACCGGCCATCACGGTGGCGCAGTTGAAACCGCGGCAAAACATCATTGCCGTGCTGGTGGACGATTCCCGAAGCATGGGTATTTCCGAGGATGGGTCGACGCGCGAGGCGAAGGCGCTCCGCGCGCTCGAGAACGGCGGGATGGCCGCGCTGAACCGGTCTTTTCAGACTCGTGTATACCGCGTGGATGCCGGGGTTGCGCGCATTGACGATTGGAAAAACGTACAGCCCAACGCGCCTTCCACACGCCTGGGCGACAGCCTTAAGCAGTTGCTGGCGGAGACATCCGATCTGCCGATCGGCGCGATCGTGCTGCTCAGCGATGGCAGCGACAACTCGGGCGGAATCGATGCGGACGCGATCAGCGCGTTGCGCGCCCGGCACATTCCGGTGCATACGGTCGGTTTCGGACGCGAGCGCGCGGAGCACGATATCGAACTGGAGGACGCGGTGATTGCGCCACGCGCGCTGGCCGATTCGCGAATCGCCGCGCGCATCAGCCTCGATCAGCGCGGATACGCCGGCAAGGCGGTCAACATTACCGTGCGCGACGTCAGCACGGAGCAGCCGAAGGTGCTGGCTTCCCGTAGCATTACTCTGGGGCGCGATGGGGACCGGCAGAGAGAAACCGTAATGTTCGACATTGGCGGGGCTGGAGCGAAAACGCTGGAGATCGCGGCCGGGCCGCTTGCGGGGGAAGAGAATACCGCGAATAACGCGGTGCGGCGGGTGGTAAACGTGGCGGCCGAGCCGCGGCGGATTCTTTATATCGAAGGCGAGCCGCGCTGGGAATACAAATTCATCCGCGAGGCGGAAGAGGGCGATCGGATGGTGCAGATCGTCTCCATGGTGCGGACCAGCCAAAACAAAATTTACCGGCAGGGAATCGCCAATCCGAAAGAGCTGGCGGACGGTTTTCCTTCCCGGCCGGAGGACCTATTTTCCTACCAGGGAGTGATTATCGGGTCGGTGGAGGCGGGCTATTTCAGCCCGGGGCAACAGCAACTGCTGCACGAATTCGTGGACCGGCGAGGCGGGGGATTGCTGTTGCTGGGCGGGCAGTTCTCGCTGGCCGATGGCGGTTGGGCGGCATCGAACGTAATTACCGATATGCTGCCGACGGTGCTGCCTAATGAAGCCAACACGTTTCATCGCGAAGCCGATCCGCGCAACGGCACGATGCACACCACCACGGAACTGGCGCCGGCGGGCGTGGACAACATCATCACGCGCCTGGTGGACGACCCGGTGGCCAACGCCGCCAAATGGAAGAGCCTGCCGTACCTGATGGATTACGAAAATCCGGGCACGCCCAAGCCGGGCGCTTCCGTGCTGGCCAACATGATCACACCGGGCGGCCGCAAGTTGCCGCTGCTGATCACGGAAAGTTTCGGCCGCGGGCGCACGGCGATCATGGCCACGGGCGGAAGCTGGCGCTGGCAGATGAGCCTTCCGTTGGGCGACAAATCGCACCATTATTTCTGGCAGCAGATGTTGCGATGGCTGGTGTCGGATACGCCGGGGCACGTGGTGGCATCGATGCCCGCGCAGATGCTGCTGGATAGCGGCGTGGTCGCGCTCACGGCGGAAGTTCGCGACCAGGATTACAATCCCGCCGCGGATGCGCGGGTAGAGGCGCATATTCTGGGGCCGGGCGGCAGCAGCGCGCTGGTGGAAATGGCGGCGGTGGCGGGCAGTCCGGGTCAGTTTCAGGGCACGTGGTCCGCGCCGAAGCCGGGCGCCTATCTGACGGAAGTGACCGCGCAACGCGCCGGCAAGGAGTTGGGGCGGGATGTGTTGACTTTCCAGCGCATGGATGGCGTGGCCGAAAATTTTCACACGGAGCAGAATCGCGATCTGCTCGAGCGGCTTGCCAGCCAGACCGGCGGGCAATATTGGAAGCCGGCGGAAATCGGCAAGCTGGCCGGCAGCATTCCGTATTCGGAAGCGGGAGTAACGGTGCGGGAGACGCGCGACCTTTGGGACTTGCCGCTGGTTTTCCTGATATTGCTGGCGCTGCGTTTCACCGAGTGGTGGCTGCGGCGGAAGTGGGGGATCGTGTAGGTGGGCCTCTTTTCCCCGTGGTTTCTGGCCGCGCTCGCGGGACTGGCTTTTCCCATTTACCTCCACCTGCTGAAGCGGCTTTCGACGACTCCGCGGAAGTGGAGCTCGTTGATGTTCTTCGAGGCGCGCACCCGGCCCTCGACGCGGCACCGCAGGCTGCGTTATCTGCTGCTGCTTTCGCTGCGGATGGCCGTGCTGGCGTTGATCGTGCTCGCGTTCGCCAATCCGTTTATCAATCGCAATGCGGCGGCGCTGGCCGGCAACCGGCTGGTGCTACTGGTGGTGGACAATTCTTTCAGCATGCGCGCGGGCACGCGGCTGGTGGACGCGAAGAATGCCGCGTTGCGGGTGCTGGCGGCGAAGGGCGGCGCGCGGGCGCAGGTGGCGTCGTTCGGATCGCAGTTGCACCTGATGACAGAGGCGATGGAAGACCAGGCGGCGCTGCGCGCGGCGGTGGAAGCGATTCAGCCGGGCGATGCTCATGGCAATTTCGGCGAACTGGCGCGGGCAGTGCGCGCCATGGCCGATAGGGCGCGCGCGCCCATTGAGTTGCACCTCTTCAGCGACATGCAGCGCGCGGAGCTGGCGCCGAATTTCTCCGATATGGCGCTGCCGGATAACGTAACCCTGGTAACGCACGCCGTCGAAACGAAGGCGCAGCCGAACTGGACGGTGGAATCGGTGGATGCACCGGGAGAGGTCTGGGGGAAGGACGCGAAGCCGGTGCGCGTGGAAGCGGTGATCGCCGGTTACGGCACGCCAGCGGCGCAGCGCACGGTGTCGCTGGTGGTGAACGGCAAGACTACCGCCACGAAGAACGTCGCGGTTCCGGCGAACGGAAAGGCCACGGTGGAGTTTCCCGCGCTCGAAGTGCCCTATGGGTTCAGCCGCTGCGAAGTGCGCATCGATGGCGCGGACGGCTTTGCCGCCGACGACCTGCGGCGCTTTGCGGTAGAGCGCTCCGATCCGCAGAAGGTTCTGCTGGTTCACAACTACGGCGATAGCCGTTCACCGCTCTACCTGGGGGCGGCGCTTTCGGCCGCGGCCCAATCGGCCTTCACGCTGGAATCGATCGACGTGAACGAGGCGGCCGACCGGCGGCCGGCGAACTACGCGTTCGTCATTCTCTCGGACGTCAATTCGCCGCCGCAGCTTCTGGAAAATTCACTGGCGGGCTACGTCCGTTCCGGCGGCAGCCTGTTAATCACCGCGGGAACTTCTGCCGGCGCGCGCAGCAGCATTCCCATTTTCGATGCGCACATTGTCGAGACGCGCGATTACAGCCGCGTGCCCGACCGTTTCATGACGGTGGGATCGAGCGATTCGTCATTTCCGGCGGTAGCGAAGGCGGATGGCTGGGAGGGCGTGAAGTTCTTCTACGCGCTGGATGTGGATGCTAGCGGCGCGCGCGTGATTGCCCGCCTGGGCGACCAGACGCCGTTGCTTCTCGAAAAGCGAATCGGGGAAGGCCGGGTGGTGCTGCTGACTTCGGGGCTGGACAACCTGACGAACGATTTTCCGCTGCATCCGGCGTTCGTGCCGTTCATCGAGCAGACCGCGCGGTACTTGGCGGGCACGGAGCGGCAGGGGGGCGCGCGGCCGGTGGACGCATATCTCGAATTGCGGAATGCGCGCGAAAAAGGGCAGGGAGTGGAAGTAACCGATCCGGAGGGAAAACGGCCGCTGACGCTGAGCGAGGCCGCGAGCGCGCAATCGTTTCAGCTTACCGAAGCGGGTTACTACCACTTGCGCCTGGCGAACGGACGGCAGAACGAGGTGGCGGTAAATGCCGATCCGAAGGAATCGAATCTGGATGTGATTCCGGAAGACGTGCTGGCGCTGTGGCGAGGCAACGGCGCGCATTCGCAAGAGGCCGCCGCGGCAGGCCGCGCGCCCGCAAACCGCAAGACGCCGGAGAGCCTATGGTGGTACGTGCTACTGCTGGGGCTGTGCGCAGCGCTCGCGGAATCGGCGGTGGCCAGCGGTTACCTGGGAACCGAGCGGGAAGAACCGTAGGCGGAAGCCGGCCGCCAGCGCCGCCAGCGTCAGAATGGCGCATACCACGGGGAACCAGTCACCGTGACGCGTGTAGAAGGTTTTCTCCGCAATGTAATTGAAACCGCTGTAGGAGGCGGCTTGCGTGTAGAGCGGCAGGGTGCCGCGAATGCGGCCGGCCGGATCGATGGCGCCCGTGATGCCGTCATTGGTGGAGCGCAGGATCCAGCGGCGATTCTCGGCGGCGCGCATGCGCACAATCGTCAGATGCTGCTGGCGCGCGGCGCTATTGCCAAACCAGCCATCGTTGGAAATGTTGTAGAGCACTTCCGCGCCGCGGTTCGCGAATTGCCGCACGAAGTTTGGAAACACGGATTCGTAGCAGATGAAGGTTGCGATCTTGTGAGCGCCCGCCGGCGTCACCACGATGCGGCTGCCGGGAGAGAAGTCGCCCACTTCGGTGGAGATTTTATTGGCAAAACCGAAGGGCCAGGGGACGAATTCGCCGAAGGGAACGAGATTCACCTTATCGTAGCGGCTGAGCGGCACGCCTTGTGGGGAAATCACGGTGGCGGAATTGAAGACGTGGTCGCCTTCGTGGGCCACGTCGCCGATTAACAGATAGGCGTGCGTGGAGCGCGCCAGGTTGTCCATCAGGTCGCGATAGTAGGGGTCGTCGTAGTAGTAGAAGGGCGCGGGAATCTCCGGCCAAACGGAAATGGCGGGTGGGTGGCTGCCTGCGAGCGCGGCACTGCGCCGGGTGAGCGCGGCGAGTTCGTCTTCTTCCTGATGCACGCCGGCGGGGGTCCATTGTTCCGTTTCGGAGACGTTCGGCTGCAGCAGAACGGCGGTCTCGCTACCGCGCAGAGCGGGCGGCATAGGCGGAAGGAACGCAAGAAATGGCAGAATCAGCAGCCACAGGAGTTGGAGGCGCGGACGGCGCAAAAAAGCCAGCGCGAGCGCGGTGGCCATCATCATGAAGACAAACGAAAGGCCCCAGACGCCCGTGATTGGGGCGAGGCGCAAGGGGACTCCCATTTCGATGCCCGCATTGCCCAGAGCCAGCCAGGCGAAACCGAGCGAGCCGTGCGTGGCTTCAATCGCAACCCACAATGCGGGCACCGCGGGCACGGCCCACCAGCGGCGCATCAGAATTCCGGCGAGCAGCGCGAAGACGGCCAGGTGCAGGCCTTTCACGATGGCGAACAGAAACAGCAGCAGCCAGCCTACGAAGTTGCCCACGCCGCCGTAATACGCCAGCGTGTACTGAATCCAGTAGCAGACTCCGAACCAGAACACCGTGCCCGCGGCCCAGCCCAACAGAAAGCGGCGAAATGGGCGCAGTTCCCGCGCGGCGGCGTAGAGCAGCGGGGCCAGCGCCACGGGTGCCAGCCACGTCAGTTGGAAACGCGGGAACGTCAGAATCAGAAGCGCGGCCGAGGCCAGCGCCAGAACCCAGTTCAATGCCGCGCCTCTTGGTGAACCAGTTCGGCCATGTACGAACTGCGCACCAGCGGTCCGCTGAAGACCATGTCAAAGCCGAGAGTGAGGCCGTACGCCCGATGGGCTTCGAATTCGCGCGGTTCAATATACCGGACAACCGGCAGATTGCGGCGCGTGGGTTGTAAATACTGGCCGATGGTGACGATTGCAGTTCCGGCATGGCGCAGGTCTCCCATCAAGGCGTGAACTTCATCCACGGTTTCGCCGAGGCCCAGCATGAATCCGGACTTGGTGAGCGCCCCCCGCTCACGTGCGAACTGGAGCACGCGCAAGGATTGGTAGTAATCGGCCTGCGGACGCGCGCGCCTGTAGAGTCGGGGCACGGTTTCCGTGTTGTGGTTGAACACGTGAGGGCCGGCGGCGAGCACGCGCTCCACGGCGGCCAGGTCTCCGCAAAAATCGGGCGTGAGCACTTCCACGCGCGCTTCCGGCAAAGCTCGCCGGACGGCGGCGATCGTTCGGGCGAAGTGGAGCGATCCGCCATCGGGCAGGTCGTCACGATTCACGCTGGTGATCACCACATAGCGCAGCTTCATGTCCGCGGCCATGCGTGCGACGTTTTCCGGCTCATCGGGATCGAGCGGCGGTCTGCCTTTCGGCACGGCGCAGAAGCCGCAAGCCCGCGTGCAGCGATCACCCAGGATCATGAACGTGGCCGCGCCGCGGGCAAAGCATTCGTGAATATTCGGGCAGCGGGCCGATTCGCACACGGTGTGCAAACCGCGGCGGCGTAATTCGCCTTTGAGGCGATGCAGGGCAGGGAAATCGGTGCGCGGCTTGCGCAGCCACTCGGGTAGCCGCGACCCGCTGTGCGCGATTTGAATTAAGGTACTGCTCACTCTTTTTTCAGGATAACGGGGTGGAAGCCGGCGCTTTCGAGTTCGGATTTGGCGCGGCCCAGCGCTTCGCGGTCCGGATAGGGCCCGATCAGCACGCGCATCAGGCCCTTGGTTCCGGGCGTGAGCGATACATGAAAACCTTTGTCGCGCAGAACCTTTGCTAGAATTTCGGCTTGCGGCGGCTGGATGGCGGTGACTTGCCAATACGTTCCGGCAGCCGGTTCCTGTGCGGCGGCTTCCGAATCGGCGCCGGCGGGTTTGGCGGTTTCGGGGGCGGGGGCCGGCGGGGTCTCGCGGGCCGGTTGGGTGGTCACGCCCGGTTGGGTTGTGGCCGGCGAATCGGTGGAATCGGCGGCGGCAGGCTCGTCTGTTTCGGAAACGGCTGTAGGAACGGGGGCCGGAGCCTGAGCGGGAGCGGGCGAACCCGCTGGGTTGCTGCGCACATCCGGCAAGGCAGCGGCGGTGCCGCCGGCAGCGGTTTCCGCCTGCAACTTCGGAGAGGGCGCCGAGTTCCGGCCAACGATATAGCCCATGGCGAAGGCCACGCCGAACAGGAGCGCCACCACGAAGAATCCGCTCAGCAATTGCCGGTTTCCCAGGACTAATTCAAATTCGCCGGTTTCGTTATTTTTCATGGATTGGAGCTCGCGGCCGATCTATCAAAAATTATATCGGAGCGCCCGGGGAGTTTAGGGCGGGTTGAGATAGACTGGATTTTCGGAGTTTCAGTGAATCGCACCGTCTTAATCCTGTTGCTCAGCGCCGCCCCGGCAATGTGCCAAATGAACACCGGAGAAATCTCCGGAGCCGTCCGGGACCTTACCGGCGCTACTCTTCCGGGCGCGGCCGTGATCGCCCAGCAGACGGCCACGGGCCAGAAGTTCACTACGCATGCCAACGGTTCCGGTGAGTATCTTTTTTCCGAACTGCCGCTCGGCGTGTTTTCCCTATCGGCAAGCGCACCGAATTTCCGCCCGGTGTCGGTGTCCCCGATCCCGGTGCATGCGGGTGATCGCCTGCGGCGCGATTTCGTTCTGGAAGTGGGCGAAAAGAGTGACATTGTGACGGTGGTCGCCGATCCCGCGAATCCGGAGCTTGAGTCGGCGGAAATTCGCGACGTGGTAGGCACGCAGCAGGTGGCCGATCTGCCCGTGAAAGACCGGCAGTTTCTCGACCTGGCAATGCTCAGTCCCGGAGTCGTCCGGCCGCCAGGCGGGACGCGCGGCGATGCCCTGCAGCAGGCGGGCGTGTTGGTGAACGTGCTCGGGCAGCGCTCCGGACACAATCTCTACTTGCTGGACGGGGTCTCCATCACCGACGAGCACTTCAACAACCTGGTGATCGCCCCTTCGATCGATGCTATCCAGGAAATAAATGTCGAAAAGACATCGTATGCTCCCGAATTCGGCGGCAAGTCCGGCGCCGTAATTAACGTGCTGAGCAAGTCCGGCACGAACGACGTTCACGGCAGCTTGTTCGAGTTTGTCCGCAACAACGTTTTCGATGCCAAGAACTTCTTCGATTCCGCCGCTCGCCCGATTCCACCGTTCCGTGAAAATCAGTTCGGCGCGAGCGTGGGCGGTCCGATTCGCAAGAACCGCACGTTTTATTTCTTGAGCTATGAAGGGGAGCGTATCCGGAAATCGCTGACTGAGACGTTTTCGGTCCCCACCGCCGCCATGCGCGCCGGCAATTTCTCCGGTTTAGCCGCGGTTTACAATCCCGACGCGCCCGCCGGCGCGGCGCGCCAGCCGTTTGCCGGCAACCAGATCCCAACCGGACTTCTCGATCCGGCCGCGACGGCTCTGCTCGCCAAGATTCCCCTCCCGAACCTGCCGGGAATCGCGCAAAACCTGCTTTCCACCGGCGATCAGAGCATCGATCAAAACCATTACAGCGCCCGCATCGACCATCAGATTTCCGATAGCAATACCGCTTATTTGCGCGCCTCCATTTTCGACGCGCGCGAGTTCGACCCCTTCGGCTCCGGCGTATTGCAAGAGACGCTTCTGCCCGGCTTCGGCCGCAATTTGAGCACGCATACCGTGAATGGCGTGGCGGGCTGGACCCGCACCTTCACTCCCAACGTGGTGAACGAATTCCGCATGGGCTTTCTCACCGTTTCCGGTGGTCAGACCAGCCCCAATGCCGGTTCGGACTTTGCGGCGCAAGCGGGTATCTTGGGCGTCACTACGAATCCCGCCGACATGGGGTACCCGCAGGTCTCCTTCGGGGGCCAGTTCAGCACCATGGGAGATCCGGCGCTGTTCACGTTTCGGAACAACCACGATTACGAGTTCTACGACAACCTCATCTGGCATCACGGCAGGCACACCATTAAAGCTGGCGCCTATTTCATGCATTTCAACCTGCGGACGACCAATCCGAACGGGGCGCGCGGCATCTTCTCGTTCACGCCGCAATGGACATCCTCGGCGCCCGGCCTCGCCGATGGCAACGCGTTTGCCAACTTCCTGCTCGGCTACCCGACCACCGCGCAGGTGGGATTGGGGCGCGGTGCTATGGATGGAAATACCAACTGGGCGCAGTTCTATGTGCAGGATAGTTGGCAGGCCGCGCCGAACCTCAAATTCGAATTCGGACTGCGCTACGAGTACAACCAGAACATGACGGATGCGGCCAACCAGATCGCGGCCATCGATACCGCGGTTCCCGGCGGCCGGTTCGTGATCGCCAGTGGCGCCTCCGGGCAGCTTGCCTCCTCGGCTGCGGCGCTGCTCGCCTACATTCCGATTCCCTACGTTTCCTCGGCCGCCGCGGGTTGGAACGACAGCCTGCTTGCGCCGCGATATTTCCGCCTGGCGCCGCGCGCCGGGCTGGCCTGGAATATCGGCGGCAGCCCGAAGACTGTGTTTCGCGCCGGGGCGGGCATTTACCCGAACCAGGCCGCGTACAGCATTGTGACGAACCTGGCGCAAAATCTGCCGTTCTTTGTCACCAAGACGGTCAATTCTTCGACCACCGCGCTCGTTCCTTCCTTCACCACCGAAAATGCGCTGGCCGCCAATACCGTGGGAACGGTCGGCGGCAACAACCTGGATCATGATTACCAGATCGAGTACAACGAGGTGTGGAACGCGAGCGTGGAGCGCGACGTGAGCGCCGGAACAGTGCTCTCGGTTTCCTATGTGGGGTCGCGCACGGTGCATGCCGATAGCGGAACCGAGCTCAACGTTCCGGTGCCGGGGCCGGGAGCAATTGCCGCTCGCCGCCCCATCCCGCAGCTCGCGCAGATCGGCGATATTCGCTGGAACGGCTGGGCCAGCTACAATGCCCTCACGCTGAGCGCCAAGCGCCGCTTCGCCAAGGGGTTGTTCTTCGACGCGAACTGGACCTGGTCGCATTCCATTGACGACGCCTCCGATCCGGGAGCGACCCTGAACGAAGCCAACATTCCGCAAAATGTTTACGACCTGGCGGCCGAAAAGGCCACTTCCAGTTTCGATCATCGGCAGCGGCTGGTGCTCAGCTCGCTCTACCAGATTCCGATGGCGCGGAGCGCTCCCGCGTGGGCACGGGCTTTATTCGGCGAGTGGCAGGCAGGCGGGAATTTCACGGCGCAATCGGGCGCCCCGTTCACGGTGAATATTTCGAGCGATCAGGCCAACATCGGCGCAGGCCCTGCGCAGCGGCCGAATGTTTCCGGCAATCCCAACGACGGCCCCAAGACGCCGCAGGAGTGGTTCAACACCGCGGTATTCTCTCTGCCGGCGCTATACACTTTCGGCAATGCACCACGGAACAGCGTGATCGGGCCAGGACTCGAAGAGTTCGATATTTCGCTGCAGAAAGATATCCCTTTGCACGAAGCGCTCACATTGCGGTTCCGCGGCGAGGCCTACAATATCCTCAATCACCCCAATTTCAACATTCCGAACCGCATCGCGCAAACCGCCAACTTCGGAAGTATTTCGAGCGCGCAGGATTCGCGGCAGCTTCAGTTCGCGCTGAAGCTGCTGTTTTAGCTACTGGAACGAGATCGTGACGGCATTAGCCGCCTGCCCCTCTACGGTGGCGATCACGTTGACTTGTCCCGCCCCCGCAAGCCCGCCGGGCAGTTGCAGGTTTACCTGGTCGCCCGCTGCCGGCGGAGCAATCGGGGCCGCCATCCATGAACTCGTGGAGGCGTACCACTGGGCGGTGTTTTGGACCGTCTGGGTTCCGTCGGCAGAGACCCGCACGACATTGCCCGCGGCCACTCCCTGCCCGTTGGCATTGGCCGCGAAAATGCCCGGTGCCTGTCGCGCTATGTTCGCGAGCACCGGCACAAAATTATGCGGCCCTTCTCCGATAGAGAGCAACGCCAGCCCATCCGGCTGCGACGAGGGAACCACGAAGTTGACCTGGTTCCCAAAGACCGCCAGCAGGGTGATTGGATGCGACACCACAGTTGTGAGGCCGGGGGTGCGCTCGCCCCGGGGAGAAACACAGTGACGATCTCATCCGGCGCTACTGCCGATTGCTCGAAGGTGGCCGCGTTCCTGACGGCAGCAAGCGGCGCCGAGGTGCTGGTGGCGAACTGCGCATCGCCGGAGTAGACGGCGGCAATGGGCCGGATGGCGCCATTCAGGGTCAGTATGCTCGCGGGCAGAGCCGAGACGAACGCCGCCAGCGCTGCTTGATCCGTGGTAGCTGACCAGGGAATCAGTAGGTGGCGTAGAGCGAGTAGATCCCGGGGGACAGCGAAGAAGTCTGCCAGCTCGCGGCGGACATCGTGCCATTGCCGAGCACCGGCTGGCCGGTCATGAACACCGTGTCAGGATCTTGCATCAGAGCGGCTGTGCCCCCGGCCCCGCCGGGAACCACGCCGCTTATGATCACGTTCTGTCCATACACTGCGGGGTTCGGGGATGCCGTGAGTGTGATCGCCCCTCCGCATCCCGAAACATGAAAGGCAGGCGAGGCTGAGGAAGTATCGAGAAAACGCGGGATCGAGGCCGAGTCGCTCGCGCTTCCAGCGGTGCTGGTGGGGGCGTAGCTCAGGTTTACGGTGGCGGCGCCCGCCGTAGCTGCGTACCCGGAGTAAGAAACGAAGGCCGCAAAGTGGAACCTCTCTATGTCGAAGGGGGTCGCGCTCACCACTTCCCAAACCGCCGTGGCGGTGGTGCTGCCTGGTGGCGGCGTAATTTCCACCACGCCGATATTGGTTCCGGGGACCTGCGCGCTGGCGGGATTGGCGAGCGTGAAACTGGATTCGCTGTTGTAGAGGGGGCCGGGGACATCTTGCAGCAGCGATGCGGATTGGCCGCTGGCCTGGCCGGAAACTGTCGGATCGACGCGCGTTTCATAGGCGTTCGCGAACCGTTCCGTATAGGTAAGGACCGTTGCCTGCTGGAACGATTGCGATACGCTCGCGCTGAATCTTTGCGCAGTGGAGGCCGCGGTAGTCAGGCTCCTCTGGGCAAAGGCTATGATCGGGGTCGGATTGACTAGCTGCAAATCCGAGGCAACGAGCGTCGCGGGAATTGCGGCGCCAGGGGTTGTGGAAACCGCATTCATGCGAAGATTCGTGATTCGAAAAACTCTAAGTGCGTTTGAGCCGGGTGGCCGGGCAGGAATCGCCGTAGACGTCACTTGGTTCCCGCTCACCACGCCTTAAAAAACGTTTGGCGCGGCGTTTGCCCGTATCGGGCTGGCATTAGAGGTGTTGACGGCCACCGCATAGGTCTTGTTGCTTGTTCGCCCCACTTTCAACCATCGGAGGGGCTTATCATGCCGGGCGCGCCCTGGCACGATGGGCGGGGTCAACCATGGGTCTCCGGCTGTGATCGCGCGGCCAATGACCGGATCGCAAGCGCCAATTTGCGCCTCAGTGCCGCCGGTTATAGAATTGGGCCGTGCGCGCCGCTCTCTGTTCCCTCTTCATCGCGTGGGCGCTGAGCGCCCAGACGCTCCCGGATGGGCCCGGCAAAGAGTTCATCCTTTCGCAGTGCACGACCTGCCATCCGCCGGACCAGTTCACGAAATACCACCACACGCCGGAGGAGTGGCAGGCGATCATCACCCGCATGGGCAGCCGGATCCCGGGCGCGGCCAAGAAGGACCTGGATACCGTGCTGCAGTATTTCGTAACCAACTTCCCCAAAGTGGACAAGCCGGAAGATGCCGGGAAGGTGAATATGAACAAGGCAACCGCCGAGGAAATCGCAACCGGGCTGAACCTGACGGCCGCGGAAGCCGAAGCCATTGTCCACTACCGCGAGACGCACGGCCAGTTCAAAGAGTGGAAGGATATGCTGATCATCTACGGGGTGAACGGGAAGAAGATCCGCGACCGGCAGGACAAGATGGCGTTTTAGCGGCCGTTCACCAGTACGCTTCACCAATATGCGATCAGCCGCCCGGCGCTGATGGCGGCAACCCAGCAGGCGAGCGAAATCCCTCCGAAGACGGCCAGCTTCGATTTTTCGCGCGGCGAAAGCTCACGCATGCGATGTTCCCGCCACGCGGCCGAGCGGTTCAGGATGGCGACATTCGCCAGCGCCAGCGCGATTGCGGGAAACTTGATCAGCAGGAACGGATTGCCTTCGTATTCGGTAGCCTTCGTGGCCAGCAGGCAAACGCCGCTGAGCGCCGCAACGCCGAACGCCGTTTTCGCAATGGGCGCCGCGGCGCTGCTGATCGCCCCAAGCGGAACCTTGCGCCACGCCCCCAGCAATCGCAGGTCGAGTATGAGCACGGAACCGAACAGGGAGGCGATCGCCAGGATATGGATCAGGTTCACCACGCCATAGGTCCACACTCCCGTTTCGCGCATGGCATGGCCCAGCGCGGAATTCTGCAGCCACGCGAGAAACAAATACACTCCGGTTCCGCCTGCCTATTTGCGATCGGGATAGACGTTGAACGTGTGGCCGTTCCACATGATCCGTTCCGTCTTGACTTCAAACTTCTTCGGGTCGAGATTGCGATGGCCATGGATCATCACCGTCGCGCCCACCGGGATGGTCCCTTCCTTCAGGCCCGCGGCCTGAGTGCGCGCCGGCGGAGCCAGCGTCAGATCCCATACATGGCCGTCGGCGAGGATCTGCATCGTCGCATGCGGACCCGCCAGGCTGACGCCCCGCTGCACAGTCCCGATCAGTTCGAATTCCTCTTGGGAATTGCCGGCCCAACCGTGATGCGCCCACGCGGGAATGGTTGCCAGTGAGACTGCGACCGCAGCCGTGCCCAGCGAGTGAGAGAGCCTGGAAAACATAGCGAACCCTCCTTCGAAGTCTTCCCATGATACAACCGGCGGGATGAAAAAACTGCCGCCGGCGCGCTCCTCTGGTCACAACCGCTCCTCCGGTCGCAACTTAGGGGCGGGTTATTTCACGTCTTCCACGGGGACATCGTCCGGCTTGCCATCGACAAACATTTTGGCGGAATCGAAGAAGCCGGCCACGTGGAGGTGAAACTGAACGTCCTTATCGCCCTTGTTTTGCCAAAACCAGCCGTGGATACCGGTAGTGGGTGCGATGAAGGAACCGAAGGAGGAATCCTTGCCCTGTTCGTTGAGTTCGTAACTCTCGTAATAGTCTTTGTTCGGCTTCTGATCGGGTTCCCCGTGGAACTCGAATGCCAGCTTCCCGTCGGCCTTCCACGCATAAACCATGCCCGCCCCCTTCTGCATGTGATATTTCATTTCGACGCCTTCGCCGGGGGCCAACTGGAAATCCTGCGAATCCACTTTGTAGATTCGAGGCTGCGGCTTGTAAATGCCGGCCGGCGCGGGCGTGGGCACGGCTGCTTTAGGTTGGCTCGCGCCGGCCTGCGCGATACCGGTCAGCTTTAAATACTTACCTGTCTTTAGCGGATCGAAGCCATATTCGGCTGGCAACACCACCGTAAATAACAGCACCAGCGCCACGGCCAATGCGATGCCGGCGGCCTTAGCGATTGCGGCTTTTGAAGGCGCCTCCATTTTGGGGGCCGTTTGCGGTTCTGTTCCCATTTTGTTTTCAGGCGTGAAGATAATAACCGGCGATCTGGTAGCCGGTGAGCACAAATCCCACCGACATCAGCGCCGTATTGGTAGCGAATGCGTGGCGGAGATAGCCGCTGCGCGTCCGCCAGAAACTTAATGCGATCAGCACGGCGGTGAGCGCCAATACCTGCCCGATTTCCACGCCCACGTTAAAGCTCACAATATTCGCGACAAGGCCGTTCTTCGAGAGAGCGAGTTCCTGCAGCTTGGTCGCAAGGCCGAAGCCGTGAAACAGGCCGAAGACCAGCACGGCCAGCCTGGTATTCGGCTCGAAGCCGAAGAAGCGCTGAAACCCGTTCATGTTGTCAAACGCTTTGTAGACCACCGAAAAGCCGATAATGGCATCCACCACGTAGGAATTTGCGTGAATGCCGCCGAGCACGCCGGCCAACAAGGTGATGCTGTGGCCGAGCGTGAACAGGCTGACGTACTGCACAATATCTTTGAGACGGTAGAGGAAAAAGATCACGCCCACCAGGAAGGCCAGATGGTCGTAGCCGGTGACCATATGTTTCGCGCCCAGGTAAACAAAGGGTGCGATAGCGGCTCCGTGGTTCGCCTGCACAAACGAGGCGTCGCGCTCGGAAACGTTATGGGCGGATAATCCGAAGCAGAGCAGCGCGAGGGCCGCGAGTAACAGCAGAAATCGCGTCATAAGGTCCTATCGGACAGACTAGGACCGTGGGCGCGCGGTGGGCCAGTTATCTTTCGGCCAATCGCTCTTCTCTCTTCGCGCCGGCCCGGTCTCACCCGCGCACGTACTTATTGAACCAGTTGATGGTGCGTTCCCAGGCCAAATCGGCGGCGGCTTTGTTGTAACGCTCCGGCGTGGCATCGCAATTGAATCCGTGGACCGCGCCGGGATAGATGTAGCCTTCGTGGGGCACCTTGGCTTCCGTCAGTTCTTCGTTGTACGCGGGCCAGGTGGCGGCCAGGCGCGTATCGAGTTCGCCATGATGAACCAGGATTGCCGCCTTGATCTTCATCACATCTTCCTTCATGGGCGGCTGGCCGTAATACGGCACCGCGGCGCCGAGATCCGCTCCCAACCGCACCGCCAGCGTGTTGGCGATACCGCCGCCATAGCAGAAACCGGTCGCGCCGATCTTGCCCGTGCAATCCGGCCGCGTCTTCAGCCACATGGCGGCGGCCACGAAATCTTCCGTCATCTTCTTGCCATCCACCTTGCGGAACAGTTCGCCGCCCTGATAATCGTCGCCGGGGTAGCCGCCAACCGAGGAAAGCCCGTCGGGCGCAAACGCCATGAAATTCGCCAAAGCGAAGCGGCGCGCAATGTCTTCAATATGCGGATTCAGCCCGCGGTTTTCATGCACCACGATAATGCCGGGCAGTTTCGTGGGCATGGCGCTGCGGGTATCGGCGCTAATGGGCCGGACAAGGTATCCGCGAATGTACCCATTTCCCTGCGGCGATGGAATGGTTTCCCAGGAGGTTTTGATCCGATCGTCGTCTCTGCGGACCTGTTGTCCCAGCGCGTAGTTGGGCATGAGGGCCTCGACCACGGCCCCGGCGGTAAGGCCGCCGATGGCGAGCCGCTGCACGCCCTCCATAAAGTCCCGGCGGCTGATTTCGCCGTGAATAAACAGGTTATAGAGTTGGACCGCCGCGCGCGGCAGTTTCGGCTTGGATGGTTCCATCGGCTTGCTCCTTTTCGACTAGAGCGCACGGGACGCCGCGGCGTTCCATTGTGCGCGTATGGGAGAGAATATCACGTCTGCGTGGTGGAGCGGGCGGGATCCTGACTCCTGGGTGCGCGACGTGAAAGTGGCTATAGCTGCCGCTTTCTTTTTTTGTACCGGCTTATCCGTGCGTATGTAGTACGCTAGGAAATGGAGGCCATTCCTATGCCCGATTCTTTGCAGGAACT
>Ga0070737_10003002_pt1 | contig 18996 bp, 14 predicted proteins | sample Coa_R1_10_FD_66438 | JGI IMG/M metagenome (GOLD analysis project Ga0070737, IMG submission 66438) | Surface soil microbial communities from Centralia Pennsylvania, which are recovering from an underground coalmine fire - Coalmine... | ecosystem: Environmental > Terrestrial > Soil > Unclassified...
GCACCGCGACCGCGCGCAACCCCTCGATGTCGAGCCGAAACCCCCGCCCTGCCGGACGAGGATCCCGCACCCCGTGAACAGCGCTCACAGTGTCGGTCTGGCGCAAGATTTCCCCCGTTAGCCGAGATGAAGTCGTCGAATGGAGGCATTGTTACATTTCGCTGGCAAGAAAACCGTTGATTCGGCGCCGGATTTGCCGGTCGGCGCCAACAGTGGCTCATGGCGACGGTTGCTTGCGTTAGTGGGGTATTCGCCATCGATTAGACCGCCCATACACAAGAAATCCGGCGGCCGACCATTCGCTCGAGCTAATGAGCAAAGCACACCGCTCCCCCCTTGCCATATACTGGGATCATCTCCGCAAGTCCAATTGCTCTGCAACGCAACGACATCCGAGTGTTTACCCCGACTTTCCGAATTTGACGTCGACCGCGCGGTATCGACGTTAAGCTCCTAGGGAGGTCAGTCGGGAACCGCAGTGAAGGGCCGCGAGCCGCGATGAAATGTGTGCTGGCATGCTATGGAAGTCGCGGCGATGTGGAGCCCTGCGTCACTTTGGGCCGTGAACTGTTACGCCGCGGGCATGACATTTGCATGGCAGTCCCTCCGGACCTCGCTGGGTTCGCCGACACGGCGGGGCTTGCCGCGGTCGCCTACGGACTCGATACACAGAAGCCATTGGAAGCGCAGCGCGACTTCTCGACACGTTTGTTCCGCAATCCTTGGCGGATCCGTGATCTAACCAGGTTGTGGCGCGAAGTCGGGAACCTTGTCACCGAGTGTCGGGCGATGATGAACACGACGCTGACGTCGCTGGCGGACGGGGCAGACGTGCTGATCACCGGCCAGGGATTTGAAGAGCTGGCTGCCAATGTCGCGGAATACCACGACGTTCCGTTGGTCACCCTGCATTACTTCCCGGCGCGGGTTAACAGCCACTTCATTCCGATCCGGCCGGCGCCGCTGGCCCGCGCCGCAATGACAGTGGACGAGTGGGTGTATTGGCGCTGGACGAGGAAAGCTCAGGATGTGCAGCGCCGTGAACTGGGCCTGCCGAAGGCGACAGGTCCCGCGCCGCGACGGATCACCAAACGTGGTGCATTAGAAATTCAGGCCTACGACGAGCTCTGCATCCCCGGGCTGGCCTCCGAATGGGCGAAATTCGATGGGCAACGGCCCTTCACAGGCGCCCTGACGATGGAACTGCCGACAGAGGCCGACGATGAGGTCTGTGCGTGGATTGCGGCGGGAACACCGCCGATTTACTTCGGGTTCGGCAGCTTCCCGGTCCGATCTCCGGCGGACACACTCGCCGCGATCGGTGCGGCCTGCCAGCAGTTGGACCAACGGGCATTGGTGTGTGCCGGCGGAACTGACTTCGGTGCTGCCCCATGCGCGGAGCATGTCAAGGTGGTGGCGGCAGTGAGTCACGCGGCCGTATTTCCGCGCTGCCGCGCGGTCGTGCATCACGGAGGGGCGGGCACCACAGCCGCTGCCCTGCGTGCCGGAGTTCCCCAGCTGATCCTTTGGACCACGGGCGATCAGCCGCTCTGGGGCGCTCAGATCAAACGACTGAAAGTTGGTACCGCCCGGCACTTTTCAGCTACCACCGAAAAGTCGCTGATCGAAGATCTGCGCACGATCCTGGGGCCGCAACACCTCGGTCAGGCACGGGAGACAGCCACTCAGATGACAAAACCCGCCGAAAGTGTCGCAGCCGCTGCTGATCTGGTGGAAAAGTTCGCTCGCTTCAAGCGTTTTGGGTGATTGCCGATTCGAGCCATGCTAATCACTGGGCCGGCAGCATCTGCAGCTCGTCGAAAATCTCGTTACAGCACATCGACGTCGCGGCGGGACAGCACGACGTCAAACCTGCCACGCTGCTCCAGGGCGGCCACGTCCCGCAGCCGCTTCGGTGCGCCGACATCCCTGGGCCATAGATAGCGCCATGGCCAGTAGTCGCACGGCAGCAGGTAGACATGGAAGCCGCGCTCGAGGAATGGCCGCAGCACGTCGATCGGCCGCAGCTGCGGACCGCGCCACCATTTTGGCATCATTTCGATCACCAATTCGGCGTCGGCAGCAAGCTCATCGACCGATGCCAGCATGCCCGCGAGCACCCGGTCCTCGGCACCCTCTACGTCGATTTTGATCAGGCGCGCGGTCGCTAATTCTTCGGGTGTTAGCAGAGAACCGAGCGTCGCGGCGCGCACCCGCGTCTGTTCCCGAAGGCGAAAGTGCCGGCCGAGCCGAGCGACCGTCGTGGTAAGGCCGCTGTCAGAGCTGCCCACGTACAACGGGAGTTGACCCTCGCAATCCGACACGGCGGCAGTCACCAAGCGAATGTTGGTCAAATCGTTTAACGCCACGGTTTCCTGTAGCGCGGCGCCGGCGGCGGGAGCGGGTTCGATCGCCACGACGACGCCATGGGGACCGACTAGTCTGCTGGCCAGTGCGCTGAGGTAGCCAATGTTGGCGCCGACGTCGACAAACGTGTCTCCGGACCGTAGCCGGCTGCGCATGTACGCGGCGAGATCGGGTTCCCAGGTGCCGAACAGATACACGTACATCTGGAGAACTTCGGGCAGGTGGCATCGAAGACGGATGCCGTCCGCAGAGATTCCATCGACGGTCAGCGGCCGCCACCGGGCGGCGCGCATGTTCAGCAGCACCGCCATCACGTAGTACGGCACGGTCAACAGCAGCGCTCGGAACCAGCGTTCGGCAATGCCGACGCGAGCTTTGTCTGTGCGGAGCAATTGTATGTAGGTCCGCCACGAGGCTACGATCCGTGCCTGGATCATTTGTGCCACTGAGCTCGGCTGATACCGAGGCACACCGAATCGGTGCGGAGCGGGGGCAAAACGCGGTTGCCTAGATTTATGGCGACGAACCCCAGCAATTGCGCGTGCAGCGACGGCATGCGTGCGTGCTTCTCCTCGGGCCAACGGGGCCGGATCAGGAATCCGGCTCTTCGCGGTTGTGAGCTGCATGTCATTGAAACACAGTGGAGTTAGCAAAAGCGCAGGATGAAGGTCTGCCCGTCCGACCTAGTGTCTTATTCGCGGCCGGGTTAACTCGGCAGCGACACGAGCCGCGGACAGATATCAACCCTCTCGCTCGCACATCCATTCGAGTAGGGCGGGGAGGCCCTCGTCGAGTGTCCACTTCGGATGCCACCCTAGTTCGTCAGCTGCCGGCTCGATCGTGCAGCTGGCGGCGCGGACGTCACCGTCGCGGAACTTCGCGACGACGACCGGCTCGGGGGCCCGGCAGAGTCCGGCGATCCTTTGTGCAAGCTGGTGGATGGTCGTGGCAATGCCCGATCCGATGTCTAGCCAGCGTTGCCCCGCGGCGGGCTTTTGCACGGCCGCCAGCAGCGCGTCGACGACATCGTCGATGAAGACGAAATCGCGCACGATGCGGCCATCTTCGTAGACCTCCAGCGGCTGCTGGGCGCGCGCCATCCGGGCAAACAATGTCACGATCCCGGTGTAGGGGTTGCTCAGCGATTGACCCGGACCGTAAACATTCTGCAGGCGCAGCACGCTGAGGTGGGTGTCGTGGGCGGCCGCCCATGCCGCAAACATGTGCTCCTGGGTGAGCTTGGTGGCGCCGTAGATGCTGGTGGGCCGAGGCTCGGTGTGGCCCGCGCAGCTGGGCAACGGCACAGCGGGGCCACCGGTGGGCCCCACCGGATCCCAGCTGCCTGCCTGCAGCTGAGCGTGGCCGCGGGGGCGGGGATAGAAGACCTGGGTGCCGCTCTGCCAGGCGCCTTCGCCGTAGACCGCCCGTGACGAGGCCAAAATCAGCTGGTCGGGCACAACGGCCGAACGGGTTAGCGCGTCGAGCAACTGGGCGGTGCCCACCACGTTCACCAAGCCGTGGCGCGTGGCCTCGGTCAGTGACTGTGCCGTGCCCGTTTCGGCCGCCAGGTGCACGATCTGCGCCGGACGGAACAACCGCAGCACCGCGTCCCAGTCCGGGGCGTGGCTGACATCACCGGTGAACAGCCGCACCGGTGCCGGCAGGTCCAGTTGTCGATGCCCGGCATGCACCTGGGGGTGCAGCACATCCATGACCGCCACCTCGTAACCGGCGTCGACCAGACGACGGGCAAGCGCCGACCCGATGAAACCCGCCCCACCGGTGACGAGCACAGATGTTGACAACGGCCCCAGCCTCCGGTTTGTCGACGCACCAAACAGGTGAGCGGCACGCAGCCCGCGGTGTGCTCCAGGATGCCGATCATATCCAGGACTACTAGTTGCGGATCAGGAAACCATTGGGCGCAAAAGTCCAGCCGAACTTATTCTCCCGCTCCACATCGTGCGTGTAATCATTGGGGAACTCACGCTCGTATGCCTCAATCGCTTCATAGGGGCCCGGTCCCCAACCGGGGAAAACGGGATGGCCGTTGAGCATAGAGTCCTCCACAACGAGGTAGTCGCCAGTGGAAAGCAGCGGCCGTAGTAGTTTCATTTCAGCCAGCACATGATTCATTGAATGGTCGCTGTCCAAGATGGCAAAAATCTTACCAGGGAACTCACTTTTGAGGCTTCTGATGTGCTCAGCAATAGCGGGGGATGTCGATCGCGACTCGACAAACAAGATATCAGGATCGCAACGCGCTGCTGGGTCAAGGCGTCCATGATATGCGTCGACAGAAATGATTCTGAATGGTTCGCCGATCTGTCTCATTACACTGGCGAAAAATATAGCTGAACCGCCGCGCCACGAACCGAACTCAATTATCAAGGCAGGCTTCAACGCGAACAAAATCTCCTGGTAATTCCACATATCGCCGACCCATTTCAAGCACTCGACTCCCATCCAAGTAGTCTTCTTCCACACTTCGGTATTGAAGTACCACTTGTGGTACTCGTCGCACTCTGAACCGGTCGGCTGGTAGAAATATGGCGTCAGTAGTGTGACCGCGAATTGCTTTAGGAGTACCGAGGGTCTAGGGGATGCCTCAAATATTGCCGCAGCGATTCGCAGGACCGGGTTCCGGTCCACATAGCTAATTTCATGCGCTGCCTCTCGGGGCCTCCATATCCGCCTGCGCTGGATAGGCTGTTGGCTTCGACGCATCGGGAAGATACTAGCAGCTCGTGTGGAGTTTGATGTGTTGCAATTCGCAGCAACCGTCCGGCCAACCGCTTTCCGTAAAGCTTCCTGATTGTGGGTGTCGATCGCGCGGTGCCGGGCTATACTCCCGCGCGGTTGAATCGGGGAAGGATCACAGGCTTCCGCTCTCGTTTCCCAATACGCGCACGGAACGTGAAAGGCAAGAATCGGCGATGAGATTTCTGCTGGCGAGCTGGGGAAGTCGCGGCGACGTCGAGCCTTTCGTCGCCGTCGGTCGTGAACTGCAGCGTCGCGGGCATGCGGTGCGTATCATCACCCCGCCAGACTTGGTCGGCTTTGCCGAAGCGGCCGGGCTTGCGGCTGATTCGTGCGGCCTGGAAACCCGAGCGTGGCTGGACGTGCACACGGCTTTCTGGAGGTGCGTGCTGCGCACTCCATGGAAGGTTGACGATCTGACGAGGTTGTGGCGCGAAGTCGGGCAGCTCATTGGCCAGTGCTGGGGCGAGATGGGAAAGACGCTGATGTCGCTCGCGGACCGGGCCGACGTGCTTTTCAGCAATGTGAGCTTCGAGCAGCCCGCGGCCAACGTCGCGGAGTGCTACGGTATCCCGCTCGCGACGCTGCACTACCGCCCGATACGAGCTAACGGTCACCTCGTTCCACTCGTGCCTGCGCCATTGGTTCGCTTCGAGATGAGGGTCGAGGATTGGCTGTCTTGGCGCATGGCGAAGAAAGTGGATAATGCGCAGCGCCAAGCATTGGGGTTGCCGCCGGCTACATGCCCGCCGTCGCGGCGGATCGCCGAGCGCGGATCGCTGGAAATACAGGCCTACGAAGAGATCTGCTTTCCCGGGCTGGCGGCCGAATGGGCGAGATTCGACGGACGACGCCCTTTCGTCGGTGCGCTGACAATGGAGTTGCCTGGCGATGCTGACGATGAGGTCGCGTCGTGGGTTGCCGCTGGAACACCGCCGATTTACTTCGGGTTCGGCAGCATACCGGTCGAAGCTGCCGCCGATACCATCGCGATGATCAGCGCGGCCTGTGCGCAGTTGGGCCAACGCGCACTGGTGTGCGCCGGATGGAGCGACTTCAGCCGCGTCCCACGTTTCGAGCACGTCAAGGTCGTGGATGCGGTCAATTTCGCGGTCACCTTCCCGGCCTGCCGGGCGCTTGTGCACCACGGTGGCGCGGGCACTGTGGCCGCGGGTCTGCGCGCCGGAGTTCCCCAATTGATCCTGCCGATGATGCCCGACCATTCGATCTGGGCTGCTCAGCTCAGACGGCTGAACGTCGGTTTAGGGCGGCGTTTTTCGAGTACGACACAAAAAACTCTGATCAGGGACCTGCGCCGGATTCTCCACCCTCAGTACGGTATTCAGGCCCGCAGGCTCGCCACCCAAGTCACCACCCCCGCCGAAAGCGTTGCAACCACCGCAGACCTCGTCGAAGAGTTCGCGCGGACGCGACGTGTCAGCTGATCGATGCGTCTGGTCGATTGCACCAGCACGATTCTGGGCACGGTGTCAGTCATGGTGGTGTAACGTTCCGCCCCAGTGAGACCTGCGGATTCGAGGAATAGCTGAAAGCATGCCTGTCGGTTTAGCGCGGTCGGTTGTGGACATGGCCGGCACCGGATGGCAGGCACGACACGCAGACACCGGGTGAGACACGCACTTATGCGCAAAAGTAACTCGCTGTATGACGCCATCGTCGTCGGCTCGGGAGCCTGCGGGTCATGGGCTGCCAAAGAACTGACGGAGGCAGGCATGAACGTTGTTCTCCTCGAGGCTGGCAGGGACCTCGATATCGACCGCGACTTTCCGAACAGCACAAAGGTGCGCGCGATGGGACTCGTTGGGCGTGTCAAATCGGCGATTCGAGGCCAGCACGTTCAGGCACGGTGCCCACCCTTCTCCGAGAGCACCAAACAGTTCTACGTCAACGACAAAGAAAACCCCTATACGACGGAGCGGGGAAGTAAGTTCTTCTGGTTCCGGGGCCGACAACTCGGTGGTCGCCTTCACACGTGGTGCCGACAGGTGTACCGCATGTCGGATTACGAACTCAAAGCGGCCAGCATCCGTGGTGACGGCCTCGATTGGCCGCTGTCATATGCAGACCTGGCACCGTACTACGACATCGTCGAACAAACGCTGGGCATTCACGGGACGCCGGCAGGCATCCCGAACTGCCCGGACGGAAAGTTCATTGGGCCCGCTAAGACAACCAAGATCGAAGAATCCTTCCGGGCCAACGTCGAGCAACGGCTGCCGAACGTGCGCGTGACCCACGCGAGGATCGTCAGATACGACGACAACAGGATTCCGCTACCGATCAGGGTTGCCCTGGCAACCGGCCGCCTCGAGATCCGAACAGACGCCATTGTCAGCCGACTGCTGATCGATGAGCGGTCAGGGAAAGCGAACGGTGTTGAGTACATCAACCGGTTAACCAACGACAGGCATAACGTTCAGGCACGGGTTGTCGTGCTGTGTGCATCGGCGATTGAGAGCGTGCGGATCCTGCTGAACTCCGCATGCGCACAGCATCCGGCCGGCGTCGGCGGGTCGTCGGGTCATCTCGGCCGATATCTGTGCGACCACGTTGTTTATGCGCAAGCAGGAAAGATATCTGAACATGATGCCGAACCTGCCCCCAACCAGGATGGGTTCGACTTTGTGGCAACCGGCCTCTACATACCGAGCTTCTGCGAAAGAGAATCGACAGATTTCCCTGGAGGTTACGGCATTCAGGTCGCGATTGGACGCGGGACGCCGATGTGGGCCATGAGTGCGTTTGGTGAAATGCAGCCCAGGTATGAAAACCGCGTGTCGCTCGATCCGAACGTCAAGGACGCGTGGGGAATCCCGGTAGCCAGAATCGCGTGCAGCCATTCCCAAGGTGAAGCGAACATGGTCGCACACATGAAGCGAACGATTCCGGAAATCGCGGCCGCTGGTGGCTTGCAGGTTGACAGGACTCCGTATCTGAATCGCCGGGGCCGGGTTTTCCCGCCGGGAACGGCCATCCATGAGACGGGTGGCGCGCGCATGGGCGACAAACCGTACGACTCGGTGCTAAACCCGTATTGTCAATGCTGGGACGCCGACAACGTGTTCGTCACCGACGGCGCCTGCTTTGTGTCGCCCGGTTTTCAGAACCCGACCCTGACGATGATGGCCCTTACAGTTCGAGCGTGTCGCTTCATCGTTGATGAGTATCTGAAGTGAGTGAGCTCAATGGAGTATGGGCAGGTTGGCGGGATTGACAAACCCGTATCGCGAATAGTCTTTGGAACTGACCGGTTGCGGGGACGCTGGGTGCCGTGGCTGCCCAATCAGAGTGCTGAACAACAGGCGTTCTCGCTGTTGGATCGGTCATTCGAGCTGGGATGCAACACATTCGACACAGCACGAGTCTATGGCGACGCTGAACGGACTCTGGGCGCCTGGATTCGCGCACGCCGGAATCGCGACGACGTGGTGGTAATCAGCAAGGGGTGCCACCCCAGCCTGGTGTCAGGCCGGCCACGACTTTCGCCATCAGCGGTGTCGCGTGATCTTCACGCATCCCTGAAAGCGCTCGGTACGGATTTCATCGATGTGTACCTGCTTCACTACGACAACCCCGCTATACCGGTGGGGCCGATCATGGAACGGCTGACCCGGCACGTCGACGAAGGCAAGATCGGCACGATAGGCGCATCGAATTGGACCCACGATCGGATTGCCAGCGCCAACCTGTTCGCCGACAGCAATGGATTGACACCGTTCACTACGTCAAGTGTTCAATTCAGCCTTGCTGAGTGGACGAAACCGCCATGGCGGGGTGCCGTCACCGTCGCAGGGGAATCACAACGCTCAGCGAGGGAATGGTATCTGAGGCAACAGATCTCGGTATTCGCATATTCCAGCCTTGCCCGCGGATTTTTCTCTGAGCACTACGATCCCGAGAATCCCGACCGCAATCGGGCGAGCCGATGGTGTGCGGCGCATTTCGGTAGTGAGGCGAACATCGAAAGGCTTACGCGCGCATCGGCATTCGCTAGCAAGCACAACCTCACCGTCGCGCAGGTTGCGCTCGCGTACGTGCTATGCCATGACCTGCGTCCGTTCGCTGTGGTCGGCTGCAGGACGGTCGAGAAGTTCACCCAGAACGTCGGCGCACTAGCGGTGAAGCTGGACGACGCGACGCTTCACTGGCTTTCTACCGGTCGAACCGGATGACAAAGCCTGTCTAGTGCGCCAAATTGATTGGCGCGGCAGGCTAGTTGATTGCCTCACCGCACCCGTCAGTGACGCGGACTGACCCGGACGGATGGCGTCGGAATAGGGGCGGTCACCGCGTCATCTTCGCCGTTTAGCAGCAAGGAACGAACCAATGAACGCGGCCCGTATGCCCGAAGCAACTGACTAGAGGGACGCGGACGCACGATTTGCGGCCACCAGAACCAGCGGCCGAGCAGCGCAGCGATGGAGGGTGTCATGAACGAGCGCACAACCAAGGTGTCGAATAGCAGACCCAGACCAATGGTGGTACCGACCTGCGCAATAATACGCAGGTCGCTGACCGCCATCGACATCATAGTGAGCGCGAAGACTAGGCCGGCGTTCGTCACGACCTTGCCGGTGCCCCCCATTGCCCGGATGATGCCGGTGTTAATTCCGGCGGCGATTTCTTCCTTCATCCGCGATACCAATAGCAGGTTATAGTCAGAGCCCACTGCCAACAGGATAATCACGGACATCGGGAGCACCATCCAGTGCAATTTGATGCCCAGAACATACTGCCAGACCAGCACCGACAGGCCGAACGAAGCTCCCAACGAAAGCGCCACGGTCCCCACGATAACCAGGGCGGCAATAAAACTGCGCGTGATAATCAGCATGATAATGAATATCAGGCATAGTGAACCAACCCCGGCGATCAGAAGATCATATCTGGACCCGTCGCCCCAGTCCTTGTATGTCGCCGCGGTGCCCGCGAGATAGATTTTGGAGTTCACCAGCGGCGTTCCCTTGAGTGCCTCCTCGGCCGCTGCCTTGATCTGGTCGATGCGCTTAATACCTTCGGGTGACGCTGGCTCACCTCGCTGGGAAACGATAAATCGGGCAGCTTTCCCATCCGGCGACAGGAAAGAGGTCATCGCCCGTTTAAAGTCCTTGTTTTGGAAAACCTCGGGAGGCAGATAAAAGGAATCGTCGTTCTTGGCTGCATCGAACGCCTGGCCCAATGCCATCGCATTGTTGCTCGCGTCCTCCATCTCGTCGAAGATGCCGGACATCGTGCTGTGCATGGTTAGGATCATGGTTCGCATGCTCTGCATGCTGGCAATCATCGGTGGGAAATACTGGAGCAACTGGGGCATCAGCGCATCCATCTTGTCAAGGTCCGTGACGAGATCACGCATTTTGTCGGTAAGTTCATCGACACCGTCGATCGCATCAAATATCGCCCTCAGCGACCAGCAGATGGGGATGTCGTAGCAATGTTTTTCCCAGTAGAAGTAACTGCGAATTGGCCGCCAGAAATCCTCGAAATCCGCTGCATGATCTCGTAGCTCGTCGGTGATATCAACCATTTCTTTCGTAAGAACAATGGTGTGATGGGTCTTCGCGGTAATCTGCTGGGTAACTCCATACATATGCTGCGTTATGGCGATCATTTTCGCCATCTCGTCCGCCTGCTTCAGCATGTCGTTAATGCGGTCTTTCATATACTTCATGTCTTGTTGTTGAGTCGCATTTTGCAGGCTGATGAGAAACGGTATCGACGTGTGGCCGATTGGGGTCCCCTCCGGTCTTGTGATGCCCTGCACGCGAGCAATCCCAGGGATCCGGAAAACGGCTTTAGCCAGTTTGTTCAGGATCAGAAAGTCTGCCGGATTCCGCATATCGTGATCCGACTCGACCATGAGAATTTCCGGCATCAATCGCGATTGCGAGAAATGGCGATCAGCGGCCGCATATCCCAAATTCGCCGGAATGTCGCCCGGAATGTAGAGCCGGTCGTTGTAACTTGTCTTGTAGCCCGGCAGGGTAAGCAGCCCAATCAACGCGATGGCAGACGCCGCCGCGAGAATCGGTAGAGGCCAGCGAACAATTGTGGTTCCGACCCGGCGCCAGCGACGGACCTTGATCGTCCGTTTGGGATCGAATAAGCCAAAGCGGCTGCCGAGCGCAATCCCAGCCGGAACCAAGGTGAGGGCAACCGCGACCGCCACCAGCATGCCCACGGCGCACGGCACGCCCATGGTCTGGAAATAGGGCATCCGGGTAAAGCTCAGGCAGAAAATCGCCCCGGCAATTGTCAAACCAGAGGCCAAGACGACCTTGGCCACGCCACGGTAGGTGGTGTAATAGGCCGTTTCCCGGTCTTCGCCGGCCTGGCGCGCTTCGTGATACCGGCCGAAGAAGAAGATCGCATAATCGGTTCCAGCCGCGATTCCCAGAGAAACCAGCAGGTTGATGGCAAACGTTGAGAGAACAAGAATATTGTTATGCCCGAGAAACGCGACGATTCCGCGTGCCACGGCTAATTCGATCCCAACCATGGCGAGCAGCACTACCACGGTGATGACCGAACGGTAGACGAAGAGCAGCATTGTGAAGATGATCGCGACAGTTACCGCGGTGATCTTGACAATAGACTTATTCCCGCTGTGTTGCATATCCACGATGAGCGGCGCCGCACCGGTGACATACGCCTTAACCCCGGGAGGCGGTGGCGTTCGCTGGACGATATCCCGAATCGCCGCCACCGACTCGTCGCCCAGGGTCGTACCTTGGTTGCCGGCCAGGTTCACTTGGACATAAGCGGCCTTCCCATCTGCGCTTTGCACGCCCGCCGCGGTAAGCCGGTCGCCCCATAAATCCTGGACGTACTCAACGTGCTTAGGGTCGCTTCTTAGCTGACGAATCAACTGGTCGTAGTAACCATGCGCATCCTCGCCGAGCGGCCGCTGCCCTTCGAGGACAATCATCGCGAAACTGTCGGAGTCGGATTCCTTGAAGTCTTTGCCCATGCGCGTCATTGCCTGCACCGACGGCGCATCTTTGGGACTCATGGACACTGAATGCTGTTGCCCGACTCGTTCCAAAGACGGGACCGCGAAGGTGACGAGCAGGGTCAGGGCCACCCAGGCCAAAACGACGACCAAAGAAAATCGGCGAATGGTCCGCGCTACCAATGGCGGGCGAGGGGGTTCGGCGCTCATGGGGCTCTCACCGGGCAGAGGTTAAACACCGGCTAATTCCTCAACAACAGGCTGCGTACGACCGGGCGAGCCCCGACCGGCCGGAGTAATCCGCTGGCAGGGCGGGGGCGCACCTGTTGCGGCCACCAGAACCAGCGTCCCAGCAGGGCCGCGATAGACGGTGTCATGAATGCCCGGACGACCAGCGTGTCGAAGAGCAGGCCGAGGCCGATCGTAGTGCCGATTTGACCGACAATGACCAGGTCGCTGACCACCATGGCAAACATTGTGAAGGCGAACACGAGGCCCGCATTTGTCACGACCTTGCCGGTGCCGCCCATTGCCCGGATGATGCCCGTGTTTATCCCGGCGGGTATTTCTTCTTTCATCCGGGACACCAGCAGCAGGTTGTAGTCAGACCCGACCGCCAACAGGACGATCACCGACATGGCAAGCACCACCCAGTGGATCTGTATGCCGAGGATGTACTGCCAGACGAGCACGGACAAACCGAAGGATGCCCCCAGCGAAAGCGCCACCGTACCCACGATGACAAGTGCGGCGATAAAACTGCGTGTCATGATCAGCATGATGATAAAAATGAGACACAGCGCCGCGACCGCCGCAATCAACAGGTCATATTTGGAGCCGTCGACGATATCTTTCGCAATTGCTGCGGTACCCGTGAGATAAATCTTAGCGTTTTCGAGCGGCGTTCCCTTGAGTGCCTCCTCGGCAGCGGTCTTTATTGCGTCAACCCTTGCGATCCCCTCAGGCGACGCGGGATCACCCTTCTGGTTGATCAGCATCCGAGTGGCCTTGCCGTCCGGCGACAAGAACACTTTCATGATTCGTTTGACGTCTTTATTCTTGAAAACTTCCGGGGGAAGGTAGAAAGAGTCATCGTTTTTGGCCTTGTCGAAAGCCTTACCCATGGCGGTCGCGTTGTCGCTCGCGTCCTCCATTTGACCGAAAATCCCCGACATCGTGCTGTGCATGGTCAGCATCATCGTTCGCGTGCTCTGCATGGTGGCGATCATCGGCGGGAATTGAGTCAGCAGCTGTGGCATCAGGACGTCGAGCTGGTCGAGGTCCCTGACAAGGTCTGCTAGTTTGTCGGTCACCAGGTCAACACCGTCGAGCGAATCGAATATCGACCTTAATGACCAGCAGATCGGAATGTCATAGCAATGCTTTTCCCAGTAAAAGTAGCTACGGATCGGCCTCCAGAAGTCTTCAAAATCCGCAATGTGATCTCGGAGTTCTTCCGTGATCTCCTGCATTTCGTGTGTTTCACCAATCATGTGGTGAGTGGTCTGAGTGAGCTGCTGCATAAGCGCATACATGCGCTGCATCAAGCTTATCGTTTTGGCTAGCTCATCTGCCTGCTTAAGCATGTCGTTCATGCGTTGTTTCTGAAATGCCAAATTCTGCATTTGGCTGGCCTGCCCCATGCTGATCATAAACGGTATCGTCGTGTGCTGGATCGGGTCTCCCGTGGGCCGAGTTATCGCTTGCACACTTGCAATGCCCGGAACGGCAAATACACCCTTCGCGAGTTTGTTGAGGATGAGGAAATCCGCCGGATTACGCATATCGTGGTCGGCCTCGACCAAGAGAAGCTCGGGCATCATCATTCGGGACTCGGGAAAATGTCGCGCCGCGGCCGCATATCCCAGATTAGCGGGAAGATCTTGAGGAATATATTTCTGATCGTTGTAGCTGGGCCGGTATCCCGGCAGCGCTAGGAGTCCGATCAGTGCGACCGCCAATGTGGCGGCGAGGATGGGTGCAGGCCAACGGACGATGGATGTACCGACCCGCCGCCATCCACGAGCTCCGATCCGGCGCTTGGGGTCGAATAACCCAAAGCGGCTACCTAACGCAAGGACAGCCGGAACCAGGGTCAGCGCTACCGCGACCGCAATGAGCATGCCGATCGAGCAGGGGACACCAATTGCTCGAAAAGCGTTCAACCGGGTAAAGCTCAAACAGAAGAGTGCGCCGGCGATTGTCAAACCGGATGCCAGGACGACCTTGGCGACCCCGCGGTAAGTGGTGAAGTAAGCCGTTAACCGGTCCTCACCGGCCTGACGCGCTTCCTGATAACGTCCCAGAAAGAATATGCCGTAATCAGTTCCCGCCGCAATAGCCAGCGAGGACAGCAGATTCACGACAAAGGTGGTAAGACCAATAAGCTCGTGATGACCCATGAATGCGATGACCCCCCGGGCCACCTGCAATTCTATCCCGACCATTATCAACAATAGAATTACAGTGATAATCGAACGGTAGACCAGGAATAACATGGTGCAAATCACCGCAAGGCTTAGCGCGGTGATCGTGATAACCGTCCGGTCACCACTGTGACTCAAGTCTGCCGCGATGGCCGCCGGGCCGGTGACATACGCCTTGACCCCCGGGGGTGCCGGGGTCCGCGCCACGGTATCACGAACGGCTTCGGCCGACTCGTTCCCAAGCGCCTGACCCAGCTCGCCAGCGAGGTCTAGTTGAACATACGTAGCCTTACCATCGGCGCTTTGGACGGCATCTGCCGTGAGCGGATCCCCCCAGAAGTCGTGAATGTGCTGTACATGCCTTCGGTCATTCCCCAGCTCGCGAATCAAACGGTCGTAGTACCGGTGAGCATCGTCTTCGAGAGGCCGTTGGCCCTCCAGAACCACCATTGCCGCGTTTCCGCTATCTGATTCGTTGAAGTCCTCGACAATGCGCTTCGCGGCCTTAAATGACGGCGCATCGGTAGGATTCAACGATACGGAACGTTCCTTCTCGACCTGCTCCAGTGAGGGGACTGCCGTGCTCACAGCGAAAGTGATTGCCAGCCAAGCCAAAATGATGGGAATCGCGAATCGATGGATCGTCCGCGCCGCGAATGGCGGCGCGGTGTGTTCGTTTGCGCTGTGTTGGTTGATCATGCGGCCTTCAGCAGACAAAAAGTAAACGCGTTGACTTCGTTTGATATCCGTTCAGCTTTAACTTCACCGTCTACCATGATGCGGCAACCAATGCTGTTGCTGTCGCCCTGCGCCACAACACTTCCCACAGAAGTAGCCTCGGTGGTTGCAAACTCCAATGACCACGGCAGGCGCGCGTTTTCTATTCGCTGCGGATCGGCATTGACGTCGAAGTAGCTAATGGTGGCCACCGTTCCCGGTGGGCCGAAAACCTCATACGTCAGGTGCTTGGGATTGAAAGGTTTGGTGTCGGTGGCTTTTGTGTCCGCGTACGAGGGCCGTCGCTCCGAGCCAAATACGCTGTGAAGTCGTGTCACGGTGAAACCTCCGGTGGCGATGACCACGAGTATGACTAACGGAATCCACAACCGCCTGAAAACCCTGAAAATCGTGAGTCCCCTCCACCCGTTTTCATGCCCGGCGCATATGAGTCACTCGAGCATGCAACTACACATCCACCGCGACACGCCAGACGGCGGCGCCTCGAGTCGCAGGCCGGCCGTGCCGCGAACACCTCAAGCGTGTGACGCCCCTTCGGAGCGTGTCCCGATCTTGATGAGTAAACCACGCCGACAGGTTCCATATCGGGTCGTTCCCGACGCGATATGGGATCGTAATGCATATTGCGTGCGTAAATGGGGTATCGGTAGAACTTATCGACCCGGAAATCACGTGGCGCGCTGCTCTCAAGCGGGAGCGCCCGATCACCCCGGAAACACCCCGGACCCAGCACCAACCCGCTGACGAGACGAAGCGCCCCTGCATCATTTCGCCGAAGGGGCTCCCGGTTGCCGGTGACGCCGCTCGATCTTTCCCGGGCCGTTCGACACTGGAAACCTGAGTCCGGACGGCCCTGACGTGGCCCCATCTTCATGACGACCGCGGATTCGAATCGGGCAGCTTGCCGGAATGGGAGCGGTCCTGGTGCTGCAGCCATAGTTCGGGGTTCATCGGTTGCGGCGTGTTGGCGGCCCACAGCGCAGACCAAAGTCGGAGCGAGCCCTGACCGCTCGTCCCGCCGAGGTGGGTCCGCGCCGCGTGGGTGGCCGCCGATGATGGCTACCGGCGGTGACCCAACGCTGCGGGCGTTGTGCGCGGTCACGGGCCGTGCTACGCGCTGGGCAGGGCGGCCAACCGGCACGTCGCCGGCCCAGCGATCCGCGTCGATAAGCTACCGGTGATGCTCCGCAAACGGGCCTGGCAGAAACACTCCGCAGTTGCCGGTGACCATGGCCCGCAGGTACTCGAGGTCCTGGACTGCGCTGCCGGCCGAAGAGGCAGCGACACCGGTCACCACCATTTTGCTGCTCCGCCGCAACGACACCACCGGCGAACACCTCATACCCCGGCCGTGCTCGCCCATGCCTACTTGGCCGTGGCCGCCGCCACTGAACGCAACACCCAACCCACACCGACCGGTGTGATCACGTTGACCGTCAACGAGTTTCGCCGCCTTATCGGTACCCGGCTCCTCGCCGTGAAACGCGCCGAAGCCAGCCTGCCCGCTTGGTCACGACGGCACCGACGACACCACTACCGTGCCCGTTTATCGCACTCCGAACGGCGCCAACACCAATGATCACGAACCACGGCTGCAGTATTAGCTGACAAACCACAGCGCGAGCCGAATGGAATGAAACAGATCGGGGCCGAGTATACGCGATTGGTGCCATGGCCGAACGGATTACGCCCGGCTGGAAGGCATATTTAGGCCTTCATATAATCTGGGTTGCACGTGGCGGTGACAAGTTTTCGGTCGATTTGCAGGATCTGGTCAATGAGGTGGCAATTCCAGCGTTAGACGGCCGACATACCGCTAGATGCAATCGATGCTGACCGGTACTGGATCTTCGGCGCACCCGCGCCAGGTCTAGCGGCGCCATCTGGGCCTCGCCTCGAGTCTGATCCATCTCCCGAGACCTTGGAAGCCGAGGTCGCGTACCAATAGCACGTTGCGCGGCATGTCGCATTCCAGGAACTTTGTTGAAACCTTGGACCGATGCTGTCGATATCCAGTATGGTTTGGAACCGTTGCGCTCGTGTCAATTAGGACGGCCTGGGGGACTGGTGAGCATCAATCCGTTCAATGACGACAATGGGGGTTTTTTCGTCTTGGTTAACGACGAGGAGCAACACAGCCTTTGGCCTGCCTTCGCCGGGGTTCCAGCTGGCCGGCATGCGGTTCACCGCGAAGCCGACCGCGCCGCATGTCTGGACTGCATCGAACAGATCTGGGCCGGTGCACGGCCGACGGGCCTGCACGAGAGCTTGGCAGCCGGTCGGGCTGCTGCCAGGTAAGCGACCTGCGTTCGGGGAGTCCAATGGAACCTGACGGTGGGGCATCGCTGACGCGCGGACATTCGACTGAGGTTGACGGCCGAGCACTTAGGCTGACGCGCGCACAGCTCGACATATGGCTTGCACAGCAAGCCGGTCACTCAAGTGCGGCGTGGCAGCTTGGATTGTTCGTCCGAATCCAAGGCACGGTAGACCGGGATGCGCTTGAGTGGGCGATCCGTCGAGTGGTGGGCGAGGCTGAACCAGCCAGGGTGGCCATTTTCGAGGTCAACGGAGAAGTTTTTCAACGGGCGGTCGATCACCCAAATGTCGACCTACCCTTCTACGACCTGACCCACTCGCCGCAACCGGTGCAGGAGGCTCAACAGATAGCTTCTTCGATCCAACGAACACCGATGCCGTTTACGGGCCCGCTGTTCAAGTTTGCACTATTTCGAACGCGGGTTGACGAATTTTGCCTCTTCGCTTGCGGCCACCACATAGTAATCGACGGATCCGGCATTTTACTGCTTGGCCACCGGGTTGCTTCGGTCTACTCCGCAATCGTTTCCGGTGCACCCGTCCCCCCGGCCCCGTTCGGCTCATTGCAGGACTTGGTTGACTACGAGCGAGAATACGAATCCTCAACCGACTATCAGGACGATGAGGCTTATTGGACGAGGAATCTCCCATCGGCGAGTGAGCCCCGTCATTGGTCGCCCCAGCCGGAGGGCAATTCTGATCCGTACGAGGTTTCAACTCCCGTTCAATTAAATTCTGCGATCGTTCGCCGTGCGGACGATTTATCCCAAGCGTGGAACATGCCCCGGTCGTCGGTGATTACCGCAGCGTGCGCACTTTTGGTGCGTGAGTGCTGCGCCGAGGGGGCAGAAGTAGTGCTTGACTTCCCGGTCAGCAGGCGAGTACGTCCGGAGTCAAAGACGCTTCCTGGCATGATGGCTGGGATTGTGCCGCTGGTATTGACGTTATTGCCAGGCTCATCCGTCGCCAGCTTCTGCGAGCACGTTGATGCGCGGATACGCGAAGCGCTGCAGCACCAAAGGTTTCCAGTGCAAGCCCTCGAGCGTAAAGTCCGTCTACGCGACCCGGGGCAGCTAGCCGACAGGGTGAGCATCAATTTCCTCCCGTCCACTCTCACACTGTCTTTCGGTGGTCTCACGGCCACGGCGTTTTACACCAACGCCGGCATCGCTGGCGGCTTTGGCCTGATCTTCTCGACCGCCGGTGACGAGCTCTACCTCAGCACAGTCGGCGCGCTGCAGCCATTTTCGAATTCCAACGTCTCCGAGTTAGCGCGGCGCCTGGAGCGGGTGTTGGTGGCGGTGACCGCTGATCCGGCTCGGGTGTTGTCGTCGGTTGAGGTGGTGGATGCCGGGGAGTTGGCCCGGTTGGATGAGGTGGGTAATCGGGGGGTGTTGGGTGGGCCGGCGCCGG
>Ga0070737_10003003_pt1 | contig 18992 bp, 19 predicted proteins | sample Coa_R1_10_FD_66438 | JGI IMG/M metagenome (GOLD analysis project Ga0070737, IMG submission 66438) | Surface soil microbial communities from Centralia Pennsylvania, which are recovering from an underground coalmine fire - Coalmine... | ecosystem: Environmental > Terrestrial > Soil > Unclassified...
ACGACCCGCTGCCCGCGGTGGTCGACCCGGTCGCGGCGCGGGACGGCGGCACGCTGCTGTTCCCGGAGGCCGGGACGAACATCGTGGTCAAGTTCGGCGACGAGGCGGGCCTGCGGGAGGACCTGTTCGACGGCTGCGAGGTGGTGGCCAGCGCGACCATCCTCAACCAGCGCGTCGCGCCGGCGCCGATGGAGACGCGGGCCGCCGCCGCGGTGTGGGGCGAGGACGGCCGGCTCACCGCGTGGATCCCCAACCAGGGCGCCCAGGGCACGAAGATGGCGATCGCGGGGATGCTCGGGCTGAAGCCGGACCAGGTGCGGATCATCACCCCGGATGTGGGCGGGGCGTTCGGCGCCAAGTTCGGCGCCGATCCCGAGCACGCGGTCACCTGCTGGGTCGCCCGGCAGCTCGGGCGCCCGGCCCGCTGGTCGGAGACCCGCAACGAGAACCTGCTGGCGATGACGCACGGCCGGGCGCAGCGGCAGAAGGTCACGATCGGCGGCACCAGGGACGGCACCGTGCTCGCCTACCGGCTGGAGATCCTGCAGGACTGCGGCGCCTACCCGAAGATCGGGGCGTTCCTGCCGTCGCTGACGATCCTGATGGCACCCGGCCCCTACGCGATCGGCCGCGCCGAGGCGGTCGCGACGTCGGTGGTGACCAACACCACGCCGGTCGGCGCATACCGGGGGGCGGGACGGCCCGAGGCGACGGCCGCGATCGAGCGGGCCATCGACCTGTTCGCCGCCGAGGCCGGGGTGGACCCGGCCGAGGTCCGCCGCAAGAACCTGCTGCCCGCCTTCACCGAGCCGCACAAGACCGCGTTCGGCGCGGTGTACGACTCCGGCGACTACGTGACCGCGCTGGAGAAGGCGCTGGCCGCCGCCGGCTACGAGGGCCTGCGCGCCGAGCAGGCGCGGCGCCGCGCGGCCGGCGAGGTGCTCCAGCTCGGCATCGGCCTGTCCAGCTATGTGGAGATCACCGGCCCCGGCGGCGAGGCCGGCGGCCCGAACGAGAACGGCACCGTCGAGGTCCACCCGGACGGCACCGCCACCATCCTCACCGGCACCTCCCCGCACGGCCAGGGGCACGCCACCGTGTGGGCGATGCTGGCGAGCGAGGAACTCGGCATCCCGATCGAGAAGATCACCGTCAAATGGGGCGACACCGACCTGGTGCCCAGGGGCGGCGGCACCGGCGGCTCACGCAGCCTGCAACTGGGCGGCGCGGCGGTCCGCCAGGCGTCCCGCGAGCTGCTCGACGTGGCGCGCGAGCGCGCCGCGGCGGCGCTGGAGGCGAGCGCCGCCGACCTGGTGTTCGACACCGGCGCCAGCGCGTTCACCGTGAAGGGCGACCCGGACATCTCGGTGCCGCTGGCCAGGCTCGCCGAGTCCGAGCGGCTGTTCGTGCACAGCGTGTTCACCGCGCCCGGTCCCACGTTCCCGTTCGGCACCCACGTGGCCGTGGTGGAGGTGGACACCGAGACCGGCAAGGTGTTCCTGCGCCGGATGGTGACGGTCGACGACGCGGGCACCGTGATCAACCCGCTGCTGGCCGAGGGCCAGCGGCACGGCGGCATCGCCCAGGGCGCCGCCCAGGCGTTCCTGGAAGAGGTCGTCTACGACGCCGACGGCAACCCGCTGACCGCCACGCTGGCGGACTACCCCTTCCTGTCGGCCACCGAGGTGCCCAGCTTCGAGCTGGCGGAGATGGAAACGCCGACCAGCTACAACCCCCTGGGCGCCAAGGGGATCGGCGAGGCGGGCACGATCGGCGCCACCCCGGCCGTGCAGAACGCCGTGATCGACGCGGTGTCCCATCTCGGCGTCCGGCACATCGACATGCCCACCTCGCCGCAGCGGGTATGGCGCGCCATCCAGGCGGCACAGAAGGAGGCGTAAGTGGAGATCAAGCTCACGGTCAACGGGACCGCCCGCAGCGACGAGGTCGAGCCGCGGCTGCTGCTCGTCCACTACCTGCGGGAGATCTGCGGCCTGCGCGCCGCGAACGTCGGCTGCGACACCACCTCCTGCGGCGCCTGCACCGTGCTGCTCGACGGCGAGTCGGTCAAGTCCTGCACGGTGCTGGCCGTGCAGGCCAGCGGGCGCAGCGTGACGACCGCCGAGGGCCTGGCCGCCCCGGACGGCACGATGCACGCGGTGCAGCAGGCGTTCCGCGAACAGCACGGCCTGCAGTGCGGGTTCTGCACGCCGGGCATGGTGATGGCGGCGGCGAGCCTGCTGGCGGAGAACCCGCACCCGACCGAGCAGCAGGTCCGGGAGGGGCTTGAGGGCAACTTCTGCCGCTGCACCGGCTACCACAACATCGTCCGCGCGGTGCTCGCCGCCGCCGGGAAGCTGTCGGGCTCCGAGACCACTGAGGTGACCGCATGATCCCAGCCGCGTTCGACTACGAGGTCGCCGGCTCGGCGGCGCACGCGCTGTCGCTGCTCGCCGCCCACGGCGAGGACGCCAAGCTGCTGGCCGGCGGCCACTCGCTGCTGCCGATGATGAAGGTCCGGCTGGCCCAGCCCGCCGTGCTGATCGACATCGCGCGGGTCCCCGAGCTGTCCGGCATCCGGGCCGACGGCGAGGAGCTGGTCATCGGGGCGACCACGCGGCACGCGGACATCGCGGGCTCGGACCTGGTCCGGGCCGAGGCGCCGATCCTGGCGTACGCCGCCGCCCAGGTCGGCGACCCGCAGATCCGTCACCGCGGCACGATCGGCGGGTCGCTCGCGCACGCCGATCCCTCGGCCGACCTGCCGATGACGCTGCTCGCGCTCGGCGGCACGATCGAGATCACCGGGCCGTCGGGCGTGCGGACGGTGCCCGCCGACGAGTTCTTCACCGGGCCGTTCGAGACCGTGCTCGGGCCCGATGAGCTGCTGTCGGCAGTCCGGGTGCCGCGCGGCGGCTCGGTGCCCTGGGGGTACCAGAAGTTCGTCCGCCGGGCCAACGACTGGGCCATCGTCGGCGTCGCCGCCTACGACGGCCGGGTCGCGCTGGCCAGCATGGGCGGCACCCCGCTGCGCGCGCTGGCCACCGAGGAGGCGCTCCGCAACGGCGCGTCCCCCGCCGAGGCGGCCGCGCTCGCCGCCGAGGGCACCTCGCCCGGGTACGACTTCCACGCCGACGCGGACTACCGCAGGCACCTGGCCCGGGTCCTCACCCGCCGTGCCCTGGAGGGCAGGACCGGCTGAGGATCGGCGGCCCGCGCTCACCCGAGCATGAGGCGAAGGTCCTGGAACAGGACCGACTCGCCGTGGAAAACGCGGACGAGCAGGATGGCGAACAGGATAACGACCAGGGCGAGCGCGACCTTGAGCAGCACCCGCCAGAAGAGCGCCGCGGCGATCGCGGCGAGAATGACCAGGATCTGAGTGGGGTCTTGGCCGTGTGCGGCCGCGGTAAGTGCGAGCATGCCCGTTCCTCGTTGTTCGAAGAAGCGACGCGTCAGCCGGGGTGACCGGCGGTAAGGAAGCGGACTCGCGGCGTGCGGTGCCGGGCAACCCTGTACGCCCCTGAACGGCCCGTTGAGCTGGTACTTTCGGACCGAGCACAGGGTTGCTAGCATCGTTGACGTCACGGCCGCTGCTACCAGGACGTGACTGCGATGGCTGGGCCGATGCCTCACGTCGGCCCAGCTTCATTTCTGCCCGTCTGGGCTCGCGCCTTGGGACGCCCCTCGGGGCAGGGCGGGGCTCGCGGCAGCGCGGCGACCGCGCCAGCGCCGCCGCCTCCCGTCCGTTCGGTGCTGTACATCTGGGTCAGTACCCTCTATGCTGATGACTTAGATTCTATAGTTCTCTACTGTCCTTTACTGAATCTCAGTAATCTCTAGGAGATTACGGTGAATATCAGTAGCGCTATCTATCGTAATTTCCTGAAATATGGCCCGTCAACCGCTAGGCTGCTGCCTTATCGCAGCCCCAGGTCCCGCCCGAGGACGCGACAGGCCCTGCCTGCACCCGTGCCGCTTCCTGCGCACGATGCCCCCCGGAGGTGACCGGTCATGCAGTCCGTTCCGCCCGCGCAGCTTGAACTGGCCCTCCGGCTCAGGGCGCTGCGCCTAGAGCGGTGGCCGGACAGCAAGCTGACCCAGAGCGCGCTCGCGAGCGTTCTCGGCGGGGATGAGCCGCTGTCGCCCGCGACCGTCGCCTCGTGGGAGAACAGGAACGCCCCGAAGCTGCCGCCACGCGAGCGGATACTCGCCTACGCCCAGTTCTTCGCCACCCGCAGGTCCCTCGTCCCGGCTCCCCAGCTCGTACCGGTCGACAGCTTCTCCCCGGAGGAGCAGGCCGCCTATGAGGAACTTCGCGATGAGCTGCTGATGCTGCACGCGGGCGCCAGCGGAGGCTCGAAGCCCGACCTGATCGTCGCGAGAAGGTCCTGGCATTTCACCGACGACGGCCCGCTGACGATAGTGTGCGCTCAGCTTCCCGAGGCAGAGGCCGGCCCGCTGGCGAACCCGGACGACCCCAATTACACCGAGCTGATGTCCTTCGGCGACCTGGACGCCATGGTGGAACTGTTCGGCCACGCGCGCATGGAAAACCCGGCCATGGACGTATTCTTCAAATCCGCCCCGAACGTGATCGCCGATGACCTCTCCGGCCATGTGGTAATAATAGGCGGTATCGGCTGGAACGAAGTCACCAGGCGGATTCTGGACCTGACCCGGCTGCCCGTCACGCAAAAAGAGATCGCCACCATGGAGACCGGGGAGATCTTCGTAGCGAACATAGGCGGCGAAGACCGGGAGTTCCTGCCCGTCTTCTCGGCGGGCGCCCCCGCTAAGCTCATCGAAGACGTCGGCCTGCTCGTCCGGATGCCTAATCCCCTCAACTCTAGTCGTACGCTCACGATGTGCAATGGAATTCACAGCCGTGGCGTGCTCGGGGCTGTGCGCAGCCTCACCGATAAGCGGCTGCGCGAGTCCAATGAACGGTACATAGCACGAAATTTCAAAAATAACCAACAGTTCGGTATCCTCATGAGGATACAAGTCATAGAGGGGAAAGCGATGACGCCCGACTTCAGCATCGCGGGGACTGTCCTTTATCAATGGGAGCCGGGAAGTACCGTGTTCCCCGCCGTCCCGGCCAGCGCTAGGACCAGTGCGTGACCCCCCCAGCCGGGACGGAAGTCTGCCAGCACCCCACCCACGCCCAGCTCATCGGGCCAGCCGAAACCCCCGTCACGCCGCCGCGGAGCGCGGCCGCGCTTGACGCGATCGTCGTGCCCGCCTCCCGGCCGGCCGAGAACCTAAAGAGCGCCATCCGGCTGGCCGAGTCCGCGAACTGCCACCTGGTATTGCTGTGCAGCCTCCAGGCGGATACCGGCTGCGTGAGCAGGCTGCTCGCCGATCGCTCCTTCCGTTCGGCCACGGTGATACAGATACCGGAGAATTACGAGCACCCGTTGTTCGATTTCGAGACCACGCGGTGGGTCAAGACGGGCCCGGGACGGGTCGTGTGCGCCGCCCGGTACTGCGACCTCAGCATCAAGCGGAACGTCGGGCTGGTGCTCGCGCGCATGCTCGGCTGGGCACGCGTCTTCTTCATGGACGACGACATCAGGGGCGTTTCCGCGGACGCGCTCGCCGGCACGGTGTCGCTGCTGGGGACGGAAGGGCCGCGCGGTCTCCCGTACCGCACCGCCGGCATGACCGTGAGCGAGTATCCGGACAACTCCGTGGTCTGCCACGCCCGCCGGAGCGTGGGCGAGGAGCAGGATGTCTTCGTTACCGGGTCGGTGCTCGCGGTGGACTGCACGGCCCCCTTCGGGTTCTTTCCCGACATCTACAACGAGGACTGGCTGTTCTTCTACCCGGACGCTGTCGAGGAGCGCCTGACGAGCTCGGGCTTCCAGGCGGAGCAACTGCCGTACGACCCGTTCGCGAGCCCGCGGCGAGCCGCCGCGCAGGAATTCGGGGATGTCATCGCCGAGGGACTCTACGCGCTGCTGCATAGCAAATTGGGCGCGGAGTCCGCGGACCGGGACTACTGGCGCATGTTCCTGGACGAGCGGAACCGCATTCTCGATGAGATTGTCAACCGCCTGCCGGACGCACCAGGCGAGATCCGGGACAAGATCGGCAAGGCGATCGAGGGGGCACGCGAGAAGCTCAACGACATCGGGCCGGACATGTGCGTGGCGTACATAGCGGCCTGGCGCAGCGACCTCAGGCGGTGGGCAGACCTGCGGGACGCGCTCCCGCGTGCGGGCTCCATGGCGGAGGCAGCGCGCAGGCTGATGCTCCCGCTGGCGGCCGGGCAGGCCACATGAACCGCGCCGCAGGCCGTTCCCCCCTAGGCCGCGGGCCGTTCCCCCTAGGAGGGCCCGCCATGGCATCATAGGCTTTTGTCGATGGAGCGCGGTGGCGAAGAGCCGTCTGCTGCTTTCCGGCTGAGCAGCGAGCGCTCCATATGGCTGTCAGGACGGAGCGTGCATGTCGGGGATCCGGTCGAGGCTGGATCCCCCGGTGCTCCGCCTGCTCGCCTTCGTGTGCGCGCTGGTGCTCGTCGACACGGTCTTCTTCTCCGCGCTTACGCCGCTGCTGCCGCACTACGCGCGGGCGGGTGGCCTGTCCAAGGCCGGGGCGGGCATCCTCGTCGCCGCCTATCCGGCGGGGACGCTCGTGGGCTCGCTGCCCGGCGGCCTGCTCGTCGCGCGGCTGGGCGACAGGCGGGTCGCGTTGCTCGGCCTGGCGCTGATGAGCGCGGCGACACTGGTTTTCGGCTGGTCCTCGGCCATTGCGGTGCTCGACGCCGCCCGCTTCGCGCAAGGGGCCGCCGGAGCGTGCACATGGGCCGCGGGGCTGGCGTGGCTCGCGAGCGCCGCCCCGGAGGAACGCCGCGGCGCGCTGCTCGGCACCGCGCTCGGCTCCGCGGTCGTCGGGGCGCTCTTCGGACCCGTGGTCGGGTGGATCGCGAGCCAGGTAGGCACCGGGCCCGCGTTCTCGGCCGCCTCGGTCGCCGGCGCGGCGCTGATGCTGGCGTCATGCGCGGTCCCGTCACCGGGCCCGGCCGAGCCGCAGGGACTGCGGGCGGCGTGGCCCGCGCTGCGCGACCGCCGGGTCGCCATGGGCATGTGGCTCATGGCGCTGGCCGGCATAGCCTTCGGCGCGGTCGACGTGCTCGCGCCGCTGCGGCTCAACCGCCTTGGCGCCAGCGGGACCGTGATCGCGGCCACGTTCCTGTTCGGTGCCGTGCTCGAGTCAGCGCTGTCACCGGTCACCGGCCGGTTCTGTGACCGGTTCGGCGAGGAACGGCCCGCCATGGTCGCGCTGGCGGCGGGCGCCGCCTTCGGCGTCCTGGTGTGGCTGCCCGGCTCCGTGCCATGGCTGAGCGCCGTCCTCATCGCCGGCACGCCGTTCTTCGGCTCGCTCTACACTCCCGCGGCCGCGCTGACCACCAATGGCGCGAAGGATCAAGGGCTCAACCTCGGCATCGCGTTCTCCCTGACCAACCTCACCTGGGCGGCCGGGCAGGCCGTCGCGGCCTCCGTGAGCGGCGCGCTCGCGCAGGCCACATCCGACCTCGTCCCGTACCTGCTGCTCACGATCGCGTGCCTGGCGACGCTGGCCCGGCTCGTGCCGCGAACGCGGGCGGAGCAACGGAAGGCCGGGGAGACGGCCGCCTCCGTTCGGGATAGCCGCCTGTTATCCCAGGGCGGGCGGAGAGGTGACCGAGGGCGAGGGCGTCGGCACCACGACCACCGGCGGGGACAGCGCCGGCATGGCCTGCTCGTCGGCGAGCGCGATCGCCAGTTCGCCCGCCGCATTCGGGTGCAGCGGCGCCTGGTCGCCGGGGCCTTGCACGTACGGGTCCGCGGTGCACAGCTCGTGGCCCTTGAACTGCGGGTCGGCGATCCCGAACCCGAACTGCGCGGCGCCCTGCGCGAGCACCGTGTTCAGCTGCCCCAGCCGGGCCAGCAGCACCTCCTCCTTGGCCGGCGTCATCCCGTAACGCGCCAGGCACCCGATGGAGGAGCCGAACGGAGAGTAGTACTCGTTGATGAGCACCGCCGGGTGCCCCGGCAGCTTGTCCAGGTCGCTGAGCAGCTCGTAGTAGTTGCGGGTGAACGAGTCGAGCAGCTGGCTGAAGTAGGCGGAGGAAACCTTGTCGTTGCACACCGTGGCGGCCGCGCACAGCCGCGTCATCACCGACCAGGACAGGTCGTCCGCCCCGACGCTCACGATGATCAGCTTCGCGTGGGTGGCCGCCTCGGCCCGCGGGAGCTGCGCCGCGGCGATCTGGCCGTCGGACAGCACCTCGGGGCCGAGCAGGCCGTCCATGATCGTCGCGCTGCCGCACGCCAGGTTCAGCACGTTCCAGTTGTTGGCGGCCGCCAGGTCGCTGGCGTAGGAGTCCGGGGAGCGGCCGCATGCCTTGTCCTCCTCGCTCGGGTCCGGCCCCCAGGGCAGGCCGTAGCCGGCCGCCGTCGAGTCGCCGATCACCACGGCCTGCACGCCCGGCTGCGGCTTGCCGATGGGCGGCGGCTCGGTCAGCGGGTCCACGCCCACGAGGTCGTCGAGCGTCTTGACGCTGCGCAGCACCTTCGGCGTGCCGGAGGCGGTCAGGACGATGCCGCCGACGTTCACCAGGCAGACGCACCCGACGCCGATGAGGACCATCTTCCAGATCGCCGGCCTCTTGCGCACCGCGGCGATCGCGACCAGGGGGATCACGGCGAACCCGGCGGCGATCAGCGACTCCCACAGGAAGTACCGCTCCCAGGCGGCCGCCAGCTGCTGGCTGAGCGTGAGCTCGACCCGCTGCGGGCCCTCCGCGCGCAGCACCCGCACCACCTGCGGGTCGATCGTCACGCGCTCAAGTGCCAGCCTGGGCCGGATCGGGCCGGTGAACTGCGGCTTGGTCGCCATCACCTGGCCGAACAGATCCAGTTCGCCCGGGCCCTTGAGGCTGGCGTTCGGCAGCGTGGCGCCGACCTGCGCCGTCTGCCCGGCGGCCGAGACCGTCTGTAGCGGGGTCACCCGCAGCCCGAGCCAGATGGCCCCCGCCGTGACGGCGAGGAGCGTGCACACGTAGAAGGCTGCGGTGCGAGTCCGGCGGAAAAACCCGGAAATAGCCCGTTCTCCTCTGACCATCAGCCCTCACTGTACCCGCCGCGGGCCGGTTTTTCGCGTGCTTTGTCGGGCTTCGTGCTCCTTCACGAAGTTGGTTTGTGCTCACCCGAGCGTTCAGCGGGCGCCCTCCTGTGCCCATGCCCGATTACCCGGACGGCGATTCCCGCTGATGATTGCGTCATGGAAACGGTGACGTTGCCGGAGGTGCACCGGGCCGGCGGGCTGATCGGCGCGGAGATCCGCGGCCTTGACCTGACCCGGGACTACCCGGACGAAACCTACGAGGCCGTGCGGCGGGCGTGGGCCGAGCACGGCGTCATCTTCTTCCGGGACCAGCACCTGACCGCCGAGCAGCGGGAGAGCTTCGCCCGGCGGTTCGGCGAGATACGGGTGAAGCAGGAACTGCGCAAGGAACCAGACCAGACACGGGCCATCGGCGAGGGCTGGCACACCGACATGACGTGCTTCGACGAGCCGCCGGTGGCCACGATCCTGTTCGCCCAGGAGGTCCCGCCCTACGGCGGCGACACGCAGTGGGCCGGGATGGGACCCGCCTTCGAGGCCCTGTCCCCCGGGCTGCGGCAGACGCTGCTCGGGCTGCGCGCGGTACACGCGAACGTGCGCAAGCTCGGCCTGAGCTACGAGCAGACCGACCCGCCCGAGCCGTCGGTCGCGGAGTACGACGCCGCCGAGGGACCGCTGCATCCGGTCGTCCGGCTCATCCCGGAGACGGGGCGGAGCGTGCTGTACGTGAACCCCGAGTTCACCACCCGCTTCGAGGGCTGGACCCGCAGGGAGAGCCTGCCCCTGCTGCGGTACCTGTTCGAGCACGGGACCCGGCCGGAGTTCGTGACCCGGTTCCGGTGGGCGCCGGGGTCGATCGCCATGTGGGACAACCGGCAGACGTGGCACTTCGCGGTCAATGACTACCAGGGCCAGCGCCGGGTGATGAACCGGATCCTGCTCAAGGGCACCAAGCCGATACCCGCCGGGGGTGCCTAGGGCCGTCTCCGCCGACGATGGAAACCTTTGAGGGCTCCCCCGCCCCGGAGGCCGGGGAGTCCGGCGGGGCCATGACGGGCCCGGCCGTGCCGCCCGCGGGGCCGGGCCGCCGACTGGGGATGCTGGCGGTGCTCGGGGCGCTGTCCGCGTTCGGCCCGCTTTCGATGGACATGTACCTGCCGTCCACGCCGACGATCGCCGCCAGCCTGCACGCCGGGCAGCCGCTGGTCCAGCTCACGCTCTCCGGCTGCCTGGCCGGCCTTGCCGTCGGGCAGCTGGTGGCCGGCCCGGTCAGCGACGGGATGGGGCGCCGCCGCCCGCTGCTGGCCGGCCTCGCGGCGTTCACGGTGCTGTCTATCGCGTGCGCGGCCGCGCCGGACATCGGCGCGCTGATCGCGTTCCGCTTCCTCCAGGGCATGGCGGGGGCGGTCGGCGTGGTGCTCAGCCTCGCGATCGTCCGCGACCTGTACGAGGGCACCGAACTGGCCCGCGTCCTCGGCTCGCTGACGCTGGTCTTCGGGCTGGCGCCGGTGCTCGCGCCCGTGGCCGGCGGCCAGGTGCTGCGGTTCACGAGCTGGCGCGGGGTGTTCGGAGTGCTCGCGGCGATCGGCCTGGTGCTGCTGGCCGCCGGCTGGTTCCTGCCGGAGACGCTGCTGCCGGACCGGCGCACGCCGCCCCGGTTCCGTCAGCTCCGCGACGATTCCCGGACGCTGCTCCGCGACCGGCGCTACACGGGCAACGCGCTGGCGGTCGCGCTCGGCACCGCCGCGCTGATCACCTATATCTCCGCGCTGCCGTTCATCGTCGAGGACGCCTACCATCAGTCGCCGCAGCTGTTCAGCCTTTTCTTCACGATCAACGCCATCGGGCTGACCTCGATGGCCCAGCTCGGCGCCCGGCTGGTCCGCCGCCTGCCGGTGGCCCGGGTAGTCCGGGCGTCGCTGCTGGCCATGGCCGCGGGCGCGCTCGCCTTCCTGGCGGGCGCGCTGACCGGGCACCCGCCGCTGGCGGCCCTGCTCGTCCCGCTCTTCGTCTTCGTGGCATCGTTCGGAATGATGCGCCCGAACGGGACCGCCCTGGCTCTCGCGGGCCAGGGCTCGATCGCGGGCACGGCGTCGGCCTGGCTGGGGGCGCTGCCGTTCATGCTCGGTGCCGCGGCGTCACCGCTGGCCGGCCTCGGCGGGCAGGGCGGCGCGACAGCGGCCGGCCTGCTGCTCAGCGTGCTGTGCGCCGGGGCGCTGTGCGGTCAGGCGCTGCTCACCAGGGGCAGCGCCCAGGCATAACCGGCCCGCCCGGCCCCTCGAACCGAAAAATCTTTCATGATGTATAGAAAATTCGGAATAGGTATGAAAAACTTACCGGATCATGAAACGGCCGCCGGGGGGCGGGGCTGTGCCGCATGGGATAGATTTGAGGCGGAAGGCAGGCATTGCCGGTTATCTGCACCTACACCGGAAACTCACCGGACCACCCCGACGGCAAGGCGGCACCACTGATGACCAGCAGCATGTGGCGTAGCACCGTGCCGGATGACGGCCGCGAACCGCCGGAGATAGACACGAGCGTCGCGCACGTCGCGCGGGTCTACGATTACTGGCTCGGCGGCAAGGACCATTTCGCGGCGGACAGGGAAGTCGGCGACGAGGCGATCCGCATCTACCCGGACATGCGTTCCTCGGTGCGCGCCAACCGCGCGTTCCTCCGCAGGTCGGTCGGGTACCTGGCGGCAGAGGCGGGGATCAGGCAGTTTCTCGACATCGGGACCGGCCTGCCGTCAGCGAACAACACGCACGAAGTTGCCCAGGCGATAGCTCCCGAATCGCGTGTCGTCTACGTGGACAACGACCCGATCGTGCTCGCGCATGCCCGCGCGCTGCTGACGAGCAGCCCGGAAGGCGCGACCGGATACCTCGACGCGGATGCCCGCGACACCGGCAAGATCCTCACCGCGGCCGGGGAACTGCTGGACTTCCGTAAGCCGGTCGGCGTGATGCTGCTGGCGATCTTGCAGCTCATCCCCGACGACGACGATCCGTACCGGCTCGTCGTCCAGCTGATGGAGGCGGTGCCGCCGGGCAGCTTCCTGGTCATCACGCACGTGGCGGGGGGCATGGAGCAGACGCCCGGCGCGCTGGAGGCCGCGGCACGGCTAAGTCAGCTGTTGCCGCAGCGCGTCAGCCCCCGCAGCCAGGCGCAGGTCGCCACGTTCTTCGACGGCCTAGAGCTCGTCGAGCCGGGCGTGGTGCCGGTCCAGCAGTGGCGCCCTGCCAGCGCGGAGGAAGCGGCAGCGCGCGCCGCGCTGTGGGGCGGCGTCGGCAGGAAACCGTGACGCGCCGGAATTGTCCGGATATCGGCTGCTGGCCATGACGGGCGGGCCGTGCAAGGCTGGCCTAGGTAGGGACACCTCAACGCGGAGGGAGGCCTGGCATGGAAGCGGCTGTCGGTGACAGGATCTGTATCCACGGAAACGTCGTCGGGCACCCGGACCAGCACGGCGAGATCGTCGAGGTACACGGTGACAAGGGCGCGCCGCCGTACCTGGTGCGGTTCGACGACGGTCACACCCGCCTGCTGTTTCCCGGCCCGGACGCGGTGATCGAGCACCCGACCCGCACCTGACCCCGCTCGCTGCCGTGGGCAGATCTGCCCACGGCAGCGTGGCGCGCGGATCCGGCCGCTCATCGCGCACGCTGGTGCCATGGCACAGGAAGAAAAAGTCCCAGTCTTCACCGAACGAACCCGGCTTTCCCTCCTGCAGCGGCGCATTCTCGTCCTCGACGGGGTGCTCGACGACGACAACGGAACCCTGCTGGCGACGCAGCTGCTGACGCTCGCCGACGAGGACCCGGACGCGGACATCGCGCTGTGGATCAACTCGCCCGGCGGTTCCGTGCCGTCGATGCTCGCGATCCGCGACATCATGCGCCTCGTGCCGTGCGACGTGGCCACCCTGGCGCTGGGGATCGCGTGCAGCGCCGGGCAGTTCCTGCTGTCCGGCGGCACGAAGGGCAAGCGGTTCGCGCTGCCGCATTCCCGCATCCTCATGCACCAGGGCTCGGCGGGCATCGGCGGCTCGGCCGTGGAGGTCGAACTGCAGGCCAACGACCTGCGGCAGACCCGCGACACCGTGCTGGGCCTGATCGCGGAAGACACCGGCCAGCCGGTGGAGCGGATCTTCGAGGACTCCAGGCACGACCACTGGTTCAGCGCCGCCGAGGCTCGTGACTACGGCTTCGTGGACGAGATCGCCGGGTCATTCGGACAGGTGATGCCGTCGAAGAAGCGGCCGTTCGGATTGCGGTCCGGCTCATGAGCAGCTACACGATCCCCAACGTCATCGCCGAGCACCCGCGCGGCGACCGGATCATGGACGTTTACTCGCACCTGCTCACCGAGCGCATCGTCTACCTCGGCACCGCGATCGACCCCGGGGTGGCCAACACGCTCACCGCGCAGCTCATCTACCTGGAGGCGCGCAGTCCCGACCAGGAGATTAACCTGTACATCAACTGCGAGGGCGGCGACATAACGTCGATGCTCGCCGTGTACGACACGATGCGGTACATCCAGGCGCCGGTCTACACAACGTGCGTCGGGCAGGCGATCGCGGCGGGCGCCGTCCTGCTCGCCGCCGGGGCGCCGGGACGGCGGGCCATGCTGCCGCACGCCCGGGTGGTGCTGCACCAGCCCGCTGCCCGCGGGCAGGGCGCGATCCCGGACTTGATCCTGCAGGCCGACGAGGTGGTCCGGCTCCGCGCCGAGATGGAGGCGGTGCTGTCCCTGCACACCGGCCAGTCCGTGCAGACGCTGCGCGCCGACACCGACCGGGACCGGGTCTTCACCGCCCAGGCGGCCCTGGAGTACGGCCTCATCGATCAGGTGCTCACCGACCGCTCGTAAGGCGCGGCGCCGCGCCGCCGCCTGCCCGGGCGTGAGCCGGACCGCGGCGACGGCGCGGCCGCCTGCGCACGGGATCGAGGATGACCTGAGTCCGGGCTATTGGCCAGCCTGGATGAGCTACGCCGCCAGCGCGAGCAGGACCGGGGCGGCCGAAGCCTGCGCGCGGCGCAGGTCTTCGGTGACATGGGTCGTCAGGTCGGCGAGCGTGGTGTCGAGAGCGCCCGCGAGAGCGGCGATCATCTCGCTGGACGGCTCCTTGCGCCCGCGCTCGATCTCGGAGAGGTACTGCGGCGAGATCCCGGCCCGCCGGGCGGTCTCGGCGAGCGTCTCAGCGCGCTCCGTGCGCAGCGCCCGCAGGCGGCCGCCGAGCACCTCCCGCCACAGCGGCTCGGGCTGCCTCTTGAGCTGATAGATCCTGGCGACCTCACCCATGGCCTCACTGTAGGGACACGCGGCCGGGAGCGAAATCGGCGTTCACTGTGGGCGGAGCGCGGTGAGCGCGCGCCGCCCTGCGACCGGATGAGCGCGGCCCCCCAACGACCGGATGAGCGCGGCCCGCCAACGACCGGATGAATGTGGCATTCAGCCGGCTATTACCGGCTCGATGTCACATTCATCCGGGGCGCGCGGGGCCGGGGCGCGCGGGGCCGGGGCGCGCGGGGCCGGGGCGCGCGGGGCCGGGGCGCGCGGGGCCGGGGCGGGGGGCGAGGGGCGCAGGCGGGCGGGCGTGTTACCCCGGAGGCTCAGAACGCGGGGTCACGCAGCAGCGGGCAGGTCATGCAGTGCGAGCCGCCCCGGCCGCGGCCAAGCTCGAAGCCCTCGATCGTGATGACCTCGATCCCGGCCATGCGCAGGGCCGTATTGGTGCTGGTGTTGCGCTCGTAGGCGATGACGACACCGGGTTCCAGCGCGACGACGTTGTTGCCGTCATCCCACTGTTCGCGCTCGGCATGCAGCGCGTCCCCTCCGGTTTCGACGATCCGTATCTTCTCCACCCCTAGGGCGGCGGCCATCAGTTCGGTCAGCGGCCTGTGCCGCTCTTCGATGACGAGGTCGTCGGCCGACTCGCCGGGGCGGATGGCCCAGGTACGGGCTCCCATGATGACCTGCGGGAACAGCGTGACCAGGTCGCGGTCGCACATCGTGATGACGGTGTCGAGATGCATGAAGCGGCGCGACTTCGGCAGTTGCACCGCCAGCACCAGCCGGGCCGGCGCGGAAGAGCGAGCGCGCGATCCACAGCGCCGCCTGGGGCGCGGTGCGCTCGCTCATGCCGATCATCACCGCGCCGTTCCCGATCGGCTGTATGTCGCCGCCCTCGGCATTGGCGCGTCCCCAGTCCTCGTCTGAGCCGCCCAGCCAGACCGGGAATTCCCCGGCGGCGAGCATGGGGTGGAACCGGTAGATGGCTTCCATGATCATCGTCTCTGGCTTGCGGACCGGCATGGTCATGGGGTTGAGCGTGACACCGTCGTAGATCCAGCACGAGGGGTCACGCTGGAACAGGAAGTTCGGCAGCGGGGCAGCAGCACGCCGACGGGCTCGTCCGGCTCCCACCTCAGCCCCGCTTCTCCGACGGCATCGACCCTGGTGATCCCGCCGATCAGAAACTCGGCCACCAGGCCAGGCTCCGCCGCTTCGACCCCCTCGCGAGCCCGGGGCGCCGCCGTGACGCCTACCTCGCGTTCGTTGAGGTTGCGCCGGCAGACCCAGTCTTTCGCCTCGCGCGCGCGAGGCGCCTCGGCAAGCAGTTGCTGGACCTCGAAAACCGCTGCCCCGTGCTCGCGCATCACCGCACAGAACGCGTCGTGCTCCGCCTGAGCCCTGCTCACCCGCAAGACATCGTCGAAGAGCAGCTCACGGGCGTTGGACGGGGTAAGGCGGCTGTGCTCGAGGCCCGGTCGGTGCACCATGACCTAGCGCAGCTTGCCGACCTCGGAGTGAACCCCGAACGGCATGTCGATCACCTCGTTACCTCGCTGTACCGCTCACCGCGCGGGCAGGCCCGAAGGCGCCAAGGTACATCACCTGCAACGGGGGATGCGAGGGGGGCGGCAGCCGGCCGATCGTGGGAGTCCGGGTGACGATGGCCTGCCGACGACGGCCTGGATCCGCAACCGCCCGGCAGCGAGGCACCAGCACTGAGGGGAGCGCCGAAATGACCGTCTCCGGCGTACGGCCAAGCCAGATGGAGCAGGCCCTGGGCCCGGTCAGCTATCTGATCGTGGAATTCCCTGGGAACAAGATGACCGGGGAGGGATTCCCCATCCTGGTAGACCTCGTGGACCGCGGGCTGATCCGGATCCTCGACCTCCAGTTCGTCACCCGCGATCCCGGCGGGTCGGTGCGAGCCGCCGAGCTGCGGGACATCGATCGCGATGGCCGGTTCGACCTGGCCGTCTTCCAGGGCGCGTCCTCGGGGCTGATCGACGACAGCGATCTCGCGGATGCCAGCTCGGTGATCGAGCCGGGTTCGTCGGCCGCCATCTTGATCTTCGAGAACCGGTGGGCGACCCCCTTCGTCCAAGCGCTGCGTCGCAGCGAGGCGCAGCTCGTAGCCGCCGGCTACATCCCGCAGGACACCCTCGCGGCGGCCGTCGACGCGACCGAGCGCTGACCAGGAACAGAAGCTGACCAGGAACAGAACCAGCCAGGATAACCAGGAAAGGACACGACCATGCCCAGACTCCTGCGGGGTGCCGCCCGTACCGCCGTCATCGCCGGGACAGCGACGGCGGTGTCCAACCGTGTCTCGCGCCGGCAGGCCAACCGCTGGGCCCAGCAAGAGGAAGCCCAGGACGCCCGCGAGCAGCCCTACCAGCAGCAGCCCGCGCCCGTTCCGGCGCAGGCACCCGCGGCCGGGGCCGCGGCGGCCAAGGACCCCGTCACCCAGCTGAAGGAACTCGCGGAGTTGAAGTCGCAGGGCTTCCTCACCGACGCCGAGTTCCAGGCGCAGAAGGCGAAGATCCTGGGCACCTGACGCCCGCCGGCTCCCGTGGCGGCCGCGTCACGCGGGCACGCGGCCGCCGACGGCGGTGAAGGCGACGGCCTGCGCCCACCAGGCCGGCTAAACCCCGGCAGGACTGACCCGGGGCCGCATGAACAGGCGGACCAGCCGGACGATTAGCGCCTCGATCGCGGTATATGCGACTTTAGCCAAGATATTTGCCAGGAACTCTTCCATGCCTGCTGCCGTTCGTCGTCGTCCGTTTGGCCGAAGCTAACAGCAGGCTCTTTCCTTTTGCCGAAGCTTGAATGAATGAATGGTGAGTTCCTGAGGACACCGCGGTAAATATCTGTGACAGCGGCTTTTCGTTCAGGACGTCTCGCGAAGGCGCGCTTCCGGGGGACGGGGACAACGGGCCGTGCCGGGGGACGGGGACAACGGGTCATCCGGGCCGCGGGCGAGAGCCATCGGAGTGAGGGAGCACGAGATGACATCGGAACAAGCGAGCACGCCATCGGCGGCCGCGGGGGAAGAGCGGAAGGCCCGGGGGGAAGAGCCGAGGGACGAAGGCATCATGCACCGCATGTCGCGGCTGCCCCTTCCCGGAGCGGCGATAGCCGGGGCCATGCCCACGGGCATGCCGGGCCGGGTGCTGTGGTGGGGCGGCCTGGCGGCGCTCGCCGCGTTCGACATCGTGGAGTGGCCGGTCGCAATCATCGTGGGGGCCGGGGAGTGGGTCGCCGAGCAGTACGCGAAGGCGGCGGTCCAGGGCCAGCGCGCCGATCAGTGGAAGACAGCCTCGCACGAGCCGTCACACGGCTAACGGATAGCACCGCAGATCCGTAACGCCGGCGGCTGAACGCCGCGGCACGGCGCCCTGGCGCGGGCCGGCCGCGGCAAGGCGTCGGGCAAGCACTGCCGCGGCCGGCACGCCGGGCGGCCGTATCCCGGATGGCCTGCGTGCTCCGCACGAACTTCTTCGCGGGGAGGCACATGAGCATCGTTCCGGGCTTGAGGCTCTCGGCGCTCGCGGACTGGCTGCCGCGGCCGCCCGAGCGGCGCCAGCGCCGCCAGTGGACAGGTAACGGCCGCGCGCACATCGAGGTCAAGGGCGTGCACCAGCGCGAGCACGCTGACCTGGCACGCCAGGTAGAAGACGAGCTCGCCCAGATGGAGGGGGTGCGGTGGGCGGCGGTCATCGCGCCGCTGGGCCGCGTGGTCGTCGCGTTCGATGACAGCCGGCTCGGCGCGGACGATCTCATCAAGGTCATCGAGCGGGCCGAGGAGGTCCACGGTGTCGCGGCCGAGCAGTATCCAGCCGGCCGCCCGGAGCATCCGGCGGACACCGAACCCCTCCACCGGCAGATGCATGCGATCGGAACCGAGATCCTCGGCGTGGGGCTGGGGCTAGCCGGCCGGGTGGTCCGGGCGCAGCCGGTGCTGCCGGAGGTCGCGTCCCTGGTCTCGCTGGCCGACGCGATGCCCGCCGTCCGCCGGCGCCTGGAGGACTGGCTCGGCTATCCAGTCGCCGACCTGGGTCTGGTGGCTAGCAATGCCATTGCGCAAGGGCTGGCACAGGGACCGTTCGGCCTGCTGGCGGACATCGCAAACCGCGTCCTGAGGCTTGACGAGCTGCGGGCGCGGCAGGCAGCCTGGCAGCGGCGTGAGCCCGAGCTGTCCGGGCCGGGCGAGGTCGTTCCGCCGTCAGCGCTAAGCGGGGCCCCGCGCCCCGCCCCGCTTCCGCCCGGCCCGGTGGAATCCTACGCGAACCGCGCGGCGCGGGCCGCCGCGGCTGGCGGAGCGGCGACAGGCCTGCTCACCCGGGATGTCCGCACGACGGTGGCCGCGGCGGTGGCGGCCACGCCGAAGGCTGCGCGACTTGGCCGGGAAGGCTTCGCCGCGCGGCTGGGACGCGATCTGGCCCGTTCCGGTGTACTGGCCATGGACGACGCGGCACTGCGCCGGCTCGATCGCGTGGATACGGTGGTGCTTGACGCCGCGGTGCTGACCACCGGCAGGACCGTGATCAGCACGGTGTGGGCGTCGCCGG
>Ga0070737_10003004_pt1 | contig 18967 bp, 15 predicted proteins | sample Coa_R1_10_FD_66438 | JGI IMG/M metagenome (GOLD analysis project Ga0070737, IMG submission 66438) | Surface soil microbial communities from Centralia Pennsylvania, which are recovering from an underground coalmine fire - Coalmine... | ecosystem: Environmental > Terrestrial > Soil > Unclassified...
GGTCGAATTTCATCCGCGGTCCTGCCATACGGGCAACAGTAATCCCGGGCCGCACCGCTAGGTCTGCTCCCCCGACCTATGCGCCCGCCGCCGCCACAGCACCCACCCGGGTGGCAGCGCACCGAGCACGATCAGCAGAAGCGCGCTGTAGGCCATTACTCCGCGGCCACCCAGAAGGACGTCGTCACCGGGGCCGCCGAACGTCATCGCCGCCACCGTCAGCAACCACGTCCACAGCGGCAGCGCGGCCACCCGCGCCGACGTGGTCCACCGTCCGGCGGCCCAGACCAGGGCCGCGTTGACCAGGCCACTGATCAACGCGCTGATCGGAAACGGAACGGAGCCGATGTAGGCCGGCAGCAGCAGCGCGCCGGTGATCGCGGAGAGAACGCCGTCGACCGCCAGCAACGTCAAGACCACCAGACGAATGGCGGGATCCGTCGCGCCGGTGTCGTCGACTGGCCCGGCGCTCGGCTTGGTGGCGGTCAGGTGGGAATGCTGTCCAGCTGCGCGACCAGCGATCCGATTACCCACTGGAAGCTGTCAAGTCGGTCCTGCCAATGCTGCTGGTTGTAGTCCAGATCAGGATCCATCCCAAGTCCTTCCGCGGCTGCTTGGTCAGCAGCCTACCGGGTGGCCGACTCGGCGAGATCGAGTCCGGCGAGCAGATCGGTCTCCCAGCCGCGTTCGTCGCGCTTTCCGGCAGTGCCACTGGCCAGAACATAGTGCTCCTGGCCGAGGATGGGCAGGGCGAGATTGTTCGACAAGGCGCACGCCCGCCCGGTCGGGCCGACGACCACCTGGGTGGCGTGCGCGGCCAGCGCCGCCCGCTTGGCCGGCAGCGCGTGCTCGGCGTCAACGACGGCGTCGATGTCCTCGTCGGCGTAGCCCATACCGTCGAAGTCGGTGGCCTCGCCGGCTGGCACCGTCCATTCCGGCCGCAGATCCTCGGGCGTCAGCGCGGCCCAGCCCGCCAGAAAGGCGCTCCTGGCGATCACTGTCCAATAGAGCTTCGGCACCGACCACGGCGCGCCGGGGCAGTCGTCGGTGGCGGCAGCCGCGACCGCGGCGGTGGTGACGACGTGGGTGTGGATGTGGTCGGGGTGCCCGTACCCGCCGTCGGGGTCGTAGGTCACCACGACGTGCGGGCGCAGCTGGCGGATCAGCGCGACGAGGGCGCCGACGGCTTGGCGTTCGTCGGCGTCGACGAAACGCCGCTGCCGGCGCGCTGGCGTGCCGGCCATGCCGGAATCACGCCAGCGTCCCGCGCCGCCCAGGAAAATCGGTTCGCCGACGCCGAGGGCTTGCAAGGCCGCGGTGAGCTCGGCGATGCGGTAACCACCGAGCTGGTCGGCGTGGTCGACGGTCAGCTGTGCCCAGCGGTCGCCGATGACCTCGCCTTCCTCGCCGAGCGTGCAGGTGACGACGTGCACCTGCGCCCCGCGCGCGGCGTAGTGGGCGATTGTGGCGCCGTTGGTCAGGCTTTCGTCGTCGGGATGCGCGTGCACGAACAACAGTCGCGGCGTCTCCGGCATGCAGGCACCATACCGAGTGCAAAACGCTTGGGCCGCAGCCGGAGTCCGAACAACCGTCCGCAAAGAGAAACGCCACCGACTACTATCGGGGGATGGCCCAGCAGAGCAGCACCGTCCGCACCCGTCGGCGCGGCAAGGAACTCGAGCACGCGCTGTACGACGCTGCGCTGGCCGAACTGACTGCCGTGGGCTATGCCGGGCTGACCATGGAGGGAATTGCCGCGCGGGCCCGGACCGGCAAGGCTGCGCTGTATCGCCGTTGGCCCAGCAAGTATGCGCTGGTGCAGGACGCGCTGCGGTACGCGCTGCCGCCGCTGCCCGAGCCGCGCGACGATCGATCGGCCCGGGAAAATCTGCTCGCCGTGTTCACCGCTCACTGCGATGTGCTGGCCGGCAAGACCGCGTTTCCCAGCCTGGCGATCATGGGCCAGCTCATTCACGAACCCGAACTGCGCGCCATCTTCGCCGACGCCGTGGTGGCGCCCCGCCTGCGGATCATCGAATCGATCCTGCGCGCCGGCGAACAAAACGGCGAAATCGACTCCGCGGCGCTGACTCCGCTGACCGCGCGGGTCGGCCCGGCGTTGATCAACCAGCATCTGCTGCTCACCGGCGCTCCGCCGAACAAGCGCCAACTGATTCGCATCGTCGACACCGTGATCCCGCTCTCGGCAGCGGTGCGCGTCTAGCACTAAATAACTTGCGCAGCAACGTAATTACTGCGCAGTCTTCACCCACTGCCCGGCGTCGCCGACGATGCCGACCGGCACCGCACCGGACAGGCTCACATTAAGCACGCTCGGACCGGCCGCAACGATCGTGGTGTCCTGCAGGATCGGCAGCACCGTCGACATGTTCCACAGTCGCGGCTCGACGGCGTTGATCACGTCGTTGATGTTCTTGGTGCCGCCCAGCGCGGCGTCGATATTCGACTGGATGCTGTGGTCGCAGATGCCGGTGATGTTCGACGGCGCCTGCACCAGCGCCCCGGGCTCGGGTGTGCGGCTGGCCGTGGTCGGCGTCGTGCTTTTGGCGGTGGGGGCCGGTGCCGGCCTGGATGTCGGCGACGTGTCCGACGCCGGGGCCGGCGGCGGGGCCGACGTCGACACCGCCGTCGCCTCCAGCGCGGGGCAGCCGTACCGCGAGGCCAGCAGCGTCGCCAGGTTTCCGCCGGCTTGGCGCCACCCGACGATGGCGTCGACCCGGTTGTCGATCAGCGCGTCGCGGTACAGCACAACCGGGTCCAGGCCCAGCACGGTCGCGGCGATGCCGACGTTGCGCAACTGGTCGGCCGCGGTGTTGGCGACGGCGACCGCCGTCGGGTCGTTCGACGCCACACCGATGACCAGGGACAGCTGGTTTCCGTCCTTGCTGATCCGCCCGCGGGTGACCTCCGGCGGCCCGGTGGTCGCCGGGGCGGCTCCATCCGGTGGCGTCACCGCCGGCGAAGTGTCGTTTTCGATCTGGTACCCGGCCGCCTGCAGCAGCCCCAGCGCCGTCGCCTGGCTCATCGCCGGCGGCGCGGTCGGCACATAGCCGGGGTCACTCGGCGAGCGGATCTGCGCCTGGTCCAGCGTGACGGTATTGTCGCTGCCGGCGCCCACGGCGGCGAGCAGGTCGACGTCGAGAAGCCCGAAAATCGCTTTGCGCACTTGGGAATCCGCCAGCTTGGACACGTTCGCGCGCAGCGTGAGCTGCATGACCCGCGGCGTCATGATCCGGGCGGTCCGCACGTCCGGGATCGCCGACAGCTGCGCGAAGGCCGCCGAACCGCCGTGCACCTGAGCCACCTGGGTATCGCCGTTGCGGATGGAATCGGCCAGCGCCGCCGGCGCCCCCGCCCGCCGGAACAGGATCAGGTCCGGCTTGGCCGGCGGGCCCCAGTACCGGTCGTTGCGGGCGAGCAGGATTTCGTCGCGCTGCGGGTCGATGTTTTCCACCCTGAACTGTCCGCCGGTGACCGGCAGGGCACGCACCAGCCCGGCGGGGAAACCGCCCGGCACGTCCTTGACGATGTGGGCCGGCAGGATGTTGCTGAACAGCTCCCGCCAGGCCGGATACGGCCGGGAGAACGTGACCACGGCCTGCTTGCCGCCGTCGATCGACTGCACGCCGGTGATCAGGTCGTAGCCGGCCGGGTCCACCACACCGGGCTGGCCGACCATCTGGCGCCACAGGTACCAGAAGTCGTCGGCGGCAATCGGCGCGTTGTCGGTCCACGACGCCTCGGGCCGGATCTTGTAGGTGACCGTGAACGGGTTGTCGTTGGTCACGTCCGCCGACACCAGCAGCGTCGGGTCCATCTCCCAGCGCGACCCGGTCGGGGTGTTCGGGTCAGGCACGGGCCGGAACGCGCTCGGCAGCACCAGCGCACTGATCGCCGCGTTGACCGCCGACAGATCGGACACCAGGTGCGGATTGAAACCGGCGCCAATCGAGTCGATGCCCATGATGATCTGCGTGACCCGATGCGGCGGCGGAGCGGTGCTCTTCGACGTCTCGGTGCTCTGCGGCGCCGGCGGCGGGCTAACCGTGCAGCCCGAGACCAGCAGCGCCAACGACGAGATCAGCGCGCCGATCCGGAACCGGGTGCGGCGGGCTGGTTTCGGCACGCCCCACAGGGTATCGGGATGTGGTCTGGGCGATAGCCCCATCTACGCCCGGGCCTTGGCGCGGGCGCGGCTGCGGGCCCGAGCGGTGGCGTTCAGTTCGACCTTGCGGACGCGCACCACCTCCGGTGTCACCTCGACGCACTCGTCGGGCCCGCAGAACTCCATGGCCTGCTCGAGGTCGAGCTCGATCGGTTTGGCCAGCGTCTCGATGACGTCGGCGGTCGACGAGCGCATGTTGGTCAGCTTCTTCTCGCGGGTGACGTTGATGTCGAGGTCTTCGGGCCGAGGGTTGATGCCGACGACCATGCCCTCGTAGGTGTCCTGCCCGGGCTCGACGAAGAACTGCCCGCGGTCGGCCAACTGCAGCAGCGCGAACGGCGTGATGGTGCCGGAGCGGTCGGAGACCAGCGACCCGGTGTGGCGGGCCCGGATCTCGCCGGCCCACGGCTTGTAGCCGTCGAACACCGCGTTGCCGATGCCGGTGCCGCGGGTCTCGGTGAGGAAGTCAGTGCGCCATCCGATCAGCCCGCGGCTGGGAACCACGAAATCCATTCGTACCCAACCTGTTGCGTGGTTGGCCATCTCCACCATGCGGCCCTTGCGGGCGGCCATCAGCTGGGTGATCGCGCCGACGTACTCCTCGGGGCAGTCGATGGTCAGCGCCTCGAACGGCTCGTGCAGCTTGCCGTCGATGGTCTTGGTCACCACCTGCGGCTTGCCGACGGTCAGCTCGAAACCCTCCCGGCGCATCTGCTCGACGAGCACGGCCAGCGCCAGCTCGCCACGGCCCTGGACCTCCCAGGCGTCGGGGCGGCCGATGTCGAGCACCCGAATCGACACGTTGCCTACTAGCTCGGTGTCCAACCGCGACTTGACCATTCGCGCAGTCAGCTTGTGCCCGGGCACCTTGCCCGCCAGCGGCGAGGTGTTGGTCCCGATGGTGACCGAGATCGCCGGCTCGTCAACAGTTATGCGCGGCAACGCTTTCGGTTCCACAAGGTCGGCGAGCGTATCCCCGATCATGATGTCCGGGATGCCGGCGACGGCGACGATATCGCCGGCGACGGCCTCCTCGGTCGGTGAGCGCTCGACGCCCTCGGTGGCCAGCAGCTCGGTGATCTTCGCAGTGCCGGGACCGATCTCGCGCAGCCAGGCCACCTGTTGGCCCTTGCGCAGCCGGCCGTTGTAGATGCGGACCAACGCCAGCCGGCCGAGGAACGCCGACGCATCCAGGTTGGTCACCAGCGCCTGCAGCGGCGCGTCCGGGTCACCGGACGGCGGTGGAATGTGTTGCAGCAGAACGTCGAACAGCGGATCGAGGTTGTCGCCGTCGGGCACCTGCCCGTCGGCGGGCTGCACCGTGCTGGCCACCCCGGCGCGCCCGGACGCGTACAGCGTCGGCAACCCGAGTGCTTCCTCGGCGGCCTTGGCGGCCTCGTCGTCGAGATCCGCGGCGACGTCGAGCAGCAGGTCGTGGCTGGCCTCGACTACTTCGGCGATCCGGGCGTCGGGCCGGTCGGTCTTGTTGACGACGAGAATCACCGGCAGATGCGCGGCCAGCGCTTTGCGCAGCACGAACCGGGTCTGCGGCAGCGGACCCTCGGAGGCGTCGACCAGCAGCAGCACCCCGTCGACCATCGACAGCCCGCGCTCCACTTCGCCGCCGAAGTCGGCGTGGCCGGGCGTGTCGATGACGTTGATCACGGTCACGCTGCCGTCCGGGTGGTGGCGGTGCACGGCGGTGTTCTTGGCCAGGATCGTGATGCCCTTTTCCCGCTCCAGGTCGCCGGTGTCCATCACGCGTTCGGTCAGGCCGCCTCGTTCGTGCAGCGCTCCCGACTGCCGCAGCATGGCGTCGACCAGGGTGGTCTTGCCGTGGTCGACGTGCGCGACGATGGCGACGTTACGGAATTGCACCGGGCGATTCTGCCAGGCTGCCGGCTTCTCGCCCAATCTGGCCGATGCTGAGCCGTTCGACCTCTTCGGCATGCATCGCGGTCAGCGCCTCGAGGCGCTCGGCACCGTCATCGGTGAGCTGCAGGCGGATCACTCGGTGATCGTCGCTGTCGCGCACCCGCGCCACCAGCCCGGCGGCCTCGGCCCGCTGGATCAGCTCACCGGCGCTGTGGTGGCGTAGCAGCAGGTACTCCGCGACATCCCCGATCGTGGGCCCGCGCCGGTCGGCATGGCCGCGGATCGCCAGCAGCAGCTGGTGCTGCATGGGTGTGAGGCCGGCAGCCTGGGCCTGCTCGGCGCTCCATCGCTCGAACCGGCGCAACTCGGTCCGTAGCCGCAGCAACCGTGCGTAGACGTCGTCGGGCAGACCCATATCTGCCACGATATGACGCTCGAGCTACCAGCCGCGGCGTCGCGGCGCCGAGCCCACCAGCTGGTTCTTCTCCCCCGCGTCGCGGCCGCGAACCGCGTCGCGGCTGCGGTAGACGATGTAGGGCCGGAACAGGTAGGCGACCGGCGCACTGAAGGCGTGCACAAGCCGGGTGAACGGCCACAGCGCAAACAGCGCCAGTGCGATCGTCGCGTGCACCTGGAAATACAGCGGCGCCTGGATCATCAGGTCGCCACGCGGGTCCAGGATGAAGATCGACCGGAACCAGATCGACACGTTCTGGCGGTAGTCGTGTAGCTCGCCGTAGTGCGTCGCGCCCATCAGCGTGCAACTCATGCCGGCCACCATCGCGGCCACCAGCACCGGGTACATCAGCTTGTCGCTCAGGCTGGTGGCAAGGCGCACCGGTCCGCTGCGCCATCGCCGGTAGATCAGCAACCCGATCCCGATCAGCGCGGCGATGCCGGCGGGAACGCCGAGTATCAGCGCCTGCAGGTGGTAGAAGTGGTCGCTCATCCCGATGTCCTCGGTCACCCACTCGGGAATGCACAGGCCCACGACGTGGCCCATGATCACCACCAGGCTGCCGAAATGGAAAAGCGGGCTGCCGATCGACAGCAGCCGCGATTCGTAGATCTGTGAGGAGCGGCTGGTCCAGCCGAACTGGTCGTAGTGGTAGCGCCACCAGGTGCCGACCCCGGCGATCGACAGCGAGACGTAGGGCGCCACGTCCCAGAAGACCTCGAGCAGTTTGGTATTGGCCAATTCAGTTCCCGCCGGTTCGCTTGGGTGGCACGGTCAATGTGAACGGTTGCAGCCCAACGGCTTCGGCAGGCGGACCGGATTCGGCGAGCCGACGCGCGCGCTGCACGTCCTGGTCGGTGACCGGCGGCAGCGTCTCACACACGGCGGCGATGGCGTGGGCGTAGGGTGACTGCGCTTCGGTCAAGGCTTGCAGGAGCACGTCGATGGGCACTCGATGCTCGATCAGCAGCCGCCGGCCCGCCTCGGGGTCGACGGTGGCGGCGAACTCCAGCACCACCGGCAAGTGGTCCGGCGCTTCGCTTTTCGGCGGCTCGACGCCCGCTTCGCGGTAGGCGCTCGCGAACGCCAGCATCTCGCGGCCGCGGTTGCGAGTGTCGCCGGCGGTCCAGTAGGTCAGATACATCGTCGAGCGGCGGCGCATGTCGAAGGTTTCGACATAGTCGGCGGCGGCGGCCAGCGGGTCGGCGGCCCGCAACGCAGTAACCGTGCGCGCCAGCAGCTTTCGCGTCGGCCCGTCGATGTGGCTCAGCAGCCCCTCGACGGTGTCGAGCCGCTGGTCGCGGTGTTCGTCGGGATAGGCCAGCAGCAGAGAGGCCGCCTGCCACACCAATCGGTCGGCCAGCGCGGGCCCCCGCGACCTGCTCAGCAGCTTCATTGCTTTTGCTCTTCGGGAAACATCCCGGCCGGCACGCCGCCGCCGTCCCAATTCAGCAGGTTCATCCGCGAACGTGGACGCGTCGCGTGGAAGCTTTCGACAGCGACCGGCACAGGACCGTCAGTCGGGCTGGCGAACGGACCCCCCTCGTACATCCCCGGACCGCCGTCGCCGGACAACGAGCATTCCAAATCGTGCGCCGCCGCGGGGATCTCGCCGGTGTAGGCGGTCGGGATGACGTAGCGCTCTTCGTATTTCGCGATAGCAAGCAGCCGGTACATCTCGTAGATCTGCTCTTCGGTCATGCCGACGGATGCCGGAATGTGTGGCTGGGTGTCGCGGCCCAGGTTGATGTCGCGCATGTAGGAACGCATCGCGGCCAGCCGGCGCAGCACGTCGTCGACGGGCTTGGTGTCACCGGCGGTGAACAGCTCGGCCAGGTAGGCGATCGGGATGCGCAACGCCTCAATGGCGCCGAACAAATTGCCGACGTCTTCGCCGTCGTGGCCGTCGCGGCTGACCGCGTCGACCACCGGCGACAGCGGCGGGATGTACCAAACCATCGGCATGGTCCGGTATTCCGGATGCAGCGGCAGCGCCACCTTGTAGGTGTTGATCAACGCGTAGACCGGCGATCGCTGCGCGGCCTCGAGCCAGTCGTCGGAAATGCCTTCCGCCTTGGCGGCCGCGATCACCTCAGGGTCGTTGGGGTCCAGCAGGATTTCACACTGCGCCTCGTAGAGATCGGCGTCGTTTTCCACCGACGCCGCTTCCAGCACCTTGTCGGCGTCGTAGAGCACCAACCCGAGGTAGCGCAGCCGGCCCACGCAGGTTTCCGAACAGATCGTCGGCAGACCTACCTCCATGCGCGGGTAGCACAGCGTGCATTTTTCGGCCTTGCCGGTCTTGTGGTTGAAATACACCTTCTTGTAAGGGCATCCCGACACGCACATCCGCCAGCCGCGACAGCGGTCCTGGTCGACCAGCACGATGCCGTCCTCGCTGCGCTTGTACATCGCCCCCGAGGGGCACGACGCCACGCACGACGGGTTGAGACAGTGCTCGCAGATCCGCGGCAGGTAGAACATGAAGGTTTCTTCGAGCTTTTCCTTGACCTCGTCGCTGACCTTCTTCAGGATCGGGTCCTTGGCCATGGTCTGCGCCGAGCCCGCCAGGTTGTCGTCCCAGTTCGGGCCCCACTCGATCTTCATCGGCTCACCGGTGATCTGGCTGCGCGGTGCCGCTGTCGGAAGCGTGTCGCCCAACGGTGCCGAGGTCAGGTTCTCGTAGTCGTACGTCCACGGCTCGTAGTAGTCGTTGATCCCCGGCAGCCTGGGGTTGGCGAAGATCCGCAACAGTTTGGCCAGCCGCCCGCCGTCGCGCAAGCGCAACCGGCCCTTCTTGTCGCGGATCCATCCGCCGCGCCAGCGGTCCTGGTCCTCATAGGTACGCGGGTAGCCTTGGCCCGGCCGGGTTTCGACGTTGTTGAACCAGACGTATTCGGTGCCGGGGCGATTGGTCCAGGCCTGCTTGCAGGTCACCGAGCAGGTGTGGCAGCCGATGCACTTGTCGAGGTTCATCACCATCGCAAGTTGAGCCATGACCTTCATATCAGTACGTCACCTCTTGGCTGCGGCGGCGCACCACGGTCACCTCGTCGCGCTGGTTGCCGGTCGGGCCCATGTAGTTGAACGCAAACGCGTGCTGGCCGTAGCCGCCGGCCAGGTGACTGGGCTTGATCCGCACCCGGGTCAGCGCGTTGTGGTTACCGCCGCGTTTGCCGGTGGTCTCGCTGCGCGGTGTGTCGACGGTGCGTTCCTGCACGTGATAGACGAACACCACCCCGTCGGGCATCCGGTGCGACACGATCGCCCGGCAGACGAAGACACCGTTGGTGTTGACGGCTTCCACCCAATCGTTGTCGCGCACATTGATTTTCGCTGCGTCGCCCGGGCTCATCCACATGGTCGGTCCGCCCCGCGACAGCGACAGCATGTAGAGGTTGTCCTGATAGGTGGAGTGAAACGACCACTTCGAGTGCGGGGTCAGATACCGCACAGTCAAACCGATCCCGTCCTCGGTCGGGCCGAGCTCCGGCTGACCGAACAGCCGTGTCATGTCCAGCGGCGGACGGAACACCGGGAGATGCTCGCCGAGCTCCTCGACCCAGTCGTGGGCCAGGTAGAAGTGCATCCGCCCGGTGAGCGTGTGAAACGGCTTGAGGTTTTCGATGTTGACGGTGAACGGCGCGTAGCGGCGCCCGCCCGTCTCGCTGCCCGACCACTCCGGGCTGGTGATCACCGGGACCGGGCGCGCCTGGGTGTCGGCGTAGGTGACGCGTTTTTCCTCACTGCCCTCGGCGAGGTAGGCCAGCCGCTGCCCGGTGCGTTTTTCCAGCTCGCGGAAACCCTCCACGGCCAGTCGCCCGTTGGTGGTGCCCGAAAGCAGCAGCACCACGTCGGCCATCCGCTGGGCCGTGGTGATCGCCGGGCGGCCTTGGCCGGCACCGGAATTCATCACCCCGAACTTCGCGGCAAGTTCCTTGACCTCTTGATGAGGATGCACGGTGTAGCCCTTGACGGTCAGCCCGAACTTGTCGACCAGCGGGCCCAGCGTCTGCCACTTGTCGTAGATCGCGGTGTAGTCGCGCTCCACCACGGTGAGCTTTGCCATCGTCTTGCCCGGCACCGGCGTCTCGCCGGTGTGCAGCCAATCCCGTTCCGTGCCATCGGGATAGGCCATCGCATCCGGGGTGTCGTGCTGCAGCGCGGTGAGCACCACGTCGGTGCGCGTGCCCAGATGCTTCTTGGCCATCGCGGAAAAGGCGCGGGCGATGGCGCCGAACGCGTCGTAGTCGGTGCGGGTCTCCCACGGCGGATCGGTGGCCGCGCTAAACGAATGCACGTACGGGTGCATGTCGGTGCTGGACAGGTCGGCCTTCTCGTACCAAGTCGCCGCCGGCAGAACCAGATCCGACACCAGCGTCGTCGAGGTCATCCGGAAGTCGATCGACATCAGCAGGTCGAGCTTGCCCTCCGGAATCTCCCGGTCGCACGCGACATCGACCGGCCGCACCCCGTCAGCCGGTGGGTCGCCCAGCACGTTGGAGTCGGTTCCCAACAGGTGCTTAAGGAAGTACTCGCCGCCCTTGCCCGACGATCCGATCAGGTTGGCCCGCCAAACCGTAAGCACCCGAGGCCAGTTCACCGGATTGTCCGGGTCGGTGACGGCGAGCTTCAGTTTCCGCTGACCGAGCTGTTCGGCCACGTACTCGATCACGTCGCGTCCTGCGTCGCGTGCCTCGTCGGCGACATCGAGGCTGGAGCGGTCGAACTGCGGATAGAACGGGCTCCAGCCCATTGCCGTCGACGACGCCAACAGGTCCATGGTGTGCTTGCCGGCGAACCGTCCCCGGCCCAGCGGGCTGGCCAACTTGTCGGCTCCGTAGGCGTCGTAGCGCCACTGGTTGGTGTGCACATACCAGTACGACGCGCCGGGCACCTGCCGCGGCGGACGCACCCAGTCGGTGGCCATCGCCATCGTCTGCCAGCCGGTCAGCGGGCGCACCTTCTCCTGGCCCACGTAGTGGGCCCAGCCGCCGCCGTTGCGTCCCATCGACCCGGTCAGCATCAACAGCGCCAGCACCGCACGGTAGATCGTGTCGCCGTGGAACCACTGACAGATACCGCTGCCCATGATGATCATCGACCGGCCACCGGATTCCTCGGCGCTGCGGGCGAATTCGCGTGCGACGCGGATGACCTGCCCGGACGACACCCCGGTGATCGTCTCTTGCCAGGCCGGCGTGTTCGGGTAGGTGGCGTCGTCGTAGCCGGTGGGCCATTCGCCGGGCAGCCCGGGCCGCGCAACCCCATAGTGCGCCAGCATCAGGTCGAACACCGTGCACACCAAGTGATTACCGACCTGGCGTACCGGCACACCGCGCGTCACCGTGGTGCCTTCGCCGTTGATCGTGTCGAAGCTCGGCAGCGAGACGAGCGCGGTCCTGCGATCGCCGTTGGTGGCGGCGGGATGTTGCACGGTGAGCGCCGGTACGACGCTGCCGAGGTCGAGATTCCACTTGCCGACGCCGTCCTCGCCGTAGCGGAAACCCAACGAGCCGTGCGGCACCACCACGGTGTCGGTGGCCTCGTCCAGCAGCGCCGGCTTGAGGGCCGCGTTCTCGACGGCCTCGCCGATGTCGGCCGCGGTCAGATTCTTGCCCGGCACCAACGTGTCGCCGCGCTGTTCCAACTTGATCAGGAACGGCAGGTCGGTGTATTGGCGGGTGTAGTCGAGGAAGAACGGAACCTGCTGAGCCACATAGCATTCCGAGAGGATGACGTGGCCCATCGCCATGGCCAGCGCCCCGTCGGCCCCGGCGGCGCAGGGAATCCACTCGTCGGCGAACTTGGTGTTGTCGGCGTAGTCCGGGCTGACCGTGACCACCTTGGTACCGCGATAGCGGGCCTCGGCCATCCAGTGCGCGTCCGGTGTGCGGGTGATCGGGACGTTGGAGCCCCACATCATCAAATACGCTGCGTCCCACCAGTCACCGGACTCGGGCACGTCGGTCTGGTCACCGAAGACTTGCGGTGAGGCCACCGGCAGGTCGGCGTACCAGTCGTAGAACGACGTCATCGGGGCGCCGATCAGCTCGAAGAACCGCGAGCCGGCGGCGTACGAGACCATCGACATGGCCGGGATCGGTGAGAAGCCGGCGACCCGGTCCGGCCCGTAGGTCTTGATGGTGTGCACGTGGGCGGCGGCGATCATCTCGGTGGCTTCGGCCCAGGACACCCGGACCAGACCACCCTTGCCGCGGGCCCGCTGGTAGCGCCGACGGCGTTCGGGGTCGGCCTGGATGTCGGCCCAGGCCAGCACCGGGTCGCCTAGCCGGGCCTTGGCTTCGCGGAACATCTCGACCAGCACGCCGCGCGCGTACGGGTAGCGAACGCGGGTCGGCGAGTAGCTGTACCAGGAGAATGAGGCGCCGCGTGGACAGCCCCGCGGCTCGTATTCGGGCCGTTCCGGGCCCACCGATGGATAGTCGGTCTGCTGGGTTTCCCAGGTGATGATGCCGTCTTTGACGTAGATCTTCCACGAGCACGACCCGGTGCAGTTGACGCCGTGCGTCGAGCGCACCACTTTGTCGTGGCTCCAGCGGTCCCGGTAGAAGACGTCAGCCTCCCGACCGCCACGGCGGGTGACCGTGCGCAGGTCGGCGGAGAACTCGCCAGGCGTGAAGAAGCGGCCGCTGCGCTCCAACAACTCCTCGAGAGGGCCTCCGACGTGGGGCGTGACAGTCAAGGAGGACCTCCTCACAAGTAGCGGCGCGCCTCGTCGCTCGGTTGTGGGCGTAGTGCCCCGTCGTCGTGTCTCCCGGATTGGTCAGCGACTCGACGACGATCTCGCCGACCCGTCCGACCAGCCTCGGCGTGGCCATCACCCTCGGCGGCCCGCACGCTGGTCAGCAACCGGCCCCCAGCATAGGTCGTAGGGATCGCCACAGCCACGCTGTCGACCGAGAGGGTGTTGATAGCCGCCCCCCGATCCCTGCCCGCGCGTGCTCCGGCATTCGGCGAGGTCGCCGCTCCCACGCGTTACAGGAAACCATCCGGCGTACTACCAACACGAGAAGTAAAGGTTAATGTTTCGTTTAGTTTTGTAAAAACGGAATGACGGCGCCTTGCTTCGATTGTTCTGTGACTTTCCTGCAAATCACCTGTGAATTTTTTGGTGCCTTGGAATGTCGTCGATCACCGGCGTGCGAGCGCACGAGCCAGCGCGGGCAACCATTCTCGGTCGGCGGGCACCCAGTCGATGTCATGCAACTCGGCCAGAGTGATCCAGCGCAGCGCGCGATGGTCATGCGGGTGGGGTTCGCCGCGCAACAGACTCACCCGATACGCCCGCAAGATCGTCGTCGCATTCAGCGCCACATCGCCGCCCAGCCGTTCGCCGACCGCGACGGCGACGCCGAGTTCCTCCGCCAGTTCGCGGGCCAGCGCGTCGGGTTCGGTCTCGCCTGCCATCACCTTGCCGCCGGGCAGTTCCCAGCGCCCGGCCAGCTCCGCGGGCCGATGCCGTTGTGCCACCAATACCGCCGCGTCCGAGATGACGGCACCGGCCACGACGATCTGGTTCCGCATCGTCGTGACGGTATACCGTCGGTATATGGCTATGCGGCCGTAGGGTTGCCACACCCAAATGAGGGTTTACCTGAGGTAGTACTGGATAGCTACTACGTGGCGGGTAGTGCCGTCGCCTTCTGGGTGGATGGCCTGCCGTATGGCCAGAGCCTGTCGCCGTGGCTTGGGTTCACCAAGGCGTTTGGGCGCAACGTGCGGGTGCGCCTCGGTGGAGGGTCGGCCTAGGGGAACCGCCAACGACGTAGCTGAACACTCGCACCGTGGCGGGATGCCGCTTATGACAGCGGGTTGAAGGTCAGGCTCCACTACCCCTCGGTGTTGGAGACGTGGAACGTGGTGCGCCCGGTGGCGCGGTAGGTGGTGGTGCCGGAAACGCCACTGGATGGGTCCTGCCCTATGGCATCGATCAGGGCAATGCCGTCACTGCCGTCTGCCTGCACCGGCGCCACGATCAGCGTAAAGCTGGATGCCTGGTAGGTGACGGTGTAACCGTGGGCTACCAGGTCGGCCGTTTAACCCTGCTCGCCGCTGCCGGTGATGGTAACCGGCACCGCTGGCACCGAAGGGCTGGAAACGGTACTGATGGGCGCCCCGGTATCACTGACTATCCCGTGATAGTTCTTGTCGGTGTCGGTTATCGGGGCACAGGCGCTGAGTGCAGCTACCGCTGCCCCGATGGTAGCGGCCACCAACACCGACGCCTTTTGCCGTGTCAACGAAAACCCCTCCTTATGAGTGGACGTTGGTACACCCGAGCGCGCTGACAGATTAATCGGTGACCGGCACTCGCGGCGGCAGATCGACGAATGCCTTGTCCCGCCACACTGCCACCTTGCGTTCGGAGCCGTGCGGCGTTCTCAGCGGGCCCGGCTCTCAAACCCGGCTTGCATATGCGATGCCGAGGTTGAGCCACTGAGTGGTGGCGCGGTGCAAAGTTTTTCCGGGCTTATGGGTGACGCCGGCGAAGGTGGTTTGGATTTGTACCCCCGTTTAAACTTCGGTTCCCCCTCGGGCCCCCTACCCGCTTGGGCGCCGGAAAATGCACCCATGACTTGATTAACGGCTGGCGCGCCCGGCGAATGCGCCGCGACGGCACGACCTACCGCGACAATGCCGCCACCGTCGAAGCCAGGCTCCCGTAGGTTCGCAAGGCGTTACGCGAAGCTCACAAGGTCGGACGACGGCGCGAGATGCGCCAGGAGATCCGCGACGCTGGCGGACTGGGGACGTGGTGGGACTTGGACGGGACTGCGAATCGCCCCTCGAAGGAGGGCAACGTCAGGCACCATAAGCGCCGTGGCAGATCCATATGACAAGCTCCACGAGACCCGTGAGAAGAGCGAGGCCGGGCTCAACGCCATCTTCGATGACATACACCCCAATGAGTCGCCGCTCGCATACGGCATCAAAGCAAGGGTCGGCGACGAACTCATCGTCGGAGTGCTAGACGGTCTGGTGCACGCGCTAGCCGAATTGGAAAAACGAAGCGGCGGTTGAGGCATCCCGCCGCCGTTCACGCCAGCCAGTAGCCCAAGGCGATGATCTCGGCGACGGAGGCGATGCCGCCTGCCATGCCGACGGCGACTGCGCCATGCGGGTACAGCCGGTCGATCATGGTTGACCGCCTGTGATGTGCCGCTGCGCTTTGCCGATGGGGCGCGCGATTGAGCTGGGCGGTGGCGCCGGGGGTGGCGGTGGTAGCTGTGACCATGCGCGGCCGTCCCAATACCGCTGGTTACCCGCCGGGTCTGGGTACCACCCCGCAGGCGGCAACACGGGTGGCGGCAGTGGCGGCGGTAGCGCCGCCGCGGCGGCAGAAGGTCGAGCCGAGGGAGTACATATCACTACGATGAGCCCGATGAGCCCGAGCAACCCACCCCACGCGAGGCCGTAGCCCCAGCCGCGGCCCTTGGCGTTGCTGATGCCGCCCGCCGCGACGGCGAAGACGATCCACCACAAAATCAAAAATTCCATCTCGCCATCCCCTTTCTCGGCTGACCGCTCGCCACCTACTACCACATTTTAGGCGGACGCGGTGGCACTTCGCAGATAATTCATTGCGCCACAATGGGTTTCCAGATGCGGAACGGCGTCGGTGTAACGCACGCCTTCATACTCCGCGGGGGCCTGATTTCGCCGAAAACCCTTACGCATAATGTGGGGTCACCGGTACCATGAATTGCTGGGAATCCCCTGGTGGCTATACCGGTATTGTCAGGCGTATGGCTGTGTTAACGGATGAGCAAGTAGACGCCGCACTGCCCGAACTCAACGGTTGGAAGCGCGAGGACGGCGCCCTGCGCCGGTCGATCAAGTTTCCGTCGTTCCTCGACGGTATCGACGCCGTGCGCCGGGTCGCCGAGCACGCCGAAGCCAAGGATCATCACCCTGACATCGATATCCGTTGGCGGACAGTGACTTTCGCGCTGGTAACGCATTCGGCTGGCGGCATCACGCAAAACGACATCGACATGGCGCGCGATATCGACGGGATTATCGGGGACTGACCGTCCGCCGTCCCGTCGTTGCGATCCACGCCAGGGTCGCCAGCGTCGCAACGATGTACACCAGCCCGGCCCAGGCCAGATACCACGGCCGGTCGCTCTGCCAGATGGTCGGCTGGGCGAAGCTAAGCAGCCACGGCACGCCAACGAGGGTGAGCACCAGCCAGCCCCACCCAAGGATGCGGGCGCCGCGAAGCTCCGACAGCGGGCCGTGAATCAGCCAGATCATCAAGGGCACCAACCACACCCAGTGATGCGTCCACGAAATCGGCGAGAGCAGCAGCCCGAACAACTCGACGACCAGCAGTTGGCCGAGTCGGTCGTTGTCGAGCGCTCGCCAGGCCAGGACGGCCAGTAATGCGGTGACCGCGATACCGGCCAGCACCAGCGGGCCGTAGCCGGCGTCGTGCCCGACGATGCGGGAGATGCCGCCGCGCCAGGACTGGTTGAACGACGTACCGATCGGACCGACGCGTTTGGTGTCCCGCAAGAGATCGGCGAAGTAGTAGCGGGCCTGGTCGCCGACCACCAGCGCCGACACCGCGACGGTGCCCAGGAAGACGACGGCCGAGAACACCGCGGCGCCCCATCGCCGGGCACCGACGAAGTAGAGACCGGTGATCGCCGGCGTCAGCTTCACCCCCGCCGCCGTGCCGACTAACAACCCGGACAACCACCATCGGGTGGTGTAGACCGCGCACAACCCTGCCAGCACCAGCAGCACGTTGACCTGTCCGTAGTCAAAGGTGCTGCGCAGCGGCTCGATCCAGATCGCCACCGCCGTCCAGAGCATCGCGACTCGATGGCCTTCGCGGGCCGCCACGCCGAGCAGTCGCTGGCTGACACGCACCACGCCGTATAGCGCGGCCATGGTCCCGACCTGCCAGCAGAAGGCGACCACGCCGAACGGCAGTAGGTGCAGCGGATAGAAGACCACCGCCGCGAACGGCGGATAGGTGAACGGCAGCGGGAAATCCGGCGTCTGATCGGCGTAGACGTAGCTGTATAAGCTGCCGGGATGGTCGAGGGCGGCGGCGCCGCCGATGTAGACGTGCAGGTCGACGAAGTTGGCGCCGTTGGGAGTCAGGTACGTCCAGGCCAATCGGGCGGCGACGCTGAGTACCAGCAGCAACGGCCCGGCGGCGTGCGGCGCAATCGCCCGCCGACGGGTGGTCGGTGCCGCCGGGGCGGCCGAGGTCGTGTCTACCTGCCCGACTGTAGCGAGGCTTGCGTGGCGGCGGCCTTCTCGCGGCGGCGGGTCACCGCCACCGCTCGGTGCCGTAACGATCGAATAACCGCCACACGTGTCACTTGAGTCACTCTGACATCACGCGAACTATCAGGCCCGGATGTGTCGTCGAGACCCAGGGAGAGTCATGCCAACCTTTTGGACATTGTTACGTGCCGGCGCCGTCGTCGTCGGTTCGTCGGCCGCGTTGTTGACCGGCGGGATTGCCCATGCCGACCCGGCGCCGGTGCCGGTTCCCGACATCGGGCAACAGCTCGTCGGCACCGCCGCCAATGCACCGCAAATGCTGCAGAGCGTGGCATCGGCGCTCGGGGCTCAGCCGCCCGCGCCGCCGCCGCTGGCCAGTGCCGGTATCCAGGTACCGCAACCGCCGACGGGATCGGTGCCGGGCGCAAGTTCCGTTCCGGGAACCGGCTCGCTCATCCCGGGCGCAAACTCGCTGGTTTCGGGCGCGACCACTCCCGTTTCGGGTACGGCGCCGGCCGCGCCGGGGACAACGGGCATCCCGGGGCTTACCCCGGCAGTTCCGGCGACTGCACCGGCGACCGGGCCCGCGCAGATGATGCCGCAGGCACAGCTCAACCTGCCGCAGGTGCCGTTCAGTCCGGTGCCGCTGCCCCAGCACCTGTCGCTGCCCGGTGATCTGGCGTCGCTGGCCCCGGGCGGTGTCCCGGTGCCCCGCGGCATCCAACAGGGCACGACAGCGGTATCCGCTCCGGGCACAGCGGCTGGCACGTCCAGCAACCCACTGCTGTTCCCGTTGTCCGCCCTGCCCTGACACCCACGGTCGGCCGGTCAACGCTCGGTTGGCCGGCCGACCACAACCAACGATCGGGAGAAACACCGTGGTACGCACTTGGAATCTGGTCAGTGGCATCGCTGCCGCAGCCGTCGCATCGACCGCCGCATTGGGCCTTTGCCCGAACGCCGCTGCCGATCCCGCAGCACCTCAGCCGTTGCCCGCCCAGCAGATGCCTGGGCTGCCGGCACTTACCCAGTTGAGCCCGATCATCCAGCAGGCCGCCGCCGACCCGCAGCAGGCCCAGCAGCTGTTGATGGCCGCCGCGTCGGCGTTCAGTCACAGTCCGACGGCGCCCGAAGAGTCCAAAAGCGTTGCTTCGTCGGTGAATCAGTTCGTGCAGGACCCG